>Ga0268257_1002694_pt1 | contig 12250 bp, 10 predicted proteins | sample AgamicAtPrz_FD_200249 | JGI IMG/M metagenome (GOLD analysis project Ga0268257, IMG submission 200249) | Agave microbial communities from Guanajuato, Mexico - At.P.rz (v2) (version 3) | ecosystem: Host-associated > Plants > Phyllosphere > Phylloplane/Leaf | place: Guanajuato, Mexico | collected...
ATCATTGGCAAGATCGGTACCGCCGGTGGTACCGGCTACGCCATCGAGTTTGGCGGTGAAGCAATTCGTGCGCTGTCGATGGAAGGTCGCATGACCCTCTGCAATATGGCCATCGAAGGCGGCGCGCGCGCCGGCATGGTGGCGGTGGATGACAACACCATCAATTACCTCAAGGGCCGTCCGTTTGCACCCAAGCCCGAGCAGTGGGATGCGGCCGTCGCTCATTGGCGTACGCTGGTGTCCGACGAAGGCGCCGAGTTTGATCGCGTCGTGACGCTTGATGCCAGCGAGATCCAGCCGCAAGTCACCTGGGGTACTTCGCCGGAAATGGTCACGACCATCGATGGTGCCGTGCCTTCGCCCGACGATTTTGCTGACCCGGTCAAGCGTGAGGGCGTAGCCCGTGCGCTGCAGTACATGGGACTGACCCCGCGTACCAAGATGGCCGACATTGCCATCGATAAGGTATTCATCGGTTCCTGCACCAACTCGCGCATCGAAGATCTGCGCGAAGCTGCCGCTGTCGCCAAGGGCAAGCGTGTGGCTGCCAACGTCAAGCTGGCGATGGTCGTGCCGGGCTCCGGTCTGGTCAAGCGCCAGGCTGAAGCCGAAGGGCTGGACAAGGTGTTCAAGGATGCAGGCTTCGAGTGGCGCGAGCCGGGTTGCTCGATGTGTCTGGCGATGAATGCTGACCGTCTGGAGCCGGGCGAGCGTTGCGCCTCGACTTCGAACCGCAATTTCGAAGGTCGTCAGGGTAATGGTGGTCGTACCCACCTGGTCAGCCCTGCGATGGCAGCCGCCGCTGCTGTGACCGGTCATTTTTCCGATGTTCGCAAGCTCAGCTAAGTCAAAGGGGAGAGAAGCATGCGTGTTGTTATGAGTGTTGTGTTTGCTGTTGTCGCTGCGTTTACCCTGGCTGCCTGCAATACGGTTGAAGGCATGGGCAAGGACATCAAGAAGGGTGGCGAAGCCATCGAGAAGGCAGCGAAGTAAAAATGAGAAAGTTCACTCAACTTAACGGCTTGGTAGCGCCGCTGGATCGAGCCAATGTCGATACCGACGCCATCATTCCGAAGCAGTTCCTCAAGTCGATCAAGCGTTCCGGTTTCGGCCCCAATGCGTTTGACGAATGGCGCTATCTCGACCATGGCGAGCCGGGCATGGATAACTCCAAGCGTCCGCTGAATCCTGACTTCGTGCTCAACAAGCCGCGTTATCAGGGTGCTTCGGTGCTGCTGGTGCGTGACAACTTTGGCTGCGGTTCCTCGCGCGAGCATGCGCCGTGGGCGCTTGAAGACTATGGCTTCCGCGCCATCATCGGGCCGAGTTTTGCCGACATCTTCTTCAACAACAGTTTCAAGAACGGCCTGCTGCCGATCAAGCTGCCGGAAGCAGAGGTCGACGTCATCTTCAAGCAGGTTGAAGAGCATGTTGGCTATTCGCTGGATATTGATCTCGACCAGCAGACCATCACGCGTCCGGACGGAAAGAAAATTTCCTTCGAGATCGACGGTTTCCGCAAGCACTGCCTGCTGAACGGTCTGGACGATATCGGCCTGACCCTGCAGAAGGCCGACGTCATCAAGGCTTTCGAAGCCAAGCGCAAGGCCGAGCAGCCCTGGCTGTTTGCTTGAACGTCAGCAACTAAGAATTCGTTTTAATTTTTATCTGAAAGTTTGACCATGAAGATTTGTGTGATGCCCGGTGACGGGATTGGCAAGGAAATCACTCCGCAGGCGGTGCGCGTGCTGCAGGCCTTGGGTCTGAAGGCCGAGTTCGAAGAAGCGCCCGTCGGTGGCGAAGGCTACCGTGCTGCCGGCCACCCGCTGCCGGAAGCCAGCCTGAAGTTGGCCAAGGAGTCGGATGCCATCCTGTTCGGTGCTATCGGCGACTTCACGCTCGACACACTGCCCCGCGCTCTGCGCCCGGAGCAGGCCATCCTTGGTCTGCGCCGCGAACTGAACCTGTTTGCCAACTTCCGTCCGGCCATGGTGTATCCGGAGCTGGTACATGCATCGAGCATGAAGCCTGAGTTCATTTCCGGCCTCGACATCCTGATCGTGCGCGAACTGACCGGCGACATCTACTTCGGCCAGCCGCGCGCCATTCACACGCTGGAAAACGGTGAGCGCGAAGGCTACGACACCATGCGCTACAAGGAATCGGAAATCCGCCGTGTCGCACACGTCGGCTTCCAGGCTGCGCAGAAGCGCGGCAAGCGCCTGTGCTCGGTGGACAAGGCCAATGTGCTGGAAACCATGCAGCTGTGGCGTGAAGTTGTGACCGAGATTGCCAAGGAGTATCCGGACGTCAAGGTCGAACACATGTATGTCGACAATGCCGCCATGCAGCTGACCAAGAGCCCCAAGCAGTTCGACGTGATCCTGACTGGCAATATGTTCGGCGACATCCTCTCGGACGCTGCTTCCATGTTGACCGGCTCGATCGGCATGCTGCCCTCTGCCTCGCTCAACGAAAAGAACTTTGGCCTGTACGAGCCCATCCACGGCTCCGCCCCGGACATCGCCGGCAAGAACCTGGCGAATCCGCTGGCTACCATTCTGTCGGCCGCGATGATGCTGCGCTACTCCTTCGCCATGGGTGCGGAGGCTGACCACATCGAGACCGCGGTCAAGAAGGTGCTGGCTCAGGGTTATCGCACCGGCGACATCAACGAGCCGGGCGCCAAACTGGTCGGCACCAAGGAAATGGGCGACGCAGTTCTGGCAGCGCTATAAAGTACGGCAAGGGGAATCCCCTTGCTCATCCCCGAAACGGGGCAGTTTGATCACTGAGAGACGGAAATGAAGAAGGTTGGTCTGGTAGGTTGGCGCGGGATGGTTGGTTCGGTTCTCATGCAGCGCATGCGTGAGGAGAAAGATTTCGACCTTATCGATCCGGTGTTCTTTACCACCTCGAATGCCGGCGGCGCTGGTCCCGACGTGGGCAAGGGCAGCGCACCGCTCAAGGATGCCAATTCCATCGCCGAACTGTCGGCCATGGACATCATCATCACCTGCCAGGGCGGCGACTACACGACCGACATCTTCTCCAAGCTGCGAGCCTCCGGCTGGAATGGCTACTGGATCGATGCGGCTTCGACGCTGCGCATGGAAGACGACGCGGTCATCATTCTCGATCCGGTCAACCAGAACGTCATCGATGCGGCGCTGAAGAAGGGCGTCAAGAACTACATCGGCGGCAACTGCACCAACTCCATCATGCTGATGGGCGTGGGCGGTCTGTTCCATGCCGGCCTCGTTGACTGGGTCAGCTCCATGACCTATCAGGCGGCGTCGGGCGGTGGTGCTAACCACATGCGCGAACTGCTCAAGGGCATGGGTGTGATCCATTCCGCCGTGGCCGACGAGCTGGCTACGCCGGCTTCCGCCATTCTGGAAATCGACAAGAAGGTCGCCAGCACCATCCGCGAGGACGTTCCGCGCGAATACTTCCCGGCCCCGCTGGCGGGCGGTCTGATTCCTTGGATCGACAAGCAGCTCGACAATGGCCAGTCCAAGGAGGAGTGGAAGGGCCAGGCCGAAGTGAACAAGATCCTTGGTAATGAGGCCCCTGTTCCGGTCGACGGCCTGTGCGTGCGTATCGGTGCGATGCGCTGCCATAGCCTCGCGCTGACCCTGAAGCTCAAGAAGGATCTGCCCCTTGCTGAGATCGAATCCATCATCAAGTCGGGTAACGACTGGGTGAAGTTCGTTCCGAACGAAAGAAGCATTACGGAACAGCAGCTTACACCTGCCTCCATCACCGGTGGCCTGAAGATTGGTGTCGGCCGCGTACGCAAGCTCAATATGGGCCCCGAATACGTTTCGGCTTTCGTCATCGGCGACCAACTGCTCTGGGGCGCTGCCGAACCCCTGCGTCGGATGCTGCGCATTCTCCTGAAATAAGGGGGAATATGTTGCGAATTCTCCTCAACCAAGCTTGGGGAGGGAATTTCAGGCGGGGGTTTAGCTTGCGCGCCTAAAACCATGATGTTATTTTGAAAACCATCATTGTTCCCTGCCGGGAGGCGCTGTGCCTAAAACAACTACAAGATTTCCATTGAAAGCCTCGGTTCTCGCCTGTGCACTCGCTGCGGCTCCTTTGTTTGCCCATGCGGCCGGCATCGGCAAGCTCACGGTGCTTTCAGGTTTGGGCCAGCCTTTGCGTGCCGAGATCGAACTTTCGGCAAGCAAGGATGAACTCAGCTCCCTGACCGCTCGGCTAGCCAGCCAGGAGCAGTTTCGTCAGCAGGGCATGGAGTTCAACGCTGCTGTTGCCTCTTTGAATTTTTCGGTCGAGAAACGCGGCAACGGCCAGCCTTATGTGCGTTTGACGTCGGATCGCCCGCTCAACGAGCCTTTCCTCGATATTCTGGTCGAGCTCACTTGGGCTTCTGGCCGTCTGACCCGCGAATACACCTTCCTGCTGGACCCCGTCGAGCTACCGCGCCCGACCGGTTCGGCAGTAACGACGCCGGGCGTGAGCCCAGTAGCCTCTTCGGCGTCGCCGACCTTGACGGAAACCTCGCGTCCGGCCAAGGCTAGTAAGTCCGCAAAGGCAGCTTCCATTCCCAAGGCTGAGCCTGCGCCAAAGGCCGAGCCCGCTCCAAAGCCTGAGCCGGCTCCCAAGGCCGTGCCAGCGCCAAAGGCTGAGACTGCAACTGCCCCCCGATCGGAAGGTGGCGCTACACGCGAAGTCAAGCGTGGTGACACCCTGGGCAAGATCGCCGCCGAAAGCGCAACCGATGGTGTCAGCCTCGACCAAATGATGGTCGCGCTGTACAACAGCAATCGTGATGCGTTTATTGGTGACAATCTGAATCGCCTCAAGACCGGCAAGATCTTGAATGTGCCAGACCGCGAAGCAGCCGCGGCTGTCAGCGAGTCCGAGGCGCGCAAGACCGTGGCCATGCACGCCCAGAATTTCAATGCCTACCGCAAGCAGTTGGCCGAAGCCGCTGCTGCCGGTCTGGCAGCGGACGCGCCCGCAGCGCAGTCGTCCAGCGGCAAGATCACTCCTAAGGTCGAGGACAAGGCGCCTGCGCCGACGGCCGGCAAGGATAAGCTCGAAGTCTCCAAGAGCGAAGGCGCTAAGGATGCTGCGGGTGCCAAGTCGGCCAAGGCTGCGGTCGCAGCCGAGGAAGACCGCATTGCCAAGGAAAAGGCGCTCAAGGAGTCTGAAGCTCGCGTCGCTGCCCTGGAAAAGAATATTGCTGATCTCAAGAAGCTGAACGAGGTCAAGAGCCAAGCGCTGGCCGAGGCCGAAAAGAAGGCGGCAACGAGCAAGGCCGAGGCTGCAAAACCTGCTGAGCCTGCAAAGGTCGAACCACCGAAGCCGGCTGAGCCGGTCAAGGCTGTAGAAGCGCCCAAGCCGGTCGAACCGCCCAAGGTCGAGGAAAAGCCTGCGGAGACGCCTGCACCTGTCGCCGCCGAGCCGCCCCCGGCCGAAAAGCCTGCTGAAGCTGCTCCGCCTCCACCGCCCAAGAAAAAGGTGGTGCTGCCGCCCGAGCCGGAACCCGAACCGACCTTCATGGAAGAGTTTGGCTCCTTTGTCTATCTCGGCCTGGCCGCATTGCTCGGCCTGGGTGGCTTCTTCGGTTTCCGCGAATACAAGCGCCGCAAGGACCTGGAAGGCAGCACCGGCAGCCAGTTCGATGAGCCGAGCTCAACCAGTTCGGTCTTCGGCACCACGGGTGGTCAGAGTGTTGACACCAATAACGTCTCGTTGGCATCCGGCTTCAGCCAGACCAGCCTGACCGGCAATGAAGGTACGGCAGGGGTAGACCCGGTGGCCGAAGCTGAGGTGTACATGGCCTATGGCCGCGATGCCCAAGCTGAGGAAATCCTGCTGGAAGCAATCAAGACCGAGCCGACTCGTCAGGCGGTGCATCTCAAGTTGCTCGAACTCTATGCTGCACGCAAGAGCATCAAGCCGTTTGAAGAGGTGGCCAAGGATCTCAAGCAGCAGACTGGTGGCGTAGGTGGTAACTGGGAACGTGCTGCTGCGCTGGGTAAGGGTATTGATCCGGGCAACCCCTTGTATGGCGATGCTAGCCTTGCCGATACGCAGACCATGGAAGCTTTCGGCACCAGCACGGTTATCATGCCGCCGGGTCAACTGGCCAAGATGGCAGCAATGGACCCGACCAAGGCTGAAACTCTGGTACCGGAGCCTGTGATTGCTGCGCCGGTCGTGGCTGAACCTGAACCGGCACCGATAGAAGAGCCCAGCTTTGACCTCGATCTTGGCGACGAGCCAGCGTCGGTCATGATGGAGCCCGAGCAGCCTGTGACGCTGGACTTTGACTTGGATCTTGGCGCAGGTACCGAAGATACCGCCACCAATGAGCCGGCAGTCTTGGATCTGGAAATACCTTCGATCAGTCCGGCTGAAGCGCCTGCAGCTCCGACCATGGACCTCGAGTTTGATCTGGCTCTGCCTGCAACGTCCGCACCAGAAGCCCCAGCGCCTGCGGCGCCTGCAGACAATAGTGTCGACTTTGATCTTGCGCCTGAGCCGATTGATGCACCCGCCCCCGGCAGTTTTGCGCCCAAGGCTGACTTCTCCGGCATCAATCTGGATCTCGACACGCCTGCCACTACTCCGGTTGAAGCTGCTGCCGATAGTGTGGAAGACAACCCCGAAGTCAGCACCAAGCTTGAGCTGGCGCAGGCCTATGAAGAAATGGGTGACCTTGAGGGCATGCGTGAGCTGCTGCAAGAGGTACTGTCCGAAGGTTCGGCCGCCCAGCAGGAGTCTGCCCGCGGCAAGCTGGCGCAGCACGGCTTCTGAGTTTTTGTGCCGTAACATCGACGGCTACGACGTAAGTCGTAGCCGTTTTTATTTGGAGTAGTTTGTGCGAATAGCATTGGGCGTCGAGTACGACGGTAGCGCCTTCAATGGCTGGCAATCCCAGCCGGACGGACGGACTGTGCAGGACGTGCTGGAAGCGGCGCTGAGCACGGTCGCCGCCGAGCCGGTCCGTGTGCATTGCGCCGGCCGCACCGATGCAGGCGTCCATGCCTTATGCCAGGTTGTACATTTCGACACCCAAGCCGAACGTCCGGACACAGCCTGGGTCCGCGGCGTCAACGCGAACTTGCCGCCTACCGTTGCCGTACGCTGGTCACAGCCTGTGAATGATGAGTTCCATGCGCGCTTTTTGGCGCAAGGTCGGCACTATCGTTATGTGTTGCTGAATCGTCCGCAGCGCCCGGCCCTGTGGACCCACTATGCGGGTTGGCATCATGTGGCGCTGAATGCTGAGGCCATGCATGAAGCTGCTCAGCTTTGGCTAGGGGAGCATGACTTCTCTGCCTTTCGCGCCGCCGAGTGCCAGGCCAAGAGCCCTGTAAAAAGCTTGTATCGCGCCGATGTGCGTCGCGAAGGCGACTGGATCATCTTTGACTTCCACGCCAATGCCTTTCTGCACCACATGGTGCGCAATCTGGTTGGCACCCTGGTCTATGTGGGGAAGGGCGCGCATCCGGTGGCGTGGGCAACGGAGGTCCTCAATAGCTGCAGTCGCGACGTGGCCGCGCCTACATTCTCTGCTGCCGGCCTTTACTTTGCCGGTGTGGACTACGACCCGGCTTTCGGCCTGACAGGTAAAATCGCGGATTCTTCAGTCTTGCCATTTACGCTGCTCTGATATGTCCCGCACTGCCATCAAGATTTGCGGCCTGACCCGCAAGGAAGACCTGCTCAACGCCATCGATGCCGGTGCGGATGCAGTTGGGCTGGTCTTCTATAAGCCCAGTCCCCGCTATGTGAATCTCGCCAAGGCGCGCGAGCTGGCCCGCTGGGTGCCGCCGAGTGTCTGCATGGTGGGGCTCTTCGTCAATGCGACGCCTGAGGAAGTGAATACGGTTTTGAATGTCGTGCCGCTGGACCTGCTGCAGTTCCACGGCGATGACAGCTTTGAGACCGAGGCCTACTGCAAGCAGTTCGGCCGTCCTTATCTCAAGGCGGCGCGCATGGTGCCCGGCCTCGATTTGCTAGAATATGCATCCCGCTACCCGTCGGCGCAGGCCCTCCTGCTCGACGCTTTTGTCGAAGGCTATGGCGGCGGCGGAAAAACCTTCGACTGGTCCTTGATCCCCAAGTCCTTGCCCCTGCCCATCGTGCTGTCCGGCGGCCTCAATCCGGACAATGTGACGGAGGCTGTGCGCGTTGTGCGCCCGGCTGGCGTTGATGTGAGCAGTGGCGTGGAGCAGAGCAAGGGCATCAAGGATGCCGCCAAGATCACTGCGTTTATCGCTGGAGTTAAAGAAGCTGATGGCTGATTACAATTTTCCGGATGCCAAGGGCCACTTCGGTCCCTACGGTGGCGTCTTTGTTGCCGAAACCCTGATGCCGGCATTGCAAGAGCTGAATGAGGCCTATGCCGCCGCACAGGCCGATCCCAGCTTTCAGGCCGAATTTGAATACGAGCTCAAGCACTACGTCGGCCGCCCCAGCCCGATTTACCACGCCAAGCGCTGGTCCGAGCTGCTCGGCGGTGCGCAAATCTATCTGAAGCGCGAGGACCTGAACCACACCGGCGCGCACAAGGTGAACAACTGCATCGGTCAGGCTTTGCTGGCTCGTCGCATGGGCAAGCCGCGTGTTATTGCCGAAACCGGCGCCGGCCAGCACGGCGTGGCGACGGCCACCGTTGCTGCACGCTATGGCATGGAGTGCGTGGTCTACATGGGTAGCGAGGACGTAAAGCGCCAGGCTGCAAATGTCTATCGCATGAAGCTGCTGGGCGCTACCGTGGTGCCGGTTGAAAGCGGCTCGAAGACACTCAAGGACGCGCTCAATGAAGCCATGCGCGACTGGGTCACCAATGTCGGCAATACCTTCTACATCATCGGTACCGTGGCTGGCCCACATCCGTACCCGATGATGGTCCGCGATTTTCAGGCCGTGATCGGTGACGAGTGCAAGGTGCAGATGCCCGAGCACACCGGTCGCCAGCCTGACGCCGTGATTGCTGCCGTCGGCGGTGGCTCGAACGCCATGGGCATCTTCTATCCCTACATCGATGTGCCGGGCGTCAAACTGATCGGCGTTGAAGCAGCCGGTCACGGCATCGATACCGACAAGCATTCGGCCTCCCTGACGTTGGGTCGTCCGGGCGTGCTGCACGGCAATCGTACTTATCTGCTGCAAAACGAAGACGGCCAGATTACCGAGACCCATTCGGTCTCCGCCGGCCTTGACTATCCGGGTGTAGGTCCTGAGCATGCCTGGCTCAAGGACAGCGGCCGTGCCGAATACGCGACGATTACTGATAAGGAAGCCCTGCAGGCCTTCCACGATCTGTGTCGCTTCGAAGGCATCATCCCGGCGCTGGAGTCTTCGCATGCTTTGGCCCATGCGGCCAAGTTGGCACCGACGCTGCCCAAAGACAAAATTCTGCTCGTCAATCTGTCCGGCCGTGGCGACAAGGACATGCATACTGTGGCTGAGGAATCGGGAATCAAGTTCTAATCATGAATCGCATCGACGCTCGTTTCCAACTGCTCAAATCCCATGGCGGCCGCAAGGCGCTGATTCCCTTTATCACAGCGGGTGATCCCAGCCCCGAAGCCACGCTGCCCATGATGCATGCGCTGGTGGCCGGTGGTGCGGACATCATCGAGTTGGGGATTCCCTTCTCGGACCCCATGGCCGATGGCCCGACCATTCAGCGTGCTTCCGAACGTGCACTAGCCGCCGGCATGACTCTGCGCAAAGTGCTGGAAGTGGTACGCCAGTTCCGTCAGATCAATAACGACACGGCTGTGGTGCTGATGGGTTATGCCAACCCGATCGAGGCCATGGGTGTTGAGGCCTTTGCCAAGGCTGCACACGAAGTCGGCGTAGACGGCGTGCTGGTGGTGGACTATCCGCCGGAAGAGTGTGCCGAGTTCTCCAAGGTGCTCAAGGCGCACAGCCTGTGTCCTATTTTCCTGCTGGCACCGACGTCGTCGGAGCAACGCTTCAAGGAAGTGGCCGAGATCGGCAGCGGCTATATCTACTACGTCTCGCTCAAGGGCGTGACCGGTGCTGGTCATCTGGACCTGGATGAAGTGGCCCGTCGTATCCCGGAAATTCAGAAGATCGTCGGCATGCCGGTAGGCGTAGGCTTCGGTATCCGCGATGCTGAAAGCGCCAAGAAGATCGGCGCCGTGGCTGATGCGGTAGTGATCGGTAGCCGCATCATTGAGGAGATCGAGCGTTCCGAACCTAAGGATGCGCCGCTGAATGTGCGTACCTTCCTGCGCGGCATCCGCGCAGCCCTGGACGAGAAGTAGGCGCTTCTCACTATCCCCTTGCCAGGCAAGGACTTGGCAGGGGATAGGCGGTCTCGGTAAGAATTTGGTAAGAAAATCCTAAAAGCGGGTAAAATGGCGCCCGCTTGACGACCATTGGTCACCAGATCGCTGATGTTCGTGACACATATACCCGAGTTGATGCCCTAAGGCAGCGACCCTGAGGAGAAGAAATGAGCTGGATTCAGAAACTGTTGCCGCCCAAGATTAAGCGTGTCGAAGGCGTCAAGAAGTCCATCCCCGAAGGTCTGTGGTGCAAGTGCCCGTCCTGCGAGGCCGTTCTCTACAGCACCGACCTGGAAAGCAATCAGGGCGTTTGTCCCAAGTGCAGCCATCATCACCGCATGAAGGCACGTGCACGCCTGGATGCACTGCTCGACGAAGAGGGCCGTTACGAGATCGGCTCCGAAGTCCTGCCGACCGACATCCTTAAGTTCAAGGACAGCAAACGCTATCCTGATCGCCTGCTGGCAGCCCACGAAGACACCGGCGAAGCCGATGCGCTGGTCGTCATGCAAGGCTCGGTCAAGAGCGTGCCGCTGGTTGCCGCCGTATTCGAATTCGACTTCATGGGCGGCTCCATGGGCTCCGTAGTCGGCGAGCGCTTTGTGCGTGGCGTTCGTGCAGCCATCGAAGCTCAATGCCCCTTCGTCTGTTTCACCTCTTCGGGGGGGGCCCGCATGCAGGAAGGCCTGTTCTCCCTGATGCAGATGTCCAAGACCTGTGCTGCCGCTACCCAGCTGGCTGCGCACAAGCTGCCTTTCATTACCGTGCTGACCGACCCAACCATGGGTGGCGTGTCCGCCAGCTTCGCCTTCGTCTCCGACGTGGTCCTGGCCGAGCCGGGCGCACTGATCGGCTTTGCCGGTCCGCGCGTGATCGAACAGACCGTGCGCGAAAAGCTGCCGGATGGCTTCCAGCGTTCCGAGTTCCTGATGGAGAAGGGTGCTGTTGATCAGATCGTCGATCGCCGCGAAATGCGTGATCGCCTGGCCAGCCTACTGACCATGCTGCAGCGTCAGCCTGTTGTTACCAACTAAGGTCGCGAACTAAGGACTGCATGTCGCCAGCAGCACCGGCCACGCTGAACGACTGGCTGGCCTACATAGAGCAACAACACACGCAGGCGATCAAGCTGGGTCTCGATCGCCTGTTTGTCGTTAAGGCTACGCTTAAGCAAACCCAGACTTGCCCCGTCATCATTGTCGGCGGCACCAATGGCAAGGGTTCTACCTGCGCCATGCTGGAGGCCATCCTGACGGCGGCCGGCTACCGCGTCGGCCTCTATACCTCGCCACACCTCCTGCATTACAACGAGCGTGTTCGCGTCAACGGGCGGCCGGTCAGTGACGAGGCCCTATGCATCGCTTTTGCCAAGGTAGAGCAGGCGCACGGCGACGTTCCTCTGACTTATTTCGAGTTCGGCACCCTGGGCGCCTGGGAAGTGTTTGCTGCGGCCGGATTGGATGCCATCATCCTCGAAGTCGGCCTGGGTGGTCGTCTGGATGCTGTCAATATCTACGAGCCGGACTGCGCCATCGTTACCGGTATCGACCTTGACCACATGGATTTCCTGGGCGACACGCGCGAAAAAATTGCCTTTGAGAAGGCCGGCATCTTCCGTACTGGCAAGCCGGCGATCTGTGGTGATTTCCATGTGCCCCATACCTTGCTTGATCATGCACAAGCCATAGGTGCGGAACTGCAACTCATCGGCCGTGATTTCGGCTACGAGACCCAGACTGAAACCCGTCAATGGACGTGGTGGGGCCGAAACAATGCCAGACGTGGAGGGCTTGCGCATCCCGCCTTGCGCGGCGGTCGCCAGCTCGGCAATGCCAGCGGAGTGCTGGCGGCGCTGGATACCCTGCAGGACCGACTGCCCCTGTCCATGGCCGAAATACGCCAGGGCTTGGCGACTGTTGAGTTGGCAGGGCGTTTCCAGA
>Ga0268257_1002698_pt1 | contig 12242 bp, 9 predicted proteins | sample AgamicAtPrz_FD_200249 | JGI IMG/M metagenome (GOLD analysis project Ga0268257, IMG submission 200249) | Agave microbial communities from Guanajuato, Mexico - At.P.rz (v2) (version 3) | ecosystem: Host-associated > Plants > Phyllosphere > Phylloplane/Leaf | place: Guanajuato, Mexico | collected...
TGAGGTTCTCGACGATAGCGTCTTCGAGCGTGTTCTTGACGGTCAGGTCGACGATATAGGTATCGTCGCCCTTGCCACCACGCAGCGTATCCACGCCTGCGCCGCCATCGAGGATGTTGTTACCGTCGTTGCCGATGATGATGTTGGCCAGGGCATTGCCGGTGGCGGTGAGGTGATCGCTGCCCAGCAGGCTCAGGTTCTCGACATGATTGCCCAGGGTGTAGCTGACATAAGCCTTCACCAGATCGATACCACCATTGGCTTCTTCGATCACCGTGTCGCCAGCGCCGACGATATAGGTGTCGTTGCCGCCCAGGCCACGCAGTTCGTTGGCTGCAGCGTTCTGCGAACCGTCCAGGACGTTGGCCAGATTGTTGCCCGTTCCGGAGATGGCCTGATTACCGATTAGCACCAGATTTTCCAGGCCGCTACCAAGGGTGTAGGCGATGCTCGCGCGCACGGTGTCGATGCCGGCGCTGTCGATGATGACGTCGCCCACATCATCGACGATGTAGGTGTCGTTGCCCGCGCCTCCGTTCATCGTGTCAGCACCCAGGCCGCCATCAAGTACGTTATCCGCCGCGTTGCCGATCAGGATGTTGTTCAGCGCGTTGCCGGTCAGGTTGTAAGCGACTTTATTGATCAGCGTGGCGTTTTCGACATGATCGCCCAACGTATAGGTGCCATTTGCCGTAGCGATGGCAACCTGAACCAGGTCGATTCCTTCGTTGGCTCGCTCGATCACCACATCGCCTACATTATCGACCACGTAGGTGTCGTCACCATCGCCACCGATCAGGGTGTCGGCACCAGCGCCGCCGTTGAGCACATTGTTCGCCGCGTTGCCGGTGAGCACGTTGTCCAGCGCGTTGCCGGTCAGATTCAGGCGGGTGGTGCCGGTCGCGCTGGCGTCGAGGTTCTCGATGTTATTGCCCAGAGCGATGGCAGTGACTGTAGTCAGCGCGGCGTTGCCACCCCGCAACTGGACTGTGTCCTTACCCTCGTTGAGGTTCTCGACGATAGCGTCTTCGAGCGTGTTCTTGACGGTCAGGTCGACGATATAGGTATCGTCGCCCTTGCCACCACGCAGCGTATCCACGCCTGCGCCGCCATCGAGGATGTTGTTACCGTCATTGCCGGTGATGACGTTGGCCAGGGCATTGCCGGTCGCAGTGAGGTGATCGCTGCCCAGCAGGCTGAGGTTCTCGAGGCTATCGCCAAGCGTATAGGAAATACTGGCAAGTACCGTATCGACGCCGGCACTGTCGATGATGACGTCGCCCACATCATCGACGATGTAGGTGTCATTGCCGGCGCCGCCATTCATCGTGTCGGCACCCAGGCCGCCATCGAGCACGTTGTTCGCGGCGTTACCGGTCAGGGTGTTGTTAAGCGCGTTGCCGGTCAGGTTGAACGCTACCGTATTGGTCAGCGTGGCGTTTTCGACATGCTCGCCCAACGTGTATGTGCCTCCTGCCGTGGCAATGGCAACCTGAACCAGGTCGATGCCTTCGCCAGCTTTCTCGACCACCACATCACCCAGGTTGTCGACCACGTAGGTGTCGTTACCAGCCCCTCCGATCAGGGTATCGGCACCGTCCCCACCGTTGAGTACGTTATTTCCCGCATTTCCAATGATGAGGTTGGCCGAACTGTTGCCGAGCAGGGTCAGGGCAACAGTGCCCGTCTGGCTGGCATCCACCTCCTCGACATTGTTAGCCAGGGAAAATGTGCTGCCGAAAAAGCCGGCTCTGGTTCCACGCAAGATGACCTTGTCGTACCCCTCACCCGCATATTCGATCACCCTGTCATAGAATTCCGAGCCGGTGGGAAGATCGATGTAATAGGTATCGTCGCCGGCGCCACCGCGCAACGTGTCCTCGCCTTTTCCGCCATCGAGCACGTTATCGGCGCCATTGCCGATCAAGGTGTCCTTGTAATCGCTACCGATGGCATTCTCGATAACGGCACCATAGGCAATGGTCAGGAAGTTATTACGCCATGCGTCCGTCGCGTAGTTATAGATATCCTGACCAATCGAGCTGAATTCGCCACTATTGAGGTTGATCACCACGCCTTCGAGCTGATTGCTGGCATCGATCGTATCATTGCCACCCGCATCCCAGATGGTCTCGAAGATCTGCGCATTGGAATCCCAGCGGTAGACGTTGTCGCCCGTCTGCCAGCTATTGTTGCTGCCGTACAGGTATTGAATGGCGGCGATATCGAAGAGCATCGGGCCAGTGGGCTGGAAATCGTAGCTGTCGTTGTAGCTCATGACCGTATAGCGCACGTCGTCATAGCCGCTACGTAATACGTAATTGCTGAAGTCCGAGGCCTCGAACGAGTGCTTGAGGCCCAGAGCATGGCCGATCTCATGCACGAAGGTCAGGTAGTCATAACTACCCGCCGAGGGCGCGGATTCATTGGTGGCGCGACCGATCCAAACGTCGCCGGATACCGGGCTGCCATCGGGTAAAAAGGCGAATGCCGCCGTATCCCAGTCAATCAGTTCATAGCCGCCGAAACGCAGGTCCCCTACCTGCCCACCTGCGGTATCGCTCACCTCGGTGAAAGAAAGATTGGCTACCGCGCTCCATTCAGCCAGCGCGCTGCGCACGGCCTCCTGCTGATTAGCCGTCAGGGCATAAACAAAATCCCGGGAGTTGATACCAGGTAAATCGATGAAGTCATAGTCGCTCGAGTACCGCGACACACCGGGGTTGGCAAAGCTGTAGGACAGCGTCGTAGAGTTGCCCTGCCCAGCGCCAAATTTAGTGCCGTAAAGCAGCGCATTGACGGTCGTGGAGAAGCTCAGTGGTACGTACGAATACGGGGTGATCTGCTCAAAATTCGGCACGGTACTACGTCCCTGTAATGTCCATGAAAAGCATCAAGATAATGGCGATAAAGACAGCCGCCAGCGCGGGCCAAAGCAGGATCATTCCTCGACCAAACGCGCACAACGGCAATGAGCCATTACCGGAGGCATAGTCTACCGGTGCGCCGTAACAATGAAATGCCGACTAATCCACGACATCGACTTTCCGTCGAACGGTATCCGATAAAACGGCGTGAGCGAAGATGTCTACCTCAAGCCCTTGTGCGAAAGCCAAAGCTAGGCCGTATGGAAGGTCTACTGAGCCGTCATCCGATCGTCATCTCTATCGGTGTTAATAAAACCTCTCTTGGCTGCCGGACAGGCCCGGTGGCGATGTTGCTGCGCTCAGGCGCAGCATTTTTTTGCCTGCGATTCAGGCCAGCCAGTCCAGGGTCAGCAGCAGGCGACGCTCACCGGCCGGCAAGGCCGGCGAGCGATGGATCAGCCCGCGCCCTTCATTGCCCACCCAGCGCTCGCCCTTGACCAGCGCCACGTGGCCACAGCCGATCTGCTCGACCACCGCACCGTACCTGGGCAACGCCTGCGCGCCGCCCAGCAGCTGACGCGACAGCGCGCCCTCGGCCAGCCACTGGCTGCCGGGGCCGGCGTAGCTGGTGATCAGCCGCAGTGGCACGTGATCGACATGAAAGCGCGGGCACATGGCGCCATCCAGCGCCCGCAGGCGCAGGCCGATGCGCTTGGCATCGAGCAGGCAGGCATAGGCGCGCACCAGCCAGGCGACATCGGCGAGAAACGCCGCCTGGCCGGGCAAGTCGCTGTAGCCGCTGAGCAACCCGTGCAGATTGGGCTCGGCTTCCGGGTCGGCGAGTTCGATGCTCAGCGATTCGGCCAGCGGCTCGCCCTGGGCCAGCAAGGTGCTGGCGAAGGCGGCCAGATGCTCGGGCAGGCTGCGCTGCCACACCGCCAGGTTGACCTCATCACGCAGGGCCTCGCCGAGCACCTCGATGCGCTCGCTGCTGACCTGCAGCGGCGCCGGCTTGATCTTCAACGCCAGCATCACGCAGCCTCCTGCCAGGGGCCGAACGGATCCGGCAACTGCCGCCAGGCCTCGGTGCCGGCGGCCATTTCCGCGTCGGTCAGCAGGCAGGCGTCCAGCTCGGCGTGCAGCTGATCGAAGTCGATGTGCTGGCCGATGAACACCAGCTCCTGGCGGCAATCACCGCTGGCCTTGTCCCACTGGCGGATGATGCCCTTGAGTTCGTCTTCGTCCTGTGGCCACTGGCTCTTCGGCACGAAGCGCCACCAGCGCCCGGCCAGGCCATGACGCATCAGGCCGCCGGCCTGGGACCAACTGCCCGCCTCCTGATACTTGCTGGCCAGCCAGAAAAAGCCCTTGGAGCGCAGCAGCCGACCATTGGTCCATTCGCGACTGAGGAAATCGAAGAAGCGCTGCGGATGGAGCGGTCGCCGCGCCCGATAGGCGCTGGAGGCGATGCCGTATTCCTCGGTTTCCGGCACGTGCTCGCCACGCAGCTCCTTGAGCCAGCCGGGCGACTCGGCGGCGCGCTCGAAGTCGAACAGCCCGGTGTTGAGGATGGCGTCCAGCGGTACCGCGCCCATGCTCATCTGCACGATCCTGGCGCGGGTGTTGAGGCGGCGCAGGATGGCGGTCAGTTCCTCGCGCTCGGCGCTGCTGATCAGGTCGATCTTGCTGATCAGCAGCACATCGGCGAATTCGATCTGCTCGATCAGCAGGTCGGTAATCGAGCGCTCGTCCTCTTCACCGAGGGTTTCGCCGCGGCTGGCCAGGCTTTGCGCGGCCTGAAAATCAGGCAGGAAATTCACCCCGTCGACCACCGTGACCAGCGTATCCAGCCGTGCCAGGTCGGCCAGGCTCTGGCCCTGCTCGTCGCGAAAGGTGAAGGTCTCGGCCACCGGCAGCGGCTCGGAAATGCCGGTGGACTCGATCAGCAGGTAGTCGAAGCGCCCGTCGCGGGCCAGTTTGCTGACTTCCTCGAGCAGGTCTTCGCGCAGAGTGCAGCAGATGCAGCCGTTGCTCATCTCGACCAGCTTCTCTTCGGCGCGGTTGAGGCTGACGCCCTTCTGCACCTCGCTGCCGTCGATGTTGATTTCACTCATGTCGTTGACGATCACCGCGACACGCAGGCCGTCGCGGCTCTTCAGCACATGGTTGAGCAGAGTGCTCTTGCCGGCTCCGAGAAAGCCGGAAAGCACGGTAACGGGAAGGCGGTCGGGCATGGCGCAGGTCCTCATCGGCATCAGGGTTCACAGGTCACGTTGGTGGCGTTCGCGCTGTTCTTCGCGCTCTTTCGCCTCGATACACAGGGTGGCGGTGGGCCGCAGCAGCAGGCGCTTCAGGCCGATCGGCTCACCGGTTTCCCGGCACCAGCCGTACTCGCCATGGGCCAGGCGCTCGAGGGCCTGGTCGATCTTGTCGAGCAGCTTCTTTTCCCGCTCCAGCAGGCGCAGCTGCCATTGGCGCTGCTCCTCGCGGCTGGCGATATCGGCTTCATCGGCCGGCCGCTCCTGCTCGCGCAGCTCGCCGAATTCCTCGTCGATACGCTGTTGCAGCTCCTCGCGCTGGCGGCTCAGCAGGTCACGAAAGAACGCCTGCTGGGCGTCGCTCATGTAGGCCTCGGCGGGCTGGGCCAGCAATTCATCGGCAGTCATGGTGGGCTCACGGATGATTTAATTGTTATAACATAACATTAAATACGCAAGAGTAGTGCTCGCCACCTTGAGGAAAGCCGATGAACAGCCAGCCCCTGCCCGATATCGCTGCACAACGCAGCGCTCACGCCAACGTGCCACTCGACCGGGTAGGCATGGGCGGCATCGCTCTTCCGGTGCTGCTGGGCGAGCAACCAATCAATGCCCAGGTGGACGCCGGCGTCAGCCTGGATGACGGCCAGAGCCGCGGCATCCACATGTCACGCCTGTACCTGGCACTGGCCGCGCTGCAGGGCGAACCGCTGTCGCCAGCCCTGTTGCGCTATGTGCTGGAAAACTTTCTGGTCAGCCATTACGGCCTGTCGCACTGCGCCTACCTGGAACTGCGCGGCGACTGGCTGCTCTCGCGCCCGGCGCTGGTCAGCCCGCTGGCCGGCCACAAGGCCTATCCGCTGACTATCAGCGCGCGCCTCGATCCCGCCGGTTTCCATCTGGAGCTGGGCCTGCGCGTGGCCTACTCGTCGACCTGCCCCTGCTCGGCCGCCCTGGCCCGGCAGTTGATCCAGCAGCGCTTCGCCGCTGACTTCGCCGATCGCCCGCTGGATTTCAACGCCCTGCACGCCTGGCTGGGCAGCACCGGCATCGTCGCCACGCCCCACAGCCAGCGCAGCGACGCGCACATCCGCGTGCGCTTGCCCGACGAGGCCAACGACCTGCCCTTTCTGGCCCTGCTCGATGGCGCCGAAGCCGCCCTCGGCACCGCCGTGCAGAGCGCCGTCAAACGCGCCGATGAACAGGCCTTCGCCCTGGCCAACGGCCAGAACCTGATGTTCTGCGAGGACGCCGCCCGCCGGCTGTACCAGGCGTTACTGGCGATGCAGGGCGTCGATGCCTTCCATATCCAGGTCACCCACGCCGAAAGCCTGCACGCCCACGATGCGGTGGCATCGGCCAGCCATGGCTGGTGCTGACCCCAGCAGCACATGATCACCAAAAGGCGGCGCTTTGCTTGTGATGGCGTCGCTCCAACCATCCCGCGATACCTCCCCCTAACTAAGCCACCTATCGATGATTTTTCGAGCCGCGCAGCCTGCTAGCTAGAGCGCCAAGGCACCGTCGCGCCTGGGATTCGGCAATGCTTGCATATTGTGTATTCTGGTATACCATAATACCCAACACCAACCAGCCGAGGAGCTGTCATGAGTTTCGAGATTCGCAAGATCGTCAGCTACATAGAAGAAACCCTGATCGAAGGTGGCAAGGCAACCGACAAGCCGGTGACCATGGTCGGCCTGGCCGTGGTGATCAAGAACCCCTGGGTTGGCAATGGCTTCGTCGAAGACCTCAAGCCGCAGATCAAGGCCAACTGCTCCGCCCTCGGCGAACTGATGGTCGCGCGCCTGACCGCAGCCATCGGCGGCGCCGACAAGATCGAAGCCTACGGCAAGGCTGCCGTGGTCGGTGCTGACGGCGAAATCGAGCATGCTTCGGCGGTTATCCACACCCTGCGTTTCGGTAACCACTACCGCGAGGCCGTGAAGGCCAAGAGCTACCTGTCGTTCACCAACAAGCGTGGCGGTCCTGGCACCTCGATCCAGATCCCGATGATGCACAAGGACGACGAAGGCCTGCGCTCGCACTACATCACCCTGGAGATGCAGATCGAAGACGCCCCGCGCGCCGACGAGATCGTCGTGGTGCTCGGCGCCGCTGACGGTGGTCGCCTGCACCCGCGCATCGGCAACCGTTATATCGATCTGGAAGAACTGGCGGCCGAAAAGGCGCAGTAATCGGGAGCAGGCCATGATTCGGCACCTCGCTGAACGTACCCCCGCCGGCACCAGTTACCGGGTGATCGGCCAGGGCCAACCCGTGGTGTTGATCCACGGCGTGGGCCTGACGAAAGACATGTGGGGCGGCCAGGTGGTTGGCCTGGCCCAGCATTTCCAGGTCATCGTCTACGACATGCTCGGCCACGGCGATAGCCCGCGCCCGGCCGTGGACACCGACCTGGCCGGTTACGCCGACCAGTTGCGCGAACTGCTCGACCACCTCGGCCTGCCGCAGGCCATGGTGATCGGCTTTTCCATGGGCGGCCTGGTGGCCCGTGCCTTCGCGCTGCACCACCCGCAGCGTATCGCCGCCCTGGTGGTGCTCAACAGCGTGTTCAACCGCAGCCCCGAGCAGCGCGCCGGCGTTATCGCACGCACCGCCCAGGCCGCCGAACATGGCCCGGATGCCAATGCCGAAGCGGCGCTGTCACGCTGGTTCAGCCGTGAGTACCAGGCCGCCAATCCGGCGCAGATCGCAGCGATCCGCCAGACCCTGGCTGCCAATGACCCACAGGGCTACCTGACCACCTACACGCTGTTCGCCACCCAGGACATGTACCGCGCCGACGACCTGGCCGAAATCCAGGTGCCGACGCTGATCGCCACCGGCGAGCTCGACCCGGGCTCCACGCCGCAGATGGCCGAGCAACTGGCGCAGTGCATTCCCGGCGCGCGGGTCGTGGTACTGCCTGAGCAACGGCATATGATGCCGGTGGAATCGCCGCGCCTGGTCAACCAGATGCTGCTGGAGTTCCTGGAACACGCCAGCCAGTTGCAGCACACCGCAAAGGGGATCGTCGCATGACACTCGCACGCTATCAGATGTGCATTGACGGCCAGTGGGTCGACGCGCAGTCGGGCAACACCTTCGAGAGCCTCGATCCGGCTCGCGCCCAGGCCTGGGCCGTGCTTCCGGATGCCGGCGCCGAGGATGTCGAGCGCGCCGTGCAGGCCGCTCACGCCGCCTTCGACAACCCCGCCTGGCGTGGCCTCAGTGCCACCGCCCGGGGCAAGCTGCTGCGCCGCCTCGGTGACCTGATCGCCGAAAACAAGGAAGCCCTGGCCCAGCTGGAAAGCCGCGACAACGGCAAGCTGATCCGCGAAACCCGCGGCCAGGTCGGCTACCTGCCGGAGTTCTTCCATTACACCGCGGGCCTGGCCGACAAGCTCGAAGGCGGCACCCTGCCCCTCGACAAGCCGGACATGTTCGCCTACACCACCCACGAGCCGATTGGCGTGGTAGCCGGGATCATCCCCTGGAACAGCCCGCTGTACCTGACCGCGATCAAGCTCGCCCCGGCCCTGGCCGCCGGCAATACCATCGTGCTCAAGCCCTCGGAACACGCCTCGGCGACCATTCTCGAACTGGCCCGCCTGGCCCTCGAAGCCGGCTTCCCGGCCGGGGTGGTCAACGTGGTCACCGGCTACGGGCCAACCACCGGCGCGGCGCTGACCAGCCACCCGCTGGTGCGCAAGATCGCCTTCACCGGCGGCGCCGCCACTGCCCGCCACGTGGTGCGCGCCAGTGCCGAGAACTTCGCCAAGCTGTCGCTGGAGCTGGGCGGCAAGTCGCCGAACATCATCTTCGCCGATGCCGACCTGGACAGCGCCGTCAACGGCGTGGTCGCCGGTATCTACGCCGCCTCCGGGCAGAGCTGCGTAGCCGGCTCGCGCCTGCTGGTGCAGGACAGCATCTACGACGAGTTCGTCGAGCGCCTGGTGGAACGTGCCAAGCGCATCCGAATCGGCAACCCCCAGGACGACGCCAGCGAAATGGGCCCCATGGCCACCGCCCAGCAACTGGCCGTGGTCGAAGGCCTGGTCGCCACAGCCGTGGCCGAAGGTGCGAAACTGCGCCTGGGTGGCAAACGTCCGCAGGTCGACGGTGAAGGCTGGTACTACGAGCCGACCCTGTTCGAATGCGACAGCCACTCGATGACCATCATGCAGGAAGAGGTCTTCGGCCCGGTCGCCTCGGTGATTCGTTTCAAGGACGAAGCCGACGCCCTGGCCATGGCCAACGACTCGCAGTTCGGCCTTGCCGCCGGCATCTGGACCCGCGATCTGGGTCGCGCCCACCGCATGGCCAAAGGCGTGCGCTCGGGCATCATCTGGGTCAACACCTACCGCGCCGTATCGGCCATGGCACCGATCGGCGGTTTCAAGAACAGCGGCTACGGCCGTGAAAGCGGCATCGATTCAGTGCTGGCCTACACCGAGCTGAAAACGGTGTGGATCAACCTGTCGCAAGCGCCCATGCCCGACCCGTTCGTGATGCGCTGAGCGCATCGAGGAAAAGCAAAATGATCGAACCCGGACTCTACAAATCCGTCATGGCCGCCTTCCCCTCCGGCGTGACCATCGTCACCACCCAGGGGCCCGATGGCGGCATCGTCGGCATCACCGCCAGCGCCTTCAGCGCGCTGTCCATCGACCCGGCGCTGGTGCTGTTCTGCCCCAATTACGCCTCGGACTCCTATCCGGTGCTGCGCGACAGCAAGCGCTTCGCCATCCACCTGTTGTCCGCCGAGCAGCAGAAGGAAGCCTACGCGTTCGCCGGCAAGGGCAAGGACAAGGCCGCCGGTATCGAGTGGACGCTCAGCGAGCTGGGCAATCCGCTGCTGAACAACGCCGCGGCGATCATCGAGTGCGAACTGTGGCGTGAATATGACGGTGGTGACCACGCGATCATGGTCGGCGCGGTGAAGAACCTGATCCTGCCCGAGGAAGCCCCGGTGCCGATGATCTACCACCGCGGCAAGCTCGGCGCCCTGCCGGCATTTGCCTGAGCGACTCCTTGTAGGGTGGACGACGCCCCATCCGTCCACCGTCCAGTAATTGCAATGATGGACAAGAAAAACGTTGTCCACCCTACGAGCTGCCGGCATTTGCTTGAGCGTGTCGCCCTTCAGCCTGCTACGAGCTGATGGTCAACACGCTGCACATCTTCTCTTTGGCCGTGCTCACCCACCCTCGAGCACGGCCTGTTTTCTTCTGGAGCCGCCATGACGCCCGAAGCCTCGCGCCTGTTCCGCCAGCACGCCTACCTCGACGGCCAGTGGCTGGCCGCCGATCAAGGCAACACCCAAGCCATCTTCAACCCCGCCAATGGCGAAGAGATCGGCCGGGTGCCCGACATGGGCAGCGCCGAAACCCGCCGTGCCATCTTCGCCGCCAACGCCGCCTGGCCAGCCTGGCGGGCACGCACCGCCAAGGAACGCAGCGCCATCCTCAAGCGCTGGCACGCCCTGATACTGGAAAACGCCGACGCGCTGGCCGAGATTCTCACCCTCGAGCAGGGCAAGCCGCTGACCGAGGCCCGTGGCGAGATTCTCTACGCCGCGAGCTTTATCGAGTGGTTCGCCGAAGAAGCCAAACGCATCTACGGCGACACCATTCCCAGCCACAAGCCCGATGCGCGCATCGTGGTGACCAAGGAGCCGATCGGCGTGGTCGCCGCGATCACGCCGTGGAATTTCCCGGCGGCGATGATCACCCGCAAGGTCGGCCCGGCCCTGGCCGCCGGCTGCCCGTGCATCGTCAAGCCGGCGCCGGAAACGCCGTTCTCGGCCCTGGCGCTGGCCGCGCTGGCCGAAGAAGCCGGGCTGCCCGCCGGCCTGCTCAACGTGATCACCGGTGATGCGGTGGCCATCGGCAACGAACTGTGCGCCAGCGCCGACGTGCGCAAGCTGTCGTTCACCGGCTCCACGCCGATCGGCAAGCTGCTGATGCAGCAGTGCGCCAGCACCCTGAAGAAGGTATCGCTGGAGCTGGGCGGCAACGCGCCGTTCATCGTCTTCGATGACGCCGACCTGGAGCGCGCCGTCGACGGTGCCATGGTCGCCAAGTACCGCAATGCCGGGCAGACCTGCGTGTGCGTGAACCGCTTCCTCGTGCAGGACGGCATCCACGATGCCTTCGTGGCTCGCCTGGCCGAGCGCGTGGCCGAGCTGAAAGTCGCCGATGGCTTTACCGACGGCGCCCAGCAAGGCCCGCTGATCAACGACCGAGCCGTGGCCAAGGTCGCCGATCACGTCGCCGATGCCCTGGACAAGGGCGCCCGGCTGGTCTGCGGCGGCGAGCGTCACGCCCTCGGCCATGGCTTCTACCAGCCCACAGTGCTCAGCGAGGTGACGACCGAGATGAAAGTCGCCCGCGACGAAACCTTCGGCCCGCTGGCAGCGGTGTTCCGCTTCAGCGACGAGGCCCAGGCGATCCACATGGCCAACGACACCGAATTCGGCCTGGCCGCCTACTGCTACACCCGCGACCTGGGCCGCGCCTGGCGGATGAGCGAGGCACTGGAATATGGCATGGTCGGCATCAACGAAGGGCTGATATCCACGGAAGTGGCGCCCTTCGGCGGCATCAAGTCCTCCGGCCTGGGCCGCGAGGGCTCGCACTACGGCATCGACGATTACCTGGAAATCAAATACACCCTGATGGGTGGGTTGTGAGGCTGGAGCTGGTTACCGCGTAGGATGGGTGAAACCCATCAATGGTGATGGGTTTCACCTACGCGGCCCGACCCATCCTACGTTCTGGCTTAATGCGATATGTGGGAGCGGGCCATGCCCGCGATTGGCCCGAATGGATTGCTTTGCCTAGCACTGCAGCAACCTCAATCGACCCAGGAGAACGATCATGAGCAACGACAAGTACGAAAAGGGCCTGAAGATTCGCACCCAGGTGCTGGGCGAGGCCTACGTGAAGCGCTCGGTGGAGAACGCCGACGACTTCAACCGCCCGTTGCAGGAGCTGGTCACCGAATACTGCTGGGGGCACGTGTGGGGCCGGGAAGGCTTATCGATGCAGGAACGCAGCATGATAAACTTGGCCATGATTTCCGCGCTCAATCGCCCGCACGAACTGAAGCT
>Ga0268257_1002701_pt1 | contig 12234 bp, 11 predicted proteins | sample AgamicAtPrz_FD_200249 | JGI IMG/M metagenome (GOLD analysis project Ga0268257, IMG submission 200249) | Agave microbial communities from Guanajuato, Mexico - At.P.rz (v2) (version 3) | ecosystem: Host-associated > Plants > Phyllosphere > Phylloplane/Leaf | place: Guanajuato, Mexico | collected...
GGGCTTCTACAGGCTCAATAGTATCCTGCCGCACCTTGGCGCCGAACAACTTGATCATCTGCTGGATCAACGGATCCTGCTCGATCGAGGTGACTGCGTCCTGCTGGCGCTCGGCGCGTTTGCGCGCCGCCGCCTGCGCCGGGGTTTCCTGCTCGGGCAGGATCAGCTCGATGCGCAGGTTCAGCGTGCGCCCCAGGTGCTGGTTGAGCGCGTCGTTCAGGCGCCGCTGCTGTGTGGCGTTGAACAGCGCCCCCTGGCCAGGGTCCAGGTGCAGCAGCCAGTCGTCGCCATCAGCGGCAATCAACGTACAGTTTGCCGCGATGTTGCCTGTCATCCCGGACACAGGCAACTGTGGGAATAATTCCAGCCATTGCAAGGCCAGGCCGGTGGCCGGCTTGGCTGCCGGCAGCGGTTCGGCTACCGGCTTGGGCGCTTCTTCCTGGACGTGTTCGGCCAGTTCGTCCAGGTAGCTGAAGCCGACCGGATCGCTTTCGCCGCCGTAATAGTCTTCGTCCAGTGGCGGTTCATCGTCGCGGTCCATGCCCACGGCGGCATAGGCGGACGGGTCGAAGGGCGGCTCGTCGTCGTGTGCCGGGGCGGCAGGTGCCGGAGTGGGCGCAGCGGGCGGTGCAGGAACCGGTGCAGGCTCGGCCACTACCGGTGCTGCCGCTGGCGCGGGCTCTTCCCATGGCAGGTCAACCACCTCTGTCACCGGTTCTGGTTCTGGTTCTGGCTCGATGACCGGGGCAGGCTCGACAACCGGCTGCGGCGCTGGCTCGACCGGTGCGGGCGCCTGCACTTGTTGCGTGGCAACCGGTGCAACAGGCTCCACGACAACAGCGGCCGGCGGCGCCACGGCAACCGCCGGCGCTGCCACCTGTGTTGCAGGATCAGCTGTGGCCTGGCTGATCCCCACTGGCTTTAGTATCGGCTTCGGCGCGTCGTCGGTGTCGGCGGGGCGGAACGCCAGCATGCGCAGCAGGACCATTTCAAAACCGCCGCGCGGGTCTGGCGCAAGTGGCAGGTCACGGCGGCCGATCAGGCCCATCTGGTAATAGAACTGCACGTCCTCGGCTGGCAATGCCGAGGCCAGCGCCAGCACCCGCTCACGGTCGCCCTGGCCGTTGTCCACCGCTTCCGGCAGCGCCTGGGCAATGGCCACGCGATGCAGCACATTGAGCATCTCGGCCAGCACGCCAGCCCAGTCCGGCCCCTGCTCGGCCAGGTCGCGAACGGCCTCCAGCAAGGCCCGGGCATCGCCTTCGAGCAGCGCCTGCAGCACACCATAAACCTGGCCATGATCGAGGCTGCCGAGCATGGCCCGCACATCGGCGGCCAGGACCTTGCCTTCGCCAAAGGCGATGGCCTGGTCAGTCAGGCTCATGGCGTCGCGCATCGAACCATCGGCGGCACGGCCCAGCAGCCACAGGGCATCCGGCTCGAACGGCACGTTCTCGGCGGCCAGCACATGGCTGAGGTGCTCGACCACCCGCTCCGGGCTCATGTTCTTCAGCGAGAACTGCAGGCAGCGCGACAGGATGGTGGCTGGCAGTTTCTGCGGGTCGGTAGTGGCGAGGATGAACTTGACGTAGGGCGGCGGCTCTTCCAGCGTCTTGAGCAAGGCGTTGAACGAGTGGGTCGAGAGCATGTGCACTTCGTCGATCAGGTAGACCTTGAAGCGCCCACGGCTCGGGGCGTACTGCACGTTATCGAGCAGTTCGCGGGTGTCCTCGACCTTGGTGCGGCTGGCGGCGTCGATCTCGATCAGGTCGACGAAACGACCTTCGTCGATCTCCCGGCACACCGAACAGGTGCCACAGGGCGTGGAGGTGATACCGGTTTCGCAGTTCAGGCACTTGGCGATGATACGGGCGATGGTGGTCTTGCCCACGCCCCGCGTACCGGTGAACAGGTAGGCATGGTGCAGGCGCTGGTTGTCCAAGGCATTGATCAAGGCCTTGAGCACATGGGTCTGGCCGACCATTTCGCGGAACGAGCGCGGACGCCATTTACGTGCAAGAACCTGATAACTCATCGAAAAACCATCGTAGCCTGATCGAGCGGAAGATCGCTAATGCTAGCGGAGCGGGGGCAAAATTGCACCCTGCGCAAGTCGTCTAAGCTTTGAAACTGATGTGCCATCCAGGGAGGATTGCCTTTGCGAAGACTGCTGGCCCTGTTGCTGCTGTGGAGTACCTACAGCCAGGCTGAACAGCCCGTGTTGCGTTTTTCTGTCGCCGAAAGCTGGAGCATGCCACTGGTGCGCATCGAAGGCGACCAGCCAGTAGATGGCATGCTGTACGACCTGATGCAGGCCTTGGCCAAAGAGGTGGGCGTACGCCCCGAATACCAAGCCAGCGCCGGTAACCTCCATTTAGTCCAACCGCGCAAAACGCCCGCCGAGCGTCCGTAACCAGTGGCCGCAAAAGAATATCATGATGCCGGTCAAGATCATGCAGATGGCCAGCCATTGCCCGGCACTCATCTGCTCGTCGAAGAAAAGCCAGGAAGTTGCGAGGCCCGATACTGGTATCAGCAACGACAAGGGCGCGACGTGGGCGGCCGGATACTTCTTCATTAGGTTGTTCCACACGCGATAACCCAGAATGGTCGTGATCAGGCTCTGGAAAAGCACGGAAAACAGTGTTGGCCATGCCAGGCCACCGGCCAGGCCTTCGAACGCCAACCATCCTTGCGAGGCAAACGTGAGGACCACAAGGACCGGCAGCGCGTACAAGCTCGACCAGACGATGAAGGCCGTCATTTGACCAGGGCGCTTGAGCTTGATCAAAAGATTGCACAAAGCCCAGGCGAGCGCGGCAAGCAGCACCAACAGCAGACCGACCACCGTTGACGACTGGCTGCTCGCCAACAGCATCAGGCCTAACCCACATGCCGCGAAGACCATCCCCCAGGAATGGGCGGCGGTGATACGCTCACGCAGAAAGATAGCGCTCAGCAGGATGGTGAAGAACGCACTGAACTGCAAGAACACCGAGGACATACCCGGACTCAAGCCTTGGTGCATGGCAAGGTTGACCACCCACCAGATACCTACGGCAAACAGCACGCCATATACCGCCATGGCAGCCATTGAAACGCCGGCCGGGCGGCGGATAAAAAAAACCAGCGGCACCGCACAGAAGGTAAAGCGTAACAGCGTCAACAAATAGGGATCGAGCTCTCGCAAGCCAAGTTCGATGACACTGTAGTTGCCACCCCACAGAACCGTCACCAGAAGACCTACGGTCAAGTCACGCCTGCTCATTTTCATGCCTGCTCTCCCAGATTAGCAGGCACCACTCTATTTTTGTCACAGCAGAGTAGATGTAGGCGCACTCGACTCGGCCTGTGAGAAAACCTACTCGGCGTGAATACAAGCGCTCATGCCGCCTCACATCCTTCAACGCACGCAACGTTTCATTGTGATGTGACTGGGATAGACAAGACGCGGGGTTTTCATACCCCGGAAATGGAGGCGGCCCCACCAGCCACACCCCGGCACTCGATGTTCCCGCTATGGCTGCTCCCTTCCGGGCCATGCCAAGGTCGCATGCAAGCATGCTGGTAATCAATGCAGACCTTATGGGGCAAGGGTTTCAGGCTGATGAGGTAGTTCGCCATCGCCCCGTGCAGACACCAAGCACGGTCGCTCAAGGCTCGGGGTGTGACCAGAATTGTTCCACTCAATTGGTCCACTTTACTGGTCCACTCTGGTGTTCTCTCATGGCCTACATCGTCCGTCGCCAATCCGTTTACTACCTCAACCTTCGACTACCGAAGCACCTGTTCCCAAACCGTCACACCCTTCGCATTTCACTGCGGGTGCGTGAGCGTCAGGCAGCCCTCTTCCTTGCTACATCGCTGGCTCAGCAGGTGAATAGCCACCTGAGCGAGCATCCCCTTACGACCTCAGAAACCCTGCGCGCGTTATGTGAGAAATGGCGTGCTGCGACACCCCAGACTTCAATTCCGCTTGCTCCACAGACGCCCTCAAAGACTACACCGACGTTGATCGGTGAAGGGCCGACCCTAGCTTCACTTTCCAAGCTATATATAGAAGAAGGGAAGCGTGGTGGCACATGGCGTCAAGGCAGCACCGAAGACGTTGAGCGTGCCCTAGCTGACTTGTTCGAGCTGATGGGTGATATGCCTGCGGCAGCCTTCGACGCTCAGCAGTCTCGCCTACTGAAAGAACGGCTAAGTCGGTGCCCTCAGTACTTCGGCCTTCGCCCCGAGTTCAAGGGCAAGACGTTGAGGCAAGTCGTTGAGTCGGGCACCACCTACAAAACCATCACCGCCGTCACGGTGAACAACCGGCTACGCAAGCTCACCGCATTCTTCAACTGGTGCAAGACGAACAGGTACGTCACGGAAAACCCACTGGCGGGCATGAAGGTAATGACGGGATCAGCAAAGGAAGCACGGCTGTCATTTGATCGCCACGATCTCGTAATCCTGCTGAACCATGAAGCCTTGCGAAAGGAAAGCCGGAAGCATCAATGGCGTTACTGGTTACCGCTACTAGCGCGATACACCGGGGCACGATTGGAAGAACTGTGCCAGCTACGTACTGATGACTTCATTGACCAACAAGGTATCCAATGCTTCCGCATTGACGACAGCAGTGAAGGTCAGAATCTCAAGAACACCGGTAGTCGGCGTGTACTCCCTATCCACCCTACCCTGATCGAACTGGGTTTGTTACAGCACGTTGAGACAGTCAAAGCATCCGGGGCTGAGCGCCTGTTCCCTGATCTGGAAGCAGTACGTGGGAAGCTGGGTCACGCTCCATCGAAATGGTTTGGCAGGTACAAAACGAAGCTGGGTATTACTGACACCCGAAAGACATTCCACAGCTTCCGCCACACATTCATTGATGATCTTCGTGAAGCGGCAGTACAGGATTCGTTAATCAAACGCATGGTCGGGCATGAGGACAGTTCGGTCACCTTTGGTATCTATGGAAGTCGGACGCCGATAGCGGCTATGCGGGAAGCTCTATTATCTTTCAAATGACTCAACATAACCCCTAAAAGTTAAAATAAATTGCAGGAAACACACGTAACGGTATTGACAATCATTCTCATTTATGATAGACTGGACACAGTTAAGAGGTAATAAAGCTTTTTGGCCTTGATGGTGTATCTTAGTCTTTGTCGGGTTGTCTTAGATATTCGCCATCCCTCTTAACTGTCCTCAACGATCTGTTCCGTCCTCAATGGCAGATTGTTACTGAACAACTCTAAATCATTGCCTTCCTTCTCTAATTTAGGGTTGTTCTATCCACTATGCTTTCTCCTCATAGTGGCTAATTCCTTTTCCTCAGCATCGTCAGGTGCTGGGGTTTTCTTTGTCTTCAATAAATCAATTTGTCGTTTACGACTATCACTATCCAATCACTATGGAGGATTTTCTATGGAAAAAGAACGTACTTGCTTAAGCTGTCATACACCGCTCATCAACAAACGAAGTCACGCTAAGGTTTGCTCAGACAAATGTCGAGTAAAAAGGTGGCGAGCACTCAAAGAACAATCAGTGTTGATCCCCTTCCGTATGTCTATTGTTAACCACACGGATTTGTTCTTGAAGGCGTATGCCGCAAATCTGAGCATTGATGTTTACCTTAACAAGCTGGTGAGCAATCACCTTGCCTGCAACCCATAAAAGGAACTGAGAATGACGAACAATGAGATTCACCAGAAACTGAAATACTATAAAAGTCTTCGTGCAGCGGCGGCAGCTACCGGGAACCGTGCAGAAGGACAGCGTTGTAGTGACATGATAGAACTTTTGTCCTCTCAGCTAGTGGCGGGGGCATACAAATAATGAACGCGGATGCATTCACCAAAGGTATCAAACGAGCTACAGCACAGCGTAAGCAACAGCAAACGAAAGCTGTAAGTACTCCAACTAAACCAGCCATACAACAACAAACAGCAAAGCCTGTTACTGTCGTAAACGACAAACCTGCATTCAACTATGAATCCTACCGACTGGACACTATCAGTAGGGCTATTGCATATATCATCAAACAGAAAGGAGCTACAGCATGACAGACAAGATTAAGATTACTGGCGTTCCACCGAAATGGGAGCAATCTGAATATGAAAAGCGTGTTGACGCTTGGATTAATGTATATCATCAAACTGAACGAAGTATGGAACTGGTACAAGCACCACTCGGTCATCAATTTCTACAGGCTGTCATCGATAAAGCCAATGCGGGTTACACTATCACTCCCAAGAAAGACGTAAAGCACTTGCCATTAGACTTCAGTGTCTGGATGGTCAAACCACCAGCCCAGCAACAGGCTGACGTTGATAAGATCAAGATTGAAGTTAAAGCCGAGTATGTTGCATATCTGGAATCTGAACGTGAGCGTTATCAGCAACTTCTTCGTCAACAACTCATTCAGACTCAGCAAGAGAAGGAACTGAAAGCACAGCAAGAGAAGGAAGCTAAAGCAATGGTTGCTATCGAAAAGCAGGTTGCTGACTGTTATGCACCCTTGGTCATCCCAGAATGATGCACAACAAACACAGGTGATTTAACAGATGAGCATAACAGGATGCCCCCTACTGGTTAACGCCGGTAGGGGCTTTTTTGTACCTGCAACAAATTGGTGATGATTCGATATTCACTGGGATTGTGGAATGGGTTGCTTAACACACCCTCCTAGATCAATGAAAACTTACCAATTATCAACGGATAAGACGTTTTAATCTCATTCCCTACCAAATGGTCTGGGCAATGCGGCAGGAAAGCACCAACGGTGCGATTCTGAGCGTTTTCTTGCGTTAGGCGTAAAGGGTGGCGGATAGAGGCTAGAATCGCTGTATGAGGCTGTATGGAGCTTACAGAGGCTTGATGTGTGGTGGATGAGAATTGATTTTATCTAAATAAGAATAGCTTGCATTTGCGTCCGATTTCGTGTAGAATCCGCAACCTCAATCCAGTACGCCCCGGTGCAACGCACCCATCTCCACACGACCACGTTCGTCAGACGAATTGTGCATCGTAGGGGGTTTTGTCGTGCCTGCGATTTGAGCAATTACACCCACACCAAACGGCACCACCGAGAGGAATGCCTATTGAACTGAACTTGTAAAAGGAGAATTAGGAATGAAAATGTTGAAACCCCGTCGTTTGAAACAAAGTAATGCGCGTGAATATGCTGAGTGGGTCGAACGAATCAAGAGCGACGAGGCCGAGTTGGTGCGTGCTGCTAGTGCTGTATCGAATGCTCTGGCCAAAACAAGTTCCAGCAATAACGTTGTAGCGTTAAGTCCTATTACTGAGAGGGTTGCTAAAAAGGGCGTTGGTGGTCGCCCTGCTAACGTTGTTGTCAATGATCTCGCACCGTTGATCCAATCGGTGTTTGATGGAATGAATGAGGATAGCCTTTCAAGCTACAAGGGCGTCCGGATTAACCGCTTTGGCTGGTTTTATGATGTTTGTTATGGGGCGATGAACATTAGTGGTGTCGGGAAAAGTAACAGTGGTGAGTTTAAGATTCGATTCAGTCACCTGAACAGGGCTCTCGTACTCCCGGAGCTTTCAACAAGGATTGTCGAAGCACAATGCAAGGTTAAGGAGCGTACTGCGCAATGGGTGATGAAAGCCGCCCGTGCTGCATTGGGTGGCATCCGTCTGTACTTGGAGCGTCATCCCGACATGGTGGTCACCTTGACCGAGACTTCAAGTAATATGGCACCAGCACAACTGCCGAACACTGTGGTAGTCGAACCCATCTACACGGCAGAACAGCTTGACTTGAGGCGTCAAGGTCGGTATGTCGAATATGGTGAAAGCGTCAGGGCCATGCGACTCGCTCAAATGGCAGAAACTGGGCACCAAGCGATGCCCTTGGCAGCATGACTTAAAACGGGCGAAACCCCGTATTCATTGGGTGAAACCAGTAAACGAAATGTATAATAGGGAACCTGTCGAGAGACTGGTGACCGTGCTTTTGTCTTCTGTGGAGATTGTCCACAGGGTAGGTTTTCTTCAGGGTGTACACCCTGCAATAAATAATCTAGGAAAATGGAAGAGGAGATGGGTACAAAACCCATCAAAAACAAAGAGTAATTAACTACTAACGTAGTTAAGAATTAATATTGATCTTGGCGAAGCTAATAAGGGTAAGTAATATCCTGTACTGCAGTACAGGATAAAAATCAAGAGCTTATCGGACTTACTGTCCTCTTCCTCAAAGCATTCGCTCACATTCGTTCGCTCACCGGCAGACACTGAATCTATACAAAATGATATCTCTCTATCATCAATCGGTGATCGCTGCTTTGTCTTGTCTGGTTACCAGACGAACATAACCATGAAGACTATCATGCCTCACTGCTGCGCAGTGAGTATGGTTCCCTAGATCATTCGAGAGAAGAGGATGGAGAAGCCATCCCAAACACAAGGTTATATTACTCACCGTTCAAACGGTGAATATTCCATGTTGAATAGCGTCTGTACAAATGTCGTCACACCGTCTGTACCAATGTCGTCATAGGCCGTTATGAAATTCGCTGATCGAATATTCGATCACGGGTTGTTAAAACATTTCAATTCCAATTGCTGATGATGAAGGCGTTGTCATTTAAGCGCCCGACTTGTGCTGGCAAGCACGATTGTCAGCAGGTTCGCCGGTCTGTCTGACACTTAGTTTTGGTTGTGATTCGACAGCATGATTCTCTGGTCACCGTCAATACATTTCTGCTGTCAGTTCGTACCGAAAAGGGTATACCCCAGACAGCACAGTAAAAAACTCTCTAAATGTACCGATGGCTGTACCGATAAGTAATGTTTGACCATCCCAAGCGGTACATCTATAATCGGTACATCCAAAACGATACAGTGGGATTCAACATGTTCATTCGCGGCTATCTTCGTGCTTCGACAACCGATACCGATGCTAATCGTGCTCGTGCTGCTCTGATCGAGTTTGCTGCTGCGCACGGTCACAAGGTTGCAGCGTTCTATGTTGAGAACGTGTCTGGTACAAAACTTGATCGCGACCAACTCAACCGCCTGATCGATGATAGCCACGAAGGTGACGTGCTGCTGATTGAGCAGGTAGACCGACTGACGAGATTGCAGGATGGTGACTGGGAGGCGATGAAAGCCCGCATTAAGGGCAAGGGCATTACAGTCGTAAGTTTGGACCTACCCACTAGCCACACGGTGCTGACTAAAGCAGGTGCTACTGACGACTTCACCAAAGGCATGATTAAGGCCGTCAACGGTATGCTCCTGGACATGCTTGCTGTAGTTGCCCGTAAAGACTACGAAGACCGCCGCCGCCGTCAGGCTGAAGGCATCACCGCTGCTAAAGCTAACGGCGTGTACAAAGGCCGTAAGACTGACGAAGCCTTGCATGAGCGTATCCGTACAGCACTGGAAAGCGGTATGAGTCTGCGCAAGACAGCAGCCCTTGTTGACTGTGCGCTCAGCACCGTACAACGAGTACAGAAAGAGATGAAAGCAGCTTTCTAAGGTCGGCTTCATACAGAGCCGCATGGGCCAACCCTGTGGGGCAGGGTAGACAACACATCAAACGCCTCGCTACGGTCCTATTTGGGGCTTTGGCGGAGCGTTCTTTTTTGTACACGCCAGTAGTCATCATCGGATTTCAAAAAAATAGGCAAGTAGACTCTTCTGACAGTCCGGGGGTGTTAAACCCGGTCGATCAATCTCCGTGTCGGATTCTGACTACAGAACATTCCTAGTTTGACTGAAAACCCAATTCTGAAATTGAGGGGGGATTAGTTTGTGGCAAAAAGAGTTTTCGCTTGCGCGAAACATCTGAAAGAACCTGCACATGGACGATTGACTGGAAGACAGAAAAGTCAGGTGTGCGGGTAGAATAAAACATTTTGATATCTTTGGTGGGACCTACTCAAATCCACTTCTGAAGAATTCGACCAGTCGATTTGTCCATTCTTCATATTTCGCGTATTCAATGCTTCCTTGTCTTTCTCTTTTCATTGTTATGATAATATCTATATTGGCTTCATAGTTTAAATTTGAGTGTTCGTGCCCAAGGTGGAACATTACCTTTCCATCTTTGCGAACTTCCGGGTAGGCTACTTCTAAGGAGTTGGCTACATCAATCGAAAACTCAAATTTAACAAATGGGTTCTCTAGGGAGACTTTATCTCCGCTCATCGATAATGTTGTGTTTGGAGGTAAGGTCAACCCCTTTGTCATCCTAACCTTATCGCTAAGAGAGAAGCCCTTGCCAAAGTTTCCGATAACTCTATCTATTTCATCCTTGGATATGAATGTGTCGTCGCTTTTATCATCCTTCGAATTCCTAAAGCTAGATGAATAACTACCTTTGTAAAACTTTTTCTTCATCTGCCAGTCGGCATAATCATCAAGCCAATACCCAAATATGCAGTTTAGTAAGAAAAACCTTGTGGCGTCTGCCAAGCCATCATCTTCATTAAGTGCATTTTCTGGAATTATGACCTTGCTGCCATCGCTATACTTATCTAGTGTTTGTATGCAGGCAAGACTTAGAGCTTCGCGGTTGAAGACAATGAATTTAGATTTGAATGGAAGCAAAGAAAAAACATCAATTACGCAATCGTTGCTTATTGTCATGTGTAGTTTAATCGACTCCTCTTTTTTCTTCTCCTCCAACCCAAGACAAACATTCAGATAGAACATGACGAAGGCGGCGGCCAGTGCGGCAAAGGAGAATGCTATATCCTTTGAGTTTAGGTTTTTTACAACTATCTCATAGCACGCCCAAGCAATACCTATGAGAATTGCAAATAACGGCAAGAGAAATGGCATGGGCGGGAGGAAAATGCTCTTCATAGCGCTAGCTCCACTGTAGTTTCCTCTGGTTTATTTGCTATATTATTTTATGGCTATCTCTTCATGGAGTAGCACGATTGGTGCTCAGTCTTCAATGCTGTCAATTGCAAAGTTTATGAAGGATGAACAACAGATAAGCATGAATCTAGCATCTGCTTTTGTAGGTGGCGTGGTGTTATCCAATATCGCGTGCCTAATGCCGCCTGCATCGCTGGTGTAACCGTAAAGTGTCATGAAAGCCGATTTCAAACTACCATGAAGACCATGTTTGTCTTCCAGTATCTTTAGCGCCTGACCAAGCGTCGCCTTGTCATCGCCTACTAATTTCTTCGCAAGAGACTCTACAGCACTTATGCTTTCCTTAATTGAGTTTCGATAGTCAGGGTTTTCTCTGTCGGTCAGCAAGCTTAAAGATGTTTGAATATGAACTCTTACGCCTGAGTAGCGATCAGATTTCAAAATGGCTGCTTCAATTTCTGATATTTCATCACTGGAAGTGATAGGTGACAATTGATCTGACACGAAGCGATATGCAGAATTTTCACGCTCTAGTACTCTATTGAAAGCACTTGTGAGTGTTTTTTTTCCTTCGTCTTCAGTGGAGGTCACAATGAATTCTACGAAACTATACAGGCGATGCCAGTCCATTTTAAAGAAGCTTTCGCGTACAGTTTTTTTAAAGTCTGTCCATTTATAAGGAATGGTGTCCAGAGGGGCTTTGTAAAATTCTGAGTATAATTGTGTGGCAAACCAGCTTAAGTTTGATCCTGCAACTTTGTCCCAATCTCTTGGATGCCTAAATTTGCCGAATTTCAGTGAAACAACGACATTCCATAGAGAGTTTTTAAGATCACGATCAATACTGTCAACTTGGGCTACTTTAGTCGCTGGAGCCAATCCCATACGCTGCGAGAAATCCATTGTCACCATCGCACCTCATTTCTACCTGTCGTAGCCAACGGCGGCTTGATCCATGACCGACATTGTACACGGTGGCTGATTGCCAGTGCTCACCTGCTTCTTCACTCATGTCGATAGCTGCTGAGCATCCGAACAACAGCACATCACTGGCCAGATGTCACAGGTTCATGACTGAGAGGTTACGAATGGCTTGATAGCGAAGGAACAGACAAATCTGCTATTGACCGGGATTGAGGACCAAGAAGGATGGAGGATAGAATGCCCATCACAGCACACCACTCAGGTGTTCTACGGCACTGGTCCACTTCTAGGTTTTTTGAGCGAGAAATCCTTGTAAAATCAAGGACTTATAGAATGGAGGCGGCCCCACCAGCCACACCCCGGCACTCGATGTTCCCGCTATGGCTGCTCCCTTCCGGGCCATGCCAAGGTCGCATGCAAGCATGCTGGTAATCAATGCAGACCTTATGGGGCAAGGGT
>Ga0268257_1002703_pt1 | contig 12220 bp, 9 predicted proteins | sample AgamicAtPrz_FD_200249 | JGI IMG/M metagenome (GOLD analysis project Ga0268257, IMG submission 200249) | Agave microbial communities from Guanajuato, Mexico - At.P.rz (v2) (version 3) | ecosystem: Host-associated > Plants > Phyllosphere > Phylloplane/Leaf | place: Guanajuato, Mexico | collected...
CACGCAGCGCCTGCACCAGCAAGGTATTGGGGGGGACGTCAATGCTGGCCGCGCGGCCATTGACCGTGAACTGAACATTCATCGTGATGCCTCCTGCCTATATCCGAAGAATTGGGTAACAAAGCACAACCGCACTCTCTATGGTGGGCAGTTACCACCATGCAAGGCGCTAGGGTTGACCCCCAAGCCAGGCGAAACACGCACAGATATTCTCAAAATGAAACACTGTCCGGAGTCCGCATGTCGCCCGCCAGCCTCGCCACATCCGCGCAAGCCGCAGCCCATCCAGGTGCACGCCATTCCCTGCTTGCCCAGGCCAGGCAGCAGTTGCTGGCGATGGACTCATCCCATGCGCTGGTACCGACTGGTCTTGCCCCCTGGCTCTGGCGCTCCTGGCAGCGCTGCGTGGCGCAGGGCCGTCATCCCGCTCAAACAGTGGAGTTCGAGGCCGTCGGACCTCACGCGCTGCGCCACGCCCAGGACAAGCACCAGCTGCTGCTGCAGGCCGCACGTCCGGTCATGACGCAACTGGTCGCGGCCGTTGGCGCCATGCGCTACTTCTGTCTGCTGACCGATGCCCAGGGACTGGCCCTGGAAGTGCAAGGCCCCGTTGACCAGAGCGATCTGCGTGCGCTGGCCGTGGGCCGTGTCGGTGTGGACCTGTCCGAGCGCGGCGTGGGCACCTCGGCCATAGGCTCGACACTGGCCGAACTCAGCCCGGTATGGCTGCACCGGCAGGAGCATTTTTTTGACGATCTGTGCGACTACAGCTGCGCAGGTGCTCCGGTATTCGGCCCTCAGGGTGAATGCCTGGGCATGCTGGACATCACCGGCATTGATGTCCCCGAGCGCCCAGAGCTGCTGCTGCTGGCGCTGCGCTGCGCACGCGCCATCGAAGACCGATTGCTGCGGGCCCTGCCTCACACCCTGCTGCTGCGTGTGAACTGGCCCGGCGGGCCACTGGGCCAGGAGGGCGAAGGCCTGATGGTGTTTGATGCCGAAGGCCGACTGCTGGGCAGCAATACCGTGGCCAGGCAACTGGTGCCACGTCCTCTGCAAGCCCCCGGGGAGGACTCGCTCATTCAGAGCCATGAACTGCTGGCCCTGCCCTGGAGCCATCTGATCGAGCATGCGCGTCAGCGGCCCGAGGCGCCACTGCAGCTGCCGCTGTGGTCCGGTCTGCGCCTGCTAGCGCTGGCACAGGCCGGCCCCTTGCTGCGCACTCCGGTCATGACGGGTTCCGGCGCAGCCAGCCGAGGAGTACCTGCCAATGCCATGACCACGCCGCTGCGCACCAGCGAGTTGCTGCTAATTCAGCAGGCCATGCAGGAGGCGCACGGAAATGTAAGCGTGGCGGCCCGCAACCTGGGATTGAGCCGGGCCACGCTCTACCGTCGACTGGCCAGCAAATAAGAGGTCTTGAACCGGATTCAAGGCAGTTTGACTCTCTCCGGATTTGCCCTAGTTTCAGCACACAGACACCTTCCACGACAGCAGGCACACACTAGCATCCAAGCCCATCAAGAACATAAAATACCTCAATAAAACAATCACCTAAGCGGCACCAGCCATGCGCTTCCAGCTATCGTGCGCATAGCAAACACAACTGACGCTCGGGCGCCACATTTGCGTGCGTATTTGTAAAAAACACCATACCTGCGTCCGTAGAATCTCCAGTTCGGTTCAAAAACTCAGATCGCCCTAAGGCTTACCAGCCCCAACAGCGCGACGCATACACGGCCTACTTTTTGGAGACACCATGCAGGCTTTACTTGCCCTGTCCAGGGCTATCGACAGGCTCAACGCCTTTGTCGGCAAATATTCAATCTGGCTGATATTTGCCGCCACCTTCATCAGCGCCGCCAACGCCATTGTTCGCAAGGCCTTCGACACCAGCTCCAATGCCTTTCTGGAAGTCCAGTGGTATCTGTTCGCATGGTCCTTTCTGATTGCGGCGGGCTACACCCTGCTGCACCGCGAGCATGTGCGCATCGACGTGATCAACAGCCGTCTGTCCAAAAAGGCCCAGGTCTGGATCGACATCATCGGCTTTGCCTTCTTTCTCACTCCTCTATGCCTGACCATTCTGTGGCTGAGCATGCCGGTGGTGATTCAGATGTACCAGTCCGGCGAGATGTCGGGCAACCCCGGCGGACTGATCCGCTGGCCCGTGTGGACAGCGATTCCTGTGGGTATCACATTGCTGCTGCTGCAGGGCATCTCCGAGCTGATCAAGCGCATTGCCTTCCTGACCGGTGACGGCCCCGACCCCATGGGCAAGCTCAGCGACAAGAGCGCCGAGGAAGAGCTGGCCGAGGCCCTGCGTGCCGAAGCCGATCGCAAGCAGGCTGAGGCGCTGGCTGCCCAGGCCAAGGCATAACGGTAGCGGGAGACAATCAATGGAATTCATCGCTACCAACTACGCCCCCATCATGTTTGCGGGGTTGATCTGCTTTTTGCTGCTGGGCTTTCCAGTCGCCTTCAGCCTGGGCGCTGCGGGCCTGGCCTTCGGCTTTCTGGGCATCGAACTGGGCGTCTTCCCCTCCTCCGTGATGGCCTGGCTGCCCCAGCGCCTGATCGGCATCATGGCCAACGACACCCTGCTGGCCGTGCCCTTCTTCACCTTGATGGGCCTGATTCTCGAACGTTCCGGCATGGCGGAGGACCTGCTTGACACTGTCGGTCAGGTGTTCGGCCCCATCCGCGGCGGTCTAGCACTGGCCGTGATCTTTGTGGGCGCCCTGCTGGCTGCCACCACCGGTGTGGTTGCCGCTTCGGTGATCTCCATGGGCCTGATCTCTCTGCCCATCATGCTGCGTTACGGCTATGACCGCCGTCTGGCATCGGGCGTGATTGCGGCCTCGGGTACGCTGGCCCAGATCATCCCGCCCTCGCTGGTGCTGATTCTGATGGCCGACCAGTTGGGCAAGAGCGTTGGAGATATGTACAAGGGTGCCTTCATCCCTGGCTTCATGCTCATGGGCCTGTACGTGGTCTGGGTGGCATTCCTGGCCATCTTCAAGCCCCACACCGTGCCTGCACTGCCACCCGAAGCACGCATCTACCGCGAGTCCAACGGCAACTCGGGCTACACCTCGCTGGTCGTGGTGATGGGTCTGTCCACCATCGTGGCCATCTTTCTGGCCAGCCATATGGCCGACCTGCACACCTGGTGGCAGGGCAAGGAAATCACCGAAGTCGCCACTGACGAGAAGATCGTCACCGCCATGTGCGGCGGCACCTTCATCGCCTTCGTGATCGCCTCGCTCAACCGGGTGCTCAAGCTGGGTCTGCTGTCCAAGCTGGCCGAGCGCGTGACCTTTGTGCTGATCCCCCCTCTGCTGCTGATCTTCCTGGTGCTGGGCACCATCTTCCTGGGCATTGCCACACCTACCGAAGGCGGTGCCATGGGCGCCATGGCGGCACTGATCATGGGTTTTGCCCGCCGTCGCCTGAACATGGATCTGCTCAAGCAGGCCCTGGCCTCGACCACCAAGCTGGCCAGCTTTGTGATGTTCATCATGATCGGCGCCACCACCTTCAGTCTGGTCTTCCAGGCTGCAGACGGCCCCAAGTGGGTGGAGCATCTGCTGACCAGCCTGCCCGGCGGCCAGGTGGGCTTCCTGATCGTGGTCAACATCATGATCTTCTTCCTGGCCTTCTTCCTGGACTACTTTGAACTCTCGTTCATCGTGGTGCCGCTGCTGGGCCCCGTGGCCGAGAAGATGGGCATCGACCTGATCTGGTTCGGCGTACTGCTGGCCGTGAACATGCAGACCTCGTTCATGCATCCGCCCTTCGGCTTTGCACTGTTCTTCCTGCGCTCCGTCGCGCCGGACAAGCAGTACGTGGACAAGGTCACACACAAGGTGATAGCGCCCGTCACCACCATGCAGATCTACAAGGGTGCCGTGCCCTTTGTGCTGATCCAGCTGGTGATGGTGGGCGTGCTGATCGCCTTCCCTGGCATCGTGACCGGTGCGCTCGACAAACCCGTGGTCGTGGACATGAACAAGGTGGGCGATGAAATGCTCAACCAGCTCAACGATGCCGGTGGCGGCTATGGTGCGGACAACCCGTTTGGAGCGCCTGAAGGCGGCGAGGAAGGTTCGGCCCCAGCAGAAGGCAGCCAGCCGGCCCCGGCTGCACCCGATGCCAGCGGCTATGGCTCGGATGACCCGGCCAAGGCCTTGCAGGATTCACTGAGCGCGGCACCTGCCGCCAAGTAAATCAACAGCTGCTACCGACACAGCCCCGGCTCGCCAGAGCCGGGGCTTTTTCATGGCTTGAAGGTTGATGGGTAATAGATTCGCTATCCATCGGCAAGCCCTCCTGAGCATCACCGAACTGCTGACTGCCGTCCCCGTCAACCCTGTGCCGACCTACTGTCTCAGGACGCCAATGCCCAGGCGTCTTGTGTGGAGCCGGCCTATCGCAGCAGCGATGGAATGCTGGCAACCGAAGGAATATGGGAACTGCCCTGCCGGGCCGATGTCATCCGCCTATCGAAAGACACCAGCGAGGCAGCTCAGGTGAACTCCCAGCATGATCTCGATGGCATGAAAAAACCGCAGCAAGCTGCGGTTTTTCAACAGCCAGCGCATGGCGCCGGTGACTCTGATCGGGATCAGATCTTGGCAGTCGCCATGTACTGATTGAAGGGGAACTCGGAGAAGCGGTTCCACAAGATCTGGTCGCGCTGGAAAGCACGCATGTCCTGGTGAATCTTCTTGAATTCGGGCGACTTGGCTTCGTGCTCGGCAAACACTTCCATGGAAGCCTTGAAACCGGCGTCCATCAGCGGCTTGGGGAACATCTTCAGCTGGGTCTTGTTGGCCACCAGGCGCTTGATGGCCTGAGGGTTGAGCACTTGGTACTTGCTGGTCATGTCGGCGGCAGCCACGCGGGTTGCGGCGTCCAGGATCGCCTTGTTCTCGGGCGACAGCGCGTTGTACTTCTTCAGATTGATGAAGAACTCCAGGTCGGCAGAACCTTCCCACCAGCCGGGGTAGTAGTAGTAAGGCGCAACCTTGTTGAAGCCCAGCTTCTCATCGTCGTAGGGACCGACGAATTCCACGGCATCCAGCGTACCCTTTTCCAGGGCCTGATAGACATCGCCGGCAGGCATGTTCTGTGCCACCACGCCCAGCTTGGCCATGGCTTCGCCGAACACGCCGCCACCCAGACGCATTTTCAGACCCTTGAGGTCTTCCACGGTCTTGATTTCCTTGCGGTACCAGCCACCCATCTGGGTCGTGGTGTTGCCTGCGGATGCGGTCTTGAAGTTGTACTTGGCAAAGAAGGCATCCAGCAGCTTGCGGCCATTGCCATGGTCTTTCCAGCCGTTCATCTGCAGCGTGGTCAGGCCGAAGGGCACGGCGCAGCTGAAGGCGAAGATGGGGTCCTTGCCGGTGAAGTAGTAGGCCGCAGTCTGTGCCATATCGATGGTGTCGCCCTGCAGTGCATCCACCACACCGAAAGCGGGCATCAGCTCGCCAGCGGGGTGCACCGAGATCTCGAACTTGCCGCCCGACATGGCCTTGACCACTTGCGACAGCTTTTCAGCGCTGCCGAAGATGGTGTCCAGCGACTTGGGAAAGCTCGAGGCCAGGCGCCAGCGCACGGCGGCCTGGGCGTGAACAGCAGGTGCGGCGCCCGCAGCCAGCACGCCAGCGATACCGGCATTTTTCAGAATGGAACGACGATCCACTTTAGTCTCCTTGAGGAACAGATTGGCTGACACAGACCACTGATCTATGCCAGCTTGACTTATGCAACAGGCACAAAATGTACACGAGTCAATCGTTCAGCATGCGATAAAAAGTGACCGTTAGCTTAAGAAGTTCTACCTAGTTAGGTGTATCGAATTCGGCCTCGGCGGCCTGCCTGCGCTGCTTACAGCCGTACCGCGCTCATATAGCTGGCATAGCGGAATTCGGAGAAGCGATCCCAGAGCAGCTGGTCATGCTGGAATCCACGCATGCTGCGGTGAATCTTCTTGAACTGCGCCGACTTGGCCTCATGCTCGGCCATGGTGGCCATCACGGCCTTGAAGCCCGCATCCATAAGCTCGCGTGGAAAGGCGCGCAGCTGCACGCGTTCGCTGAGCAGCTTTTTGAGTGCCGCAGGGTTGTATGCCAGGTATTTGGCCGTCAGATCCTTGGCGGCCAGTGCCGCCGCGGCTTCCACCATGGCGCGCAGCTCGGGCGTCAGCGCCGCAAAGGACTTGGTATTGATGAAGTAGGCCAGCTCGGCGCCGCCTTCCCACCAGCCCGGATAGTAGTAGTAGGGAGCGATCTTGCCGAAACCCAGCTTCTGGTCGTCATAGGGGCCGACGAACTCCACCGCATCGAGGCGGTTCTTTTCCAGCGCCTGCTGCGCATCCGCAATAGGCATGTTGACGGCCTGCACGCCTAGCTTTTGCAGCGCATCGCCGAGCAAGCCGCCGCCAGCGCGCATGCGCAGCCCGTGCAGGTCCTGCACGGTCCTGATTTCCTTGCGGTACCAGCCGCCCATCTGCGTGCCGGTGTTGCCGGCGCTCAGGCTCTTGATGTTGTACTGAGCGTAGAAATCATCCATGAGCTTGCGTCCGCCGCCGTATTCCATCCAGGCGTCCATCTGCCGCGCCGTCAGACCGAATGGCACGGCGCACCCGAGTGCAAAGCAGTAATCCTTGTCCGTGAAATAGTAGGGCGCCGTCAGAGCCATTTCGACCATGCCGTTCTGCACTCCCTCCATCACGCCAAACGCGGGCATCAGCTCGCCCGCGGAGTGCACGCTGACTTCGATCTGGCCACCCGACATGAGACGCAGCGACTGGGCAAACTTCTCGGCCCCACCAGAAATGGCGTCGAGGACTTTGGGAAAACTCGTCACCAGGCGCCAGCGCAGCACCTCCTGGCTGCGCACCGCCGGAGCCACGCCAGCAGCCAGCACACCAGCCATGCCCACATGTTTGACGAGTGAGCGACGATCCATGAATATTTCTCCGCTAGTAGTTGTCGATTGCCAGGCTGGCTGCAACCGCCCGATCACAGGCCGGCAGCCACAGGCATTCTAGGAACGCAGACGCCGTCCGTGTGGCGATTCACGGTTGCCGTCAGTTTTCTTGACGGCAAGCAAAGAAAAAGGCCCTTCATGGAAGGGCCTGGTGTCAATCCATCGGACTTGCGCAAACCATGTCCGTATCGCGTCAGCCTGCAGCCAGACGCTTGCGGATGGAGGCTTCGATGCCTGCGGCATCCAGCCCCTGCAGCGCCAGCAGCTTGGCGGGATCCCCATGCTCGATGAACGCATCGGGCAGGCCCAGCTGCAGCACGCTCTTGCTCAGACCGTTGGCAGCCAGACATTCCATCACGGCACTGCCGGCGCCGCCCATGACGCAACCCTCTTCCAGCGTGACGATGAGCTCATGCTCGGCGGCGATCTTGAGCAGCAGTGCTTCGTCAAGCGGCTTGGCCCAGCGCATGTTGGCCACGCTGGCATCCAGTGCCTCGGCGGCCTGCAAGGCCGGGTAGAGCAAGGTACCGAAGGCCAGAATCGCCACCTTCCTGGAGCTCGATTCGCGGCGCATCTCACCCTTGCCGAAGGGCAGAGCATCGAGACTCTCCAGCGGCGTCACGCCCACACCGGCACCGCGCGGATAGCGCACGCAGACGGGGTGATCCTGCTCATAGGCCGTGGTCAGCAACTGGCGCGTTTCGCGCTCGTCGGCCGGACAGGCCATGCTCATATTGGGAATGCAACGCACAAACGCAATGTCATAGGCGCCGGCGTGCGTGGCCCCGTCGGCACCCACCAGACCTGCGCGGTCCAGCGCGAACACCACGGGCAGGTTCTGCAGCGCGACGTCGTGGATCAGCTGGTCATAGGCACGCTGCAGGAAAGTGGAATAGATGGCCACCACGGGCTTGACGCCTTCGCAGGCCATGCCGCCGGCAAAGGTCACGGCATGCTGTTCGGCAATGCCCACGTCGTAGTAGCGACCTGGAAAGCGCTTGTGGAACTCCACCATGCCCGAGCCCTCGCGCATGGCGGGCGTGATGCCGACCAGGCGCTGGTCCTTGGCAGCCATATCGCAGAGCCAGTGGCCGAACACCTGGGTGAAGGTCTGCTTGGCAGGGGTGGCGGACTTGACCAGACCGACAGCCGGATCGAATTTCCCGGGCCCGTGATAGGCCACGGGATCGGCCTCGGCCAGCTTGTAGCCCTGGCCCTTCTTGGTGACCACATGCAGGAACTGAGGCCCCTTGAGACCCTTGATGTTCTCCAGCGTGGGGATCAGCGAGTCGAGGTCATGACCGTCGATGGGACCGATGTAGTTGAAGCCGAACTGCTCGAACATGGTGGCAGGCACGACCATGCCCTTGGCCTGCTGTTCCAGGCGCTTGGCCAGCTCCAGCAAGGGCGGCACCTGCTTGAGAACGCTCTTGCCCACATCGCGGGCCTTGGCATAGAACTGGCCGCTCATCAGCTGTGCCAGATAGCGATTGAGCGCGCCCACAGGCGGGCTGATGCTCATATCGTTGTCATTGAGGATGACCAGCAGATTGGCATCGTGCACGCCGCCGTTGTTCAGTGCCTCGAAAGCCATGCCGGCCGTCATCGCACCGTCGCCGATCACAGCGATTGCACGGCGGTCCTCGCCTTTTTGCTTGGCGGCCAGCGCCATGCCCAACGCAGCAGAGATGCTGGTGGACGAGTGTGCCGTGCCAAAGGTGTCGTACTCGCTCTCGGCACGCTGAGGAAAGCCGGACAGGCCGCCGAACTGGCGCAGGGTGGCCATGCGATCGCGGCGACCGGTCAGGATCTTGTGCGGATAGGTCTGGTGGCCCACGTCCCAGACGATGCGGTCATAGGGCGTGTTGAACACCGAGTGCAGCGCCACGGTCAACTCCACCGTCCCCAGGTTGGAGCTGAGGTGCCCGCCGGTCCTTGAGACGCTGTCGATCACATAGGTGCGCAGCTCTGCGGCCAGCGTCTTGAGCTGGGCACGCGAGAGGCCGCGCATGTCTGCGGGATCGTTGATGTTGTGCAGCAGGGAAGAAGTATTCGTGGACATGTTCTATATTTTTAATAGCTGCTAGCGCCAGCCAATATTCGGTTACAGAGCTTTTCCATTCAATCTCAATGGGTGCGCTGCACGACCATATCAGCAAGTGCGGCCAGGGCCTGGGTGTCAGCCAGACCACTGCGCGTCAACGCGGCGTGGGCCTGCAGGCGCAACTCCTCGGCATGGGCTCTTGCAGCTTCCAGCCCCAGCAGCGATACAAAAGTGGGCTTGTCATTGGCCGCATCCTTGCCCGCCGTCTTGCCGAGCGTTGCAGAGTCCGCCACCACATCCAGAATATCGTCCACCACCTGGAACGCTACGCCCAGTGCCTGGCCGTAGTCGCTCAGCGCAGCCAGTGCCCTGGCGTCGGTCTGTGCATTGCAGGCGGCCCCCATGAGCACGCTGCCCAGCAGCAGCGCACCGGTCTTGAGACGGTGCATCTCGCGCAGTTGCGCCTCGCTCAGTTGCTTGCCCACGCTGGCCAGATCGATGGCCTGACCGCCGGCCATGCCGTGGCTGCCCGCCGCCGCGCCCAGCAGGCGGCACAGCCTGGCCTGCATGGAGCAGGGAATGCCATCGTCTTCGGGCAGAAGCAGCTCGAAGGCCAGGGCCTGCAGAGCATCGCCGGCCAGCAGGGCCGAGGCTTCGCCGAACTGCACATGCACGGTGGGCTTGCCGCGACGCATGGTGTCGTTGTCCATGCAGGGCATGTCGTCGTGCACCAGGGAGTAAGCATGAATCAGCTCCACGGCACAGCCGGCACGCAGCGTGGCCGCGGCCTGACCGCCAACCGCCTCGGCGGCCGCCCAGACCAGCAGCGGTCGCAAGCGCTTGCCGCCATCGAGCACGGCGTAGCGCATGGCCTCACCCAGACCCGCAGGTGCATTGATGCCCACCCAGCGCGACAGCGCTTCTTCGGTACGCACCAGTCGCTCCTGCATCCAGACGGAAAAATCCAGGGCAGTCTTGCCCTCGTTCAAAGGCGTCGATGGTTCGGCAATCATTGATTCATTCATGGGCTGCATCTTCAAGGCAAAACGCGCGGACACAGGGATCAGTCCTGGGTCCAGGCAGACAGCTTGCCTTCGTCCAATACCTTGACCTGCTCCTGCACCGCATCGAGCTGGCTGCGGCAAAAAACCAGCAGCTCCGCAGCGCGCTGGTAGCCGCTGAGCATCTGCTCCAGCGGCAGCTGACCGGATTCGATCTGTGCAATCAGTTGCTCCAGCTCCTGCAAAGCAGCTTCATAGCTGACAGGCTGTTCAGATTTTTTGGCGGCAGCGGCCTTGGGCATGGATGGTGTGGTCGATGTTGGACGGAAGCGACGATTTTAGGCGTCCCTGCACCATTGGCGTGCAATGCCCGCAAAGCCGGCTGGCGCGATATGTTTTGGCTGTAAATTCCCGACCGGTCCGGGCCTGCTGCGCCCGCCTTTTTGCCCAGCGGCAAGGGTTTGCAGGCGGCTGGCAACTTGCTGACAGGCTCCGACGGCACATGGACGAAATAGCGTCAATACACGTACCAGAAAAACGGAAATAACCCCACAGCCTATAATCCCATTCCCGTCAAGCCGGCCCCGTGCCTGGTCATCCTGGTCGGGCAAACGCGTCGGCAGGCCATGCGCCACCGCCCATTGCCTGAGGCCCGTGTCCAGACAAGGCCGGTTTCGTTTTTTACCGTGTGCGCACGTGCACCCTCCCTGTGGGGAGTCTTTAGGTCAAGTCATCCATGACTGATTTAAGTCTTCAACTGCAGCAGGCCGCAAGCCAACTACCAGTTTCAAGTTATTTCGACGAAGCGCTGTTCCAGCGCGAGTTGGAAACGATTTTCAAGCGCGGCCCGCGCTACGTGGGCCACCAGCTGGCCGTTCCCGAGATAGGCGACTACTACGCCCTGCCTCAGGAAAAAGAGGGGCGGGCGCTGGTACGCAATGCCAAAGGCGAGATCGAGCTGATCTCCAACGTCTGCCGCCACCGCCAGGCCGTGATGCTCAAGGGGCGCGGCAATCTGCTGTCCGAAGGCAAAGGCCATGCCGGCGGCAATATCGTCTGCCCGCTGCACCGCTGGACCTACAGCACCAGCGGCGAGCTGCTGGGCGCCCCGCATTTCAGCCACGACCCCTGCCTGAACCTCAACAACTACCGCCTGCGCGAGTGGAACGGACTGCTGTTCGAGGACAACGGCCGCGACATCGAGGCCGATCTGGCCGGCATGAAGCTGCGCGAGCAGCTCCAGTTCGACGGCTTTGTGCTCGACCATGTCGAGATGCACGAGTGCAACTACAACTGGAAGACCTTTATCGAGGTCTATCTGGAGGACTACCACGTCGGCCCCTTCCACCCCGGTCTGGGCAACTTCGTCACCTGCGACGATCTGAAGTGGGAATTCGCCAGCGAGTACTCGGTGCAGACCGTGGGCGTGGCCCCCAGCTTCGGCAACCCGGGCTCGGACATCTACAAGAAGTGGCACGAGGTGCTGCTGGCCTACCGCAACGGCGAACTGCCCGATCGCGGAGCCATCTGGCTGACCTACTACCCCCACATCATGGTGGAGTGGTATCCGCATGTGCTGACCGTCTCGACCCTGCACCCGCTGGCCGTGGACAGGACGCTGAACGTGGTGGAGTTCTTCTACCCCGAGGAAATCGCCGCCTTCGAGCCCGAGTTCGTGCAGGCCCAGAAGGCCGCCTACATGGAAACCTGCATCGAGGACGACGAGATCGCCGAGCGCATGGACGGTGGCCGCAAGGCCCTGTATGAACGCGGCGACAACGAGGTCGGCCCCTATCAGAGCCCCATGGAAGACGGCATGCAACATTTCCATGAGTGGTATCGCCGCATCATGGGTGACAGCGTTCCCCAACGCTGAATGAGGTGAACCTCAAGACTGATAGCTGCTATCGCTTACCCCATAAGCACAGCAGCTATTTTTTATGCTGAATTGAGTGAGATATGCAAGCCCTGTGGATGGTGTTGGCCGCGTTGATTTTTGCGGTCATGAGTGTGTGTGTGAAGTTTGCCTCCCAGGACTTCAATGCGGCAGAGATCGTGTTCTACCGCGGCCTGGTCAGCATGGCGCTGCTGGTCTGGCTGGCCAGGCGCAGCGGCGTGACGCTGACCACCCAGTACTCGCGCGAGCATGCCTGGCGCAGCTTTGTCGGCGTGATCT
>Ga0268257_1002714_pt1 | contig 12154 bp, 8 predicted proteins | sample AgamicAtPrz_FD_200249 | JGI IMG/M metagenome (GOLD analysis project Ga0268257, IMG submission 200249) | Agave microbial communities from Guanajuato, Mexico - At.P.rz (v2) (version 3) | ecosystem: Host-associated > Plants > Phyllosphere > Phylloplane/Leaf | place: Guanajuato, Mexico | collected...
CGAACAGGCGCAGGTTGACCACCGGGTGACGGTCGGTCAGTTCCCAGATCACGAACACCGCCAGGAACACCAGCGAGATCAGGCTGCCGACAATGATGAACGACGACTCGAACCAGTCCAGGTCATTGCCTTTGTCCAGCACCACCTGCAACGCGCCAACGCCGATGACCAGCGTCAGCAGGCCGATATAGTCCATCGGCTGGCGGCTGGTGACCACCGGCCGGGTACGCATCTGCTGGCGCACCACGGCGGCGGCGAACAGGCCGATGGGCACGTTGATGAAGAAGATCCACGGCCAGCTGTAGCTGTCGGTGATCCAGCCCCCGAGAATCGGCCCGGCAATCGGCGCCACCACCGTGACCATCGCCAGCAGCGCCAGGGCCATGCCGCGCTTGGCCGGCGGATAGACGGCGATCAGCAAGGTCTGGGTCATCGGGTACAACGGCCCGGCCACCACGCCCTGCAACACGCGAAAACCGACCAGTTCCGGCATCGACTGGGCAATGCCGCACAGGAACGAGGCCAGCACGAACAGCAGCGTGGCCCAGATGAACAGCTTCACCTCGCCGAACCGTCGGCTGAGCCAGCCGGTCAGCGGCAAGGCGATGGCGTTGCTCACCGCGAACGAAGTGATGACCCAAGTGCCCTGCTCGTAGCTCACCCCCAGGTTGCCGGAAATGGTCGGCAAGGCCACGTTGGCGATGGTGGTGTCGAGCACCTGCATGAACGTCGCCAGCGACAGGCCGATGGTGGTCAGCAGCAGGCTCGGTGGCGTGAACTGGGCAGCAGCGTTGTTGCTCATCGCTGGGCCGTCTTGCCGGTTGCGCTGTTTTCGTGGATCAGCCGGGCGATCAGGTTGTCGGCTTCGACCAGCTGGCGGTCATACACCTGGGTGGTGTAGCTGGCCTGCTGCGGTGGCTGCTGGGCCAAGGCCGGGCCGCTCTGGTCGTGCAGGTCGACCTCGACCACGGTGGACAGGCCGATACGCAGCGGGTGGTCCTTGAGCTGGTCGGGGCTGAGGTGAATGCGCACCGGCACGCGCTGGACGATCTTGATCCAGTTACCGGTGGCATTCTGCGCCGGCAACAGGGCGAAGGCGCTGCCGGTGCCGGCGCCAAGGCTGTCGACCGTGCCGCTGTACCTGACCTCGCTGCCGTACAGGTCGGCGCTGATCTGCACCGGCTGGCCGATACGCATGTCGCGCAGCTGGGTTTCCTTGAAGTTGGCGTCGATCCACACCTGGTCCAGCGGGATCACCGCCATGGTCGCGGTGCCCGGTTGCAGGCGCTGGCCCAGCTGCACGGTACGCTTGGCGACGTAGCCGGTGACCGGTGCCACCAGGGTGGTGCGGGCATGGTCGAGGTAGGCCTGGCGCAGGTCGGCGGCGGCGGCCATCACCTCGGGGTGCGAGGACACCACGGTATCGTCGACCAGCGCGCTGCTGGTGCTGAGCTGCTGGCGCGCACTGTTGACGGCGGCCTCGGCCACGCTCAGGTCATCGCGGGCATGGGACAATTCTTCTGCGGCAATCGCACCGCTGTCGGCCAGCACCTTGCGCCGGTTGAAGTCCTGCCGGGCCTTGCGCAGCTCGGCCTGGCGGGTTTCCAGCTGCGCCTTGAGCGCGTCGACGTTGCTGTACAACCCGCGCACCTGGCGCACGCTGCGCGCCAGTTTGGCTTCGGCGGACTGCAAGGCCACCTGGCTGTCGGCCGGGTCGAATTGCAGCAATACCTGGCCGGCGTGGACCAGGTCGCCGTCATCGGCACCGATGCTGGTGACAGTGCCGGTGACCAGCGGGGTGATCTCTACCACGTTGCCGTTGACGTAGGCATCGTCGGTGCTTTCGTGCCAGCGCCCGACCAGGCTGTACCAGGCCCAGGCACCGACGCCGGCAAGGATCAGCAGCAACACCAGGCCAAGCAGCCAGGCCTTGCGCTTGCGCGACGGCTCGGGCGCGGCGGAGGGAGTCGGGGTGTCTGCGGGAGTGGCCATGACAATACCTTGGATAATTCGTGACAGGGTTCAACGATCGCCGAAGCGGCGGATCGTCAACGGGTCGCCGGCAGCGAGCAGGACCTTGGCCAGCAGGCCTTCCAGGGTCTCGAGCTCTTCGGCTGCCAGCGCGCCGCACAACTCGTTCATGGCCGCCGCGCCGATTTCCGGCAGGCGGTCAGCCAGGCGCTGGCCATCGGCGGTAAGGGCCAGGCGCACCTGGCGACGGTCGTCGGCGCAGCGGTTGCGCACGATCAGCTCCTTCTGCTCGAGGCGGTCGAGCATGCGGGTCATCGACCCGCTGTCCAGGCCCAGGTAGCGGCACAGCTCGGCCGGGGTGTCCACCTGGTACTGGGTGACGATGATCAGCACCTTGAACTGCGCGGCGGTGACGCCTTCGGATTCGAGGTGCCAGTCGAGAATGCGGTCCTTGAGGATCGCCGCGCGGCCAAGCAGCATGCCGATGGCGCAGGTCTGGAAGTTTTCGGGGGAGAAATGGGCCATCGGAGGCTGCTCGGGTAATTGTGTAAAAATATTACTGCCTAGGCAGTGAATGTCAAAGCTTTGATTAGGTTGCTATGGAAAATTTCATGATTTCTGCCCCTTGCGCTGCCCCCTGTAGGAGCGGCCTTGTGTCGCGATGGGCCGCAAAGCGGCCCCGGCAATTTCTGCTGGGGCACAAAACCTGGGGCCGCTTCGCGCCCCATCGCGACACAAGGCCGCTCCTACAGGGCCATGCGTCAAGGCCTGCTACGGTGTTCGCAGGCCCAGTGCCTCCACCGCCCCGCAGGCTATGGCCATGCCCACCAACTCCGCCAGGCTATCGGCCTGCAACCGCTTCATCACCCGCCCCCGGTACAGGTCCACCGTCTTCACGCTGACGCCCAGTCGCTCGGCAATCTCGCGGTTGCTCAACCCTTGGGCCAGCGGCACGAACACGTCGCGCTCGCGCGGGGTCAGGCCGTCGATGCGCGCCTGCACCCGGGCCAGCGCCTGGTCGTCCTGGCGTGCCCGCCCGGCGCTCTCCAGCGCAGCCTGTACGCTGTCGAGCAGCAACTGGTCGTTGTAGGGCTTTTCGATGAAGTCGCAGGCGCCGGCCTTGAATGCCCGCACCACGATCGGCACATCGGCATGGCCGCTGACAAAGATCACCGGCAACCCCAGGCCACGCTCGCGCATCGCCTGCTGCACCGCCAACCCGCCCAGCCCAGGCATGCGCACATCCAGCAGCACACAGGCCGGCCCATCGTCGACGCAGGCGTCGAGAAACGCCTGCCCGCCGGCGAACGGCAAGGCCTGCAAGCCCACCGACTGCAGCAGCCACACCGTCGAGTCGCGCATACCCTGGTCATCATCGACCACATACACTTTCGCTTGCACCGCCATCTCCCCTTATCCCCTGCTGACTGCCAGGCGGCAGCACAGTACCAGACCGCCATTGTCACCGGCACGCGCCCACAAGCTGCCGCCAAAGCCTTCGATCAGGCTGCGGCTCATGCTCAGGCCAAGGCCCAGGCCATCGGCCTTGCTGGTGGTGAACGGCGTGAAGATTTCATCCAGGCGCTCGGGCGCCACGCCCGGGCCCTGGTCGGCCACCTCGACCAGCACGCCATCGCCATCGCGCGCGGCGCCCAGCAGGATACGTGACGGCCGCTCGCCATGCTGCTCGCGGTTGGCATCGATGGCGTTGCGCAGCAGGTTCAACAGCACCTGCTCCAGCAGTACCCGGTCGGCATACACCAAGGGCAGCTGCGCACTCATGCGCAGCTCGACCACCACCTGGTCACGCGCAGCCTCCCAGGCGCACAGGCGCATGGCTTCGCCGGCCACCTCGGCCACGTCCAGCGCCTGCAGGCGGCGCGGCCCTTTGCGCAGGAAGGCGCGCAGGCGGCGGATCACTTCGGCGGCATGGGTGGCCTGTTCGCTGATGCGCTGCAGGCCCTGCCCCACCCGCTCGCGGGCCTGCGGGTCGCGCTCCAGGCCCTGCAGGTAGCGCTGGCTGGCGTTAGCATAGTTGACCACTGCGGCCAACGGCTGGTTGATCTCGTGGGCAATGCCCGAAGCCAGCTCGCCCAAGGTGGCCAACCGGGCACTGTGCGCCAGGCTTTCCTGGGCTTCGATGCGCAGGGTGATGTCGCGGGACACGCTGACCACCTCTACCACCGCGCCGGTGTAGGTTTCGCGGATGGCCCGGCTGGCGATCTCGAACCAGCGGTAGCCGCCTGCGGCCTGGCGCACCCGGCAGGTCATGGTGTGGTAGCCGTCCTGGTCCAGCGCGGCGGCGGCCTGGCGCAACACCTGGCGGCGCTCGCGCGGGTGCAGCAAGGTATGCACGGCCATGCCGCGCAGTTGCTCGGGCCACAGGCCAAGCAGGCGGAATGCCGCCGGCGAGGCATCGAGGAAACGGCCGTCGGGGCTGTGCCGGGAGATCAGGTCGGTGGTGTTCTCGATGATCAGCCGGTACAGGCGCCGGGCGCGGCTGGCCTCGCGTGCGCCATGGCGCTCGTCGCTGGCGTCGCGGCCACGCGCCAGCACCTGCTGGCCCTGGTCGTCAGGGATGAAGCTCCACAGCACGATGCGTTCGCCGACCTGCACCTCGACATCGGCGATCGCCCGGCGCTGGCGCAGGCAGGCGCGCACCAGGGCGGCGCAGTTGCCCGGCAGCCAGCTGGCCAGGGCCGGGCCTTCATCGACCCAGGCCTGCAGCGCCGGGTTGAGTGCCAGCGGCCTGGCGTCGCCGGCCAGCATCAGGCTGGGTTGCGGGTCCTTGGCGAGCAAGGGATAGGCAGTGTTTTCCACGGCAGACGGCTCTTTTATAGTAGTTTTACTATATTGCTATAGTCGATATTCCTAATACCATAGCGACTCGCTCAAAACTGCGACAAGGGCGAGCGGCCCACCGTTCGCCTCCCTGCACCCTGAACAGAGCTAACAATCAGCCACCGGGGGTCAAGCGCACAGGTTGTGCCTGCCTCCCCTACAGGATTACCGCATGTCGATCTATGCCCAGGGCCTGATGCCCGCTGCCGTCAACCATGTCGCCCTCACCCCGCTGAGTTTCATCGAACGCACCGCTGCCGTATACGGCAACTACCCGGCGGTGATCCACGGTGCCATCCGCCGCAACTGGCAGCAGACCTACCAACGCTGCCGGCGCCTGGCCAGCGCCATGGTGGGCCGGGGTATCGGCCGTGGCGACACTGTGGCGGTGATGTTGCCCAACATTCCGGCCATGCTCGAAGCCCATTTTGGCGTGCCCATGACCGGCGCCGTGCTCAATACCCTGAACGTACGCCTGGACGCCGAGGCCATCGCCTTCATGCTGCAGCATGGCGAGGCCAAGGTGCTGATCACCGACCGCGAGTTCCACAGCGTCATCGAGGCGGCCCTGGCCTTGCTCGAGCACCCGCCATTGGTGGTGGATGTGGATGACCCGGAGTACGGCGAAGGCCGTGCGGTCAGCGAACTGGATTATGAGGCGTTCCTCGCCGAAGGCGACCCGGACTTTGCCTGGGAATGGCCCGATGACGAGTGGCAGGCAATCTCGCTCAACTACACCTCCGGCACTACCGGCAACCCCAAGGGCGTGGTCTACCACCACCGTGGCGCTTACCTGAACGCGCTGGGCAACCAGATGGTCTGGGCCATGGGCCACCGCCCGGTGTACCTGTGGACCTTGCCGATGTTCCACTGCAACGGCTGGTGCTACCCGTGGACCATCACCGCGCTGGCCGGCACCCATGTGTTCCTGCGCCGGGTCGACCCGCAGAAGATCCTGACCCTGATCCGCGAGCACCGGGTCAGCCACCTGTGCGGCGCGCCGATCGTGCTCAACGCCCTGGTCAACATGCCCGAGGCGGCCAAGGCGGCCATCGAGCACCCGGTGCAGGCCATGGTCGCCGGCGCCGCGCCACCCGCCAAGGTCATCGGCGCCGTGGAAGAGATGGGCATACAGGTCACCCACACCTACGGCCTGACCGAAGTCTACGGCCCGGTGACCGTGTGTGCCTGGCATGACGAATGGGATGAACTGTCGCTGGAAGAGCGCGCACGGATCAAGTCCCGCCAGGGCGTGCGCTACCCGACCCTCGACGGCCTGATGGTCGCCGACCCGCAAACCCTCGAGCCGGTGCCGCGCGACGGCGACACCCTGGGCGAGATCTTCATGCGTGGCAACACGGTGATGAAGGGCTACCTGAAGAACCCCGAGGCCACCGTCGAAGCCTTCCGTGGCGGCTGGTTCCACACCGGTGACCTGGCCGTGTGGCACGCCGACGGCTATGTCGAGATCAAGGACCGGCTCAAGGACATCATCATTTCCGGTGGCGAGAACATCTCCACCATCGAGGTCGAGGACGCCCTGTACAAGCACCCGGCGGTGCTGGAAGCCGCGGTGGTGGCGCGCCCGGATGAAAAATGGGGGGAAACACCGTGCGCCTTCATTGCCCTCAAGCCGGGCCGCGAAGACACCCGCGAAGCCGACATCACCAGCTGGTGCCGCGAGCACCTGGCCGGGTTCAAGGTGCCGAAGACCGTGGTGTTCGGCGAACTGCCCAAGACCTCCACCGGCAAGATCCAGAAGTACGTGCTGCGCGACCGGGCCAAAGCCCTCTGAACCCGTAGCGGCCTCATCGCCGGCAAGCCAGCTCCCACAGGGACTGTGCAGGTCTCAAACCCTGTGCAGTACCTGTGGGAGCTGGCTTGCCGGCGATGAGGCCCGCACAGACAACATCAATCTTCCAAGAGCCCCCGATGACCACCTACACTGCCCCCCTGCGCGACATGCGCTTCGTCCTGCATGATGTGTTCAACGCCCCGGCCCTGTGGGCCCGCCTGCCTGCCCTGGCCGAGCGCATCGACGCCGATACCGCCGATGCCATCCTCGAGGAAGCAGCCAAAGTCACCGGCCAGCTGATTGCCCCGCTCAGCCGCAACGGTGACGAGCAAGGCGTGCGCTTCGCCGCTGGTGAAGTCACTACCCCTGACGGCTTCCGCGAGGCCTGGCACACCTACCGCGAAGGCGGTTGGGTCGGCCTGGGCGGCAACCCCGAACATGGCGGCATGGGCATGCCGAAAATGCTCGGTGTGCTGTTCGAAGAAATGCTCTACGCCGCCGATTGCAGCTTCAGCCTGTATTCGGCGTTGAGCGCCGGCAGCTGCCTGGCGATCGATGCCCACGCCAGCGAAACGCTCAAGGCCACCTACCTGCCGCCCCTGTACGAAGGCCGCTGGGCCGGCACCATGTGCCTCACCGAACCCCATGCCGGCACCGACCTGGGGCTGATCCGCAGCCGCGCCGAGCCCCAGGCCGACGGCAGCTATCGCATCAGCGGCAGCAAGATCTTCATCACCGGCGGCGAACAGGACCTGACCGAGAACATCGTCCACCTGGTGCTGGCCAAGCTGCCGGATGCGCCAGCGGGCGCCAAGGGCATCTCGCTGTTTCTGGTGCCCAAGTACCTGGTCGAGGCAGATGGCCGCCTGGGAGCGCGCAATGCCGCCCATTGCGGCTCGATCGAACACAAGATGGGCATCAAGGCCTCGGCCACCTGCGTGATGAACTTCGATGGTGCCGTCGGCTACCTGGTGGGCGAGCCGAACAAGGGCCTGGCGGCGATGTTCACCATGATGAACTACGAGCGCCTGTCCATCGGCATCCAGGGCATCGGTTGTGCCGAGGCGTCCTACCAGAGCGCCGCCCGCTACGCCAACGAACGCCTGCAAAGCCGCGCCGCCAGCGGCCCAAAGGCACAGGACAAGGCTGCCGACCCGATCATCCACCACGGCGATGTGCGGCGCATGCTGCTGACCATGCGCACCCTCACCGAAGGGGGCCGGGCGTTTGCCGCCTATGTCGGCCAGCAGCTGGACCTGGCACGCTACGCCGAAGACGCCGGCGAGCGCGAGCATGCGCAGCGCCTGGTGGCGCTGCTGACGCCGGTGGCCAAGGCGTTTTTCACCGACAACGGCCTGGAAAGCTGCGTGCTCGGCCAGCAGGTGTATGGCGGCCATGGCTACATTCGCGAATGGGGCCAGGAGCAGCGGGTGCGCGACGTGCGCATCGCGCAGATCTACGAAGGCACCAACGGCATCCAGGCCCTCGACCTGCTCGGGCGCAAGGTGCTGGCCGACGGTGGCCAGGCGCTGGCCAGCTTTGCCGCCGAGGTGCGGGCCTTCAGCGTGGATGCGCCGCTGCACCGTGAAGCCCTGCAAGCGAGCCTGGCGCGGCTGGAGGCCACCAGCGCCTGGCTGCAGGCGCGGGCCGGCGAAGATACCAACCTGGTCAGCGCAGTGGCGGTGGAATACCTGCAGCTGTTCGGGCTGACGGCGTATGCCTACATGTGGGCGCGGATGGCGGCGGTTGCGTTGGCCAGGCGTGACGAGGATGCCGCGTTTCATGGGGCCAAGCTTGCGTGTGCGGAGTTCTTTTTTCAGCGGGTGTTGCCGCGGGGGTTGGGGCTGGAGGCCAGTATCCGGGCGGGTAGTGGCAGCCTTTATGGTTTGGAGGCGGCGCAGTTCTGAGAGGCCATGGGGGCGCTTTGCGCCCCATCGCGACACAAGGCCGCTCCTACAGGGGAACGCGATTCCATGTAGGAGCGGCCTTGTGTCGCGATGGGCTGCAAGGCAGCCCCAACGATTTCAGCCATTGTTTTACCTGCGCGAAGGGTTCTCAAACGCTGGAAAACCATCACCAATCCGACGAAAACCGGCACAACTGATAGTCATTCGCCATTACCTCGGTTCTCGGGAGCCCTCCAGCAAGGGTAGAATGCGCAAAACCCGGAGCCGCAATGAACCACGACCGCCTCAATCCCAGCCCAGACGATGCCATCACCGACGCCGCCGCGCACTGGTGCATGCGCCTGCACGCCGAAGATTGCACGGCGGGCGAGCGCGAGGCGTTCGCCCGCTGGCTGGCGGCCGACCCGCGGCATGCCGAGGAATACCAGGCGATGCTGGAAATCTGGCAAACCGCCGACCTGCTGCCGCGCAATGCCACCGTCATCGACTTCAACCCGCCCGTGCAACAGGCCGCACGCCCGCGCAACTGGCGGCCGCTGGCATCCGCTGCCGCGATCGCCCTGGCGGTGCTGCCGCTGGCCGGCTGGGTGGGCTGGGAGCAAGGCTGGCTGCCCAACCACTACCAGCACTTCGAAGCAGGCGCGCACATGCAGACCGTGCAGCTGAGCGACGGCAGCACGGTGCAGCTCAACCTCAACACCGAGCTCACCTACCTCAACTACAAGGACCAACGCCAGGTCACGCTCAAGCGTGGCGAGGCGTTCTTCAAGGTGCAGCACGACAGCAGCCACCCGTTCATCGTGCATGCCGGTCGCGGCCAGACCCGCGTCACCGGCACCCAGTTCAACGTGTGGAAGTACCAGGACCAGGTCAAGGTCACCCTGGTGGAAGGTTCGGTACTGGTATCCAGTGACGGCAGCGCCGGTGGCTACCGCCTGGGCCCGGGGATGCAGGCCAGCTATCACAAGGGCGACTTCGAGCCGCAACTGGAACAGAGCGACGACTACGGCAACAGCCTGGCCTGGCGCGACGGCAAGCTGGTGCTCGACAACCTGAGCCTGGAACAGGCCCTGCCGATTATCAACCGCTACCTCGACGCACCGCTGTTGCTGGCCGACGCCAGCACCGGCCGCATCCGCATCAGTGGCATCTACAACACCCGTGAGGTGGGGCGCCTGGTCAACAACCTGCCCAAGGTGCTGCCGGTCTACCTGACCCGCAGCAAGGACGGCAGCACCGTGCTCAACCGCATCTCGCCGCCGCCCGACAAGGGCTGACGCCCTCCCCGTCTTACAGCGTCATCGCCGCCAACCAGCCGAACGCCAGCAGTGGCAGGTTGTAGTGGATGAAGGTGGGCACCACGGTGTCCCAGATATGGTGGTGCTGGCCATCCACGTTCAAGCCCGAGGTCGGGCCCAGGGTCGAGTCCGAGGCGGGCGAGCCGGCGTCGCCCAAGGCACCGGCGGTACCAACGATGCACACGGTGGCCAGCGGGTCGAAGCCCAACTGCACGCACAGCGGCACGAAGATCGCGGCCAGGATCGGCACGGTGGAGAACGACGAGCCGATGCCCATGGTCACCAGCAGGCCCACCAGCAGCATCAGCAAGGCACCGATGCCCTTGCTGTGGTCGATCCACTGCGCCGAGGTTTCCACCAGGCTCTTCACCTCACCGGTGGCCTTCATCACGTCGGCAAAGCCCGAGGCGGCAATCATGATGAAGCCGATCATGGCCATCATCTTCATGCCTTCGGTGAACAGGTCGTCGGTGTCCTTCCAGCGCACGATGCCCGACAGCGAGAAGATCAGGAAGCCGACCATGGCGCCGATGATCATCGAGTCCAGCCACAACTGGACGATGAACGCCGAGGCAATCGCCAGCCCGGCCACCAGCAGGGTCAGCGGGTTGTACTGCACGCTCACCTGCTCTACCTGCTCGATGCGCGCCAGGTCGTAGTCACGCTTCTTGCGGTAACTGATGAATACCGCCAGCAACAGGCCAGCCAGCATGCCGGCTGCCGGGATGGCCATGGCGTGGGTGACATTCACGCCACTCACGTCGACACCCGCGCGGGCAACGTTGGCCAGCAGGATTTCGTTGAGGAAGATGTTGCCAAAGCCCACCGGCAGGAACATGTACGGGGTGATCAGGCCGAAGGTGATCACACAGGCGATCAGCCGGCGGTCGATGCGCAGGCGGGTCAGCACGTATAGCAGCGGCGGCACCAGCAAGGGGATGAAGGCAATGTGGATAGGCAGGATGTTCTGCGACGACACCGCCACCACCAGCATCAGGCCCACCAGCAGCCATTTGACCTTGCCGCCATTGGCATGGCCCTGGCGGTCGATCATGGCCAGGGCGCGGTCGGCCAGGGCATGGGCCAGGCCGGACTTGGCGATGGCCACGGCAAAGGCGCCCAGCAGTGCATAGGACAGGGCTACCGTAGCCCCACCGCCGAGGCCGCCGTTGAAGGCCTTGAGCGTACCCTCGATACCCAGGCCGCCCACCAGCCCACCGGCCAGGGCCCCGATGATCAGGGCGATGACCACGTGCACGCGGGACAGGCTGAGTATCAGCATGATGCCGACCGCGGCGATCACTGCATTCATGGTTGGCTTACCTCATTGCGACAGAAAAAAAGCGCGCACTGTGCAGCAGTGGGCGGCGGATGTCAAAAACGCCATGTTTCGGCGCATTACCAATGCCTGGTGCGGCCCGGCGGTTAAATTGAACGTTTGAATAAAGAAAAGCCTGCGATGGCCGACACAATCGTCAGCCACACTCTTATTACAAGGGATCCGCCCCCATGCCTTTGCGCCAACTTTCCATCCAGTGGAAGATCACCCTGCTCGCCGGTCTCTGCCTGGCCGGCATCGTCACCCTGCTCGTCGGCCTGTCGCTGTACCGCATGGACCACAGCTCGGACCTGGTCAAGGCCAGCAGCATGCAGATGCTGACCGAGTCGGCGCAGTCGCGCATCGAGTCGCAGGGCGAGGTGCAGGCGCTGAACATCCGCCGCCAGTTCATGGACGCCTACCAGTACGGCGCCGGTTTCGCCCGCCAGGTGCTGTTCCTGCGCGAGCAGGCGGAAAAGCGCTTTCTCGATGCCTTCGACCTGCGCGAGGACATGACCCGCCAGGTGCGCGCCGCCCTGCAGGCCAACCCTGAGCTGCTCGGCCTGTCGCTGGTGTTCGAGCCCAACGCCCTGGACAACAAGGACAGCCTGTTCGCCGGCAAGGCGGAACTGGGCAGCAACGAAACCGGGCGCTTCGCCCTGTACTGGTCGCAGCCGCGTGTCGGCCAGCTGACGGCCATGGCCCTGCCCGAACATGACATGGCCAACACCGAGATCGGCCCCAGCGGCCAGCCAGCCAATACCTGGTGGGTGTGCCCGCGCACATCCGGCAAGGTGTGCGTGGTGGAGCCCTACTTCTATGACATCGATGGCCAGCAGGTGCTGATGACCAGCATCGTCTTCCCGCTGGCAGTCGACGGCAAGGTGATCGCCACCTTGTCCATCGACATCAACCTCAACAGCCTGCAGGCCCTGAGCCAGGAGGCCAGCCGCAGCCTGTACGAAGGCCGCACCACGGTCGGCATCCTCAGCCCGGTCGGCCTGCTGGCCGGCTACAGCGCCGA
>Ga0268257_1002719_pt1 | contig 12133 bp, 4 predicted proteins | sample AgamicAtPrz_FD_200249 | JGI IMG/M metagenome (GOLD analysis project Ga0268257, IMG submission 200249) | Agave microbial communities from Guanajuato, Mexico - At.P.rz (v2) (version 3) | ecosystem: Host-associated > Plants > Phyllosphere > Phylloplane/Leaf | place: Guanajuato, Mexico | collected...
GGTGTCAGCACGGCTGACTCTTCGAACGGCTTGCCCTCGCCGGGTGCGATCCCCGTGTCCGCGGCGGCAGCTACGCCGCGCTTGGCGATCGAATCGGTCACGCCCAATGTTGAGCAAGGCCGTTTCGCGGCCAAGTGTGTTGTCGGCGATGCCGTCGATGTAGAGGCTGACATCTTCGCGGATGGTCACGATCAGCTTGCAGCTGTCGTGTTGTGGAAGCCCGTTACAGAAACCAAATGGCGTGAAGCCCCCATGCGTCCCATCGGCAATGATCGCTGGCGCGCCAGCATCAAGGTGGTGGATATCGGCAGGCACTACTTTCGCATCCTGGCGTGGCGCGATGGTTTTGCCAGTTATCGCTTGGAGCTGCGCAAGAAGCGCGATGCCGGGCTGCAAGTCAGCCTGGAGCTGGAAGAGGGGCGGCTCATGTTGCTGAGTGCCCGCAAACTCGCTGCTGATACCGGCCGAAAGAGCCTTACAGTGTCACTGCAGGTGGTGCTGGATACGCTGGGTGACGAAGCCGCGGACGAGGTACGTAAAGCCGAGTTATTGCTGGCCGACGCAACCGCCGAGCTGATGCGGGCTGCCGATGTGCGTGAGTTCGCTGTGCTGAGCGAGCCTGTAATGAGCATAGACGCTGATCGCAAAGCCGCCGCCTTTGCCAGCTGGTACGAACTCTTTCCGCGTTCGCAAAGCGGGGATGACCACCGACACGGCACCTTTAATGACGTCATAGAGCGCTTGCCTTCGATTCGCGCCATGGGCTTCGACACGCTCTACATGACGCCCATCCATCCTATCGGTCGTACGCACCGCAAGGGCAGGCATAACAGTCTGAAGCCGGAAGGCGACGACCCCGGCAGTCCCTATGCAATCGGGTCGGAAGAGGGCGGGCACGATGCGATTCATCCCGCGCTCGGGTCTCTCGATGATTTCCGTCGCCTGCGCCTTGCCGCAGCAGAGCATGGCCTTGAGCTCGCGCTGGATTTCGCCATCCAGTGTTCGCCCGACCATCCTTGGTTGCGTGAGCATCCGGAGTGGTTCGACTGGCGCCCCGACGGCAGCATTCGCTATGCCGAGAACCCGCCCAAGAAATACGAAGACATCGTCAATGTCGACTTCTATGCGGAAGGGGCAGCGCCATCGCTATGGACAGCGTTGCGTGACGTCGTGCAGTTCTGGGTGGATGAAGGCGTGCGCGTATTTCGTGTCGATAATCCGCACACTAAGCCCTTGCCTTTCTGGGAGTGGCTGATCGCGGACATCCGCAGCCGTTCGCCCGACGTGATCTTCCTGTCCGAAGCCTTTACGCGCCCCAAGCCCATGTACCGCTTGGCCAAGGTCGGCTTCTCGCAGTCTTATACGTATTTCACCTGGCGTCATTCCAAGCGCGAGTTTATCGACTACATGACTGAGCTCACGCAGGGGCCGCCGCGTGATTTCTTCCGCCCGCACTTCTTCGTCAATACGCCGGACATCAATCCTTTCTACCTGCAGGGCCATGGGCGCAACGGCTTCCTGATTCGCGCAGCGCTGGCGGCCACCTTGTCCGGCTTGTGGGGTGTCTACAGCGGCTTTGAACTCTGCGAGGCGCAGGGCGTGCCGGGCAAGGAAGAGTATTTCGATTCCGAGAAGTACCGCATCAAGGCCTGGGACTGGGATCGGCCCGGAAACATCATCAAAGAGATCACCTTGCTCAACCGGATACGGCATGAGAACCCCGCGTTGCATAGTCATCTGGGCATTCGTTTCCTCAACTGCAGCGACGAAGGCGTCTTGTACTTCGCCAAGGCCACGCTGAACGACGGCCGCTTCGGAGACAACGTGCTCCTCATCGCCATCGGGCTGGATCCCAATTACAGCCACGACGCCGATATCGAAGTACCGCTGTGGGAATTCGGCATGGACGATGCCGGCTCGGTAGAGGTTGAGGATCTGATACGCGGCTACAGCTTCAACTGGTACGGCAAGGTCCAGCGCATACGCATCGATCCCAACGAGCTGCCGTTCTCGATCTGGCGCATACGTCCTCCCGGAGGTGCGTCGTGAGCATGGGACATCTCGAAAGGCGTGGCGGCATCGAGCCATTTACCGCCCGTGGTTTGTCTTCCACGACGGCGCAGACTGCTGCGGAAACCGTCCAGCAGGCCATGGTCGGCTTCCGCGACGATGCCCTCTGGTACAAAGACGCCGTCATATACCAGCTGCACGTCAAATCTTTCTTTGATTCCAACAACGACGGCATCGGCGATTTCGCCGGCCTGATTGCCAAGCTCGACTACATCGCCGCACTCGGCGTGAACACGATCTGGTTGCTGCCTTTCTATCCGTCGCCGCGCCGCGACGACGGCTACGACATTTCCGAATATAAGGCTGTGCATCCGGACTACGGCACCATGACCGATGTGCGCCGCTTTATCAGCAGCGCGCACAAGCGCGGTCTTCGCGTGATTACCGAGCTGGTCGTCAATCACACCTCGGACCAGCATCCCTGGTTTCAACGTGCCCGTCAGGCCAAGCCGGGCTCGCCTGCGCGCGACTTCTACGTCTGGTCGGACGACGATAAAAAGTACGACGGCACGCGCATCATCTTTCTCGATACCGAGAAGTCGAATTGGACCTGGGACCCTGTCGCCAAGGCCTACTTCTGGCATCGCTTCTATTCGCATCAGCCTGACCTGAACTTCGATAATCCACGCGTTCTACAGGCCGTGCTGGGTGTCATGTCCTTCTGGCTGGATCTGGGCATAGACGGGCTGCGCCTGGATGCAGTGCCTTATCTGATCGAGCGTGAAGGCACCAGCAACGAGAATCTGCAGCAGACGCACGACATCCTTAAGCTGATCCGCAAGGAGCTGGAACGCAAGTATCCGGACCGCATGCTGCTGGCCGAGGCCAATATGTGGCCTGAAGATGTGCAGCAGTATTTCGGTGATCCCGATAGCGGTGGCGGCGAATGCCATATGGCTTTCCATTTCCCGCTGATGCCGCGCATGTATATGGCCTTGGCAGAGCAGGACCGCTTTCCGATCACAGACATCCTGCGTCAGACGCCAGATATTCCCGATAGCTGCCAGTGGGCGATCTTCCTGCGTAACCACGATGAGCTGACTTTGGAGATGGTCACCGACCGCGAGCGTGACCAGCTCTGGAATTTCTATGCGACTGACCGTCGCGCCCGCATCAATCTCGGCATACGCCGTCGCCTGGCGCCGCTGCTGGAGCGGGATCGCCGACGTGTAGAGCTGCTCAATAGCTTTCTATTGTCCATGCCGGGTACGCCGGTCATCTATTACGGTGACGAGATCGGCATGGGCGACAACATCTACCTCGGTGACCGAGACGGCGTGCGCACGCCCATGCAGTGGACCTCCGATCGTAACGGCGGCTTCTCCCGCGCCGATCCGGCTGGCTTGGTGCTGCCGGCCATCATGGATCCGCTGTATGGCTACGAGGCAGTCAATGTCGAGGCACAAAGCCGCGATCCGCATTCGCTGCTCAACTGGATGCGGCGCATGTTGGACATCCGCAGCCAGCATCGCGCCTTCGGCCGGGGTGCCCTGAAGCTGCTCTATCCAAATAACCGCAAGGTGCTTGCCTATTTGCGTGAGTACGAAGACGACACGACGCAGGGCAAGGAAACCATACTTTGCGTCGCTAATGTCTCACCCGCCTCGCAGGCGGTCGAGCTCGACCTATCGAGCTACCAGGGCAGGGTGCCGATCGAGATGCAGGGTGGTGTTTCCTTTCCGCCCGTAGGCTCGGATTTTTATCAGGTCACCTTACCGCCCTACGGTTTCTACTGGTTCGTGCTGGCCGAGGGTAGCCGCATGCCGCTCTGGCATAAGCCGGTGCCCAAGCAGATGCCGGACTATGCGACCTTGGTTTTCCGTCGCGACGTGGTGGAGATTCTGCAACCGGCAACACGTGGCTTACTTGAACGGGAAGTGCTACCCCAGTATCTGCCATTGCGCCGGTGGTATGGTGGCAAGCAGCATGCAATCGAGCATGTTGGCGTTGCAGCCTCGGCGGTATTGGCACCGATTTCCTGTGATCCACCCAACGGTTCGCCGCACCCGGCGAATGCCATGCTGCTGCTTGAAATCCAGGTTAGAAATACCTTGGGTAATGATCGCTACCAGCTCCCGCTAGCCTTGACCGATGAGGCCGACAAGTTGAGCGGCCTTCCCTTGCAGCTGGCGCTGGCGCGCGCACGTCGCGATCGCAGGGTCAATATGCTCACCGATGCCTTCGCGCAGGATGAGTTTGCCTGCACCGTGCTTGAGCACATGCGTGAAGCGGCCACGCTTCCGTCCAGCGATGGCGAGCTGCATTTCCGGCCTACGCGGGCGCTGGCTCAAGTGGCATTCTGCTCGCCACCGGAAATACGTCGGCCCGATAGCGAGCAATCGAACAGTTCTCTGGTCATCAACGACAGCATGGTGCTCAAGGTGATACGTCGCCTTGCGCCCGGCGTGCATCCGGAAATCGAGATGGGGCGTTATCTGACCGAGAAGGGCTATGCCCACGCGCCGGCCATGCTCGGCGATGTAACGCGCGTGGCGGCAGACGGTACACCGTGGGTGTTGATCACCTTGCAGCAGTTTATAGACAATCAGGGAGATGCTTGGCAATGGACCCTGGAAACCCTGGCGCGTGTGCTGCGTCTACCGCTAACACCTAGCGAGAGCAGTGTGGCCGGCCTAGAGGCCGAACAGCCGCTGCTGGGGTTGACGCAATTCGCCGCTATCCTGGGACAGCGCTTGGGCGAGTTGCATGCGGTGCTGGCCTCGCCGACGGAGGATGAGGCTTTCGCTCCCGAGATCGGTGGCGCGCCCCTGGTCAGTACCTGGGCCGAGCATGCCTTGCAGCAACTCGATTCGGCTTGCGATGTATTGCGCCGAACCACGGGCTTGAATGAGGAGCTATCTACAATGGCTCAAGATCTGCTGGCTCGCCAGGAAGCGCTGCGCCAGCTGATGCTGAATCTTGCCTCGCAAGCTGGCCAGGCGCTGGCGATTCGCATACACGGCGATTTCCATCTGGGGCAGGTGCTGGTGACGGCCGGTGATGCCTATATTGTGGATTTTGAGGGCGAGCCCATGCGTACGCTGGAAGAGCGGCGAGAAAAGCGCAGCCCCTGGGTTGATGTGGCGGGCCTGTTGCGCTCGCACGCCTACGCTGCCGCCGTTGCCGCCATCAAGGATGCACAGACATCGACGACGCCGGCGCTCGAGACTTTCGAGGCGGGCGGCATCGCTCTCGGTACACCCACTCCCGGCGGACCTGTTGTGGCCGAACGGACTCTTGCGGAACAGGCAGTCATGCTCAACACTTTCCTTGCTGATTCGCGCAAGGCTTTTCTCGATGCTTACCGTGAGGCGGTTCCGCCGCTGGTGCTGGAATCGGGTGAGTTGCTGCTCGACCTGTTTCTGATCGAGAAGGCTGCGTATGAGGTGTGTTACGAAGCTGCCAATCGGCCTGCATGGATAGGAGTGCCGCTCTCCGGCCTGTCCGGAATTGCAGACCGTTTGCTCAAGGCCGAAGCCGGAGAGTTCTGAAGAAGGGAGTTCATCTTGTCCAGTCTCTTGCCTGACCGCCTCTTGCCCGGCCGGCCTTATCCCCTGGGCGCTACATCCGACGGCCTTGGCGTGAATTTCGCCTTGTTCTCGGCGCACGCGCAAAAGGTCGAGCTATGCCTGTTCGATCAGCGCGGCCGTAAGGAAATCGCGCGCTACGAAATGCCCGAGTGCACCAATGAAGTCTGGCACGGCTATCTTCCTGATGCCTCGCCCGGCCTGCTCTATGGCTACCGCGTCTACGGTCCTTATGAGCCGGAACGCGGTCATCGCTTCAACCCCAATAAGCTGCTCATCGATCCCTACGCAAAGCAATTATCGGGACCCCTCAAATGGGGGGATGCCGTGTTCGGCTATCGCATCAACAGCCAGCGCGCCGACCTGTCTTTCGATCGCCGCGATAGCGCTGCGTTGATGCCCAAGGGTATCGTCGTCGAAGACACCTTCAACTGGAGCAACGATCAGCGGCCCTGCGTACCTTGGTCAGAGACGGTGATCTACGAGACCCATGTGCGCGGCGCCACCATGTTGCGCGACGACATACGCCCACATGAGCGCGGCACCTTTGCCTCGCTTTCCAATCCTCAATTCATCGAGCATCTCAAGCGACTTGGCATCACTACGGTGGAGTTGCTGCCGGTGCACGCCTTTCTGCAGGATCGCCATCTGCTCGAGCGTGGCCTGCGTAACTACTGGGGCTACAACACCCTGTCCTATTTCGCACCGGAACCGAGTTTCCTCGCCACCGGCTGGCTAGACGAGATGCGCCGCGCCGTGCGCCGCTTTCACGCGGCCGGCATCGAAGTCATTCTGGATGTGGTCTACAACCACACCAGTTGCGGCAGCGAGATGGGACCCACGCTGTCCTTCCGCGGCATCGACAACGCGAGTTACTACCGCCTGTTGCCAGGCAACGAACGCTATTACATCAACGAGACCGGCTGTGGAAATACGCTCAACCTCTCGCATCCGCGTGTGCTGCAGATGGTCATGGACTCCCTGCGTTATTGGGCGACGTCCTTTCATATCGACGGTTTTCGTTTCGATCTCGGCGTCACCCTGGGGCGGGAAGGAACAGGCTTTGACCCCGGCTCGGGCTTCTTCGACGCCATTCTCCAGGACCCGGTACTGTCAACGCTGAAGCTGATTTCCGAACCCTGGGATATCGGCCCCGGCGGCTACCAGCTCGGCAATCATCCGCCTGTCTTTGCTGAATGGAACGACCGTTTCCGAGACAACGTCCGCCGCTTCTGGCGCGGCGACGCCGGTATGCGCAACGAGTTGGCTGGACGCTTGGCGGGCTCGGCTGAGCTATTCAATCATCGTCATCGCAAGCCTTGGGCCTCTATCAACTACATCGCCTCGCACGATGGCTTCACTCTGCACGATCTCGTGAGCTACTCCGATAAGCACAACGAGGCCAACGGTGAAGGGGGCAAGGATGGGCACAACGACAACTTTGCCGGCAACTGGGGCGCCGAAGGCGAAACAGATCAACCGGAGGTCATAGAGCTCCGCGAGCGCATTAAGCGCGCCATGCTCGCGACCGTGATGTTCGCGCAGGGCACGCCCATGTTGCTGGGTGGTGACGAGTTCGGCCGCACTCAGCAGGGCAATAACAATGCTTATTGCCAGGACGGTGAGATTTCCTGGGTCGACTGGAAGCTGCTTGAAGAAGAGAAGGGCAATGCGCTCAGCGAATACGTAGCGACTTTGCTCAGGATCCGGGCAGATTTCACCTGCTTGCAGTCGGGCGCCTTTCTGAATGGCGATCGCGAAGTGGTGAACGGTATTAAGGAGCTGGGCTGGTTCGACCCAGCCGGGCAGGGCGTCAAGGACGCAGATTGGCAGGATGTCCATGCCAAGGCGCTCACCGTTCGCCGTGCCGGCTTCGATGCCGATGGCAAGCCGCACGTGACACTGCTCCTGATCAACGGCAGCGAAGAAGAAATTGTTTTCCGCTTTCCGGAGCCGATTCCCGAGGAGGGCGGCTGGCATCTCTTGATCGACAGCGCTGATGGCAGCAGCGATAGCAGTCTGATTAAGAGCGAATACAAAGTTGAAGGTCGCAGTGTCGTTCTACTGGCAACGCGAGCGCTCAAGAAACGACGTTAATCCCGCGACGAGGTCTCCATGAATACACTGCACGAGAAACAAGGCTCTTCCTATCAGCAAGACATCTTCAGCTTCGAGCCTTCGTTCGGTGCACAGTATCTGGGGAATGGAAAAACACGCTTTCGACTTTGGGGACCGAGCGCCGAGTCCGTGGAGCTCAAGGTTGACGGTTGCGCAGCGGTCGCCATGAACGTCGAGGCCGATGGCTGGCATGAGGTCATTGCCGATATCGTGCCGGACAGCCGTTATCACTATCGCATCAAGGTCGCGGGCAGCGAGGAGATCTTCAATGTCCCTGACCCTGCCTCGCGCAGGCAGTCCGAGGACGTACACGACCAAAGCATGGTGGTCGATCCCGGTAGCTATACCTGGAAAAACACGGAGTGGCGCGGTCGTCCCTGGCACGAAGCGGTGATCTATGAGCTGCACGCCGGTACCTGCGGCGGCTTCACCGGGGTGACCGAGCGGCTGAAGGCGCTTGCCGATCTTGGGATCACTGCCGTCGAGCTGATGCCCATTGCCGATTTTCCGGGAACGCGCAATTGGGGCTACGACGGCGTGTTGCCTTATGCGCCGGATACGGCCTATGGCAGCCCCGATGAACTCAAGGCCTTGATCGATACTGCGCACGGCCTGGATCTCATGGTTTTCCTCGATGTGGTCTACAACCACTTCGGCCCCGACGGCAACTATCTCGGCAAGTACGCCAGTACCTTCTTCCGTTCCGACATCAAGACCCCTTGGGGGGATGCCATCGACTTTCATCAGCCGGTGGTGCGGCGCTTCTTCATTGAGAACGCGCTTTACTGGCTCAAGGAGTATCGATTCGACGGCCTGCGCTTCGACGCCATGCATGCGATTCACGATCAGAGCTTTTTGCCGGAGTTGGCGCGCGAGCTGCGCTTTGCCACCGAACCCTATCGTTACATCCACTTAGTGCTGGAACATGACAGCAATGTCTCGCACTTACTTGATGGGGATTACGATGCGCAGTGGAACGACGATGGCCATCATGTTCTGCATGTCCTGCTGACGGGTGAATGCCACGGCTATTACTGCGACTATGCGAAAGAGCCGACCGCCAAGCTCGCGCGTTGCTTGGCCGAGGGTTTTGTTTTCCAGGGCGAAACGTCTTCGCATCGGCTTGGAGAGCCACGCGGCTATCCGAGTGCCGGCCTGCCACCGACGGCCTTCGTTCTCTTTCTGCAGAATCATGATCAATTAGGCAACCGGGCCTTCGGCGAGCGCTTGACCACCTTGGCGCATCCGGCCGCATTGCGTGCGGCGCATGCCTTGCTGCTCTTGTGCCCACAGATTCCTTTGCTATTCATGGGTGAAGAGATTGGGGCAACTCAGCCCTTTCTGTACTTCACTAGCCATGTCGCCCCTGGCCTGTCCGAGGCGGTGCGTGAAGGGAGACGTACCGAGTTCGCGAGCTTCCCGGCCTTTGCCGATGAAGCCTTGCGCGCCCTGATTCCTGATCCGAGCGAGTTATCGAGCTATACCAATTCCATTGTGCCCGCGATGAGTGATGATCCCGAGAGTGCGGTATGGCTGACGCGTATGCAGGAGCTGCTCGCCGTACGCCACACGGAAATCGTTCCACGTCTCTACGGCTGTCGCAGCATAGGTGCTGAGGAAATTGGCCCGGCCGCGGTTCTGGCGCGCTGGCGCATGGGTGATGGCGCGCGCTTGACGATGATCATCAACCTGGCCGCTGAAGAGTTGCTGCCTACGCGCGAAGTACTGGATCGGGCGGGTACCGGTCGCGTACTGTATGCCACCGACGGTTGCGCCGGCCAACTCGCGCTGGGCAAAGTCGCTGCCTACAGTTTCATCGCCATGCTGGAGGCGGGCGATGAGTGAGCTACGCGAGCTGGCAGAAGAAGCAGGCATCAGCACGCGCTGGGTGCGTGCTGATGGCGAACAAGCCGAGGTGGAAGACATGCCCCTGCGTCAGATCCTGGCGGCCATGGATTTGCCTTGCGAAACCGAAACGCAGTGTCGCCAAAGTCGGTCCGAACTTGCCGAGGAAAGGCGGCGTACCGCCTTGCCTCCCATGCTGACCGGATGGTGCGGCGATGGCATAGAGCTCGATCCCTTGTCTGGCTTGCATGGCCATGACTACAAGCTGACCATCGAAGGTCGTGTCCATGAGGGCAGCTTTCCCAGTGATAGAGCCGAGCCTTTGATATTGCCGCCTATCGTGGTGCCGGGATATCACACCCTGGAGGCGAATGGTCGTCAGGTTACGCTAGCCGTGGCCCCTCGCCGCTGTTTCGAGCTAAGCGATATGTCGGAAGGGCGGCAGGGCGATGGAAAGTTCTGGGGGCTCGCCGTACAACTCTATTCTCTCCGTCGCGAGGGTGACGGCGGCATTGGCGACTTCACGGCCTTGCGCATGCTGGCCCAGGCTGCTGGCAGCCGTGGTGCGTCTGCGCTGGCAATCAGCCCTGTGCATGCAATGCCCGGCATGGGCATCAGCCATTTCAGCCCTTATTCGCCTTCAAGCCGGCTGTTCCTGAATGCACTGCATATCGATCCGGGCGCCATTATCGATCCGGAGACCATGAATGCCCTGATCGCTGAAGACCTCTGCGCCACGCGGGTGCGATCCGGTCTCGAGGATGCTTCCTTGATCGATTGGTCGGTCGCTTCGCATTGGCGTATTAACCTCATGCGCAAGCTGTTCGAGCGATTTAGGACAGAGGGTGGCGACGAGGAGGCGTTTGCAGCCTTTCGTCGTGAAGGCGGCGAGGCGCTGGAGGACCATGCGCGTTTTGAAGCCTTGCGCGCTTATTGCGTCATGCAGGGTGTCGAGGCCTACTGGCCGAAATGGTCACAGGAATACCGCGATCCGCGTCGCCCCGAAGTGGCGGCCTTTGCGCAGCAGCATGCCGAGGAAGTGGACTTCCAGGCCTTTCTTCAATGGCAGGCGGCACGCGGCCTTGAGGCCGCACAGCAGGCGGCTCGTGCGGCCAACATGCCAATTGGCCTAATCAGCGACTTCGCTATCGGCAGCGACCGGGGCGGCAGCCATGCCTGGAGCAGGCAGGGAGAGATGCTGAACAATCTGTCCATAGGTGCGCCACCTGATCTATTCAATACCGAAGGTCAGGATTGGGGATTGGTGACGCTCTGTCCCCGTGCGATGCGGCGCGAAGGCTTTCACGCTTATATCGAAATGCTGCGCGCCGTCATGCGCCATGCCGGTGGCGTGCGCATCGACCACATCCTGGGTCTGTCGCGTCTGTGGATGGTGCCGCAGGGGGCCACGCCCGCGTGCGGTGCCTACCTGCGCTATCCAATGCAGGACATGCTGCGCCTGCTGGCCTTGGAAAGCCATCTCAATCGTACTATCGTCATCGGCGAGAACCTGGGTACGATACCGGAGGGCTTCAATGAAGCCATTCTGGGTGCAGGCGTACTGGGCATGCAGGTCCTGTGGTTTATGCGGGACGGCAATGATTTTCTCCCGCCCGACGAGTGGGCCCGCGACGGCATCGCAATGACGACGACGCACGATCTGCCCACGGTTTCAGGTTGGTGGGACGGTTCTGATATCGCCTGGAAATGCAGGTTGAACATACTCAATCCCAAGGCCACGCTGGACAGCGAGGTTCATCAGCGCGCATGCGAGCGGCATGCCCTGCGCCATGCGCTGCACGAGTTCAGGGCAGACGTGCCGGCCAACAGTTCCGGTTTGGAGCCCGAAGATGCGCCCCTGGGTGACATCTTTGCCTTTGTCGGTTCGACACCGGCACCGCTGGTGATCGTGCCGCTGGAAGATGTCGTGGCAGAGACACAGCAACCGAATTTGCCCGGGACGGTGGAGGAGCACCCTAACTGGCGGCGTCGCGTCTCCGTGTCGGCCGACAGGATCCTCGATGATCCGCTTATTGAAGAGCGCCTTGCTGAGCTGGCCGCTGCACGCCATCGGGAGATCCAATGAGCATTCCGCGCGCAACAGTACGCCTGCAGTTCCACCGAGGTTTTACGCTCGACGATGCGGCGCAGACGGTGGACTACTACGCCGATCTGGGCATCAGCCATTTCTACGCCTCACCGCTGCTGACGGCGCGCAAGGGATCGATGCATGGCTATGACATCGTCGACCCGACTCGCGTCAATCCCGAGCTGGGCGGTGAGGAGGCCCTGCGTCGTCTGGTTGAAAAGTTGCGCACGCGTGGGATGGGCCTGATCATGGACATCGTGCCCAATCACATGGGCGTCGGTGGATCGGAAAATCCCTGGTGGCTGCATGTCCTCGAATGGGGGCCGCAGAGTCGTTACGCAAGCTGGTTCGACATCGACTGGAACTCCCCCGATCTTGCCTTGCAGGGCAAGATACTGCTGCCTTTCCTTGGTCAGCCCTATGCGGATGCCTTGCAGGCGGGCGAGCTTCAGCCGGCCTTCGATCATGAGTCCGGCAGCATCTA
>Ga0268257_1002720_pt1 | contig 12133 bp, 10 predicted proteins | sample AgamicAtPrz_FD_200249 | JGI IMG/M metagenome (GOLD analysis project Ga0268257, IMG submission 200249) | Agave microbial communities from Guanajuato, Mexico - At.P.rz (v2) (version 3) | ecosystem: Host-associated > Plants > Phyllosphere > Phylloplane/Leaf | place: Guanajuato, Mexico | collected...
TTTGGAAACTATATTTTTGGCTGGTTGGGAACTTATGGTGCTTTACTCGGTCCGATTGATGGAATTGCCATTGCAGATTACTGGCTTGTTCGCAAGCGGCAAATGGCCCTTAACGAACTATATGATGTAAACGGCCGTTATAGTTATACATCCGGTTTTAATAAAAACGGTGTATACGCCCTGATAATTGGTGTTGCCGTTCCTGTACTTGGACTTCTCATCCCGGGACTTCGCTTTTTGTGGGATAACGCCTGGACCTTTGGATTATTTATCTCGATTATCGCATACACCTACCTTATGAGAGGGGACAAAAGCATTCTCCAACCAGGAGAATACGAAAAAATTACGACCTTCAAATCGTCCACTCCTGGTAATAAAACAGATTCAGTTGCCCAAAATGAAACAGAATTCTTTTATTAAAAAATGAGTGTCAGGCACCCTTTGGGTGCCTGACACTCATTTTTGCTTTACATTCTAAAAGTAAAAATCCGATTATTTTGAAATATATCGGGAAATGTAGGATAATTACGCATGGTATTTCTTAGATAGAATTTATATACTCAGGCACAGGAGCGGCCTTAGCTTAATAGGAGGGTATTTTTTATGGAAATAGGTGTGAGCACGTTTGTTGAGACAACGCCGGATGTGAAAACCGGGGAGGTGATTAGTCATGCGCAACGGATCCGTGATGTGGTGGAGGAAATTGTCCTTGCAGATCAGGTTGGACTCGATGTTTTTGGTGTTGGTGAGCACCATCGTGAGGATTTTGCGGCCTCTTCTCCAGCAGTCGTATTGGCTGCTGCCGCATCACAAACCGAACGGATTCGATTAACCAGTGCAGTAACGGTTCTCTCATCTGCCGATCCGGTTCGGGTTTTTCAGGATTTTGCAACTCTTGATGCGATTTCAAATGGTCGTGCCGAGATTATGGCAGGCCGGGGCTCATTTATCGAGTCTTTTCCGTTGTTCGGCTATGATTTAAAAGACTATGATGAATTATTTGATCAAAAGCTAGAGCTATTATTAAAAATACGTGAGTCGGAGAAAGTGACCTGGGAAGGCGGACATCGACCAGCTATACAAAATCTCGGTGTATATCCTCGACCGGTTCAGGATCCTCTGCCGGTTTGGATTGGAAGTGGAGGCAGCCGTGATTCCGTTATCCGTGCAGGTCTGCTTGGGTTGCCACTCGTTCTAGCCATAATTGGCGGGCGCCCACTGCAATTTGAGCCCCTTGTGAGACTTTATAAGAAAGCAGCTGATCACGCTGGTCATGATGTATCTAAGCTTACGGTTGCCTCGCATTCACACGGATTCATTGCGGAGACTAGCGAAGCAGCAGCTGAGAAGTTTTTCCCTTCCACCCAGCTTGTCATGAATAAACTAGGACGGGAGCGCGGATGGGGGCTATATGACCGTTCAAGCTTTGATACCGCTCGCAGTTTGGAAGGAGCATTGTACGTAGGGGATTCGAAAACAGTTGCAGAGAAAATCATCTACTTACGTAAGAATGTTGGGATCACGCGCTTTATGCTCCACTGTCCTGTTGGCTCCATGCCTCATGATGATGTAATGAGAGCCATTGAACTCTTAGGAAAAGAGGTTGCTCCAATCGTTAGGGCAGAAATAAGCAGATGGGAATCTGAAAGCGACTAATGGGAATCCGAAGAATCTGAAGGGTGATTTGTTATGGAGGAACTGAAAAGCAAATGCTGGCTAATCAAAAATGCTTTTCAAATTGATGTACAAGCGGTTGATCATCAAATTCAAACGATTTTACACATATCTGATGATAGTGATCCACTAATTATTATTGAAGCCCGAAAGAAAATCTATTTGGAACTTAAAAACTCTTTAGAAAAGGCCCATAAAAAGAGTTTTTGTTTTCATACAGATTCTTTCCGACTATCGTATATTGCCGTAGCGCTGCACAAAGGTGAACAGTTTCAAGGTATGGTTGTCGTCGGACCTTTCTTGATAGAGAAAGTAACTGATCATTTTATTTGGAATGTTATCAGGGAAAATAATCTTGAAAATAATTGGGTAACTGCATTTGAGAAGTTTTACAAATCATTACCCTATTTGGGACAATCCTACATCGCAATTGGTGATTTATTAGTGAATCTATTAGTAAATCCGCGCGTGGATTCCCAATTCATTACGACCAAAAAACATAATGAGCAATATCAACCGGAGATAGAGCCGCAAGATTATGCCCATGATGGGATGGAAGTTAAGCTAAGATATGAGGCAGAAAAGAAATTATTACATTTTATCGAAATTGGAGATAAAGAAAATGCCATGAAAGCTTTAATTGATTTTACAGGTGACTTTTCATATCGAGTTCCTGGAAATCCTTTGCGGGCGAAAAAGAATCTTGGCTTTTCAAGTAATACAATGAATCGGATGGCTGCTGCTAAGGGAGGGGTCGAACCTCAATACTTACATGCTATTTCGGAAAAATTTGCACTAGAGATTGAGGCCGCGGTAGCTATGTCCGATTTAGAGTCCATAAATTTCAGGATGATCGAAGAATATTGTGATGCGGTGAAGAATTTTGCAGTTAAAGGGTATAGTACGGTTGTAAAGAAAGCGTTAATGTATATAAATCTCTATTTTAAAGAACCTATAAATGTACAAGCGATAGCAGATGAAATAGGTTTTAATCGAATGTATCTTGCGAGGAAATTTAAAGAAGAATTGAATATTGGTGTGATTGATTATCTACATAAAAAACGAATAGAAGAAGCAATTTTCCTTATTGAACAAGGGCGTTTATCAATTACAGATATTGGTATTCATGTGGGGTTTAGTAGCTATAATTACTTTTGTAAAGTGTTTAAGGAGTTAATAGGAATGACCACTACAGAGTATAAAAACAGCCATTAGAAAAGAAGGTCATGAATAAACTCATGGCCTCTTTTAATAAAAATATTTATCATTAATGTGCGATTTTATATAAAAGGTAACAATATTGGATGTGAAAACCCACACAAATTGCTAACATGAATCTAGCCCTTGTCCCAAACGATTCTATAAGATGGGATTGGACAAGAATAGGAGGCATTAAATTGAAAGAAAATCATGAACAACCGAATTTAGAAGTAAGAGTCAAGAACATCATTGAAGTGGATGGATTAAAATTTAAAGATTTAAATAATAGTGGGAAGCTAGAACCATATAAGGACTGGCGCTTAAGCCCGAAAGAACGTGCGGAGAATCTAGTCTCATTAATGAATATCGATGAAAAGGTTGGAATGATGCTGATTAATACCCGCCAAATGGGACTTACTCAAAAGGATAAGAGTAAAACAAGTCATGATGGTGTGTTAGATGAAGGTATTGTTGAAAAGGGCGAAACTATTTTTGCTTTGGCAAAAGTATATGGTACAACACATACGATTGAAAACATGCATTTGCGCCACTTCATTCTCAGAGATAACTGGAGCCCTGCTCAAATGGCAGAGTGGGTCAATACCATGAATGAAGTTTGTGAGGGAACACGTCTTGGGATTCCTTGTTTAATTGCATCGAATTCACGAAACGAAAATACAGAATTCATCTTTGGTATGAATGATGCAGCTGGGATTTTTTCTACGTGGCCAGGAACGTTAGGACTAGCTGCTGCAGCTAAAGGGGATATAAAAAATGGCGGCGATGCCTCCCTTTTTAGCCAATTTGCTGAAATAGCCCATGATGAGTGGGATGCTGTTGGATTAAGAAAAGGATATATGTACATGGCGGATACTGTTACGGACCCAAGATGGCAGCGGATATATGGTACATTCGGGGAAGACCCGGAATTTATCTCGGATGCAATCGGCCGAATTATTGACGGCTTTCAAGGGAAGACTCTCGGAAATCATAGTATCTCTATGACGACAAAGCATTTTCCTGGTGGTGGACCAAGGGAAAATGGATTTGATCCACACTATGAGGAGGGAAAATGGAACCTATATCCCACACCTGGAAGCTTAGAAAAGTATCATATGCCTCCGTTTAGGGCAGCTGTAGAACATGGGACTTCATCGATGATGCCATATTATTCGATCCCTAGTATCAAGAAAAGTGCGGAACAAGAATTCGAAGGTGAAAACATTCCATTCGAAGAGGTTGGTTTTACTTTTAATGAGTATTTCTTAAATACGATCCTTCGAGAAAAATTAGGCTTCAAAGGCTATATCAATAGCGACAGCGGCGTCACAAGTAAAATGAGCTGGGGCGTTGAAACCTTAAGCGAAGCGGAACGTTTTGCTAAAGCGATTAATGCCGGGACAGACCTTATTTCTGACACGAATGATATTGAAAACCTTAAAACAGCGATCGAAAATGGCTGGATTAGTGAAGAGCGGATTAATGAAGCGAATGTACGCCTCTTGACTGAAATGTTTGCATTAGGTCTATTTGATGATCGCACATATGTTTCACCAGAGAATGCTGCTGCAGTAGTTAATAATCCTGCTAGCTGGGAAGCAGCATATGAAGCTCATAAAAAATCGGTAACCGTTCTTAAAAATACCAACCAGACGTTACCTTTAACAACTGATAAACTTGGTACTAAGAAAGTTTATGTGGAAGTATTCCACAAAGAACAAGAGCGAGCAACTTCTTATACTGAAAAAGCAAGACAGGAATGTCAAGAGCTTGGTCAATTTACGTTGACTGATAACCACGAAGAAGCTGACATTGCTATTCTATTCTTAAGTCCAAAATCTGGGGCATATTTCAATGCAACCCCAGGGTTGTTAGAACTAGAAATCTGCGAAGATAAAACGGAAACTGCTCTGGATGGGTCTACCTATCAAGAAACTACTTTAAGTGGAATGGACCATCTAAAAGAAGTGGCTGACAGTATCCATGTCCGCGGCGGAAAAGTCATTATGAGTGTGAATTTCATTTTGCCATGGATCCTTGGAAACGTTGAACCTTTGGCAGATGTCCTAATCGCTGGTTACGATACCTACTATAAGGCACAATATGAGGTGATCGCAGGCAATAGCCGTCCAGTCGGTGTTTTACCGTTGACATTGCCTGCAAGTGAAGCCGTTATTGCAGTTGACGGAGAAGGTAATTGTGTATCGAGAAATGATGTACCAGGCTATGACAAGGACAAGTATATGCCTGAAGGTCTTACTTATGCTTATAAAGATAGTGATGGTAATATCTATAAGCTTGGTCATGGATTAACATTTTAATATAAAGTAAAACAATCATAAATCAGAAACTCGCCCAAAAAAGATTTGCGGCGAGTTTTTGTATTTCAATTGCTCCAGCTCATACATACCATTAAAGTTTTCTTTTGGTGATGCTGCTAAAATCAATTATAATACTATGGAGAATAAAGATGATTAGAGGACGGATACGATGACTTTTTTAGAAAAAATAGAACCGCATGTAATTAGCAAGGATATCTTAATTCAAGAAATAGTGCTTCATGCCTTACACGATTATCCAAACGTTCCTGAAGAATGGTCGATAAAATTATTGAAGGAAGCTTTTACCAACGAGGAAAAGCAATCGTCGATCCTAATTTACATTGATAACATGAGGATCAATGAAGAGGCAGTCCAGCTTCTCTTAGAGAATATCCCAAAGATGGACAAGACCCAAATCCACTTGGCTGTGAAATTATTAGAACGGATCGAACCAATACTTAGCCTAAAATATAAAGAACCGCTGCAAAAATATTTTAATGAAGAGCATTGGTCCTTAGTTGAACTGATCGTAAATGGGGACGAAGAAGAAGTTTGGGAAGAATATGCAAATACAATCAATGCTCTCGACAAAGCCACAACTTATCAGCATTCACAATTTATTGAAGCAAAAAAACTTGCCGCCTGTATCGTTCAAAATGGCTGGATCACAGAAGAGGGTATTGAGGAAATTCTACATGAAGAATTAAACGAAAAATGGTTTTCATTTCATGGTATCTTGGCTGTATATATGATTGGATTACTGAAACTAGAAAAGCATATCCCCTTGCTAGCCAGTTTGTTGGACCGTGATGATGATATCTTGTTAGAAGAGGTATCATCCGCATTAATTGGTTTTCAATCGGATGATGTTGTGCAAGCGGTAGAACCATATTTGAAAAATTCCGATTCGATTATTTATGCAAGTTCCGTAGTTGAAAATATTAAATCTGACCTGGCAGTACAGGTTTTAAAAGAAGCTTATCGAAGAACAGATGAACTAGACGAACAAGATATGCTGATCGAAGCTCTTTGTCATCAGCTGTCTAAAAAGGCATTACCAGAAATTAGCGATCATATGAAAAAGGAATACTTTTCTAGCCTGGTTGATATCGAACAGACGGTTTATAGCTATTATTCCATTTTAGGCGAGTCACACCCGGAACTATTGGATTGGAAACTTGCAGCACTTGAAAGAGAAATTGATTTCAGAGATGCTAGCAACCAGGGTGGCAATCCCCAAAATGGTCCGATTCAAAAGGAAAATAAAGTTGGCCGAAATGATCCATGCCCGTGTGGAAGCGGTAAAAAATATAAAAAGTGCTGTGGCAAATAAGGAGAGAAGTAGGATGAAGTTTGATAAGGTACGTTGGGGAATTATTGGATGCGGTGACGTAACAGAAGTGAAAAGCGGTCCAGCTTTCCAAAAAATCAATCATTCAGAGTTGGCAGCGGTTATGAGGAGAACAGGGGAACTTGCCGAGGACTATGCAAAACGGCATGGTGTCCCCAAATGGTACGATAATGCCGATGAACTCATTAACGATCCTGAGGTCAATGCAATCTATATTGCCACGCCGCCAGGACCACATAAAGAATATACCATCAAGGCAGCAAGGGCAGGAAAACTTGTATATGTAGAAAAGCCAATGGCCTGCAATTATGCTGAATGCCAAGAAATGATCGCTGCTTGTGAGGAAGCAGGCGTGCCTTTATATGTTGCGTACTATCGCAGGGCACAAGAGCGATTTTTAAAAATTAAAGAGTTATTGGAAGACGGTGCGATTGGAGAAGTCCGTTTTGTATCCTCAACCCAATACCAAAAAGCTTCTGAAGACGTGTTGGACCCTCAACATCTCCCTTGGAGAGTACAACCCGAATTAGCCGGAGGAGGACTCTTTTTTGATTTAGCCAGCCATACACTTGATCTATTAGATTTTCTGCTTGGACCGATTATATCCGTTCAAGGATTTGCTTCCAATCAAGCTGGGTACTATTCGGCGGAGGATATTGTAACGGGTACCTATAAGTTTGAATCTGGGATCCATGGCGTGGGAAATTGGTGTTTCACTGCTTTTGAAGATGTCGATATGAATGAAATCGTGGGGAGCAAAGGGAAAATAAGCTTTTCAACCTTCGGAAACGAGCCCATCGTTTTGACGACAGAGGGCGGAACGCAGGAATGGAGTTTCGAACGACCAAAGCACGTCCATCAACCACTTGTCGAAACAATTGTTGCAGACGTAACAACTGGTGGCTCCCAGTGCCCAAGTATAGGAGTTTCAGGTGCGAGAACGAACTGGGTCATGGGAGAATTGGTGAAGAATTATTATTAGTATTGAAGCCCGGTTAATCTGTTGTTTTTAGATATGTCAATTAAACAAGCAAAAGTGTTAGGCCCTTTGAGAAATGGATGGTGCCTGACACTTTTTTTATTTTTATTAAGTGTTTTTCAAGAATGTAAGCGCATACATTGATAGTGAGCACTGGAGGTGATGTTGTTGATCTATCCTTATGGGAATGATTATATTAAGTACTTAAATGATAAAAGTTCACATGGTATCACATATGAACAATGGAAATGTAAAAATGGAAAAAAATACTCAGACAAGTGCAGACAATGCGGACATGGGAAAAACCGCTTTCAACCTTGTCCAAAGTGCAATTATTAAGCGCCTTTAGGCGTTTTTTTTTGGTTTCTAATCGAATTTTTTGAAAATAATAGGATGGAGTGCATTTCTAGGAAGAAGGGAGTACCAAAATGGGAAATACAATTGAAAAATTACAAAAGCTGCATGATTCCGTACAAAAACTAGAGGGAGTTTTACAAGAAGTTTGGAGCTTGGTTGATGAAATTGGTGAGGATGATCAGTTCACTGACTTTCTAAATAAAGCTAAAAAATATCAATCAAAGAAACAAATGACAGATAAAAGTATGGAAGAACTGGTAATTAGGCTTAATGAATATGAACAATGCATGGAGGAGATTCCTGAAGACGGGACGGCAGCAGTTGATTTTGAAGACGCAATTGCAGAACTGATCGATTGGATGAGAAATAATCAATAATATTGGATTGTGAAACCAGGGGCTAACTAATGAGGTTGGTCCTTTTTTTGGGGATTTCACTAAATATCGAATTCGCCGATTGGACGTGGAAATTCGCTGATTGGACATGGAAATTCGCCGATTGGACGTGGAAATTCGCTGATTGGATGTGGGAATTCGCTGATTGGACATGGAAATTCGCTGATTGGACATGGAAATTCGCCGATTGGACGTGGAAATTCGCTGATTGGACATGAAAATTCGCCGATTGGATGTAGAAATTCGCTGATAGAACAAACAAATTCTCTGATAGAACTAGCAATCTATGAGAGATTTCACAATTCGCTCATTGAAGGCGGTAATTCGCTCATTCAGTGTAAAAATTCGCTCATAAAATGCAAAAATTCGCCCGTTTATATCTAAAATTTCATAACCTCATATAATTGAAGTGGAAAATCATAAAAACTTTACCTCAAATTCCCATAATGAGCCCTTAAATTTCGTTTATTGTCAAAATTGGGGTAACTTTTTCATCTAGATCCATGATATTTTAAGAAAATCAGGATTTAGGAGATACTATTCAAGCAACAAATCAGAACAAGGAGAACATTCGACAAATGAAAGATAAAATCCCTTCGTTATCGTCCAACTCATTTTATTTAGGCATGTTGTTAGCGGTGGTTGGAGGTTTTTTAGACGCATACACGTTTATTAGCAGGGACGGAGTTTTTGCCAATGCCCAAACAGGAAATTTGGTCCTCCTCGCAGTAAAAGCAGCCAATCAGGAATGGCATGGCGCGTTGCTTTACATCCCACCCATTCTAGCATTTATCTTAGGTGTTTTGGTATCAGAAGTCGCCAAAATTCCTCGGGTAAGACAAGTCTTACACAGCTACCGAAGATCTATTCTTATCTTGGAATGCCTAGTTTTAATAACAGTTGGCCTATTACCAAGCAGTGTACCTAACATCGTGGTAACCGTATGTATTGCATTTGTATCGTCTTTACAAATTTCCACTTTCAACAAACTCGACAAGTGGGCCTACAATTCAACAATGACAACTGGCAATCTTCGGACGGCTACACAAGCGGCGTATTTGGCCTTGAAAGAAAATGATAATGAGGCTAAAAAACAGTTCAAAGAATTTTTTGTAATTATTCTTTCTTTTTTTCTGGGCGCCTTGACTGGGACATTTTCCACCACTTACATTGGGAACACATCAATCTGGATCGCCTCGGGGATCTTAGTAATTGCACTTATTTTATATCATCGTGACCGAGGATATGTAAACAAGTCTTTAACATTTAAATAGTCTGTTGAAAGAGGCTGGAATCTAAAGTTCCAGCCTCGGCCTTTAAAAAAAATTATTACTAATCTAGCATTTCTAACGTGTCAATGACCTCTCGAAGTGCTTCCATTTCATCTTCCCCGGAAACTTCTAAGATAATTTCTGCTTGTTTAGGGATCGCTAAAGATAACACGCCGAGGACTGATTTTACATTCACCTTTCGTCCCTTGTACGTTAGAAAGATATCCGCATTAAATAGAGAAGCACGTTGTACTAATTGATTGACCGGCTGAGCATATAAACCTGCGTTTCTGTTGATTGTCACAGTTTGTTGAATCATAATTTTCCTCCCTAGATGAGCTTTTGTATAAGTTCTAAAACATGCTCTTTTCTTATGTATGAAACTACCTCAGAAAAAATGTTCGGTTTGAATCAATATGGGACTTTTGTGTGGTAGTCCTCCTGACAACGGATTTGTCGATTCCTTTTGAATACCATATCATTCTTTAGTTTAATCGATATTTTAGGCTAAGGAGGTTGAATGTCCTAATTAAAATAGGCTCTTGAATCAGTAGCAATACCCACCCAACGGCCATATTTTGAGAAGGAGAGTACTTGAAGTTTCATGTACTGACACAAATTATTGATTTTAAATAGATGGAGGTATGAAAATGAATCCCTTACAAAATGAACTTCAAATGTTGAATGTTGGAGACTTTCAAGCGACCCAAGCCGTTCCTTTTGACCCAAATCAATACTATCTTGATCAGTCTCGAATTGGTGGTTTGGGCGGAATTGGTGGTATAGGTGGTGTAGGTGGTTTTTTCCGCTGTTTTAGTTGTTTTAGTTGCTCTAGCTGTTTTAGTTGCTTTAGCTGTTTTAACTGCTTTAGCTGCTCTAGTTGTTTCCGGTGCTCTAGTTGCTTTAGTTGCTTTAGGTGTTCTCATTGCTCTAATTGCTCTCATTGTGGCGGCGGCCATCGATGCGGCGGTTAATCGTTCGATTTTTCTAATGTAAAACTGATTGTTAAGGAGAAGAGACCGTCCCTGCATGTGTTATTGTAGGGGCTCTTCTCTCTTAGCTTAGACATAAGGGACAAATTGCTGTACATAGAATAATAGTGAAGTGATTTTACAGAATGGAGTAAAGTTAAGGCTAAGGAGGAGCGAAATGACTAGTTTGAACCCTTCTATGCGTCTGAAAGTGAAAAGGGATACGTTTTTTCTCCCCGATTCAAACAGAGGTGTGTATTTTCGGAACAATATAAGCTCATTTCGTATGGAAGGCAGTACGATCGAGCAGTGGGTTGAAAAGCTGATTCCCATGTTCAACGGGGAGTATACGTTGGGTAATTTAACAGAAGGTTTACCAGGCCCATACCGTGATCGGGTGTATGAAATTGCAGAAGTGCTGTATCGAAATGGGTTTGTCCGCGATGTAAGTCAAGATCATCCGCACCAATTGGAGGATCATGTTCTTAAAAAGCATGCTTCACAAATAGAATTTGTGGACAGTTTTGTTAATTCGGGGGCGTACCGTTTTCAAACCTATCGTCAGACCAAAGTGTTGGCAGTTGGCTCTGGTCCTTTTTTTGTTTCGTTGGTTTCTTCGTTGATTGAATCCGGATTGCCCAAGTTCAAACTGCTAATCACCGACACGGTACCGACTAATAGACGGCGGTTGTTGGAACTAGTGGAACATGCCCGTAAATCAGACCCTGAGGTGGAGGTAGAAGAGGTCAAATTAAAGGAAGATAGGGTAAGCTTTTGGCGAGAGAGTGTGCAGCCGTTTGATTCGATTTTGTATGTGTCACAGGAGGGTAATCTAGAGGAACTGCGACTTCTTCATACGGTTTGTAGGGAAGAAAAGAAGATTTTACTCCCTGCTATTTGCATACAACAGGTGGGTATTGCAGGTCCGTTAGTAAAACCAGACTCTGAGGCATGCTGGGAGTCTGCCTGGCGCCGCTTGCATCAATCTGTGCTATTCAAAGATCAACAATTATCTGCATACTCTTCGACAGCTGGAGCAATGTTGGCCAATGTGATTGTATTTGAATTGTTTAAAGAGGTGACAGGAGTATCCGAATCAGAACAGAAGAATCAATTCTTCTTGCTGGATCTAGATACATTAGAAGGAAACTGGCATTCGTTTATGCCGCATCCTCTTGTGACGGGGCGAATATCGACTAAATGGGTTGAAGATTTCGAAAGCCGGCTTGGACAGGGATTAAGCACTCGTGAACAGAGTGAATTGCTTCTATACTTCTACCAGTTGACATCAAAGGAGTCAGGGATTTTTCATATCTGGGGCGAGGAGGAATTAAAGCAGCTTCCTTTAGCTCAGTGTCGTGTTCAGGCAGTCGACCCTTTGTCGGAGGGACCGGCCGAGCTGTTAAGTGATATTGTCTGTTCAGGTCTGACACATGAAGAAGCACGAAGGGAAGCCGGTCTGGCTGGAATTGAAGCATATGTTTCACGAATGATCGACTTGTACGTTACAAATATACTTCCACATCAGGAAGTAGAGAGTAGAATACTAGAATTGGAGGAATTTGTGGGAGTTGGTGCGGGGGAAACGTTTGCAGAAGGTGTTTGCCGTGGGTT
>Ga0268257_1002721_pt1 | contig 12126 bp, 7 predicted proteins | sample AgamicAtPrz_FD_200249 | JGI IMG/M metagenome (GOLD analysis project Ga0268257, IMG submission 200249) | Agave microbial communities from Guanajuato, Mexico - At.P.rz (v2) (version 3) | ecosystem: Host-associated > Plants > Phyllosphere > Phylloplane/Leaf | place: Guanajuato, Mexico | collected...
CTATCAGGCCCCCGAGTACCTGATCGACGAGACCCACCTGACCTTCGAACTGTTCGAGGACCACAGCCTGGTCCATGCGCAGCTGGTCATGCGCCGCAACCCCGAGCGCGGCGCCGGCCTGCCGCCGCTGGTGCTTGATGGCCAGCACCTGGAGCTGCTCAGCGTGCAGCTGGACGACCAGGCGCTTGCTGCCGGCGACTACCAGCTCGATGACGACAGCCTCACCGTGCATCCAAAGGCCGAACGCTTCACCCTGGATACCAGCGTGAAGATCCACCCAGAGAGCAACACCGCGCTGGAAGGCCTGTACAAGTCCGGCAAGATGTTCTGCACCCAGTGCGAGGCCGAGGGCTTCCGCAAGATCACCTATTACCTCGACCGCCCGGACGTGATGAGCACCTTCACCACCACGGTGATCGCCGAGCAGTACCGCTATCCGGTGCTGCTGTCCAACGGCAACCCCACGGGCAGTGGCCCGGCGGACGATGGTCGCCACTGGGCGACCTGGGAAGACCCGTTCAAGAAGCCGGCCTACCTGTTTGCCCTGGTAGCCGGTGACCTGTGGTGCATCGAGAGCGAATTCACCCGCCAGTCCGGCCGCGACGTGACCCTGCGTATCTATGTCGAGGAAGAAAACCTCGACAAGTGCGATCACGCCATGGTCAGCCTGAAGAAGTCCATGCGCTGGGACGAGGAAGTCTACGGCCGTGAATATGACCTGGACATCTTCATGATCGTCGCGGTCAACGACTTCAACATGGGCGCCATGGAAAACAAGGGCCTGAACATCTTCAACTCGAGCTGCGTGCTGGCCCGCGCCGAGACCGCCACCGACGCCGCCCACCAGCGGGTCGAGGGCGTGGTGGCCCACGAGTACTTCCACAACTGGTCGGGCAACCGCGTGACCTGCCGCGACTGGTTCCAGCTGTCGCTCAAGGAAGGCTTCACGGTGTTCCGCGATGCCGAGTTCAGCGCCGACATGAACTCGCGCACGGTCAAGCGCATCGAGGATGTCGCCTACCTGCGTACCCATCAGTTCGCCGAAGACGCCGGCCCCATGGCCCACCCGATCCGCCCGGACAGCTTCATCGAGATCTCCAACTTCTACACCCTGACGGTGTACGAGAAGGGCGCCGAGGTGGTCGGCATGGTCCACACCCTGCTGGGGGCCGAGGGCTTCCGCAAGGGCAGCGACCTGTACTTCGAGCGCCATGATGGCCAGGCGGTTACCACCGACGACTTCATCAAGGCCATGGAAGACGCCAACGGCGTCGACCTGACCCAGTTCAAGCGCTGGTACACCCAGGCCGGCACCCCGCGCCTGGAGGTCAGCGAGGCTTATGACGCTGCCGCGCAGCGCTACAGCCTGACCTTCCGCCAGAGCTGCCCGCCGACACCGGGGCAGGTTGAGAAACTGCCGTTCGTGATCCCGGTGGCGCTGGGCCTGCTGGATGCCCAAGGCAACGACCTGCCGTTGCGCCTGGCCGGTGAAAGCGCCGCCACTGGCACCAGCCGCGTGCTGTCGGTGACCGAAGCCGAGCAGACCTTCACCTTCGAAGGTATTGCCAGCCAGCCGCTGCCGTCGCTGCTGCGCGGCTTCAGCGCACCGGTCAAGCTGAGCTTCCCCTACGACCGCGACCAGCTGATGTTCCTCATGCAACACGACAGCGACGGCTTCAACCGCTGGGAAGCGGGGCAACAGTTGGCCGTGCAGGTGCTCCAGGAACTGATCGGCCAGTACCAGCGTGGCGAAGCGCTGTCCCTCGACCAGCGCCTGATCACCGCACTGGGCGCTGTGGTTGGCAATGAATCGCTGGACCCGGCCATGGTCGCCGAGATGCTCTCGCTGCCGGGCGAGGCCTACCTAACCGAGATCAGCCAGGTGGCCGACGTGGATGCCATCCACGCCGCCCGTGAGTTCGCTCGCCGGCAGATCGCCGAGCAGCTGTTCGATGCCCTGTGGGCGCGCTACCAGGCCAACCGCGAGGTCTCGCGCAAGACCGCCTACGTGGCCTCGGCCGAGCACTTCGCCCGTCGCAGCCTGCAGAACATCGCCCTGTCGTACCTGATGCTCAGCGGCAAGCCGCAGGTGCTCGAGGCGACCCTGGAGCAGTACGAGCACTGCGACAACATGACCGAGCGTCTCACCGCCCTCGCGGTGCTGGTCAACTCGCCGTTCGAGGCCGAGCGCGCCAAGGCCCTGGAAGCCTTCGCCGAGCACTTCAAGGACAACCCGCTGGTCATGGACCAGTGGTTCAGCGTGCAGGCGGCCAGCACCCTGCCGGGCGGCCTGGCGCGGGTCAAGGCATTGATGCAGCACCCGGCATTCACCCTGAAGAACCCGAACAAGGTGCGCGCGCTGATCGGTGGTTTCGCCGGGCAGAACCTGGTCAACTTCCATGCCGCTGACGGTTCGGGGTATCGCTTCCTGGCGGACCTGGTGATCGAGCTCAATGCGCTGAACCCGCAGATCGCCTCGCGTCAATTGGCGCCTCTGACCCGCTGGCGCAAGTATGACGACCAGCGTCAGGCGCTGATGAAAGGCGAGCTGGAGCGGATCCTCGCTTCCGGTGCGCTGTCCAGCGATGTGTACGAGGTGGTGAGCAAGAGCCTGGCGTAAGCCATTGGAAAGTTGGGGCCATTCCCACAGGTATCGCGCAGGCTTGAGCCTCACGCGGTCCCTGTGGGCTCGCTGCAACGCCGCGATGTTTTTCACAAGGATGCTGGCCACTCACGCTTTTGCATGACCCCACGTACACGTTGAAAACACCTGGCAGCCACACGCCAGTTCTGCTGGCTCGAAGATCAGCGGTTGCCCATCGAACAGCACGCTCCGGTCGCCGCCGCTGACCAGCGGATAAATCCCCGCATGCAGCGGGCACTGCGCCCTGTCGCCCATTACGCACTGCGCTTGACCGTCGATCATCACGCCATTGGCTTCTATCATCGCTCCCCCGCCCGAATGCGTGTCACCCAGGCGAATGGCTCCATGTCCGGGCATGTTCAGTACTCCGTCCAAGTCTTCACCACCGCTTCATACAAACCCTCCGGTACTGCCTCGGGGTTGAGCTTGCAGGCGGCTTTGAGAAAGTTATCCAGCAGTTCGTCGCGCTCGAGCCGGGTATTGGGTGGGAGCGTTAGCGCGGCATAAGGGGTTGTCATCAAGGGGTGGTTGATGAAGGGGGTCGTTAACCCCAGCGTGCGGCGCAGGTTGATGATGGCAAGGATTTCGGCGGGGTAGACGGCTTCGAAGGTAGAGCCGAATTCGAAGTTGCCGGAGTCGACTTCCTTGGAGGTCAGGGCGATGCGTTCGACATGGGTATCACAGGCGGCCAGCAAGATGGGCAGCACTTTCTCGGGGTTGGGTTCGCGCCAGTGGGCGACCAGTTGGCCCCAGGCGGGGTCACGGGGAAGGGCATGTTTGTCGAGGTCGAAGGGTTTGCCGAGCCAATCGCCGATGAGGGTCAGGCCAAAGGCGCCGAAGCGTAGGGTGGTACCGATTGGTGGTCTGTGTCCATCGCGTAAACCGTAGCCACCTTCTAAACCAGACTGTACAGCCCAGAGACACGAGGGGATCAAGCCGAGCTGGCCGGTAGCTATTGCACAGAACATTAGATAGGCAATGCCATCGAGGTCTTGGTAGTGGAAATTTTTCGTGCTCCTCATATTTTGAATTGTTACGCTCATAGCGATAAGCCTTTTCAACGTAGCTGTCGCAAGAGCTTTAGCAGCGATCAAGGCGTGGCTAGATTCCGCAAGTAAAAGGCTTTTCCCAATTTCATTCATTCCCAGTCTTTGTATTTCATTGCATGCGAATGGGAGAATTTCATTGCCGTTTATGTACTCTGCCACGCGATGGATGCGTAGCGATAAGTCGTTACGAGCCCAATCATTAACGTGCTTAAGACTTTTGGCTAGTCGTGTGCTTTGGCCGGCTTTCATTATTGTTTCCACTTGTTTAGTTGGATGCCTATGGCATTGCCTGTTATAGGGCTAAGCTGCCCATTTGGGCTGAAAAATACCTGCGCGTGAAGGTATGAAATTTTTCCGCTTGCTTGGGCGTCGAATAAGCTGTTTTCTTTTTTTGGAAATTCTGGGTCCGCTTTGGATAGCCTTTCAGAGCTCCAGCCTTGTTTCTTTTCATCAATCAGTTTTTGTATGCGTATAAGATTATCTTTCCCACCGCCCGCCTGTGTTTTAAGAAATCCCGGCGTTTTACTCTTCCCCAACGTGGTCTTCACCTCGATCACCAGCAGCGTCCCCGGCTCGAACACTAATTCCTCCACCGGTGAAGTGCCTTTGAGCCCATCAATGTGGTGGCGCATGGCGTTGGTCGTGGGGTTTCTCACCGTCATGGACGGCGGTGGCGGGACGTACACCAGCATGTCGATGCCCTGGTCGCTCTTGTTCTTCAAGCCGAACTGGCTGGCTTTGGCCGGGTCGGTGCTAAGCCCGAGGATGTTCTCCGGCTTGACCTTCCAGTGCTTGATGAGCGCCGCGGCCAGGGCTTCCTCACCGGCATCGGCCACCACCCGGGACAGGCTGCCGCCCATGCGCACCGGGCCAACGCTGTGCTGGATCAGCGCCACCAGCCGGTCGCGCAGGGTGCTGGCCATGTAGGCGTACTCAGCCCTGGCGCCGTTGGCTTCCAGGCTGATCAGGCTGGCGTTGCGCTCGGTCGAATGCAGTTCGCTGGCGCGCACGTGCAGGCCACCGTCATCCGCGCGCCGTTCGATCCGGGTTTCGAGCAGGGTGACTTCACCGGCACTGCGGTTGCCCAGGCGCTGCACCTGTTCCTGGGTCAGCGCGGCGTTGTCCAGTTGCACGGTGGTGATGCTGCCGGGGCGCAGCTTGTGCATCAGCCAGCGGGCGCCGCCAAACGCGGCGGGCAGCAGCAAGGCCAGGTTGATGGCCATGAACACCTGCTTGCCACGGTCCTCGGCGGTCGCCGGGTTGGCCAGGCGGGCCAGTTCGGTGAAGAACTGCTCGCCGATGCTCAGGCCTTCGCCGGTGATCATGCGGCTGCTGCCATCGACCATGGCATCGGCAGCCAGCGCTGCCTCCAAGGCGAGGAAAGCATAACGCCCGGCCGTGGCCGTGCCCTGGATGCCGCGTACTACCGGTACCATCGCCAGCACGCCCAGGGCGACTTCGCCAGCGCCGAGGACGCCCCGCCAGAAGCGTGCCTGGGCTTTGGCCTGGGTAAAGTGCAACGCCAGGTCTGCGCAGGCCTTGTCGACCGGATAGTGCCCTTCAGGGGTGTGCCAGGTGTACGGCGGGCTGATGCGTTGCTCGCCATGCTCGTCACGGTACTCGCCGCGCGGCACTTCGGCCCACTGGGCATGGGTGAAACTGGCGTAGAACAGGGTGCTGTTGGCGAAGAAGAAATTGCGCTGCAGCTCAAAACCCAGACCCTGGTGGGTACGCACCGCCAGATGGTCAAGGATGGGCGGCGCCAGGTCGTCTTGCTCCATTTGCTCGTCGATGCATAGCAGCTGGATCTTCTCGATGCTGACAAAGGCCAGGAACTCGGCCAGCCAGGCGTCGCCCAGGGTGCTGCCGGCGTGTTCGAGCACTTGCTGCAGGAAGGTATCGCGGTAATTGCGGGTGCGGTCGCGGATCCAGGGGTTCTGGCGAAACCATAGCGGCTCGACGCCCTGCGCGGAGGGGATGCCCGCCAGGTGGTCGCAACCGTCCTTGCCGTCGAGTGAGAACAAGGCGCCCGGCAGGCAGCAGGGGATACAGACGCTAGCCGGGGCGGGCAACGCGCCGTCGTGTATGCCCTGGCGCAGGTTTTCAAGCGGGGTGGCGAGTGCTTCAGGCATCGGGCTGTCCTTGCGTAAGGGCGTGCAGGTGGGTGGTGAGTTGGCCGGCCACCACACGGCTGCGCTCGCGTGGGCACTCCAGCTGATCCAGTGGCGCTACCCATGATGTGAACAGTGGGCTGACGTGGAAGAAGCGACCGAACGCGATGGCCAGCAGGATGTGTAGCAGTACCTGGCTGCGCCCAAGGGGCGTGAGCTTGGCCAGGTCGTCCGATGGCCGGGGCAGACGCATGCGGTAGTGCTGGTGCGCGAGCCGTTCGTTGCCGTTGAGCTGCTTGTGGCGGATTTCAGGTAGCGCGTGATGCGCGCAGGCGTCGGTCTCAAACAGGCAGTAGGTGTCTTCGTGGGCGGTTTCAGGCAGGCCGCGCAGCGTCATCAGGTAGGCAAGGTGGTGCCAGAGCCGGGTCGGGTCTTCAGTGGCCTCACGCCAACCGAGAATGCCCAGTGCCACCTCATGCATGCGTGGGAGTTGTTGTTCGAGGCGTATGCGTTCGTTGACGGCACGCTCGGCGAGCAACGCCAGTCGCTCGTGTTGAGTCAGACCGCTAGCCTCCAGCACAGCGCTCAGCGGCTGGCAGGCCGGGTCGTTCCACCAGCCGACCCCCAGCAGGATATGCGGCAGTAGCAGCACGCTGTAATCCTGGTGACTCACCGTCGCTGATCGTGCGATCACGTCCCCGGCGATGGCGATCGTAGGCGGCAAGTGCTCGGCTGAGGTATGCAGGGTGGCCAGCGAGGTGCCGAGCATTTCTTGCAGGTATGCAGCAAGGCGGCGGTTCGTGGCTCGCAGCTCGGCTGATCGCATGGCCGCCAGGTCGATAGTGGGCAGGTTCATTGGTGCGGCGCCTTGGCAGGTACCAACCAGGCGAGGTGTTCCTGGCGCTCGCAGGTTTGCGCCAACTGCTCGAACAACGGCTGGACGCTGATCGCCAAGCCGGTCTCCGGGGCGTGGAAGTAGAGCGTGCGCAGGCGGCCATGATCGAATAGTTGTGCCAACTGTTCGGCTTGGTGCGCGAGGGACTCGACGTACAGGCTCAATGCATGTGGGTTGCCCAGGCGCAGCCAGTAGCGCTTGCTGCCCTGTTGCAGTTTGCCGAAGCGTCGCAGGTGGCGTGCCAGCGCATCGACTGGCATGGCGGTTGCGAGGGCGGTGAACGGCAACTGGCCTGCGCTGCTGCCGAGCCAGTTATCCAGGTCGCTGCCCGGCACCAGCCTGAACAGCCAGGGCGCGTATCTTTCCAGCCCGGCGCTGCGCTGCAGGTGCCACAAGCACTGGTGCTCGATCCCATGAAATTCCAGGCGCGCAAGCAGTTCGGCGTTGGCGGTCGCTTCGGCGAGCAGGATCAAGTCGCTACCAAGCGTGTCGGGGCAAGTGGCGTTTTCGCGCAGTTGATGGCAAAGGCTCATTTGCGGGCCTTGCCACTGAACGGGCACTCTTCGACCAAGGGTGAGCCGTCACGCACAGCTGCTTCGATGGCCTCGATCTGGTTTTGTGCGCCGCTCTGGTAGGTGACATCGCCGATGAAACGGATCGCCGCCGCTTCGAGGGTAATCCCCTCGGCATCGAAGACAATCTTGCCGTTGGGGCCTCTGATGTGGATACGCTCGGTGCCTTGCAGCATATAGGACCGGGTCAGCAGCGCTTGCGCCGTCCTGGCTTCGAGGGTGCGCGTGCCTTCGACGATGAGTGTCTGGTTGCCACCGATGCTCACGTGTTGATCGCGGCCAATGGTCTGCGTGCTGGCATCGCCGATGTGGCGTGACTCGTTGCGGTCGATATGGGTGACGCTGTCCTGGTGGACGTGGTCGTGCCGGTCGCGGCCGATGTCGATTCGTTCGTCCCGGGCGGTGCTTGCATGGGCGTCGCGGCCGGTCTTCGTGGCCCGGTCGTTACCGATGATGAGCTGTTCGTCGTGGCCGACCTTGGTGTTCATGTCCCGCTGGGCGTGGATGAACACTTCTTCGCGCCCCAGTTCGTCCTCGAAGCGCAGCTCGTTGAAACCATCGCCCTTGTGGGTCTGGCTCTTGATGGTCATGCGCGTCTTGTGGTCCGGCAAATCGTAGGGCGGCAACTGATCGGCGCAGTAGGTCCGCCCGCAGATCATAGGTTGATCCGGGTCGGAATCGATGTACTGGATCAGTACTTCCTGGCCAACTCTCGGGATTGCCATCGAACCCCAGCTGCCGCCTGCCCAGAATTGGGAGACGCGCACCCAGCAGGAGCTGAACTCGTTACTTGCGCTCTCACGGTCCCATGGAAAGCTGACTTTGACCCTGCCCCACTCGTCGCAATAGATTTCCTCGCCAGGCGGGCCGACCACGGTGGCCATTTGTGGTCCATCGATACGGGGCTTGGGTAGGGCGGCGGGGCGCCATTGGGCCATGCCCGGCACCAGTCGCGCCTGCAGGTCGTAGCGGGTGCCTTGTTCAGCCTCGGCAGATTCCTCCTCCAGGCTTGTGTACTGGATGCCGGTGTGGGTAACGCTGGCTACGCGCCAGGGGGCATTGAGGTCATCGCGCGGGTGGCCGACGAGAACGAACGCAAGGCCGGCTTGCAGGCGCGGGTCGTCGCCCTCGACTTCGGCCATGCGGGCATCGTGGCGCAGCGCAGCCATACGGGTTTCGGTGAATGGCTTACCGACCGCGCCACGCTTGTAGCGTCCAGGGTAATCAAAACGTTCGTAGTCATTCGATGGATGTTTCAAGTCGTATGCGTAGGCGAACTCCTCAAGATGGAAGGCGGGGTACCTGAAGGAGTAATCCCGCTGTACCTGTTGCTCCGTACGCACGTGCTCGCTGTAGTGAAACCGGCGCAGGCATGGCAGGTGCTGCCCGCCAGTGTCATTGGCGTGGTACAGCACGCGGCGCATGGAGGGGGCATCCTGGTCCTCGGAACTGGGGCATGCGCCATTGGAGGCTGCAATGGGGGCGTAACTGACCATGCCCAGCGTCAGCACCTGGTCGGTGAAAATCAACTTGTGCCGGTCGGTTGTGTGCTCGAAGTTAAAGAGGAAGCCTTCTTCCGCTGCCAGCCTGGCCATGAAGTCGAAGTCGGTTTCACCGGCCTGCACACAGAACTCACGCACCTGATGTTCGCGGCTGGCGTGTACATCGAAGTAAAGGATGCCTTGGCGCTTGAGCATCAGTTCGAGGATCTGCGGCACGGTTTTGTGCTGGAAGATGCGCCAGTTCGAGCGCAGCCTGGCGCGGGCCAACTGCGGCTCCACCAGGGCGCTGTAACGTGTCCGACGAAAACCGCTGTCGCCTTGGGTGAGGGTGCTGATAAGACCGTGCACACGGCGCACCGCGTGATCACCATCCCACAGCGTGAACAGTGCTGGCTTATCCAGCAGCTTGCCGAAGTCGACATCGTCGGCGTCGCTGGCAAGTTCCAGTTCGAGGGTGAACGGTGCGCTGAGCGCCTCCGTAAGTTTGAACGTCACCACATCGAATTCGGCGTCGCTGCTCAGCGGCTCGAAGCTGTAGCGCAGATTTGCTTGGTGATGCATTGACCGCTCCTTGTCCAGATTACAGCGAGCGCGAGACCAGGCATGGGCGCTCGTTTAAACATCGGAGAAGGACGGTAAATACGAATAGATAGGAAGTATTGCCGGGAGAATCCGATGTGGCCGTAGGAAACTTCCTTGGATGAGGGCGGGTATCGGGCTGACTCGCCGTATGTGCTGGCGGTTAACAAAACATAACGTCCCGCTCGTTGTTTTCTGTCGGACAAGCCCGATACGATGGCCAGAAGCTATTCCAGGCCTCTGGACCAGGGGTTTCGGCAGTGCCTGGCAATAGATTGACCCACCACAAGAACACAACAGGGGGCAGTCATGAGAGAGCGGATTACGCCACGCCGCAGGCTGGCGGCAGGCGCGATGCTGGCACTGGTGCTGGGCATCGGCGCCGGCAATGCCGAGGCGGCGGTGGCCGCCGAGGAATACTCGGTGGAGTCGGCCAAGGCCAGCCAGAGCCTGTTGATCGGCGCCACCCACGCCGGCCAGCGCCTGGTGGTGGTCGGCGATCGCGGCCATATCCTGTTCTCCGACGACCAGGGCAAGACCTGGACCCAGGCCCGGGTGCCCACCCGGCAACTGCTTACCGCGGTGTTCTTCCTCGACGACAAGCGCGGCTGGGCGGTCGGCCATGATGCCCAGATCCTCGCCAGCAACGACGGCGGCGCGACCTGGAGCAAGCAGTTCGAAGACCTGTCCCGCGAAGCCCCCTTGCTCGACGTGCGTTTCGTCGATGCACAACATGGCTTTGCCGTCGGCGCCTATGGCGCGCTGCTGGAGACCACCGATGGCGGCCAGCACTGGCAGGACGTCGCCGAGCGCCTGGACAACCCCGACCAGCTCCACCTCAACGCCATCACCCAGGTGAAGGACGCCGGCCTGTTCATCGTCGGCGAGCAGGGCAGCATGTTCCGCTCCAGCGATGCTGGCCAGAGCTGGACGACGGTGCAAGGCCCTTACGAGGGCTCGCTGTTCGGTGTGATCGGCACCGCCCAGCCCAACACCCTGTTGGCCTATGGCCTGCGCGGCAACCTGTTCCGCTCCACCGATTTCGGCGACAGCTGGCAGCCGATCGAACTCAAGGCCGAACGCGGCCCGCTCGAATTCGGCCTGGCAAGCGCTACGCTTCTCGAGGACGGCAGCCTGGTGCTGGTCGGCAATGGCGGCAGCGTGCTGCGCAGCCATGACGACGGCCAGACCTTCAGCGTGCGCAACCGCGCCGACCGTATCGCCCTGTCGGGTGTCAGCGGCCTGGGCGGTGGCGGCCTGTTGCTGGTCGGGCAAGGGGGCGTGCACCTGGCCTCGGCCGACGGTACCCAGGAGGCGCGTCCATGACCAGCCGGGAGAGCTTCGACATGCAGCACAAGGACAAGGCCACCCTGCTGGAACGCCTGATCTTCAACAACCGCCCCGTGGTCATCGGCATCTGCCTGCTGGTGAGCGTGTTCCTGTTCTGGCAGGCCACACAGATCCGCCCGTCCACCAGCTTCGAGAAGATGATCCCGCTGCAGCATCCGTTCATCGAGCAGATGATGGAGCACCGCAACGACCTGGCCAACCTCGGCAACACCGTGCGCGTCTCGGTGGAGGCGGTCAACGGCGACATCTTCGACAAGGACTACATGGAGACCCTGCGCCAGATCCATGACGAGGTGTTCTACATCCCCGGCGTCGACCGCGCCGGGCTGAAATCGCTGTGGAGCCCGAGTGTGCGCTGGAGCGAGGTCACCGAAGAGGGCTTCTCCGGCGGCGAAGTGATCCCCAATACCTACAACGGCTCCCAGGACAGCCTCGACACCCTGCGCGACAACGTGCTCAAGTCGGGCCAGGTGGGGCGCCTGGTGGCCAACAACTTCAAATCCAGCATCATCGATATCCCGCTGCTGGAGAACCATCCTGACCCGCAGGATCCGGGGCGCCAGGTCAAGCTCGACTACCAGCAGTTCTCCCACCAGCTGGAAGAGAAGATCCGCGACAAGTTCCAGGCGCAGAACCCGAACGTGAAGATTCACATCGTCGGTTTCGCCAAGAAGGTCGGCGATCTGATCGATGGCCTGGTGATGGTGGCGATGTTCTTCGGCGTGGCGCTGGTGATCACCTGGGCGCTGCTGTACTGGTTCACCTGGTGCATCCGCAGCACCATCGCCGTGCTCATCACTACCCTGGTGGCGGTGGTCTGGCAGCTGGGGCTGATGCATGCGGTGGGCTTCGGCCTGGACCCGTACTCGATGCTGGTGCCGTTCCTGATCTTCGCCATCGGCATTTCCCACGGGGTGCAGAAGATCAACGGCATCGCCCTGCAATCCAGTGACGCCGACAACGCCCTGACCGCGGCGCGGCGCACCTTCCGCCAGCTGTTCCTGCCGGGGATGATCGCCATCCTCGCCGACGCCGTGGGCTTCATCACCCTGCTGATCATCGACATCGGCGTAATCCGCGAGCTGGCCATCGGCGCCTCGATCGGTGTGGCGGTGATCGTGTTCACCAACCTGATCCTGCTGCCGGTGGCGATCAGCTACGTCGGCATCAGCCAGAAGGCCATCGCCCGCAGCAAGAAGGATGCGACCCGCGAGCATCCGTTCTGGCGCCTGCTGTCCAACTTCGCCAGCCCCAAGGTGGCGCCGGTATCGGTGGTGCTGGCGCTGCTGGCCTTCGGCGGCGGCCTCTGGTACAGCCAGAACCTGAAGATCGGCGACCTCGACCAGGGCGCGCCGGAGCTGCGCCCGGACTCGCGCTACAACCAGGACAACAGCTTCATCATCAGCAACTACTCGACCAGTTCC
>Ga0268257_1002722_pt1 | contig 12109 bp, 10 predicted proteins | sample AgamicAtPrz_FD_200249 | JGI IMG/M metagenome (GOLD analysis project Ga0268257, IMG submission 200249) | Agave microbial communities from Guanajuato, Mexico - At.P.rz (v2) (version 3) | ecosystem: Host-associated > Plants > Phyllosphere > Phylloplane/Leaf | place: Guanajuato, Mexico | collected...
GCGGGCTCTGCATGCTCGAGACATACAGTTTGTCCAGCACCTCCTGGGGCGGGTAGATCTCGGGGTTGTCGACCAGCGCCGGGTCCATGTCGGCCTTGGCGTCGGGGTTGGCGTTGGCGTAGCCGACCGTGGCACTGACCTTGGCGATCACCTTGGGGTCGAGCAGGTAGTTGATGAAGGCCAGGGCCTGCTCGGGGTTCTTGGCGTCCTTGGGGATGGCCAGGAGGTCGAACCACAGGTTGCTGCCTTCCTTGGGAATGCTGTAGGCGACCTTGACGCCGTTGCCGGCCTCTTCGGCGCGGTGCGCGGCCTGCAGTACGTCGCCGGAGTAGCCGAAGGCGATGCACACATTGCCATTGGCCAGGTCCGAAACGTACTTGGAGGAATGGAAGTAGGTGATGTACGGGCGCAGCTCCAGCAGGCGGGCCTCGGCCTTCTTGTAGTCATCGGCCTTCTCGCTGCGCGGGTTCATGCCCAGGTAGTTGAGCATGGCGGGGTAGAGCTCGTCGGGCGAGTCCATGAACGCCACGCCGCACTGCTTGAGCTTCTTCAGGTTCTCGGCCTCGAACAGCACGGCCCAGGAGTCGATCCTGTCGATGCCCAGCACCGCCTTGACCTTGTCGACGTTGTAGCCGATGCCGTTGGTGCCCCAGAGATACGGTACGGCGTACTGGTTGCCCGGGTCGTTCTGCTCCAGCTGTTTGAGCAGTTTCGGGTCCAGGTGTTGCCAGTTCGGCAGCTTGCTTCGGTCCAGCGGCAGGAACGCGCCGGCCTGGGCCTGGCGCGCGAGGAAATGGTTGGAGGGCACGACCACGTCGTAGCCGGTGCGCCCGGCCAGCAGTTTGCCCTCCAGGGTTTCGTTGGAGTCGAACACGTCATAGACCACCTTGATCCCGCTGCTGGCCTGGAAGTCGGCCAGGGTGGTGTCACCGATATAGTCGGTCCAGTTGTACACGCTCACCGTCGGCTGGGCCTGGACGGCAGCGCCGAACAGCAGGGCGAAGGTTGCGGGGATCAAAGCTTGCGGATGACGCATGTCGACACCTCGTTGGTCTTGTTCTTCGAGTCGGTGGTGTAGGGGCTGCCTTGCAGCCCGTCGTCGGCAAGCCGGCTCCCACAGGCATCATGTTTCTGCTGCGGGACCTGGCTTGCCAGACAGCGGATCAGACGCTCAACAGCAGGAACTCGCGCTCCCACGAGCTGATCACGCGCTTGAAGTTCTCGTGCTCGGCGCGCTTGACCGCGACATAGCCCTGGACGAACTGCTGGCCGAGGTACTGCCGCACTTTTTCGCAGTCTTCCATGTGCTGCAACGCGTCCTCGATGGTGATCGGCAGGCGCAGGTTGCGCCGCTCGTAGGCACGGCCCTGCACCGGGGCGCTGGGTTCGAGTTTCTCGACCATGCCGATGTAACCGCACAGCAGGCTCGCGGCGATGGCCAGGTAGGGGTTGGCGTCGGCGCCCGGCAGGCGGTTCTCCACGCGCATCGCTTCGGGGCTCGATGTTGGCACGCGCAGGCCGGCGGTACGGTTTTCCTCGCCCCATTCGACGTTAACCGGCGCCGAAGTGTCGGGCAGGAAGCGGCGGAACGAGTTGACGTTCGGCGCGAACATCGGCAGCAGCTTGGGGATGTACTTCTGCAGGCCACCGATATGGTGCAGGAACAACTCGCTCATGCTGCCGTCGTCATTGGCGAAGATCGGCTTGCCGGTGGCGATGTCGACCACGCTCTGGTGCAGGTGCATCGCGCTGCCCGGCTCGTCGGTGATCGGCTTGGCCATGAAGGTGGCCGTGACGTTGTGCTTGAGCGCCGCCTCGCGCAGGGTGCGCTTGAACACGGTGATCTGGTCTGCAAGGTCCAGGGCGTCGCCGTGGCGGAAGTTGATCTCCATCTGCGCCGGTCCGTCTTCATGGATCAGCGTGTCGAGGTCCAGGCCCTGGATTTCACACCAGTCGTAGACGTCCTCGAACAGCGGGTCGAATTCGTTGGCGGCATCGATGGAAAACGACTGACGACCACTTTCGGCGCGGCCCGAGCGGCCCAGCGGCACCTGCAGCGGCAGGTCCGGGTCCTCGCAGCGCTGGGTCAGGTAGAACTCCATCTCCGGCGCGACGATCGGCTGCCAGCCCTTGTCGGCATACAGCTTGAGCACTTTCTTCAGCACGTTGCGCGGTGACAGCTCGATGGGGTTGCCTTGCTTGTCGAAGGTGTCATGGATGACGATCGCGGTCGGTTCGATGGCCCAGGGGATCTGGTACACTGCCGTGGGGTCGGGGCGGCAGACCATGTCGATGTCGGCGGCGTCGAGCAGGCTGTAGTAGATGTCGTCATCGACATAGTCGCCGGTGACGGTCTGCAGCAGCACGCTTTCGGGCAGACGCATGCCGCGCTCGTGGAGGAACTTGGCGGTCGGGGCGATCTTGCCGCGGGCGATGCCGGTCAGGTCGCTGATCACGCATTCGACTTCGGTGATCCGGTGTTCTTTCAGCCAGGTGGACAGCTGATCGAAGGGGGCGTTCATACAAACCTCTTGGTTGGGTAGTTGTGGTGGGACGCAAGGCGTTCAGTGCCGAGGGGCACTTCCCACAGGTGACGCTGAGGGCTATCTTGGGCGCTGCCCCCCGGGGCGATCTATCCACTTTCTTCGGCAATAAATGCACCAAAAGAGTGCAACTAGGACAGCGCGTGACAACGCCAACCGCCTTGCAGGTCCAGGATTACCGCACCACCGATGTGACCGAACAGACTCGCGTCACCCCCGGTTGGCAGCAGCAATACCGGCAGATGTCCCCCGGGCATTTCAACGGTCAGTTACGCTGGCTTGGCCTCGATGGCGTGGAGGTGTACGAGGAACGCCTGAATACTCGGGTCGAGCAGTTCTTTCGCGCCCCCAGCGGCGCCTTGGCGTTCTGCTTCGACCGCAGCGAGAACAGCCTCTACCTGCTCAACGAAGACAGCCGCAACATCTGGATCACCCCGGAGAACTACCAGGAGGTGGCTGTGGTGTTCGAGCAGCCGTTTTTGGCCAGCCACGGCCTTGACCTGGAACGCCTGCGCGGCTTGTTCATGGTGCCGCTGAGCTGCCAGCAAAATGCCTTGTTCGGCAACTGGCTCAGCGCCACGCTGACCCGCTTGGGCCAGGCCGATTGCCCGCTGGAGGGCGGGGCGTTGGGCGAGCAGCTGCTCGAGGACTGCCTGTTCATCCTCGACAACGCCGGGCAGCACCTGCAGGGGGACGCGCTGGGGCGGCGCGACGAGGAAAGAGCGATCATGCGTCGGGTCAGCGAGTGGGCGGCCGACTGCCCCGACGAAACCCTCAACCTGCTGCAACTGGCCAAGGTCGCCGGGGTTTCCGTGCGTCAGCTGCAGCAAGCCTTCAAGGGTTTCACCAACCTGCCACCGGCGCATTGGTTGCGCCTGCGTCGCCTGAACGGCGCGCGGCGTGACCTGCTGGTGGGGGACGCGACCGTGGCTGAAGTGGCGATGCGCTGGTCGTTCTGGCACCTGGGGCGGTTTTCCGAAAGCTACCGGCAGCTGTTTCGCGAACTGCCGAGCGAGACGCTCAGGCGGCGGCGGGCAAGCTAGGGTCTGTACCAAATGTGTCTGCGCGAAGGCCAGACAAGGCGAAACGGGGTGAGGAAGCGGAGTGTACTGGAGTGCATGAGCATTCCGGGCCCCGTTTCAACGCAGTATGGGCGAGTGCGGATCATTTCGTGCAGAGCCTGGGACAATGCGGCAAAACTTGCTAGGGTGCCTGCCGCAGTTTTTTGGAGGGCCGGTATGGACACCGCGCAGACGCCCCGTTTCACCTACCAGAAAGTCCACCGCTACCTGAGCGACTGGCTCGCTGCCCGCGCACCGGAGCTGGCGCATCGGTTGCCCTCGCTGCGCGAAGTCGCCCGGCACTTGAACGTCTCGCTGTCGTCCAGCAAACAGGCTTTCGCCCTGCTCGAAGCCCAGGGCCGGATCCAGGCACGGCCCAAGGTAGGTTACTTCAGCGTGGCCGGGACAGCCTCGTCGAGGCTGCCGCCTGCGCTCAGCCTGATCGACCGTCTGTATGCCTGCGCCCGGCAACCGGGCATGCTGGCCTTGAGCAGCGACTCGCCGACCATGCTGGCGTCCTTGGAGGGGCCGCTGCTGAGTGTCGAACGCGAGCTGCTGCGCCAGTTGCCCCGTGCCGACGCACCACCCTTCACTCCTTTTGGCGAGCCGGCGCTGCGCGAGGCCCTGGCCCGCTGCTACAGCCGCGGCGTGGAGGATCACTGGCAGGCCGACCAGGTGTTCGTCGGCGCCGACTGGCGCAGTGTGTTCGAGCTTGCGCTGCGCACACTGCTGCCACGGGGCGCCTGGGTGCTGGTCGAGTCGCCTTGCTCCTGGCTGGTCCTGCGGCTGCTGCAGGCGGCGGGGATGCAGATCGTCGAGGCGCCGCTCGGCACGGACGGTCGTTTCGATCTGCAGGCCCTGACGCGAGTATTCAGCGAAAAGCCGATCAGGGCGGCGGTACTGTCCTCGACGGTCAACATACCCCAGGGCGGCGTGATGCCAATCCAGGATAAACAGCGACTGTGTGCCCTGTTGGCCGAGCACCAGGCATGGCTGATCGAAAACGACAGTTATGGTGCGCTGTGCGAGGCTGCGGCGGGCCAGCGCTACCGTGACCATGCCGCGCCAGAGCGCTTGCTGGTGCTGGCCGGCTTCGACAAGTGCATCGGCGCAGAGGCGCCGTTCGGCTACCTGTTGTGCCGTGGCGCGACGCCGAGCCTGGCTCAAGCCTTTCTTGCCCAGGGCTTTCGCCTGCCGAGCTACCGGCAACAGGCTGTTGCCCGTTTGTTGAGCTCCGGACGCCTGGCTCGGCACCAGGGCCAGCTGACTCGGCATCTGGCACGCAGCCGGCAGCGCATGGCGCAGTTGCTTGAGCGCCATGCCGCCGACTGCCTGCGCCTGACGATGCCCGTGGCGGGCGCCACGTTCTGGTTGCAGGCGGTACGCCCTGTGGACATGCAGGCCGTGTGCGAGCAGTTGCTGGATCAGGGCGTGGTGATCGTGCCGGGGACGTTGTTCAGCCAGGCCGGATACTGGCGCGATCATCTGCGCCTGAGCTTTACCGTCGATTGGCGGCTGGACATCGAAGCCGCGCTGGTCAAGCTGGCCCGGGCGATCCGCCAGGCGCCTCAGCTGCCGTAGCAATGCTCGCGCTCAGGGAATTTACCCTGACGCACTTCGTTGGCATAGCGGGCGCAGGCCACGCGAATGACTGCCGACACGTCGGCGTACTGCTTGACGAACCTTGCCTTGCGCGGCCCGCTCAGTCCGAGCAGGTCCTCGGTGACCAGAATCTGGCCGTCGCAGGCCGGGGAGGCGCCGATGCCGATGCATGGCTGCCGGCTTTCTTCGCTGATACGTCGGGCCAACGGTTCGGCCACGCCCTCGAGCAGCAGGCTGAAGGCGCCGGCGGCCAGGTTGGCCATGGCATCGGCATGGATGGTCGCGGCGCTTTCCTCGGTGAGTCCCTGTGCCTTGTAGCCGCCCAGGACATTGACGAACTGCGGCATCAGGCCGACGTGTGCCATCACCGGAATGCCCCGCTCAACCAGGAATGCCACCGTGGCGGCCAGTACACGGTTGCTTTCCAGTTTCACCGCGTCGCAGCCGGTTTCGGCAAGTACCCTGGCGCAGCTGCGCAGTGCCTGTTCGGGGGACTCCTGGTAACTGCCGAACGGCATGTCGGCGATCACGCAGGCGTGCTGGGTGCAGTCGACCACGGCGCGGGTGTGGCTGATGGTTTCGTCCAGGCGCATGGCCAGGGTCGAGCGCCGGCCGTAGGCGACCATCGCGGTCGAGTCGCCCACCAGGATGAAGTCCACCAAGGGGTCGATCAGGCGAGCGATAGGCGTGCTGTAGGCGGTGAGGGCGACAATCTTCTGCCGGCCTTTCATGGCGGCCAGTTCAGGGACGGTCAGGCGACGGGTGTCGGGTTGCAGGCTCATCGGTACCTCCGGTTCGCTGGGGAGGTGCTCGATTATTCGTGCTCGGGGAGGGGATTCAAGATACAGGATCGGATAGATTTGCAGCCCAGTTGCGTATGGCGGGCGACAACGTCATGTGCGGGAGCGGCTGAAGCCGCTCCCGCAGCGGTGATATCAGGGCGTGGGGATCAGTTGCGATCCAGCCACACCGTCTGGGCATTGGTGAACTCGCGCACGCCGAAGTGCGACAGCTCACGGCCAAAGCCACTTTTCTTCACGCCACCGAACGCCACACGGGGGTCGGACGCGCAGTAGCCGTTGATGAACACGCCGCCGGTGTCCAGCGCGGCGGTCATGCGCTCGGCCAGGGAATAGTCGGCGGTGTAGATGGTCGCGGCCAGGCCGAATTCGCTGTCGTTGGCCAGCGCCACGGCATGGTCGGCGTCACGGGCGCTGATGATTGCCGCCACCGGCCCGAACAGCTCCTGCTTGAACGCGGTCATGTCCGGGGTGACGTTGGCGAATACGGTCGGCTCATAGAAGTTGGCCGCGCCTTCGATTTTCTTGCCCCCCAGCAGCAGGCTGGCACCTTCGGCCAGGGTCGCCTGGACCTGGCCGTCGAGTTCATCGCGCAGGTCGTAGCGGGCCATCGGGCCGATGTAGGTGGCGTCGTCCAGCGGATTGCCGATGGTCAGCGCACGGGTGGCCTCGACGAACTTGTGGGTGAACGCCTCGACAATGCTTTCTTCGACGATCAGGCGTTTGGCGGCGGCGCAGACCTGCCCGGTGTTCTGGTAGCGGCCGATCACGGCGGCCTTCACCGCGGCATCGAGGTCGGCATCGGCCAGCACGATGAACGGATCGGAACCGCCCAGCTCCAGCACGCACTTCTTCAGCGCGGCGCCGGCTTGCGCGCCGATGGCCATGCCGGCGCGCACGCTGCCGGTCAGGGTGACGGCAGCGATGCGCGGGTCGTTGATGGCGCGGGTGACGCCCTCCGCGGTGACATTGAGCACCTCGAACACGCCCTCAGGCAGCCCGGCGCGTTTGAACAGGTCGGCCAGCAGGTAGGCGCTGCCCATCACATTGGGTGCATGCTTGAGCACGTAGGTGTTGCCCGCCAGCAGCGCTGGCACCGCGCCGCGCAGCACTTGCCAGACCGGGAAGTTCCACGGCATCACGGCGAGGATCGGGCCCAGCGGACGGTATTCGATTCGGGCCTTTTCGATCTGGGTCGGCTCCGGCGCCAGCATGGCCGGGCCGTGTTCGGCGTACCAGTGGCACAGGCCCACGCACTTGTTCACCTCGCCCCGCGCCTGGCTGATCGGCTTGCCGATCTCGCGGGCGATCATCTGCGCGAAGGCCTCGGCGTTGGCCTGCAGGGCCTGCCCCAGCGCGACCAGGTACTCGCTGCGCTGACCCAGCGACACTTTGCGCCACTGGCTGTAGCCTGCCTTGGCGCGTTGCAGCGCCGCCTCCAGTGCGGCGTCGGTGTCGAAGGCGTAATGGCCGATCCGTTCGCCGCTGTAGGGGTCGACGGAGATGGCGTGGGTCAGGCTGCTGATCTCGCTCATGGCAGGACTCTCATTGTTCTGATGGGGTGAGCGCAGACTAGTGGTGGCGCGCTTTAATGAAAACTGAATAATAATGAGCGAAACATTCACGTTTGGAGAATGACCTTGGACCTGGTGCAACTCGAGATGTTCAAGGCCGTGGCCGAGCACGGCAGCATCAGCGCCGCCGCCCAGCAGATCCATCGGGTGCCGTCGAACCTGACCACTCGTATCAAGCAGCTGGAGGAGGACCTGGGCGTCGAGCTGTTCATCCGCGAGAAGAGCCGCCTGCGCCTGTCGCCGGCCGGCTGGAACTTCCTCGAATACACCCGGCGCATCCTCGACCTGGTACACGAGGCGCGCCTGACCGTGGCGGGGGAGGACCCGCAGGGCACTTTTGCCCTGGGTTCGCTGGAGAGCACCGCCGCGGTGCGCATCCCGGCCTTGCTGGCGGCCTACAACCAGCGCTACCCGAAGGTCGATCTGGACCTGTCCACCGGGCCGTCGGGGACCATGCTCGAAGGGGTGCTGTCCGGGCGCCTGGTGGCCGCTTTCGTCGATGGACCGGTGCTGCACCCGACGCTGGAAGGCATGCCGGTGTTCGAGGAAGAAATGATGGTCATCGCACCGCTCAACCACTCGCCCGTGACCCGTGCCCGTGATGTCAACGGTTCGAGCATCTACGCCTTTCGCGCCAACTGCTCGTACCGCCACCATTTCGAAAGCTGGTTCGTCCATGACCAGGCGGTGCCGGGCAAGATCCACGAAATGGAGTCCTACCACGGCATGCTCGCCTGCGTCAGCGCAGGTGCCGGCCTGGCGATGATGCCGCGCAGCATGCTCGACAACATGCCGGGGTGCAGCACGGTCAGCGCATGGCCGATGGCCGAGGACTTTCGCTACCTGAAGACCTGGCTGGTATGGCGGCGGGGGACGGTATCGCGCAGCTTGAGCATGTTCATCAAGTTGCTGGAAGAACGTCGTGAACTGTCCTCCGCTTGAAGGGCAGCGCCCCACAGACCAACGGTGCGTCAACGGGCGAACCCGAGCCCGGCAAAACTCTCCAAACTGTGTAGACCATCCCTCCCAGGGAGGAATGCACCATGCGCACTCATCATTACGGCCTTTGCGCCGCGCTGTTGCTGGCATTGGCCATGCCTTGGAGCCTCGCAGCGGCCGCCGACCTGAACGCCCCCATCGATCCGCAGGGCGTGCAATTGCAGCCCCAGGAGCAGAACGGCATCCGCTACCTGCAGGGCGGTATCGGCCAGGATGAAGCCAATGCCCTGCGCCGCACACCTGGCTACGACCTGCACATCACCCTCTCGACCGGTGCCGAAGGCAAGTTCCAGAGTGGCGCCGCGGTGGATATCCGATCGGCCCAGGGCCAGTCGGTACTGACGTTGCAGGACGCCGGCCCGTTGATCTTCGTGCAGTTGCCCCCTGGGCACTACCGCGTGGTCGGCACTGCCGAGGGCCAGACGGTGCAGCAACAGGTAGCGGTGGACGGCAAGGCGCCGGCGCGGGTTGATCTCAACTGGCGGTAAGGTTCCTGTCGCGGGACATGCTTCATGTGCAATGGCCGGCGAATGGTGGCCCGGAAGTTTTCGCCCTATCTGTGCTGGCAGTTCAATCCGCAGGTACTGGCGCGAGCGACGCCCAGGCAGCGTCGATTGCTGGGTGAACACGAGGAGGCGGGATATGACTGAACCAATGACGAGTACGCAGTGTCCTTTAGCCAATAGTGGCAAATCACTTCCCACTATCAGTACATTCTGACGATAATCCAAAGAAGTATTACCGCTTGTAACCCCTGGACAATCTGGGGGCCAATGCACAAAGAACGAGGGGCGTAAGCCTCCATGTGACGCAGGGACGCGCATTACGCGGCCCTGTCCGTGAAGACCATCAGGAGAAAGTCATTGATGAAAACCCGTCTCGCCACAACGTTGGCCGCCGCTGTCCTGGCGTTCGCTGGCGCCAACCTGGCCCAGGCCGCGCAGGTGTCCGCTGCCGTGGGTGCTACTGGCCAAGGCGACATGACCTACCGCATCGGCCTGTCCTTCGACTGGGACAAGAAATGGCTTGAGAGCAGTACCGGCCATCTGACCGGATACTGGGATGCGGCCTATACCTACTGGGAAGGTGGCGAGGCCAGTGGGGCCCACTCGCTGTCGATCAGCCCGGTGTTCGTCTATGAGTTCAGTGGTTTTACCTACACCCCGTTCATCGAGGCGGGTATCGGCCTGGCGGCGTTCTCCAAGACCGACGTGGGCGACCAGCGCCTGGGCTCGTCGGTGAACTTCGAGGACCGGATCGGTTTCGGCCTGAAGCTGCCGGCGGAGCAGAAGATCGGTATCCGTGCCATGCACTATTCCAATGCCGGGCTGAAGCAGCCTAACGACGGGATCGAGTCGTACTCGCTGTTCTACAGCAAGGCGTTCTGATTCTCGCCACAAGGTTTGACAGCTCCAAGAGGGCGGCTGGGTGACCAGCCGTCGACTTCATTCATTGCTCAATGTGCTCGCCAGGTCGCTCCTGAGGCTACTGCGACCCTCCTCGATCCAATAGACATCGTTTTGAGTGGGGCGTGTAGTGGACCGAGCTCCTCGCGGAGCTTCAGCATCCTCGCTCGCGCTGAGAAGATTCCTGGCGTGGGTCACCCTGTCACGGGCATCCATGGCATGGTTGGCACTCCAATTGTTGGTCCATCCATCCATCAACGCCGTAGCGCCGTTCAGCGCCATCAGGGCGGGTTGCTCTCCAGGCATCAAGAGATTCGCAACCGAAGCACCGGCATTGATGAGATCGGCAATTGGGGAGACTACCGCCTTGGTTACCTCGTAATACGTAAAGGTCTCAGGCAGTTGGTGCGCAGGGATCCCCTTTTTCCTTGCCAGGTCCACCGTCCGGTTGGTGGTGATCACATCCCAGGCAACCATCACATTCTTGTCGAACCGGCCGAGCTGGGACATTGCCGCGCCGGGCACCAGGTTGGCCCACTGCACCCTGCCTGTCGGATCTCGATAATTCACCGGATCTCCTTGGCAATAGGCGTAGGCATTGAGCCCCCCAGCCCCGAATGGGCTCAACTGGTCGGGAGAGTGGAAACGCTTCAGCCCTGGGTCGTAGCTGCGGTGGCCATTGCCCAAGTGATAAATACCGGTCACAGGGTCGCGCAACTGGCCGCAAAAGGCCAGGCGCGGTCCCGACACGTCTGTCGGTGCGCCATAGGGCGTGTAGGCCCTGGCGCACCCCACACTCCCGAGTACAGATCGTTGCCAGTCAGTGAATGACAGATAGAGGTTCGCCAAGGAAATCGCTCCGCTGTGCAGGAATGCCTACGCTAGCATCGGCTGGAACCTTGGATAACTGGCAGAATTGCCAGTTGGCGAATCGGCCGGCGTGCCCAGCGCGGGCAGGGACGCTGCGGGCTGCCTCACCCACGCGAACCTGCCTGCGCTGGTGTTTCAGCGCACCGCCTTGATCGCCAGCACATTACACAGCGGGTGCTCCAGCACATGCGCCGTGGTGCCGCCGAGAAACGCCTGCAACGCATCGTGCCGGTGGTTGCCCATGACGATCACATCGACCCGATGGGCGGCAATGTACTGGGTAAGCGCTTTTACCGCAGGTCCTTCGAGGAAGTGACGACGTTCCAGTTCGATCTGGTAGTGATCGCCCAGGCGGTTGAAGGCCGTGCGCTGGGCCGTGCGCACGCTGCCGTCGAAACCGGGCATGGTCACGGTGCCGGCGCCGAAGTCGGCGATATGGGTCCTGGCCGCATCGCACACATGCAACAGGTGCAGTTCGGCGTTGCACTGCAGGGCCAGGGCATGGGCGCTGCGGATCACCGCGTCGTCCAGGTGCTCGCCGGCGCCATGGCTGTTGAGGTCGACCGCGGCGGCGATCTGTCGGGGCAAGGGCAGGCGGATATCGCTGACCAGGTGTACCGCCACCGGGCTGTCCTTGAGCAACTGCCAGTCCAGCGGCGTGACCAGCAGGCGCTTGAGGATGGGTTCGTGCTGCACGTCCTTGACCAGCAGGTCGCAGCCCAGGCGTTCGATCTGCTCCAGCACGCTGCCCAGCGGATCACGGGTCAGCAGCAGTTCGGTAGAGACATCCAGGCCGGCATTGCGCAGTTGCTCGGCCTCGTCGGCCAGCCATTGGCGGTTGTCGTCGAGCAGACGCTCGCGCTCGCGGCTGTCGCTCATCAAGCCAAAGGTGTCGACATCGTCGACGAAGACGTTGAGATCCAGCAGTGCTCCGCTGGATTCGGCCAGCGCCGCGGCGCGCTGCAGGGCAGGCGTGTGGCGCATCTGCGGGCCGAGCATGACGAACAATCGCTTGAACTGGCTCATCTCACACCTCCACGTGTGGCAGCCCCTTGTTCAGTCTAGACCCGCCGCCGGTGAAATCCGCTGGAGCGACGACGGGTCATGCCTCAGTGCGGCGCGCGCGGGATGGTCTTGAGCAGGTCTTCCGGGCTGATGTGCCCGACCACCTGGGCCACCGCGCTGCCTGGGGTCGGCAGGTCGATGATATGGCTCTTCATCTTGCCGATCACATGCATCTCGCAGGGTTTGCAG
>Ga0268257_1002724_pt1 | contig 12101 bp, 12 predicted proteins | sample AgamicAtPrz_FD_200249 | JGI IMG/M metagenome (GOLD analysis project Ga0268257, IMG submission 200249) | Agave microbial communities from Guanajuato, Mexico - At.P.rz (v2) (version 3) | ecosystem: Host-associated > Plants > Phyllosphere > Phylloplane/Leaf | place: Guanajuato, Mexico | collected...
TGCTGCTCGACGAACCGTCCAACGACCTCGACGTCGAAACCCTGCGTTCGCTGGAAGAAGCCCTGCTGGACTTCCCGGGCGCCGCGATCGTGATTTCCCACGACCGTTGGTTCCTGGACCGTGTGGCTACCCACATCCTGGCGTACGAAGACGACTCGAACGTGGTGTTCTTCGAAGGCAACTACACCGAGTACGAAGCCGACCGCAAGAAGCGCCTGGGCGATGCTGCTGCCCAGCCGCACCGTGTCCGACACAAGAAGCTGGCCCAGTAAGCCGGATTCTGCTGCACAAGAATGGGGCCCTGCATGGCCCCATTTTTGTGCCTGGCTGTAAAGCGGGAACGGGCCTCGGCGAGGTATGTTTTGTATACAGTTACATAAAACGCACCAAATAATTTCATAAAAACGACATTTCGCCCTGTTCCGGTGCGATTGCTTCTTGGTACATTCGGGAAAAACCAATAAGTCCAATCCTGGGTGAGACGTCTACCATGATCGAATCTGTCGACAATTTCCTCGCACGCCTGAAGCAACGCGACCCGACCCAGCCCGAATTCCACCAGGCGGTGGAAGAAGTGCTGCGCAGCCTGTGGCCGTTCCTCGAAGCCAACCCTCATTACCTGCAAGCCGGCATTCTCGAGCGCATGGTCGAGCCGGAGCGCGCCGTGCTGTTCCGTGTGTCCTGGGTCGATGACCAGGGCAAGGTGCAGGTCAACCGCGGCTACCGCATCCAGATGAGCAGCGCCATCGGCCCATACAAGGGCGGCCTGCGCTTCCACCCGTCGGTCAACCTCGGCGTGCTCAAGTTCCTGGCGTTCGAGCAGGTGTTCAAGAACTCCCTCACCTCGCTACCCATGGGCGGCGGCAAAGGCGGCTCGGACTTCGACCCGAAAGGCAAGAGCGACGCTGAAGTGATGCGCTTCTGCCAGGCGTTCATGAGCGAGCTGTACCGCCACATCGGCGCTGACCTGGACGTACCGGCCGGTGACATTGGCGTGGGTGCTCGCGAGATCGGCTTCCTGTTCGGCCAGTACAAGCGCCTGGCCAACCAGTTCACCTCGGTACTGACCGGCAAGGGCATGACCTACGGCGGCAGCCTGATCCGCCCGGAAGCCACCGGCTACGGCTGCGTGTACTTCGCCGAAGAAATGCTCAAGCGCCAGGACAAGCGCATCGATGGCTGCCGCGTGGCGATTTCCGGCTCGGGCAACGTGGCCCAGTATGCGGCGCGCAAGGTCATGGACCTGGGCGGCAAGGTCATTTCGCTGTCCGATTCCGAAGGCACCCTGTACGCCGAGGCCGGCCTGACCGACGTTCAGTGGGATGCGCTGATGGCGCTCAAGAACGTCAAGCGTGGCCGCATCAGCGAGCTGGCCGCCCAGTACGGCCTGGAGTTCCGCAAGGGCCAGACCCCCTGGAACCTGCCGTGCGACATCGCCCTGCCGTGCGCCACGCAGAACGAGCTGGACGCCGAGGACGCGCGCACCCTGCTGGGCAATGGCTGTATCTGCGTGGCGGAAGGCGCCAACATGCCGACTACCCTCGCGGCTGTGGATATCTTCCTGGAGGCCGGCATCCTGTATGCGCCGGGCAAGGCCTCCAACGCCGGTGGTGTGGCCGTGTCGGGGCTGGAGATGTCGCAGAATGCCATGCGCTTGCTGTGGACCGCCGGAGAGGTGGACAGCAAGCTGCACAACATCATGCAGTCGATCCACCATGCCTGCGTGCACTACGGCGAAGAGGCCGATGGCCGGATCAACTATGTGAAGGGTGCGAACATCGCCGGCTTCGTGAAAGTGGCGGATGCGATGCTGGCGCAAGGCGTGGTCTGATCCAAGCGTGCCGGGGCCGCTTTGCGGCCCTTTCGCGACGCAAGGCCGCTGCTACAAGCGCCGCGGTCAATCAGCTTGTCGCGGGCTACTGTAGGAGCGGCCTTGCGCCGCGATGGGCTGCAAGGCAGCCCTTGGCCTTCAATCCTCACCCTCGATATCGACTACCTCGATCATCTGCTCTCCCGCCGGCCGTCGCCACAGCACTTCATCTCCAGGCCCGGCCCCGAGCAATGCCCGCCCGAGCGGCGAGCCCCAGTTGATCAGTCCGCGCCCCGCATCCGCCTCGTCCTCACCCACCAGCCGCACCACATGCTCTTGGTCCTGGGCATCGACAAAGCGTACCCGGCTACCGATCTGCACCTTGCTCCGCGACGTCGCCGCCGCCACCACCTGGGCGCTCTGCAGCCGCGCGTTGAAATAGCGCAGGTCCCGCTCGGTATCGGCCAGGCGCTGCTTGTCGCCACGCTCGCCTTGTGTCTGCAGCGCGCTGCGCAGGGCATTCAGCTCGGCCACGCGGTCTTGCAGCTGGCGCAAGCCACTGGCGGTCACGTAGTTGGGTTGTTCGCTGACCCGCCGCTCGACCGGCTGGTCGGCCTGGGCGGCGGCCTGGTCTTCGTTGACGAATGCTCGGCTCATGGATACCTCCTTGTGCAGGAGACCATCATGGCTGGCTGCCGGTTTCAAGGAATGTCCGATTGCGACTCAGTCGTGCCGATACGCCTTGGCGGCGCTGCGATCCTTTTCCTGTTGCCATTCGCGTTCACGCTCGTCCCAGAAGCGCTCGTGGTACTGGCGCTGTTCCTCACTGTTCTGCATCGCCTGGCACTGGCGGAAGCCATCGTCCCAACCCGCTTCGTACTGGCGCTCATGCAGGTAGCGTTGCACATCCTTGCGAAAGTCACCGACCATCAGCCCGGCCGCCTGGCGGCCGCTGCTGCAGCCATCCGCATAGCCGTCGGCGAACGCCGGGGGATAACCGCGGTTGACCATCTGTTCATGGGTCGTTTCGCAACCCGCCAGCAACAAGGCAATGCACAAGCCCGACCAATACCGCGACATGACCACCTGAACCTTCGGAGAGATACCGGAAAGTCTAGGTGGCGATTTGTCGGGGAGCTGTCAAAACAGTGTCAAAGAGTCGGTTGGTTCACAATCAGTAGTGGTACCACTTCAGTTCCAGCATGACCTCGTTTTGTGCCGTCGCCAGGTGACTGAACTCGCGCGAGGCGCTCAGGCGCAGCCCCAGGTTCTGGCTGATTTCCCACTGCTGGTTCAGGCTCACGCTGCGTCGTACCTCGCCATTGCTGAAGTAATCCCCCTTGGCTTCGAGCGTCATGTTGCCCAGGCCATTGCGCCATAGCAGCCCGCCGTTGAACCCCGCCGCCGGCGCGATGAACTGGGCAAAGTCGTTGTGGTGCTCGACCCGCAGCGTGCCCAGGGCAAAGCCCAGCAACCCGTCCGCCAGCTGCCAGGTGCCACCCGCTCCGCCATTCACATGGCTCACCAGCACTTCGTCATCATGCTTGCCCGGCACCCGTTCCAGCCCGCCGGCTACCTGCCACGACCACGGCTGGAGCAACGCGTTGCGCGGGGTCAGCGAGCGGATGGTTGCCAGGTCCAGGCGCTGTACCTGCCAGTCGTTACCTTCGTACTGGCGCACCTTCAATTGCAGGATCTCGATCTGCGCCCCCAACGGGAAGCCGTAGGCGTTGTCGTTCAGGTCGTGGTAGGCCATGCGCAGGCCGTATTCGGCGTAGGCGCGGTCCTCGCGGGTGCCCACGCCCAGCTGCCAGGTGCGCGAGTCGTGGCCGTCCTCGGGCAGGCCCGGGCGCTCGATCTGTAGGGGCGGTGGCGGGTTGCTGTTGATCGCCCGCAGCAGTTCGAAACTGCGCTTGGCCTGCCCAGGGTCGCGCTCCTGGCCATTGGCGCGGTAACGCTCCAGGCGGTACGCGGCATCCTGCACCAGCGCTTGGCGCTGGCGGGGCAGGGCCTTGAATTCGTGGCTCTGCAGTTGCGCGGTGTCGGCGCTTACAGCCAGCACCTGGCGCTTTTCGTCGTGATCGAGCGGCTCGGCCCGGGCCAGCAGTTCACGTTCGCGGGAGGGACGGTACGTCTCGCTGGCGACCAGGCCGGATTGCTTCACGGCCTTCACCGTGTCGGTGGGGATGGCGGTCAGCGGGAACTGTGAGGTCAGGTCCAGGCTCGGCCGGGCCACCTGCAGCAGCTCCAGCAGGCGATACGAGCAGTTTTCGTCGAAGAAGAAGTAGTCGAACTGGATCTGCTTCAGCTCCCACACATGCTCGACCATGCGCCCGGTCTCTGCTGGCGTCAGGTCCAGCTGGTATTCCCACAGGTCGCGGTTTTCCAGGCTGCGGTACTCGGAGAGTTTTTCCTGGTAGGGCATCAGCGCGAACAGGCCCGGATAGCCGCCCATGAGGCCTTTCCAGGCATACAGGATGCTGTTGTCGCTGCCTTCGATGTAGGCGCCGAAGTTGATCGCGTAGCTCAGCAGCGTGGTGTCGTCGCTACGGGTTTTCGACTGGTCGATACGCAGCAAGGTATGGCCGAACATCGAGGACGGGCTGTTCAGGTAGGCCGCCGGGAAGATCAGCGCCGCGCTGTGCGGGTCGATCGACTGGTACCAGGTGTTGAATTCCTGGCAGGCCGGCTGTGGCAAGTCTTGCAGGTCGAGCTGTTCACGCAGCCAGCGGGTGCGCGCGGGGAACCGGCACTGGGCGTGCTGGTCGCCGAGGCTGGCCGGGGCGTACAGCGCTTCGACCGTGGCTTGCAGCTCGTGGTCGGGATGCTGCGCGCCGTCCTCGGCGAGGAAGAATGCGTCATCGTCGACATAGCTGCGCCAGCCACCGAGCTTGGCGGTTTCGTAATGGCCCAGAGCAATCCAGTAGGGGGTGTTGGCCAGTTGCTGGAGACGGCCGTGGTCCAGCAGCGGTGCGGCATGTACAGGGGCGCAGGCACACAGCGCCAGGGAAACGAGGCGTTTGAGCATGTCGGGCAACTACTTCTTAACGATGCCGGAAAAAGGCGAAACCCGCCCCGGAGCCGGGGCGGGAGCAGCTGCGCTTAGGCCTCGGTAGCGTATTTGGCCAGGCGTGGATCGTTCTTCAGAACGGCCAGGGTGTTGCTGTGGACCGTTTCGGCAGTGACGTCGGCACTGCTGAAGATCTGGTTGAAGTGCTGGTGGGTGACGGCTGCGAAGTAGCCGCGGTCTTCCGGGGCCACACCGAGTACCACGGCATAGGTGGTCAGTGCTTCGCCCTGGCCCATGGCCATGTCTTCGGACAGCTCGTTCATCATGCCGTTCATGGCGAACCAGGACTTGCCGCCGTAGGTCAGCGAAGCCTTGGTCGAGCAACCGTTGGTGCCGGACGTCATGCCGAACGTGGCGTTACCGGAGGTGCCGTTGGTGGTGGAAGCCAGGAAGTGTGCCGGAGTGCCGCGCTGGCCTTCGAACAGCATGTTGCCCCAGCCGCAGTTCGGGCCGCCTGGCGCTTCGGCCATGGCGTTAAGCGAAACCACGGTGAACAGAGTACCCAGAAGAATCCGTTTCATAGCATTTGTTCTCTATTTGACTTAACCAAGGGTCAGGGTTTCTGGCAACTCGGTTGCCAGGTCGGGAAAGCTTTTCACCCACCCGCGCAGCTTGGAGTTTAGGCACGATCTAAAGGTTGCGTTGTTGATTGCGAAAAATTTGCTGTTCCATGACCCGCTTCGGCTGCGACATAAAGTCCTGCGGAGCCTTGCAAGGCGCGCGCGGGCAGCGCCAGAATGCTGCGTATCTGCCCCGCCGAAGTAAGGAAACCCAATGCCCGATCCTGTCGCTGCGCGCCTGCGTCTCGCGCCTGAAGCCCTGACCCGGCGTTTCTCCCCCGAGCAGTTTGCCTTTACCAACACCGACGATCTGGAGCCGTTTCGCGGAGTCCTGGGCCAGGAACGTGCTGTCGAGGCCCTGCAGTTCGGCGTGGCCATGCCGCGCCCCGGCTACAACGTGTATGTGATGGGCGAGCCCGGCACCGGCCGTTTCTCGTTCGTCAAGCGCTACCTCAAGGCCGAGGGCAAGCGCCAGCAGACCCCGTCCGACTGGGTCTATGTCAACCACTTCGACGACACCCGCGAACCGCGCGCGCTGGAGTTGCCGTCCGGCAGCGCCGGGGCGTTCATTGCCGACATGAACGGGTTGATCGACAACCTGTTGGCGACCTTCCCGGCGGTGTTCGAGCACCCGTCCTACCAGCAGAAGAAAGGCGCCATCGACCGCGCCTTCAACCAGCGCTACGACCGCGCCCTGGATGTGATCGAGCGTGCCTCGCTGGAAAAGGACGTGGCCCTGTACCGCGACGCCAGCAACGTCGCCTTCACCCCGATGGCCGACGGCAAGGCCCTGGATGAAGCCGAATTCGCCCAGCTGCCGGAAGAAGTGCGCGAGCAGTTCCACGAAGACATCGCCCTGCTCGAGGAGCGCCTGAACGAAGAGCTGGCCAGCCTGCCGCAATGGAAGCGCGAGTCGAACAACCAGCTGCGCCAGCTTAACGAAGAAACCATCACCCTGGCCCTGCAGCCGTTGCTGGCACCGTTGTCGGAAAAATACGCGGAAAACGCGGCGGTCTGTGCCTACCTGCAGTCGGTGCAGTTGAACCTGCTGCGGACCGTGGTCGAGCAGCTGGTGGACGACAGCAAGACCGATGCCGTCGCACGCAAGCTGCTCGAAGAGCAATATGCCCCCAGCCTGGTGGTTGGCCATCACGCTGACGGCGGCGCACCCGTGGTGTTCGAGCCACACCCGACCTACGACAACCTGTTCGGCCGTATCGAATACAGCACCGACCAGGGCGCGCTGTATACCTCGTACCGCCAGCTGCGCCCGGGTGCGTTGCACCGCGCCAACGGTGGTTTCCTGATTCTCGAGGCCGAGAAGATGCTCGGCGAGCCCTTCGTATGGGACGCGCTCAAGCGTGCCCTGCAGTCGCGCAAGCTGAAGATGGAGTCGCCGCTGGGCGAGCTGGGCCGCGTGGCCACTGTCAGCCTGACGCCGCAGATGATCCCGCTGAACGTCAAGCTGATCATCATCGGTTCGCGCCAGCTGTACTACGCGTTGCAGGACCACGACTCGGACTTCCAGGAGATGTTCCGGGTGCTGGTGGACTTCGACGAAGACATGCCCATGGTCGACGAGAACCTCGAGCAGTTCGCCCAGTTGCTGCGCACCCGCACCAATGAAGAGGGCATGGCGCCGCTGACCAGTGATGCCGTGGCGCGCCTGGCCACCTACAGCGCCCGCCTGGCAGAGAACCAGTCACGCCTTTCGGCGCGTATCGGTGACCTGTTCCAGCTGGTCAGCGAAGCCGATTTCATTCGCCAGCTGGCCAGTGACGAAATGACCGACGCCGGCCATATCGAACGTGCACTCAAGGCCAAGGCCACCCGCACCGGGCGAGTTTCGCAGCGGGTGCTGGACGACATGCTGGCCGGCATCATCCTGATCGACACCGAAGGCGCGGCCATCGGCAAGTGCAACGGCCTGACCGTGCTGGAGGTGGGCGACTCGGCGTTCGGCATGCCGGCGCGTATCTCCGCCACCGTGTACCCGGGCGGCAGCGGCATCGTCGACATCGAACGTGAGGTCAACCTCGGCCAGCCGATCCACTCCAAGGGCGTGATGATCCTCACCGGCTACCTGGGCAGCCGTTATGCCCAGGAATTCCCGCTGGCGATCTCGGCGAGCATCGCCCTGGAGCAATCCTACGGCTATGTCGACGGCGACAGCGCCTCGCTGGGCGAAGCCTGCACGCTGATCTCGGCCTTGTCGCGCACGCCGCTCAAGCAATGCTTCGCCATCACCGGTTCGATCAACCAGTTTGGTGAAGTGCAGGCGGTGGGTGGGGTCAACGAGAAGATCGAAGGCTTCTTCCGCCTGTGCGAGGCGCGTGGCCTGACCGGTGAGCAGGGGGTGATCATCCCGCGCGCCAACGTCGCCACGCTCATGCTCGACGAGCGCGTGCTGCAGGCCGTGGAGAACGGCATGTTCCACGTCTACGCGGTAAGCCAGGCCGACGAGGCGCTGAGCCTGCTGGTGGGCGAGGAGGCCGGGGTGCTGGATGACAAGGGCCAGTTTACCGAAGGCAGCGTGAACGCCCGGGTGGTGGAGCGCCTGCGCGAGATTGCCGAGATGATCGGTGAGGAAGAAATCGAGAAGGCGGAGAAGGAGCGCCTGGAAGAGGTGATTGCCCAGGCCAAGCCGGCCTGAGTCAATAAACTGGCGCTGGCGGCGAAGTGCTACCGTTCAGCGCCAGTTTTCCAACTTTGCATGCCGTTCTTCTATGCTGGAACTTAAGGACGGTATCAGCGTTCAGGATGGAAACAGCCTGAGTCCAGGCTGAACAAGGCTCTTTGGAGGGGACGCGGCCATGCGCAACCTCAGCCTCACACGCCAGTGCCTGGGCCTGGTGACCCGTATCGAATGTTGCATCCGACCGTTGGCCGGGGACAACGGTATGTGGACGCTGCTGTTCGCTGCCGGAATGGCCGGGGAACAGCCTTCCGCGATCAAGGCCCAGGGGCCGTTTCATGGGCCGCTGGTGGCCGAGTCGGTATTGAATGCCATCGTCGACAGCCTGACCTTGCATGGCTACCAGGTGGCCGAGGACCCGCAGATCTGGTGTTTGCACCTGCAGGCGCAACTGCGGCGGATCAATGGCGACCGCTGCCGTAACCTCGGGGATTTCCAGTTCCATCCTGAAACCTGAACGAATTGCCGGGGCTGCAGCGCAGCCCCGTTCAGCGGGCTTTTGCTGTCACAGGTGGCTGGCTATACTCGCCGTCGCTTTTTAGTCACCTGATGAGTCCCAATCCTCCATGGAACGTATCCTCGAAAACGCGATGTATGCCTCGCGCTGGCTGCTCGCACCGATCTACTTCGGCCTGTCCCTCGGCCTGCTGGCCCTGGCGCTGAAATTCTTCCAGGAAGTGGTCCACGTCCTGCCCAACGTCTTTGCCCTGAGCGAAGCCGACCTGATCCTGGTGATCCTGTCGTTGATCGACATGTCGCTGGTCGGTGGTCTGCTGGTGATGGTGATGATTTCCGGCTACGAGAACTTCGTCTCGCAGCTGGATATCGACGAGAGCAAGGAAAAGCTCAACTGGCTGGGCAAGATGGATTCCTCGTCGCTGAAGATGAAAGTCGCGGCGTCGATCGTGGCCATTTCGTCCATCCACCTGCTGCGGGTGTTCATGGATGCCCAGAACATCTCCACCGATTACCTGATGTGGTACGTGATCATCCACATGACCTTCGTGGTTTCGGCGTTCTGCATGGGCTACCTGGACAAGCTCACCAAGCACTGAGCCCACGGTTGGCGCGGTTCGTGCGGGAGCGACGCAAGGCCGCTCCTGCAGGAATTGCGTTGCTTGCTGCTGGCAACTGACCAGCGGCGTCAGTCGTGACTTGTGTATTCGCCGTTTCTGTACAAAAAATGAGCTTTCATGCGTGGTTCCCGTCCCGAGGTGCTCTCATGAACCTGCATCAGCTCAACACCGAGGCCAGGTCTGGCCATGTCGACGAACTGAACCTGATCGCCATCGAAGGCGGTGACTACCTGCTCGAGGCCCGGGTCAAAGGCCACGCCCATCCACTTTCGGACGCCCACGGCCAGCGCTTGCGCGTGCACTCGGTGGAGGATGCGCGCAAGCTGCTGCAAACCATTCCCATGGTCTCGATGAACCTGGTGCACTGGTCGGTGCAGGACGAAATGTGTGGCATGGGCACGCACCCGGAAGAAGACCTGAAGGTGCCGATTTCCCAGCGCTCGGCCTGGTAGCTGCTCGCAGCGCCCCAGTGTGCTAGGCTGCTCGCCCTTTTCATCAAGGGCGCGGCTTCACTGCGCCCTGCAGTGGAGCATGACAATGTCCGAACTCAACCTGTCCACCGACGAAACCCGCGTCAGCTACGGCATCGGCCGTCAGCTGGGCGGCCAGCTGCGTGACAACCCGCCACCAGGCGTGAGCCTGGAAGCCATCCTGGCCGGCCTGACCGACGCCTTCACCGGTGCCGACAGCCGCGTCAGCGAAGCCGACCTGTCGGCCAGCTTCAAGGTCATCCGCGAAGTGATGCAAGCCGAAGCGGCCGCCAAGGCCGAAGCCGCTGCTGCCGCGGGCAAGGCATTCCTGGCGGAGAACGCCAAGCGCGAAGGCATCACCACCCTGGCCTCGGGCCTGCAGTTCGAAGTGCTGACCGCAGGTGAAGGCGCCAAGCCGACCCGCGAAAGCAACGTTCGCACCCACTACCACGGCACCCTGATCGACGGCACTGTGTTCGACAGCTCCTACGATCGCGGCCAGCCGGCTGAATTCCCGGTGGGTGGCGTGATCGCTGGCTGGACCGAGGCCCTGCAGCTGATGAACGCCGGCAGCAAATGGCGCCTGTACGTACCGAGCGAGCTGGCTTACGGCGCTCAGGGCGTTGGCAGCATCCCGCCGCACAGCGTGCTGGTGTTCGACGTCGAGCTGCTCGACGTTCTGTAACGCCGCGTTTCACGACACAAGACCGCCCTACAGGGAGCTGTATTTTCCTGCAGGCAGCGGCCTTGCGTCGCGATCGAGGGCGAAGCCCTCGCCAGGTTCTTCAGTTCCAGTCTGTTCCCCCAGGGCGCAACGCCCGTGCATAGCAGAACAGAAACAGGTTGCGCACCAGCTCCTTGAGCACCCCCGGTTCACTCGAATTCAGCCCGCTCATGTCCAGGTCGCCCTGGTCACGCAGCTCGTCGAGCGCTTCTTCTTCAAGCACCGCGCACACTTCGCCGGTTTCCCGATGAAGAATGCGCAGGTAGGGGTGTGGGCGGTCCAGCCAGGCGTCGATCAGATAAGTCATGGCTATTCTCCTTGGATAGCGGCTCCAATGAGAATAATTCTTATTATCTAAATAGCAAGCGCCAATTGGCGGTTTTTGCGGTATCAGACTTTCCGCACGAATTCGGACTTCAGCTTCATGGCGCCGATGCCGTCGATCTTGCAGTCGATGTCGTGGTCGCCATCGCAGAGGCGGATGTTCTTGACCTTGGTACCAACCTTGACCACCAGGGAAGAGCCCTTGACCTTGAGGTCCTTGATCACGGTAACGGTATCGCCGTCCTGCAGGATGTTGCCGACCGAGTCCTTCTTCACCACCTCGTCGCTGGCTGCCTCGGCATCGCCGCTGGCCGACCATTCATGGGCGCATTCAGGGCAGATCAGCTGGGTGCCATCCTCATAGGTGTATTCGGAGTTGCATTTCGGGCAGGGTGGCAGAGTGCTCACTTCGGTTCCTCAACAGACAGGCGGTAAAAGCCTGACATTGTAAGAGGTATCGTTGCAGAAGGGATTATGTCCGGACAAAAGCATTCGCGGGCTTGCCCGCTCCCACCGGGATAGCACCACCTCGAGGGTTGTACTTATCCTGTGGGAGCGGGCGAGCCCGCGAATGGAGTTGACGCGATTTATCAGTGAGTACGCGCGACCGCAAACTCGCTTAGCTCAACCAGCGCATCCCGGTACTCGCTGGCCGGCAGCACCTCGAGGCATGCGATGGCGCGCTTCACATAGTCACGCGCCAGCTCGGCGGTGTAGTTCAGCGCACCGGATGCCTCGACCGCCAGGCGAATCTGCTCGAGGTCTTCCAGGCCACCCTTCTGGATCGCCTGGCGCACCAGTGCAGCCTGTTCGGCGGTGCCTTCGCGCATGGTGTAGATCAGCGGCAGGGTAGGCTTGCCTTCGGCCAGGTCATCGCCGACATTCTTGCCCAGGGTCTGCGAGTCGCCCTTGTAGTCCAGCAGGTCGTCGACCAGCTGGAAGGCCACGCCCAGGTGGTCGCCGAAGGTGCGCAGGGCCTCGCGCTGTTCGTCGCTGGCATTGGCCAGCGCGGCGGCGCTGTGGGTCGAGGCCTCGAACAGCATCGCGGTCTTGCCGCGGATGACCTCCATGTAGACTTCCTCGGTGGTGCTGGCGTCGCGTACCCGCGACAGCTGCAGCACTTCACCCTCGGCAATTACCCGAGTGGCCTTGGACAGGATCTGCATGACCGGCATCGAGCCGAGCTCGACCATCATCTCGAATGAGCGCGAATAGAGGAAGTCGCCCACCAGCACGCTCGGCGCGTTGCCCCACAGGGCATTGGCGGTGGAGCGGCCACGGCGCATGCCGGACATGTCGACCACGTCGTCGTGCAGCAGGGTGGCGGTGTGCAGGAACTCGATGGTCGCGGCCAGCAGGCGCAGGTCGTCGC
>Ga0268257_1002726_pt1 | contig 12095 bp, 12 predicted proteins | sample AgamicAtPrz_FD_200249 | JGI IMG/M metagenome (GOLD analysis project Ga0268257, IMG submission 200249) | Agave microbial communities from Guanajuato, Mexico - At.P.rz (v2) (version 3) | ecosystem: Host-associated > Plants > Phyllosphere > Phylloplane/Leaf | place: Guanajuato, Mexico | collected...
CCTCGGGCAGGTTCTGCTTGGCAATCAGCCGGGTTTCGAAATCCAGACCCGGCGAATAGCCCAGATAGCCATGCGTGGGCCGGGCATAGCAATAGATGCATCCGTGCTCGCATCCTCTATAGGGATTAAGCCCCAGATGAAAAGGCAGATCCGGCGATTCATGGCGGCTCAGGGCTGATTTAGCCCGCTCCCACTCCAGATGGGTGCACCAGGTCCTGACCTCCTCACCATCTTCGCTTCCTTCATCCTGTTCGGACTTGCCCCAGCCGTCATCGAAACCCTGGCGCAGCTCCCGTGCAAACCGGTGCGTGATCTGGCTGGCAGCCCCTCGCCCCTTGATGAACCGCACCGGCACATCGGTCCGAATGGATTCCAGTCCAGAGGATGGGGAAAGTTTCTTCATAAAATAACTGTACATAAATACAGTTATTCATTGCAAGAAATGGGCACTGACCATGGCTGCATCCCGGTCAATACGGTGAGGGTTGATTGAGTCAGATCTGGATGAAAATGACTGTGCCCATTGTTCTACAGGCCTAGCACGCTCCATTAACGAGAGCAAGCTCAAAGTCAATCCGCACTCAGTGAGTGCGAGATGACTTGGCAGTTTGCAGCACAGCATTGACAATACCCGCAACGCACCAAACTGGTGCCTTCTTCTCGAATGCCTTGGCCCGGACAACACCGTTGCCCGGGCTTTTGTCCGTTTGCGCTACGCAAAAGCGCCAACCACACCATCTTTCAAGGGAGTTACTACATGGAGCGCAAGCCCAATATCACTCTGTCCTCCTTGGACCTGGATCGCATTGAATCGCTGCTGGAAAAGAACAACAGCCAGTTTCCCGGCCGCGATGCGCTGGAGGCGGAGCTGGACCGAGCAGATGTGCTCGATCCCGCCGAAATGCCCGCCAACGTGGTGACGATGAACTCCACCGTGCGCTTCACCATGCTCGAGAGTGGCAAGAGCAGCACGCTGACACTGGTCTACCCCAAGGATATGGATGGCAGCGCCGACAGAGTCTCCATCTTTGCGCCGGTGGGCATCGCCCTGCTGGGCCTGTCCGTAGGTGACGAGTTCAAGATGCCCAGCCCTACCGGCCAGGTGACCGTGCGCGTGGATGACATCGAGTTCCAGCCCGAACGCGCGGGCGAGCTCCATCGCTGAACCTGCTCGCTCCATAAAAAAGCAGCTCACCCGAGCTGCTTTTTTTGTTGCTAGGCTATGGCTCAGCGCAAGCCCGCCACCATGGTGGTCAGCAGTCCGGCCCCGATCAGACCAGCCTGCCAGCGCAAAGCCTGACTCCAGGAGGAAACATGGCGCTCCACCAACTGGTACAGGGCATAGCCAGCAGTCAGCGACAACACAAAGGCAAACGGAATGCCCACCACGGCGGCAGTGACCGAGCCGTGCCAGAAATGGTTGACCACTGCATTGACCAGCAGGCAGATCGAAAAGTGAATCAGGAACACAGAGTAGGAGATCTCTCCCAGGCGACGCAGTGGAGCCAGACCCTGCCAGCGGGCAATGGCCTCGGTACGCATGCAGACGATCAGCAACATCGCGGTCACGCCGGCGAGAAAAATGCGGTCGCGCCACTCATAGACCAGCGCACCGATGATCAGTGCAGCAATCAGCATGCCCCAGCTCCAGGCCGTCAGGCGCTTGTCTGCCGCCACGGCCCAGAAAGCCATCATGCCAACGCCATAGGCGCCCATGAAGTAAATCGCCCAGACATCAAGCTCCGCATCAAGGTTGAAGCTCAGCAGCGAAGCCGCTGTCCCCAGAACCACCAGTGCCTGCATGCCGCTCACGGCCCAGGGCCACCAGCGCTTCATGGCCGCGTCGCCCCAGCGTGCTAGCGCCCATTGCTGCAGCCAGCGCACACCGGCCAGCAGCAGCACGGTGCCCGCAAAAAGCTGAAAATCTATGGACACATACCAGACGCCAGCCGACAGCGACTCTTCGCCCACGATGCCTTGCAAAAGCAAGGCATGGGCCATGAGCTGCCATAGATCGGGGTCGGCGGACACGGACTCGTGATCGAACCAGGGGCGAATCGCGGCAGACACCACAATCGTCACCACCAGCGCCACGGCATAAGGCACGACCAGGCGTACAAAGCGCTTGCCGATCTTGGACCAGGGCGAATCAAAGCGCGCCAGACCTTGAGGGGCCAGACTGGCTGCAGCCAGAAAACCACCGATCACCAGGAAGATCTGCACGGCCATGCGAGCGTACTCATAGAGCCAGTCCAGCAGATTAGGCATCACGGGATGAGCCACATCGGACATGGGGCCGTAAAAAGCCAGATGATGCCAGACGATGGCTGCGCAAGCCAGGCCTTTGGTGCAGTCGATCAGCGCGCTGCGGGAATGAGAGGAAATAGAACTTTGAGCCATCTGATCACGGCCGCTTGCAGCCCATGGGCTGCCCAGCGGCAGGGTGAGTTTGCCCGGCAACAGGCAACGTAAAAAAACCGACTTAAAACAGGATGGCGATTTTGCGCTCATTCCCAACAATTTGCTGACAGCATTGCAAGTTTTACGAAACATATCTGCGCGGACCTCCGGCGGCTATGTATGAAAAACCAGGGCTATTGCAGTCCGGCTTGATCCCCCAGCCCCACTGAGAACCCCGGGCAAAGGCACAATGGAGGCCATGACGCAAGCCAAACCACTGTCGGAGCTGAGCCGACAATTTGTTTCGCATTTCGGCGAGATGGGCAGCCGCTGGGGCATCAATCGCACCGTGGGGCAGATCTACGCCCTGCTGTTCATTTCGCCCGAACCGCTGAACGCAGACCAGATTGCCGACACGCTGGAGTTCTCACGCTCCAATGTGAGCATGGGACTCAAGGAGCTTCAGGCCTGGCGTCTGGTTCAGCTGCGTCACCAGCCCGGCGACCGGCGCGAATACTTCCAGGCGCCCGAGGATGTCTGGGAAATCTTCAAGCGACTGGCCGAAGAGCGCCGCCGCCGCGAGATCGAGCCCACGCAATCCATGCTGCGTGCAGCCATGATGGAGGAAGCCAGCACCGACGAAGAGCGCTACGCCCAGCAGCGCATGCGTGACATGCACGAGCTGATCGACAAGCTGATGAGCTGGTTTGACGATGTGCAGCGTCTGTCTCCCGAGACCGCCATGCAGCTCATGGGCATGGGCTCGGCCGTGACGCGACTGCTGGACCTGAAGGACAAGATTACCGGGCGAGGCAAGTCAGGCTCGGAGGCCTGACGCCGACAACTCAGGTGCTGGCCCTGGGCACCAGCCTGAAGCCCAGATCCACGCTGGCCTCTCTGACGGTGTCCCCTGCCAGCAATTGCAGCAGCATGCTGGCAGCTTTTCTGCCCACTTCATCTCTGGGTGTGTGGATGGTTGTCAGAGGCGGCACCATCTGATCACTGCCAGGAAGGTCATTGAACCCTGCGATCGCCACCTGTTGAGGCACTTTGACACCCATGCGGTTGGCCTCCAGCAACGCGCCTTGCGCAATGTCGTCATTGCAGAAAAAGATGGCATCAACCGTGGTCTTGGCCTTAAGAAGCGTCTCAAACTGCCTTGCACCCAACGCCAGCGATGAGCGCTCGGGATTGAGAATCTCCAGGCTCTGGTCATACAGGCCGGCCTGTTTGAGCACCTGCCGATAACCTTCCAGGCGCTGCATGACACGTGCGTCGAGCTGGGCTCCGCAAAATGCGATGCGCCTGTATCCCTTGTCCAGCAGATGGCGGGTCATTTCGGCGCCCGCAGCAATCTGCGAGAAGCCCACGCTATAGCAATCGGTGCCGCTACCGGGCGCGCGCAACTCCATGAGATGCACGCGCGGCACGGGATTGGCGGCCAGCAGTTTCCGTGACTCTTCACTATGGTCGAACCCGGTCAGCAGCAGACCGGCAGGCCGCATGGGCAGATAGGCCCGCAGCAACTGCTCTTCCTCCGCCGGGTCGTAGTGGGTCACGCCGATCAGCATGTGATAGCCCTGGGCAAACAATACCTTGTGCACCGCCTCCAGGACTTCCACGAACAAGGTGTTGGAGAGCATGGGCACGAGCACCAGCACCTGGGTGCTTTTTTGCGAGGCCAGCGCGCGGGCCGCCAGATCGGGCACATAGCCCAGAGAAGCCGCAACCTCGCGCACTTTGTCGACCAGGGCAGCAGCCACTCTGCGCTCTCCGCGCAAGGCTCTGGAGACCGTCATCGGGCTCACGCCCGCAGCCTGTGCCACATCGCTGAGGGTGACACGCCCGCTGGCGCGAGATCGCCTTGAAGAAGCACTGTCTGCCGGGGTTTCACTCTTGGTACGGGTCTCGGGAGGCAAGGGAATCTCCTAATCAGATGCCTGAGGTTTTTTGATTATGATAGCGCTATCCAGACTTGAAATGAAGTCTGTGGAAGCAGCTTGATGAAAGCACTGACTTGCCTTCGACCGAGGTCTGAAGCCCATCTCAGAAAGCAGCAGGCTGCTCATTTTTTAACCACATCGGATAGCGCTATCCAAACATGATTCAAAGCAAGATCCAGCCTCCTGGCACCATGTCGGCACTCGTCGTCATGGGTGTTTCCGGCTGCGGCAAATCGAGCGCAGGAGAAGCCATCGCCCGACAACTGGGATGGACACTGGTGGAAGGAGACAGCTACCACTCCCCCCAGAGCGTAGCCAAGATGCAGGCCGGCATTGCCCTGACAGATGCCGACCGCGAAGGCTGGCTCGAACGCCTGGCGCAGCGACTGGCTCAGGCAGATGCCGAACACGGCCTGGTGCTGACCTGCTCGGCGCTCAAGCGCAAGTACCGCGACCAGTTGCGCAGCGCCCAGCAGTTGGGCTTTGTGTTTCTCGACCTCGACTACGCCACGGCCCTGGAGCGCGTCCAGACCCGACCCGGGCATTTCTTCTCGCCCGACCTGGTGGCCAATCAGTTCACGACGCTGGAAGACCCGCGTCAGGAGCCTGATGTGCTGACCGTCAGCGCCACCATGAACCTCAACGATATCGCGCTCGCGGCCCGGCAATGGGCAAGACGCGAATCCCAAGCATAAAAACAGCAGGAGACAGCCAATGTCTGAAGATCGCAAAGAGGCACAGGGCCGTAAGCCATGGCTCAAGCGCCTGGCCGAAGGCCTGATGGTGCTGGCTCTGGCCGGCATGGTGATTGCCGTTTTCGTCAACGTGGTGCTGCGCTACGTTTTCCACACCAGCATCGTCTCCTATGAGGAGATCTCGCGCCTGCTGTTTGTGTGGCTGGTGGCCATCGGCGCCATCGTGGCGGCTTTTGAAGGCGCCCACCTGGGCTTCGACATGGTGACCTCGCGGGTCGGCCCCGCCACCCGCAAGGTCCTGTTCTGGGTCTCGCAGCTGCTGATCGGTGCCTGCATGGCCTTGCTGCTGTGGGGCTCCTGGGAGCAGGTCGTCGCCGGCTGGAGCAGCTACAGCACCGTGCTGGGCTATCCCCTGGCCCTGGGCGCAGCGGCGACGCTGGTGCTGGCCATAGGCATGTTGCTGGTTGTGGTGCGCGACATGTTGCGCGGCACCCCGACCGAGTCTTCTGAAACCAGCGTGGAGTAAGGCGCCATGATCGTCACCCTGATTTTTCTCGCCGTGCTGATCGGCGGCATGGTGATCGGCATGCCGATTGCCCATGCACTGATACTCACCGGCGTCGCCCTGATGTGGCACCTGGACTTTTTCGACACCCAGCTGCTCGCACAGAATCTGCAGGCCGGGTTTGACAACTTCCCGCTGCTGGCCGTGCCCTTCTTCATCCTCGCGGGCGAGCTGATGAATGCCGGCGGCCTGTCACGCCGCATCATCGATCTGGCCCGCGCCTTTGTCGGTCATATTCCGGGCGGCCTGGGTTATGTGGCCATCGGTGCCGCCGTGCTGCTGGCCTCGATGAGCGGCTCGGCCATTGCCGACACCGCCGCGCTGGCCACCATTCTGCTGCCGATGATGCGCGACCAGAAGTATCCCGACAGCTACAGTGCCGGCCTGCTGGCTTCGGGCGGCATCATCGCCCCCATCATTCCGCCCTCGATGCCGTTCGTGATCTACGGCGTCACCACCAACACCTCCATCAGCAAGCTGTTTCTCTCGGGTGTCGTGCCCGGCCTGTTCATGGGCGGCTTTCTGATTGCCGCCTGGTGGTTCATCGCGCGCAAATACCAGCTGACCTCGGGTGAGCGCGTGAATTGGGGCTTGCGCCTCAAGGCACTGGCCAAGAGCTTCTGGGCCATGATGATGCCGGTCATCATCCTGGGCGGCCTCAAGGGCGGCGTGTTCACGCCGACCGAAGCCGCCGTGGTGGCCGCGGTCTATGCGCTGTTTGTCTCCATGGTGGTCTACAGGGAGATGAGCTGGGCCCGGCTCTACGAAGTTTTCCTGGGCGCCTCCAAGACCACTGCCGTGGTGATGTTCCTCTGCGGCGCGGCCACTGTGACCGCCTACATGATCACGCTCGCCGACCTGCCCAATATGCTGGCCGACAGCTTCTCGGGCCTGCTGGATCAGCCCCTGCTCTTCATGGCCGTGATGATGCTCTTCCTGCTCGTGGTCGGTACCGCCATGGATCTGACCCCCACGATTCTGATCTTTGGTCCGGTCTGTGCACCGCTGGCCGTCAAGGCCGGCATCGATCCGGTGTACTTCGGCTTCATGTTCATCTATGTGGGCTGTATCGGTCTGATCACCCCTCCGGTTGGCACGGTGCAGAACGTGGTGGCCGGCGTGGGCAGACTGCGCATGGAGACCGTAATCAAGGGCACCAATCCCTTCCTGATGGTCTATGTGCTGCTGGCCGCCCTGTTCGTGCTCTTCCCGCAGCTGGTGACCGCGCCACTCAAGTGGATGCATTGAAAGCCAGGCCATGACGATCTCGAAAACTCTCAAATCAATAGCTATCAACGCTTACCACATAAGCGCTAAAGGCCAATTTCACTTCAACCAAAGGGCCCAGGCCCAAACAAGCAAGGAGACGGGTATGCGTATCAAATTTGCAGTCGCAGGACTCACGGCAATGCTGCTGGCCGCCGGCGCCGTTCAAGCGCAGGACTTCAAACCCCGCCTGGTGCGGTTCGGCTATGGCCTGGTGGAAGACTCCAACCAGGGTCGAGCAGTGCGCATGTTCGCCAAGGAAGTGGAAAAGGCCAGCGGCGGCAAGATGAAGGTCCGCGCCATCGGTAACGCCTCCCTGGGCTCGGACACCCAGATGCAGCAGGCCCTGATCGGCGGCGCCCAGGAAATGATGGTCGGCTCCACCGCCACGCTGGTGGGCCTGTCGCCCGAGATGGCGATCTGGGACACCCCTTTCCTGTTTGCCAACACCAAGGAGGCCGATGCCGTGCTGGACGGCCCCGTGGGAGAGAAGGTCAAGGCGACTCTGGAGCCCAAGGGCATGGTCGGTCTGGTCTATTGGGAAAACGGCTTTCGCAATCTGACCAACAACAAGCGCCCCATCACCAAGCTGGAAGATCTGCAGGATGTGAAGCTGCGCGTGATGCAGAACAACGTCTTCCTGGACAGCTTCAAGACACTGGGCGCCAATGCCGTTCCCCTGCCCTTCTCCGAGCTGTTCACGGCGCTGGAAACCAAGGCCGTGGATGGTCAGGAAAATCCCTTCAACACGGTGCTGTCGAGCAAGTTCTATGAAGTGCAGAAGTACCTGACCGTCTCCAACCATGTCTACAGCCCCTGGATCGTGACGGTCAGCAAGAAGTGGTGGGACACGCTGAGCCCTGCCGAGAAGAAGGTGCTGCAGGACGCGGCGATCAAGAGCCGTGAATTCGAGCGCAAGGACACGCGCGAAGAAGCAGCCAAGGCTTTGGCCGAGATCAAGACCAAGGGCATGCAGGTCAACGAACTTCCGGCTGCCGAAGCAAGCCGCATGCGCGACAAGCTCGGTGCCGTCAATGCCGGCATTGCCAAATCCGTAGGTCAAGGCACCTGGGATTCGGTGCAGACCGCCGTCAAGCAAGCTCGCGCCAAATAAGCGCGCAACCATGAAGCCATGCCCCAGGGGCATGGCTCTCACTCATTCCAAGACAATGCCTGCGCCCAAAGCACAGGCATTGCTGCCCAAGGACTTTCATCATGGCACTTCACCCCGTTCTGGACCAGGTGACGCGGCGCATCCAGGAGCGCAGCCGCGCCAGCCGCTCCGACTATCTGGCACAGGTCGATGCCATGGCCGCGCGCCCTCCACAAGTACGCACCATGGGCTGCGCCAATGTGGCCCACGCCTTTGCGGCTCTGCCCGGCTCGGACAAGATTCGCATCGTTGAAGAAAAAGGCCCCAATGTCGGCATTGTCACGGCCTATAACGATGTGCTCTCCGCCCATGCGCCGTTTGCACACTACCCCGATATTCTGAAAGACGAGGCCAGACGCAACGGCGCCACGGCCCAGGTCGCCGGCGGTGTGCCCGCCATGTGCGACGGCGTGACCCAGGGCATGCCGGGCATGGAGCTGAGCCTGTTCAGCCGCGACACGATTGCCATGTCCACCGCCGTGGCTCTCACGCATGACACTTTCGATGCGGCCCTGATGCTGGGCGTCTGCGACAAGATCGTTCCCGGCCTGCTCATCGGTGCCCTGCATTTCGGCCACCTGCCCATGGTGTTCGTGCCTGCCGGCCCCATGACTTCGGGCCTGTCCAACAGCGACAAGGCCAAGGTACGCGAGCAGGCGGCGCAGGGCCTGGTCGGCCGGCAGGAGCTGCTGGCGGCAGAAAACGCGGCCTACCATGACCAGGGCACCTGCACCTTCTACGGCACAGCCAACAGCAATCAGATGCTGCTCGAAGCCATGGGCCTGCATGTTCCCGGCACAGCCTTCATCAACCCCGCCGACGCGGAGCGTGAACTGCTCACGCGCGAAGCCATGCGTACCGTGCTGTCCATCACCCGGGGCCGGCGCTTTGCCCCCATCGGGCATGTCGTGGACGAGCGCTGCATCGTCAACGCCATGGTGGCCCTGCTGGCCACAGGCGGCTCCACCAATCACCTGATCCACTGGGTCGCCGTGGCTCGTGCCGCCGGCATCGTCATCGACTGGGATGATTTCGAGCAGCTGTCCGCGGTGGTTCCCCTGCTGGCCCGCGTCTACCCCAATGGCAGCGCCGATGTGAATCAGTTCCAGGCCGCAGGCGGCCCCGGCTACGTGATCGCCCAGCTGCTGCAGGCCGGACTCATGCATGGCGATGTGCTCACGGTTAGGCCCGAGGGGCTGGCTGCCTTTGGGCGCATCCCCCATGTCGAAAACCATCAGCTGCAATGGCAGGACGCGGGCATCTCCGGCGATGACACCGTTCTGCGCCCTGCCAGCCGCCCCTTCAGTCCTACGGGCGGCCTGAAGCTGCTCAAAGGCAATCTGGGCCGCAGTGTCATCAAGATCAGTGCCGTACCCGAAGATCGCCACGCACTGCGGGCACCGGCATGGGTCTTTGATTCGCAGGATGAGCTGCAGACGGCCTTCAAATCCGGTGCGCTGGAGCAGGCCTGCCAGACCAATGGCTTCAATGGCGTCGTCTGCGTCGTGCGCTGGCAGGGTCCGCAGGCCAATGGCATGCCCGAGCTGCACAAGCTCACCCCTCCGCTGGCCGTTCTGCAAGGCAAGGGCTATGTCGTGGCCCTGGTCACCGACGGCCGCATGAGCGGTGCATCGGGCAAGGTGCCGGCCGCCATCCATGTCAGTCCCGAAGCACTGGCAGGTGGCCCGCTGGCCAAGGTGCAAAGCGGCGACATCATCGTGCTCGATGCCCCCGCAGGTCTGCTGCAGGCCGAACTGACAGAGGCCGAATGGCAGGCCAGACCGCTGGCCACCATGCCCATCGAGCTGCAGCACTCCAACCACCGCGGCATGGGCCGTGAACTGTTTGCCGGTTTCCGGCGCAATGCGCTGAGCGCAGAAGAAGGAGCTTGCACATGGCTGCTCAAATGACCGCCTTGTCCATCATGCAGGATGCACCGGTGATTCCGGTCATCGTGCTGCACAGCACGGAACATGCAGTCCCCATGGCCGAAGCATTGCTGGCCGGCGGCATCAGGGTTCTGGAGGTCACGCTGCGCACGCCTCAGGGCCTGGCCTGCATAGAGGCCATCGCCAAACAGCTGCCCGAGGCCATCGTCGGTGCGGGCACCGTGCGCAATGCGGCCGATGCCGCGGCGGCAGCTCGGGCCGGCGCAAGGTTTGCTGTCAGCCCCGGCTACACCGGCAAGCTGGGCCAGGCCTGCCGCGATCTGGACCTGCCGCTGCTGCCCGGCGTCGCAACCAGCAGCGAAATCATGATGGCTCAGGAAGACGGTTTTACGGAGCTCAAGTTTTTCCCCGCCGTGCAGTCGGGCGGTATCCAGATGCTGAAGGCCTGGCAAGGTCCGTTCGGGGAGCTGCGTTTCTGCCCCACGGGCGGCATCTCGCCTGGCAACGCGGCGGAGTTTCTGGCGCTGTCCAATGTGGTCTGCGTGGGCGGTTCCTGGCTGGTCCCCGCCAGCGCCGTGGAGAGTGGCAACTGGTCGCTCATCACCGAGCTGGCTCGGGCCACGCAGGCATTGAGAAGCTCCCGCACGGCCTGAGCAGAACAAGGCCTGATCCATGAAAAGAGCCCGGTCAGCGCAAGCCGACCGGGCTTTTCCACGTCTTGGCGACTCAGGCGTCGGGCAGCGAATTGGTTCGCTCCAGAAGCTTGCGACGCGTTGCCTCGTCATCCATCAACTCGAACCAGATCGCATTGAGCACGGCAAAGGCTGCGGCAAGCGGCAGACCCAGCAACCAGGAGAAATACCACATAAGTTTCCTTTCATTCAGCCCATCCATGAGATGAGCCCACCAGTTTTAGACTGTCCCCGAAGATCGCAGCACAGCGTCCCGGGGGTATCCCGCCTCAATACGAATGGCCCTGGCCGGTCACGATGGCCTTCACGTCCACCTTGCCGCGCAGCACCGAGTACACCCAGCTGGTATAGGCCAGGATCAAGGGCAGGAAGATCAGCACGCAGACCAACATGATGAACAGCACGACATGGCTGGAGGAGGAGTCCCAGACCGTCAGGCTGAAGCGCGGATCGATGCTGGAGGGCAGAATCATGGGGAACATGGCTGCACCCACGGTCAGGATGATTCCGGCAATCGCAAGGCCGCTGGCCAGCAGCGCCAGCCATTCGCGACGGCTGCGCAGGCCGATGGCCACGATCAACGGCATGAGCAGGCCAATGCCGGGCACCAGCCAGAGCCAGGGATAGGACTTGAAGTTGGCCATCCATGCACCGGCAGCCACGGCTGCAGTCTTGTTCAAGGGGTTGGAGGGACCGACGGGGTTGATCTCGCTGGTAATCACATAGCCGTTGATGCCCGTAGCCAGCCACAGGCCGGCGGCCGCAAACAGCAAGGTGGTCAGCACGGCAAACAGGCCGCCATAGCGGGCCGCGCGGCTCGCGACTTCGCCATCGGTCTTGAACATCAGCCAGGCCGCACCATGCATGAGCAGCATGGACAGCGAGACCAGACCGCAGAGCAGCGCAAAAGGCGTCAGCAGGCCGAAGAAGCTGCCGTCGTAGTAAATGCGCATATCGTCGCCCAGCCGAAACGGCACGCCGAGAATCACATTACCCACGGCCACGCCGAACAGCAGTGCAGGCACCAGACCCGTGATGCACAGTACCCAGTCCCAGCGGTTGCGCCAGGCTGCATCTTCATGCTTGCTGCGGAACTTGAATGCCACGGGACGCAGAATCAACGGCACCAGCACGGCAAACATGGCCAGGTAAAAGCCCGAGAAGGACACGGCGTAAAGCTGGGGCCAGGCCGCAAAGATGGCGCCACCGCCCAGAATCAGCCACACCTGATTGCCTTCCCACACGGGGCCGACGGAGTTGATGGCCGTGCGGCGCTCGACATCGGTCTTGGCCGTGGCCCGCAACAGGCCCATGGCGCCGAGATCAAAGCCGTCCGTGACGGCAAAACCCACCAGTAGCACGCCTAGCAGCAGCCACCAGATGAGGCGCAGCACGTCATATGAAATCAGTTCATGCAAGATCATTTGGTTGCTCCTCTCAGCTTTGGCCGCGTGCCAGCTTCTTGATCATGGGTTCGTAGAGGCTGAGGTGA
>Ga0268257_1002738_pt1 | contig 12038 bp, 12 predicted proteins | sample AgamicAtPrz_FD_200249 | JGI IMG/M metagenome (GOLD analysis project Ga0268257, IMG submission 200249) | Agave microbial communities from Guanajuato, Mexico - At.P.rz (v2) (version 3) | ecosystem: Host-associated > Plants > Phyllosphere > Phylloplane/Leaf | place: Guanajuato, Mexico | collected...
TGAGATATTATTATGTGCGGTTATCTAATATAATCTATTTAGCGTACATACTTAGTGGAATTTGGGCAGGTGGAGCGAATGAAGTTTGGTTATATTTTACTCATTTTAATTGTGTTTGCCTGGCCATTAAATTATCTTTATCAGCGTCAGTTGGGCGCAGTTTCCTTCTTGCTGCTAGCAATCTTCTTTCTAGTGATTTCACTGAAAGAGTTGAAAAAGCAGAAGAAGGCAGAGAAAAATGATGACAAAAAACCTCGTCCATAAAAATTCAGGGTCAAACAACTCACTAGCACTAGCATAAACCGGAAGAATTTGTTTATAATGAAGAATATGCAAAAATTGAGAGAAAAGCGGATGTGCCTTGATAAGGCGCTGCAGCTAGACAGTTCTCATATTTTATTATTACGATAGTCCGTTATTCACTCATTTAAGAGTGTTAAATAGAGAAAGGAAGTGCCGATATTGAGTTTAGCACAATACTCAAAAGAGGAATTACAAGAGTTTTCCCTTATGGAAATGGCTTATGAATACTTGAAAAATAGTAAGCAGCCGATTGCCTTTAATGAACTAGTAGAAGAAATTAAAAAAGCATCAGGAATCTCTGATGATGAAGTTCGTACCAGACTTGCTCAATTTTACACCGACATTAACGTGGATGGCCGTTTCCTTTCATTAGGAAGTAACCGCTGGGGACTTCGTGTCTGGTATCCAGTCGATACAGCTGAAGAAGAAGTGGTTGCAGTCGTGAAACCGAAGAAGAAGAAGGCGAAGAAGGTTGTCGATGAAGACGATCTCGAAGATTTCGATGAAGTTGATGAGATTGAAGATGACTTTGATGACTTTGACGATGAAGATGATCTTCTTGATGATGATGATGATGATCTGGATCTAGATGAAGATGATGATCTTGACCTTGATGACGATGATGATGCCATCGAAGATGATCTTGACATTGAATTGGATGAAGAAGACGATCTTGACGATGACCTTGAGGATGAAGAAGAAGAATTTGATGATGAGGAAGAAGTCGAAGAAGATTAATCCACTTGACTTTTTTTTCACGCCCTTGTAATATCTTTTTTGGGCTCCTTAAAAAGAGGACGATACATTAGTTACTTATAATACGCTCCCTACCACAAGTAGGCGGGCGTTTTTTATTGTTCAAAAAACTCATGTTTCACGGAGTTTTTTCATTTTTTTCGGGCGTAAGGAAAATATTTTTTTACAAAAACCCTTAAACAAACTGAATAATGTACAAACTGTATAAGAGGGGGAAATATTTATGACAAAATATATTTTTGTAACTGGTGGTGTGGTGTCATCACTAGGAAAAGGAATTACGGCAGCTTCATTAGGCCGTTTATTGAAAAATCGGGGCGTGAATGTAACCATTCAAAAATTCGACCCATACATTAACGTTGACCCGGGAACGATGAGTCCTTATCAGCACGGTGAAGTGTTCGTAACAGGAGATGGCGCTGAAACCGATTTGGACTTAGGCCACTATGAGCGTTTTATCGACATCAACTTAAACAAGTATTCAAACGTAACAACCGGAAAAATTTATTCAACGGTTTTACGTAAAGAGCGCCGTGGTGATTATTTAGGGGCAACTGTTCAGGTTATTCCGCATATCACCAATGAAATTAAGGAACGCTGTTTCCGTGCCGGAAAAGAAACAAATGCTGATGTCGTGATTACGGAAATCGGCGGAACAGTAGGGGACATTGAATCCCTTCCATTCCTTGAAGCGATTCGCCAAATCAAGAGCGATATCGGTTCCGAAAATGTAATGTACATTCACTGTACATTAATTCCGTATATCAAGGCAGCAGGCGAAATGAAAACTAAGCCGACCCAGCACAGTGTGAAAGAACTGCGCAGCCTAGGAATTCAGCCAAACATAATTGTTGTGCGTACGGAAATGCCGGTTTCTCAAGACATGAAGGATAAAATTGCCTTGTTCTGTGACATTGACTCAAAAGCAGTTATTGAATGTATGGACGCAGACACGCTGTATTCGATTCCACTTGCCCTTCAAGAGCAAAACATGGATCAAATCGTTTGTGACCATTTGAAATTATCGGTGAAAGAAGCGGATATGACCGAGTGGAAAGCACTCGTAGACCGTGTAACCCATCTTTCCAGCAAGACACGCATTGGTCTTGTCGGAAAATACGTGGAACTTCAAGATGCCTATATTTCTGTGGTTGAGGCAATGAAACATGCAGGTTATGCGTTTGATGCCGATGTGGAAATCAAATGGATTAATTCAGAAGATGTGACCCGTGAAAATGTAGCGGAACTTTTAGATGATGTGGATGGAGTTCTTGTTCCAGGCGGCTTTGGTGACCGTGGGATTGAAGGGAAAATCGAAGCGACTCGTTATGCTCGTGAGCAGAAGAAGCCGTTCCTTGGCATTTGTTTAGGAATGCAGCTGGCAACGATTGAATTTGCCCGTAATGTCCTTGGCTTGGAAGGGGCGCATTCCGCCGAGTTTGTACCGGAAACAGCTTATCCAATCATTGATTTGCTTCCTGAACAGAAAGATGTGGAGGATTTGGGCGGCACATTGCGTCTAGGTCTATATCCAGCTCGTATTGTTGAGGGTACGAAGGCGTTTGAAGCGTATGAGGATGAGGTTGTTTATGAGCGTCATCGTCACCGCTATGAGTTTAACAATCATTTCCGTCAAGACATGGAAGCAGCAGGCTTTATTTTCTCAGGGACTAGCCCAGACGGCCGCTTAGTGGAAATTGTAGAGTTGAAGGACCATCCGTGGTTCGTGGCATCACAGTTTCATCCGGAATTTGTCTCAAGACCAAATCGTCCACAGCCATTGTTCCGTGACTTTATTAAAGCCTCTTTGCAAAAATAAGCTAGCACTCAGGACCAGTTTTCTGGTCCTTTTTTTTGGTGTTAGGCACTCGTTTTTCCAAATATTGTCTAATTATACAAAATCACTAAAAAATTGTACAAAAGTATGGAAAACTTGTACAAAACCTTATGAAAAATGTACAAAAGGGTCCCATAATTGCACAAAAGCTCCTGAAAGTCGAACAATCCCAACTTTACCCCCCGGGAAATATTAGAGGGCAATAAAAAAACGGGTACTAAACCCGCTTTTACTCTTCATATTCTGCCAAAATCTCATCAATGGTAAATTTCAAGCCGTAATAAACGAATAAAGCTGCCATCGAAGAAGGATATCCATACCGATTTCCCTCATCATCCGGGAGCAATCCTTTGGTCAGCCGCAAATCAATCAGGAGATCGGCTAATTCCTGCAATTGTTCACCCCCAGGAATAGCAGTCGCCACCGTGACAAATGGAATTCCTTTTTTGTGAAGCTGCTCTGCCATCTTAAGCGCTGCAGCATCACTAGAATATCGCGTGAACATCAATACACGATCGGAATCCGTTAATTCCTCCATCTCCTCTAATATCTTCACGCCCTTAAACGGTTCCTCCCCATCTAAAGCTTCGGACTCGACTGCTTTCATTTCCTTCGTAGTAAAAATATATATAGACCCATCACCAACTGGTGCCTGGGCAAGCAAACGTGCTCCGTCTTCAAACGAATATTCTTCCTTTTCCTCAAGCCGCTTAAACAAGCCGGTTAATTGGGTAGTAAACATTTTCAACATAAAAAACCCTCCTTTTCACCCTTTTATTATAGGCATTTTTTCGATATTGCAAAAATAATAACAAAATCTAAGAAAATTTGCAGGAGATTATTTCCTAATAGAGAAATATAACAAATGATATATAATTGGGATAATAAAAAAGCATCAAGTAAACAAGGAAGAGGTGGAGTTATGAAAGAGAAAATTTTAATCGTTGATGATCAGTTTGGCATTAGAATTTTACTAAATGAAGTGTTTCAAAAAGAGGGGTATCAAACATATCAGGCAGCCAATGGCATTCAGGCCCTTGAAATTGTGACAAAACATGACCCCGACCTTGTCCTATTGGATATGAAAATCCCTGGAATGGATGGAATTGAAATTTTAAAACGAATGAAGGTAATCGACCCAGATATCCGCGTCATTATTATGACAGCTTATGGTGAACTTGATATGATTCAAGAAGCCAAGGATCTTGGTGCCATTACTCATTTTGCTAAGCCGTTTGATATCGATGATATTCGAGCAGCTGTCAGGAAACACATTCCCCAAAAAATGAATTAAATTTCATTTTTTGGCTTGAAATATAAAGAAAGTGCTTACAGTAAAAATGGGCACGCTTTCATTATGACAGTTTACAAAACTGCGTTAAATTAATGGCATTTCGACCCCTGGTTTGATATGATACATATGAACTTTTTACTGGTTGTTTATCTTTTTCAAGGAATACATAATCCGTAAAATTGAGGGAAAACCTTAATATGGAAGACCAAATTGAAAAGATATCTGCCTAATTTAAGGAGGAATAGAAATGCCATTAGTTTCCATGAAAGAAATGCTCATTAAAGCCAAAGCTGAAGGCTATGCGGTTGGGCAATTTAACTTAAATAACTTAGAATTTACACAAGCGATTCTTCAAGCTGCTCAAGCTGAGAATTCACCTGTAATTCTTGGTGTTTCTGAAGGGGCAGCTCGTTATATGTCCGGCTTTAAAACAGTTGTAAAAATGGTTGAAGGCTTAATGGAAGATTTGAAAATTACCGTTCCTGTAGCAATTCACCTTGACCACGGTTCAAGCTTTGATAAGTGTAAAGAAGCGATTGATGCAGGTTTTACATCTGTTATGATCGATGCTTCCCACCACCCATTTGAAGAAAACATTGAAATTACTTCAAAAGTAGTTGAATATGCACATTCAAAAGGTGTGTCTGTTGAAGCAGAATTAGGAACTGTTGGCGGCCAGGAAGACGACGTTGTTGCTGATGGCGTTATCTACGCAGACCCTAAAGAATGTGAAGAATTAGTAAAACGCACAGGTATCGACTGTCTTGCACCTGCTTTAGGTTCTGTTCATGGTCCTTACAAAGGTGAACCAAACCTTGGTTTTGCTGAAATGGAAGAAATCGGAAACATTACTGGCCTTCCATTAGTCCTTCACGGCGGAACTGGTATCCCATTAAAAGATATCCAAAAATCTGTTTCTCTTGGAACAGCAAAAATCAACGTAAACACTGAAAACCAAATCGCATCTGCAAAAGCAGTACGTGAAACGTTAGCTGCGTTAACAGAGGAATACGATCCACGTAAATATTTAGGACCAGCACGCGAAGCAATCAAAACAACAGTTATTGGCAAAATTCGCGAATTCGGTTCTTCAGGTAAAGCTTAATCGAACAATGGTAAATGTCTAACCACATTTCATATTTGTTCCAGAATATGATAAAATGTAAACCGTCCTCGTACTTTTAGGGCGGTTTCAGTCTGTAAAAAGAAATTCGAATATTTAGTCGGAAAAATGGAGGGATTAACTATGAAATTCTTTATTGATACAGCTAATTTGGACGAGATCCGCGAAGCCCATGACCTTGGATTACTAGCAGGTGTAACTACTAATCCATCATTGGTTGCTAGAGAAAAAGGTGTTTCTTTTCATGACCGCTTAAGAGAAATTACTGCACTTGTCCCTGGTTCTGTTAGTGCAGAAGTTATTGCACTTGATGCAGAAGGCATGATTAGAGAAGGTAGAGAACTTGCAGCAATCGCTCCGAATATTACCGTTAAAGTTCCGATGACTCCAGATGGGTTAAAAGCGACTCATGCTTTTTCACAAGAAGGAATCAAAACAAACGTAACCCTCATTTTTAGTGCGAACCAGGCCTTACTTGCGGCAAGAGCTGGGGCAACCTATGTTTCTCCATTTCTAGGCAGATTAGATGATATTGGCCAAAACGGTTTAGACCTAATTTCAACTATTTCAGACATCTTCAACGTGCATGGCATTGAATCAGAAATCATTGCAGCCTCCATTCGTAATCCAATTCACGTCACAGAAGCAGCGTTACGAGGCGCTCATATTGCAACCATTCCATACAAAGTATTAATGGGATTATTTCATCATCCATTAACAGATAAAGGGATTGAAGGCTTCTTAAAAGATTGGAATTCCCGTACAGAAGCATAATTATTCCCATTTCGTGCAAATTTTTTTAATTGCCATACATGAAAATAAAAATTTGGTGTAAACTAAAGGATAGACAAGTTGTCGGATTTTGACTTTTAATGATGGAAAAATATACCTAGAGCCTCATTTCGTAATAAGCGGATTGTACCGATTGACTTACAGGGCTTAGAAGGGAGTCGAATATGGAAAAACTTAAAATTGCGGGTGGCTATCCGTTAAAGGGAACGGTTCGGATCAGCGGGGCGAAAAATAGTGCCGTTGCGTTAATTCCTGCAACCATTCTAGCGGAATCACCAGTGACAATTGAGGGATTGCCGGACATTTCAGACGTTGAAATCTTGAAGGACCTCCTTGAAGAAATCGGCGGTAACGTTCAGCTTTCTGATAACGAGATGACGGTTGACCCATCGACCATGATTTCCATGCCCCTGCCAAACGGGAAAGTAAAAAAGCTCCGTGCTTCTTATTACTTAATGGGTGCTATGCTCGGCCGTTTTAAAAAGGCGGTCATTGGCCTGCCTGGCGGATGCTATTTAGGTCCAAGACCAATTGATCAGCATATCAAAGGCTTCGAAGCACTCGGAGCTCAAATTACCAATGAACAAGGTGCGATTTACTTACGAGCGGACGAGCTTCGCGGCGCCCGTATTTACCTTGATGTGGTTAGTGTGGGTGCAACGATTAATATCATGCTGGCAGCGGTTCGCGCCAAAGGGCGGACAGTCATTGAGAATGCCGCAAAAGAGCCGGAAATCATTGATGTAGCGACATTGTTAACAAGTATGGGTGCAAAGATAAAAGGGGCTGGTACGGATGTCATTCGTATCGATGGTGTGGAAGCGCTTCATGGCTGCCGTCACACAATTATTCCAGACCGGATTGAAGCTGGCACGTATATGATTTTGGGTGCCGCGGTTGGCGAAGGCGTACTCATCGACAACGTCATTCCGCAGCATTTAGAATCATTGATTGCTAAATTACGTGAAATGGGTGTCCGTGTTGAATCTGGCGATGACCAAGTGTTTGTTGATGGGTCGTCGAAGTTGAAGGCCGTAGATATTAAGACACTCGTCTATCCAGGATTCCCGACCGACCTTCAGCAGCCATTTACCACCCTTTTGACAAGAGCGACCGGCTCAAGTGTTGTAACAGACACGATTTACGGTGCCCGTTTCAAACATATTGATGAATTGCGAAGAATGAACGCCAACATTAAAGTTGAAGGGCGTTCTGCCATCATCAATGGTCCAGTGCAATTGCAGGGAGCGAAAGTAAAGGCAAGTGACCTCAGGGCAGGTGCCGCACTGTTCATTGCCGGCCTAATGGCGGAAGGAATTACCGAAGTCACCGGACTTGAACACATTGACCGCGGCTACAGCGACCTCGTCGGGAAACTAAACGGCCTCGGTGCCACAGTTTGGCGGGAAGAGTTAACCAAAGAAGAAGTCGAACAGATGAAAAACACTTAGAAAAGCGGAAGCGCCTGGACACTAGTCGCTAGGCGCTGGTGCTAGACACATAGATAAAGCTTAGGCGTTGACCATAAGCTACTGAAGTTGAAAAGACAGCTAAAGAGACTTAAGGGAGATGGAGACGATGGAAAGAAGTTTAACGATGGAGCTTGTCCGTGTCACAGAAGCCGCTGCACTTGCTTCAGCCCGTTGGATGGGCCGTGGGAAAAAAGATGAGGCCGACGGTGCAGCTACTTCGGCAATGCGTGATGTGTTTGACACCGTGCCAATGAAGGGAACTGTGGTAATCGGTGAAGGGGAAATGGATGAAGCACCGATGCTTTATATTGGCGAAAAACTGGGTACAGGCTATGGTCCGCGCGTTGACGTTGCTGTTGACCCACTCGAAGGCACTAATATATTAGCATCAGGCGGCTGGAATGCTTTAGCGGTTCTGGCGGTTGCCGATCACGGAAATCTTCTCCATGCTCCCGATATGTATATGGAAAAAATCGCAGTTGGCCCAGAAGCGGTCGGCCATATCGATATCAATGCGTCTGTTCTTGATAACCTAAAAGCTGTTGCGAAAGCGAAAAATAAAGATATTGAGGATGTTGTGGCGACGGTCTTAAATCGCCCGCGTCATGAGCATATCATCGCCCAGCTTCGTGAGGCTGGCGCACGGATTAAATTGATTAATGATGGAGACGTCGCAGGTGCGATTAATACTGCGTTTGACAATACCGGCGTCGATATTCTCTTTGGTTCTGGCGGTGCCCCTGAAGGCGTTCTTTCCGCGGTGGCGTTAAAATGCCTTGGCGGCGAAATCATAGGAAAATTGCTGCCGCAAAGTGATGTGGAGCTAGAGCGCTGTATCAAAATGGGCCTCGATGTCAATCGTGTCCTCCGGATGGAAGACCTGGTAAAAGGCGATGACGCCATTTTTGCTGCAACAGGGGTCACAGACGGCGAATTACTACGCGGTGTTCAATTCAAAGGCTCATACGGCTCAACACATTCGATCGTCATGCGTGCCAAATCAGGCACCGTCCGCTTCGTCGAAGGCCGTCACAGCTTAAAGAAAAAACCAAACCTAGTGATTAAATAAACGGTGCCGAAAGGAAGGGTGCCTGACACAAATTTGGTGTCAGGCACCCTTCATGGCATCGTCACTTAAATTACAAACTGTGTTAAAGGTAATTGTTGATTTTTGCCACTCTGTTGATTGGAGTGGAAAGCGCGAAGACTCCTGCGGGAGTACGGGGCAGGGGAAACCCCGCAGGCGCTGAGAGCGCCGAGGAGGCTCCCCGCAACGCCCGCGGAAAGCGAAGCGCTTGGAACGTAAATCAACAGACAAGTTTAACACAGCCCAAAACTCCTATTACATTCCATTAGGAATTTGGACTAACTCCGACAAGAAGAAATTCCCAATGAATCAAAATAGAAAAATAAGTTGATTAATTTTTTGCATAGAGGGTAAAATAGTAATTGTTTTATTATGCATTATATCTGCAATTCTATTCATTTCATTTCTACTTCTATCATTATTCCTCAACTCTCTTAACAACATCTGATTGAAAAAAATAAAAGTGTGGTGCACAAATGGAATTAACAATTTCAAGTTTAGAAAATATGAAGCTGAAGGAACTTTATGAGCTGGCACGCGAATATAAAGTGACCTACTACAGCAAATTAACGAAAAAAGAATTAATTTTTGCCATCCTGAAATCCCGCGCAGAACAGCAAGGATACTTTTTCATGGAAGGCGTTTTAGAAATTATCCAGTCAGAGGGATTTGGATTCCTACGACCAATCAATTACTCGCCAAGCTCAGAAGATATCTACATTTCTGCATCGCAAATCCGCCGCTTCGACCTTCGTAATGGGGATAAAGTTTCCGGTAAGGTACGACCTCCGAAAGAAAATGAGCGTTATTATGGACTATTGCACGTAGAAGCCGTTAACGGAGAAGACCCGGAATCGGCGAAGGAACGGGTATACTTCCCAGGCCTGACACCTCTTTATCCTAACCGCCAGATGAAATTGGAAACTACTCCAAAATATCTTTCGACAAGGATTATGGATGTCATCGCACCGGTTGGTTTTGGGCAGCGTGGGTTGATCGTTGCACCTCCAAAGGCTGGTAAAACGATGCTGTTAAAAGAAATTGCCAACAGCATTACCACTAACCATCCGGAAGTAGAATTAATTATGCTGTTAATTGACGAACGTCCAGAGGAAGTAACCGACATTGAGCGTTCGGTTGCAGGTGACGTTGTTAGTTCGACGTTTGATGAAGTGCCGGAAAACCATATTAAAGTGGCGGAACTTGTGCTCGACCGCGCGATGCGTTTAGTCGAACATAAGCGTGATGTGGTCATTTTAATGGATAGTATTACGCGCCTTGCTCGTGCGTATAACCTAGTGATTCCGCCAAGCGGCCGGACACTTTCCGGGGGGATTGACCCGGCAGCTTTCCACCGTCCAAAGCGTTTCTTTGGGGCAGCTCGTAATATCGAAGAGGGCGGCAGTTTAACCATTTTGGCTACAGCACTTGTCGATACCGGCTCACGGATGGATGACGTGATTTATGAGGAATTTAAGGGGACAGGTAATATGGAACTGCATCTCGATCGTTCACTTGCAGAGCGCCGTATTTTCCCTGCGCTTGATATCCGCCGTTCAGGAACACGTAAGGAAGAATTATTGATTCCGAAGGATCATTTGGATAAATTATGGGCGATCCGAAAATCGATGTCCGATTCACCCGATTTTGCGGAGCGTTTCTTGAAAAAATTACGCCAGACGAAGTCGAATGAGGAGTTCTTCGCCCAATTAGGGGAAGAGCTGAAAACGAGACGGTCGTAGCCTACTTGAGGGAGTACTGGAAACAAGCCGGACCTGATCAACTTAGTAAGGGACAAGACTGGTAGAGGGACTTGGATAGGTTCCTTTTCAAAAAAAGAACCAACAAATCCCAACTTGCAAAAATAGGTTACCCTTGTTATAATGGGTGCAGTGTGTTTTTAGTATTTCAGTGCTTGTTTTTGGACAGGTGCTTTATATAACTCTGTTTCGAAAGATTCAGGGCGGAAGGAGATGAAAAGAATGAAAGCAGGAATTCATCCAAATTATAAAACAGTAACGGTGACATGTGCATGTGGTAATACATTTGAAACTGGTTCTGTTAAGAACGAAATCCGTGTTGAGACTTGTTCAGAATGTCATCCATTCTACACTGGTCGTCAAAAATTCGCTGAAGCTGGCGGACGTGTTGACCGTTTCAACAAGAAATATGGCATCAAAACTCAACAGCAACAATAATTGTAAAACAGTACAGGCAAGAAGCAACTTACTTGCCTGTTTTTTATTTAATAAATTCACTTTTTGATATAGATTTTATGGATTTGCTAGGAAGGAGACGCCGTTTTTATGTATTTAATGAAGCAAAGCGGATGGGTTGAGGTTATCTGTGGCAGTATGTTTTCTGGAAAATCGGAGGAATTGATCCGCCGTGTGAGACGGGCTCAGTTCGCTAAACAAAAGATTGCTGTGTTTAAGCCGAAAATTGATAATCGCTATCACGATCAACAGGTTGTGTCCCATAATGGTTCTTCTTTTCATGCGAAGCCGATTGCTCATTCGATGGAGATTCCCCACCATGTGGAAGCCGATATCGATATTATTGCGATTGATGAGGTTCAGTTTTTTGATGAAGGGATTGTGCGCATTGTGCAGCAGCTGGCTGACAGCGGGCACCGTGTGGTTTGTGCGGGTCTGGATATGGATTTCCGCGGCGAGCCGTTTGGTCAGATGCCAGCGTTAATGGCGATTGCTGAATCGGTGACGAAGCTGCAGGCGGTATGTTCTGTGTGCGGTTCACCATCAAGCAGGACGCAGCGCTTAATTGACGGCCATCCAGCCTCTTACCATGACCCAGTCATCTTAGTAGGTGCCTCCGAAGCGTACGAGCCTCGCTGCCGCCATCACCACGAAGTCCCAAAAACTGCCGTCTACCGGACAAGCATCGAGCAGGAAGCAACAAATTAATATAAAGGGTGTCGTCAGTTTACATAATTAGTGCCTGACACCGTAACTGATTTTAACACTATGGTTAACTACAACTGTCTGAGAAGGGGATTCTCGGGCAGTTTTTTTTGTTTGGTTAGGTTGGCTTTGTTGCGGTGATTTTTGGGTGTTGGCGAAATAATTGGGTGGTTTGGCGAAAAAGTCTAGGAGTTTGGCGAAATACCGGGTGTGTTCGGCGGAATTCCGGTGGAGTTTAGCGAAATCCAGCACAGCATTGGCGAAATCCCATTCTGAGCGGCCGAATTTTGCTTCTTGGAAAGAATTCTCTCGCTCTGTTCCGGCAGACTCCGGGCATGATAGTAATGGGAGGTGTAAGATGCAAAAGTTTATGCTGTTTCTCTCATTATGTATGATGTTTTTAATTAGCGGCTGTAATGGGAATGAAGGCGGGAATCATGGGAATGAAGAAGC
>Ga0268257_1002742_pt1 | contig 12026 bp, 9 predicted proteins | sample AgamicAtPrz_FD_200249 | JGI IMG/M metagenome (GOLD analysis project Ga0268257, IMG submission 200249) | Agave microbial communities from Guanajuato, Mexico - At.P.rz (v2) (version 3) | ecosystem: Host-associated > Plants > Phyllosphere > Phylloplane/Leaf | place: Guanajuato, Mexico | collected...
TCATCCGCAACACGCCCGACGGCGACGAGGCCGACGCGATCCTGCGCAAGTGCGTGCACTGCGGGTTCTGCACCGCGACCTGCCCGACCTATCAACTGCTCGGCGACGAACTCGACGGCCCGCGCGGACGCATCTACCTGATCAAGCAGATGGTCGAAGGCGCACCCGTCACGCGCAGCACGCAACAGCATCTCGACCGCTGCCTCACGTGCCGCAGCTGCGAGACGACCTGCCCGTCCGGCGTCCAGTACGGCCGCCTCGTCGAGATCGGCCGCAAGCACGTGGAAGCGCAGGTGGAGCGCCCCGCCCAGCAGCGGCTGATGCGCCGCGTACTCGCGAGCGTCGTGCCGAACGCCGCGCTGTTCTCGCCGGTGATGCGGCTCGGCCAGCACGTGCGGCCGCTTCTGCCGAAGCGGCTGCGCGACAAGGTGCCGCCACGCACGCGGCTGCTCGAATGGCCGCACCGCACGCATACGCGCAAGATGCTGATGCTCGGCGGCTGCGTGCAACCGTCGATGCTGCCGAACATCAACATCGCGACCGCGCGCGTGCTCGACGCGCTCGGCATCGAGACGGTCGTCGCACCCGACGCGGGCTGCTGCGGCGCGATCCGCCTGCACCTGAACTATCACGACGAAGCGCTCGACGACGCACGCCGCAACATCGACGCGTGGTGGCCGCACGTCGAACAAGGCGTCGAGGCAATCGTGATGAACGCGTCGGGCTGCGGCGCGACGGTGCTCGAATATGCGCACCTGCTGCGCGACGATCCGGCCTACGCGGAGAAGGCGCAGCGCATCGTGTCGCTGACGCGCGACATCTCCGACGTGCTGCTCGCGTTCGAGGCCGAACTCGCGACGATCGCGCGGCGCCGCGCGATCCATACGGTCGCGTACCATCCGCCGTGCACGCTGCAGCACGGCCAGCAGTCGCGCGGCAAGGTCGAGCGCCTGCTGGAGACGCTCGGCATCGACGTGCGGCTGCCGGCCGACAGCCACCTGTGCTGCGGCTCGGCCGGCACCTACTCGCTGACGCAGCCGTCGCTGTCGTACCGGCTGCGCAAGCAGAAGCTGCTGAAGCTGCAGGCGCTCGAACCGCAGATGATCGTGTCCGGCAACATCGGCTGCATCGCGCACCTGCAGAGCGGCACGCAGGTGCCGGTCGCTCACTGGGTCCAGCTCGTCGAGCATTTGCTGTATGGGTAGGCCCGTTCACGCGTAACGGCCGGGCGCCCGGCGTCCGTATAATGAGCGGATCGATGCGCCGCGTGTCGCGGCGCATCGGCTTCATGCCCGTTTCCGCGCTGCTTGCGTGCCTGCTTTCGTGCCCGTCATGTCCGATCTCGCCGCCCGTCTCGACTCCGTTCATCGCCGCATCGCCGACGCCGCCCGCGCGGCCGGCCGCGACCCCGCCACCGTCTCGCTGCTCGCCGTGTCGAAGACGTTTCCTGCCGACGACGTGCGCGCCGCGCATGCGGCCGGGCAGCGCGCGTTCGGCGAAAACTACGTGCAGGAGTCGATCGACAAGATCGACGCGCTCGCCGACCTGCGCGCGAGCCTCGAATGGCATTTCATCGGTCCGCTGCAATCGAACAAGACGCGCCCCGTCGCCGAGCGCTTCGACTGGGTCCATTCGGTCGACCGGCTGAAGATCGCCCAGCGCCTGTCGGAACAGCGCCCCGCGCACCTGCCGCCGCTCAACGTGTGCGTGCAGGTGAACATCAGCGGCGAGGCGTCGAAGAGCGGCGTCGCACCGGCCGACGTGGCCGAGGTCGCGCGTGCGGTCGCCGCGCTGCCGTCGCTGCGGCTGCGCGGCCTGATGGCGATTCCCGAACCGGCCGGCGACACCGACGCGCAACGCGCGCCGCATCGCGCGCTGCATGCGTTGTTCGACGCGTTGCGCGCCGACGGCCTGCCGCTCGACACGCTGTCGATGGGCATGTCCGCCGATCTCGAAGCGGCCGTGCTCGAAGGCGCGACGATCGTGCGCGTCGGCACCGCGATCTTCGGCGCGCGCGATTACGCGCACTGAACGCCGCGCCCTTTTCCGCCCTTCCGTTCACTCACTCGCTCATTCCCGACATCATGAAAATCGCATTCATCGGCGGCGGCAACATGGCTGCAGCCCTGATCGGCGGCCTGATCAAGCGCGGCGTCGCCGCGGACGGCCTGTACGCCATCGACATCAACGACGACGTCCGCGCGCGCGCCGCGCAGCAATTCGGCGTGCGCACCGGTGCGGCCGTCGACGCGACGCTCGCCGACTACGACGCGATCGTGCTCGCGGTGAAGCCGCAGGTGCTGCACGACGTCGCGCAGGCGCTCGCGCCGCACCTGAAGTCGCAGCTCGTGATCAGCATCGCGGCCGGCATCCGCGGCACGGATCTCGCCCGCTGGCTCGGCGATTACGCGCGCGTGGTGCGCACGATGCCGAACACGCCCGCGCTGGTCGGCATGGGCGTGACGGGCCTCGCCGCACTGCCGGGCGTCGACGCCGCGGGCCGCGAACTCGCGTCGAGCGTGCTCGGCGCGGTGGGTGAGATCGTGTGGTTCGACGACGAAGCGCAGCTCGACGCGGTCACCGCGATTTCGGGCAGCGGCCCCGCGTACGTGTTCTATTTCATCGAAGCGCTGCAGGAAGCCGCACGCCGCCTCGGCATGAACGACGAGCAGGGCCGCGCGCTCGCGGTCGCGACGTTCACGGGCGCCGCGCAACTCGCCGCGCAGTCGGGCGAGCCGGCAAGCGTGCTGCGCGAACGCGTGACGTCGAAGGGCGGCACGACGGCCGCCGCGCTCGCGGCATTCGACGCGCAGGGCGTGAAGGAAGCGATCGTGCGCGGCGCGCTCGCGGCCGAAGCGCGCGCGAAGGAAATGGGCGACGAGCTCGGCCGCGCGTAAGCGCGACAGCGGCGCCGGTTTGCGCCGGCGCCGGACGTAAAAAAAGCGACCGCCAGGTCGCTTTTTCGTGGGCGCCGCACGAAAAGGCGCGCGCAGTGTCGTTCAATTGCCGGCCAGCAGGTAATGCACGGCGATGCCCGCGAACAGCACGCCGCCGAGCCAGTTGTTGTGGCGGAACGCCGCGAAACACGGCATCCGTTCGCGATCCTTGATCAGCGTGTAGTGATACAGCGCGCAGCCGACCGCCGCCGCCCAGCCCGCCCAGTACGCGAGGCCGAAGCCGAGCGTCACGCCGATCCACACGTAGATGCCGAGCGTCACCGCGTAGCACGCCATCACGGCCGCGACGTCGAAACGGCCGAACGTCAGCGCGGACGTGCGGATGCCGATCTTGATGTCGTCGTCGCGATCGACCATCGCATATTCGGTGTCGTACGCGACCGACCAGAAGATGTTCGCGACCAGCATCACCCACGCGAGCATCGGCACCGTGCCCTGCACGGCCGCGAACGCCATCGGGATGCCGAAGCCGAATGCGATGCCGAGATACGCCTGCGGAATCGCGAAGAAACGCTTCATGAACGGATAGGAGCCGGCGACGAACAGCGCGACGACCGACAGCTCTTTCGTCAGCGTATTGAGCGGCAGGATCAGCAGGAACGCGATGAACGACAGCCCGACCGCGATCGCGACGGCTTCCCATGCGTGGATCTTGCCTGACGTCAGCGGCCGGTCGGCCGTGCGCTTCACGTGGCGGTCGAAATCGCGGTCGGCGTAATCGTTCATCGCGCAGCCGGCCGAGCGCATCAGCAGCGTGCCGAGCGTGAAGATCACGAGCAGCGGCCAGCGCGGGTGGCCGTCCGACGCAATCCACAGCGCGTTGAGCGTCGGCCACAGCAGCAGCAGGCTGCCGATCGGCTTGTCCATCCGGACGAGCCGCAGATAGAGGGGAAAGCGGGCAAGCATGACGAAGCACCGGGAAGAGAATCCCGGCATTTTAGAGCCGAGCGGTGCTTCGCGTCATGTCGGCGCGGCCCTCGGCCGGCGGGCGCGGCGGGCCGGCGGCCGCTGCGGCCCGCTGCGCGCGGCCGCGCCGCGACGCACATCAATCAGGGGCCAGATTCAGTGCCACCCCGGATCGGGCCGGCCTGCCGTCCCCGGCCGCGGGGGGGCTTACGCGAGCAGCGACCGCAGCATCCATGCGGTCTTTTCATGCGTCTGCAGGCGCTGGGTCAGCAGGTCGGCGGTCGGCTCGTCGCTCGCCGCGTCGGCGATCGGAAAGATTTCGCGCGCAGTGCGCACGACTGTCTCGTGCCCTTCGACGAGCTGGCGGATCATTTCCTCGGCGGCCGGCACGCCCTTCGCTTCCGGCACCGACGACAGTTTCGCGAAATCGCCGAACGTGCCGGGCGCGACGACGCCCAGCGTGCGAATGCGCTCGGCGACGGAATCGACCGCGAGCCATAGTTCGTTGTACTGCTCCTCGAACATCAGGTGCAGCGTGTTGAACATCGGTCCGGTCACGTTCCAGTGGAAATTGTGGGTCTTCAGGTACAGCGAAAACGTATCGGCGAGCAGCCGCGACAGGCCGTCCGCGATGTTCTTGCGGTCCTTGTCGCTGATACCGATGTTGATCTGCGTGGCGTTGCCTTTCTTGGCCATCTTCGGGACTCCTCATTCGAAATGTTGAACCGGCGAAAATGTGTCGAGCAATCCGCATGCCGCGTCGTGCGGCATCCGTTCGCGACTCGCCAGTCTAGCGTCGCGAATCCACCGTCGTCGTCAACCGCCGGCGACCGGCGCGAGCGCGTGCAGCGCCTGCGAGGCCAGCTCCGCCGCCCCGCCGGCGACGATCGCGAAGCCGACGACGTAGCGCGCCAGTTCGCCCGGCGATCGCAGAATGGGCGATGCGGCGGCACGCATGTTGAGCATCATTTGCGTCATGGTCGTCACTCCTTTGACAAGACATCGTTCAGAGAAGAAACGGCCGGTCGCTGGACCGGCCGTTTCACGTTACTGCGTTACTGCATCAGGATGCGGCCGCGTTCACGCGAGGTCGAAGCGGTCGAGGTTCATCACCTTGTTCCAGGCCGCGACGAAATCGCGCGCGAACTTCTCCTTCGCATCCGCGCTGCCGTACACCTCGGCCAGCGCGCGCAACTGCGAGTGCGAGCCGAAGATCAGGTCGACACGCGTGCCCGTCCACTTGACTGCGCCCGTCGCGCGGTCGCGCCCTTCGAACACGTCGTTCGCGCCCGACACCGGCTTCCATTCGGTACCCATGTCGAGCAGGTTCACGAAGAAGTCGTTCGTCAGCGTTTCCGGCTGATCGGTGAACACGCCATGCTTCGTATCGCCGACGTTCGCGCCGAGCACACGCAGGCCGCCGACGAGCACCGTCATTTCCGGCGCGCTCAACGTCAGCAACTGGGCCTTGTCGACCAGCAGCGCCTCGGCCGGCGTCTTGTACGCGTGCTTCAGGTAGTTGCGGAACCCGTCCGCCACCGGCTCGAGCACGGCCATCGCTTCAACGTCGGTTTCTTCCTGCGACGCATCCGTGCGGCCCGGCGCGAACGGCACCGTGATCGCGACACCCGCGTTCTTCGCCGCCTGCTCGACGCCGGCCGCACCGGCCAGCACGATCAGGTCGGCCAGCGACACCTTCTTGCCGCCCGTCTGCGCATCGTTGAACGCCTTCTGCACGCCTTCGAGGGTTTCGAGCACCGCCGCGAGCGCCGCCGGCTGGTTCACTTCCCAGTCCTTCTGCGGTGCGAGACGGATGCGCGCACCGTTCGCGCCGCCGCGCTTGTCCGAGCCGCGGAACGTCGCCGCCGACGCCCATGCGGTCGACACGAGCTGCGACACCGACAGGCCCGTGGCCAGCACCTTCGCCTTCAGCGCAGCGACGTCGGCGGCGTCGATCAGCGGGTGATCGACGGCCGGGATCGGGTCCTGCCACAGCAGGTGTTCCGCCGGCACGTCCGGGCCGAGATAGCGGGAACGCGGGCCCATGTCGCGGTGCGTGAGCTTGAACCATGCGCGTGCGAATGCGTCGGCGAATTCGGCCGGGTTCTCGTAGAAGCGGCGCGAGATCTTTTCGTAGGCCGGGTCGAAACGCAGCGACAGGTCGGTCGTCAGCATCGTCGGGCGATGCTTCTTCGACGCGTCGTACGCATCGGGAATCACTTCGCCGGCGTCCTTCGCGACCCACTGGTGCGCGCCGGCCGGGCTCTTCGTGAGCTCCCACTCGTAGCTGAACAGGTGCTTGAAGAAGTCGTTGCTCCACTGCGTCGGCGTCGACGTCCACGTGACTTCGAGGCCGCTCGTGATCGTGTCCTTGCCCTTGCCCGTGCCGAACGTGCTCTTCCAGCCGAGACCCTGCTGCTCGATGCCCGCGGCTTCCGGTTCGGGGCCGACGTTCGACGCCGGGCCGGCGCCGTGCGTCTTGCCGAACGTGTGGCCGCCCGCGATCAGCGCGACCGTTTCCTCGTCGTTCATCGCCATGCGCGCGAACGTCTCGCGGATGTCGTGCGCGGCGGCGACCGGGTCGGGATTGCCGTCCGGGCCTTCCGGGTTCACGTAGATCAGGCCCATCTGCACCGCGGCGAGCGGGCTTTCGAGCTCGCGCTTGCCCGTGTAGCGGCTGTTCGGGCCGCCGCTCAGTTCCAGCCAGATCTTTTCCGAGCCCCAGTAGACGTCGTCCGGTTCCCACGTGTCGGCGCGGCCGCCCGCATAGCCGAACGTCTTGAAGCCCATCGATTCGAGCGCGACGTTGCCGGTCAGGATCAGCAGGTCGGCCCACGAGATGTTGCGGCCGTACTTCTGCTTGATCGGCCACAGCAGGCGGCGCGCCTTGTCGAGGCTCACGTTGTCCGGCCAGCTGTTGAGCGGCGCGAAGCGCTGCTGCCCGCCGCCCGCGCCGCCGCGGCCGTCGGCCGTGCGGTACGTGCCGGCGCTATGCCATGCCATGCGCACGAACAGGCCGCCGTAGTGGCCGAAGTCGGCCGGCCACCAGTCCTGCGAGGTCGTCATCAGCGCGTGCAGGTCCTGCTTCACCGCGGCGAGATCCAGCTTCTTGAACGCCTCGGCGTAGTCGAAATCCGGGTCCATCGGATCGGACAGCGCCGAATGCCGATGCAGGACGTTCAGGTTCAGCTGATTCGGCCACCAGTCCTTGTTCGTCGTGCCGCTGCCTGCGGTGTGGTTGAACGGGCACTTCGTTTCGTTCGACATGCTTTTTCTCCTTGTCTTGCTCGTAGGCCCCCACGTGCCGGGCGCGGTTCGTGGAGCATTGCGGGGGGATGAAACGGAACAGGCGGTTCCTCCTGTCGTACTACCGGACGTCGTGCGCGGCGTACGACCCGCGTTCCCGCTGCGACGCACCGCAGGCGGGGCGTTCGGGGAAGCGGCTGCCTGCAGGCGTCGTGCCGGCGAGGCGGGCGGCTTTTCGGGTATCGGACATACAATGCTCCCTCATGGCTCGACGGCAGTTAATCGGGGGAACACAGGACCGGCGTGCGGCGGCACTCATCCGCCATACACACGGTCCGCCAGGTACGCGAACGCAATCGGGCGCAGGCTACGAACCGCCACCCTGGCGCGATGTACGACCGTGTCGCGCGACGGGATGTTCCGCTGCGCGTGCTGCAATACCGACCGCATCATGACATCCTCCTTTGACGCTTGCATTCAACGTGCGTCTCGCCAGTCGGCGTGACGCCGATCCATGTAGAGGATTCTATCTACATCTATCAATTATTTGAATTTGATAAATTTCATCTATGCGATAGGGAAAAATAAACGGGGCCGCTAGACCCCGTTCATCACCGTGCCACACCCGCATCTGCGAGCGCGTCAGTTCATCGTGGCCGGCATGTCGAGCTTCGCGACGCCGGGCAGCTCGCATGCGGTAATCGCATCGCTGATCGCGTCGATCGCGGGCATCCGCGTGAAGCTCTTGCGCCACACGAGCACCACGCGACGATCGGGCACCGGTTCGTTGAACGGTACGTACGACAGCAGCTCGGCATCGGGGCCGCTCGCGCGCGGGCCGACCTCGGCGACCGACATCCGCGGCAGCACGGTGATGCCGACGCCGCTCGCGACCATGTGGCGAATGGTTTCGAGCGACGAGCCCTCGAAGGTCTTCTGGATGCCGTCGGCCGTCTGCGAGAAGCGCATCAGTTCCGGGCACACGCCGAGCACGTGATCGCGGAAGCAGTGGCCGTTGCCGAGCAGCAGCATGGTTTCCTGCTTCAGGTCCTCGGCGTCGATTTCGTCGCGCTTCTCCCACGGATGGCCGGCCGGCAACGCGACGACGAACGGCTCGTCGTACAGCGGCCGCACCATCAGGCCGGTTTCGGGGAACGGCAGCGCCATGATCGCGGCGTCGATCTCGCCCTGCTTCAGCAGTTCGAGCAGCTTCAGCGTGTAGTTTTCCTGCAGCATCAGCGGCATCTGCGGGACACGCTGGATCATCTGCTTGACGAGCGTCGGCAGCAGATACGGCCCGATCGTATAGATCACGCCGAGGCGAAACGGGCCGACGAGCGGGTCCTTGCCCTGCTTCGCGATCTCCTTGATCGCGAAGGTCTGCTCGAGCACGCGCTGCGCCTGGGTAACGATCTGGTCGCCGATCGGCGTCACGCTCACTTCGCTCGCGCCGCGCTCGAAAATCTGCACGTTGAGCTCGTCTTCGAGCTTCTTGATCGCCACCGACAGCGTCGGCTGGCTCACGAAGCATGCTTCGGCCGCGCGGCCGAAATGCCGTTCGCGCGCAACCGCGACGATGTATTTCAATTCAGTCAGCGTCATTGTGGGTCAATCAGAGATATACAGGCGATAGGTTTAATTTATACACCCGTTGGCACCGGTTCGCCAAGTTTCTCTGCATCGCGATGCGTCGAGTGGCGGCTTTCGATCCGGCCCCAAGCTGGTCGATCAGGCCTTCAGGTACTGTTCGCGCGCGCCGAGCCAGCGCGCGAGATGCTGCGTGACGACCTCCGGATACGCGGCAATCAGCCGCGCCGCGGCCTCGCGGGCCGGATCGATCAGCCAGCCGTCGGTCTCGAGGTTCGCAAAGCGCAGCATCGCCGCGCCCGACTGGCGCGCGCCGAGGAATTCGCCGGGGCCGCGGATTTCGAGGTCGCGCCGCGCGATCTCGAAACCGTCGGTCGTCTCGCGCATCGTCTTCAGCCGCTCGCGGCCCGCGATCGACAGCGGCCCGGTGTACAGCAGCACGCACACCGACGCCGCGGTGCCGCGCCCGACGCGGCCGCGCAACTGGTGCAGCTGCGCCAGGCCGAAACGCTCCGCGTGCTCGATCACCATCAGCGACGCGTTCGGCACGTCGACGCCGACCTCGATCACGGTCGTCGCGACCAGCAGCTGCACTTCGTTGCGCGTGAACGCGTCCATCACGGCCGCCTTGTCGGCCGGCGACAGCCGGCCGTGCACGAGGCCGACCTTCAGTTCGGGCAGCGCCGCGGCAAGCGTCTCGTAGGTCTCGACGGCCGTCTGCAGCTGCAGCGTCTCGCTCTCCTCGATCAGCGGGCACACCCAGTACACCTGGCGCCCGGTCAGCGCGGCCTCGCGCACGCGGGCGATCACCTCCTCGCGCCGCGCGTCGCCGACGAGGCGCGTCAGCACGGGCGTGCGGCCGGGCGGCAGCTCGTCGATCGTCGACACCTCGAGATCCGCGTAGTACGTCATCGCGAGCGTGCGCGGGATCGGCGTGGCCGACATCATCAGCTGATGCGGCTGAAAGTCGCACGCGCCGTTGGCCGCATTCGCGGCCTTCGCGCGCAGCGCGAGTCGCTGCTCGACGCCGAAGCGGTGCTGCTCGTCGACGATGACGAGGCCGAGCCGCGCGAATTCGACCGTGTCCTGGATGATCGCGTGCGTGCCGATCACGAGCTGCGCGGTGCCGAGCGCGGCCGCCTCGATCGCCGCGCGTTTCTCCTTCGCCTTCAGGCTGCCCGCGAGCCACGCGACCGTCACGCCGAGCGGTTCGAGCCATGCGCGCAGCTTGCGCGCGTGCTGTTCCGCGAGGATTTCGGTGGGCGCCATCAGAGCGGCCTGGTAGCCGGCGTCGATCGCCTGCGTGGCGGCCAGCGCGGCGACGACCGTCTTGCCGCTGCCGACGTCGCCCTGCAGCAGCCGCTGCATCGGGTGCGCGAGCGTGAGGTCGTGCGCGATCTCGTCGACGACGCGCGCCTGCGCACCCGTCAGCGTGAACGGCAGCGCCGCGTACAGGCGCGTGGTCAGCGCGTCGGCATCGGTCGCGGCGCGGCGCGGCATCGCGGGCGCGGCGCGCGTGCGGCGCTCCTCGTGCGCGCGCTTGAGCGACAGCTGCTGCGCGAGCAGCTCCTCGAACTTGATGCGCGTCCACGCCGGATGCGAGCCGTCCATCAGCGCGGCTTCGTCGGAATCGACGCGCGGGTGGTGCAGGATGCGCACGGCCTGCTCGAGCGACGGCACGTCGAGCGGCTTCAGGTAATCGCGCTGGATCTCGGGCGGCAGCAGTTCGGGCAGCGGCGTGCGCTCGACCGCGTTCTCGATCGCCTTGCGCAGATACGCCTGCGACACGCCGGCCGTGCTCGGGTAGACGGGCGTGAGCACCTGCGGCAGCGGCGCGTCGGCTTCGACGACACGCACGGCCGGATGCACCATCTCCATCCCGAAGAAGCCGCCGCGCACGTCGCCGCGCACGCGCAGCCGCTGGCCGACGGCCATCTGCTTGACCTGCGACCCGTAGAAATTCAGGAAGCGCAGCACGAGCTGCTCGCCGTCGTCGTCCTGGATCTTCACGACGAGCTGGCGGCGCGGCCGGTACGCGACTTCGTTGTCGAACACGACGCCTTCGGTCTGCGCGATGCCGCCCGGCAGCAGTTCGCCGATCGGCGTCAGCGTGGTTTCGTCCTCGTAGCGCATTGGCAGATGCAGCACGAGATCGATCGAGCGCGTGAGGCCGAGCTTCGCGAGCTTGTCGGCGGTTTTCACCGGCTTGTCGGCGGCCGGCTTCTTCTTGCGCTTCGTGCCGGCCGCGCCTGCTTCGTCGTCGGCGGCGCCGTCGGCGTCGGGCGCGGCGGCCGCGGGCTGCGCGAGCCGGCCGTCGGCGCCGCGCTTCGGGCCGGCGCGGCGTGCGCCCGAGCCCGATGCGGACGGCGCGGGCGTGGCGGCGTCGTCCGCGTCGAACGGATCGGCGGAATCGGCAACGGCAGCGGGGGAACGGCGTGGTGACACTGGCATCGGATCGTCTGGGTGCTTCGCAAGGCAAGTACAATAGCGGCTTTCACGTCGTCCGAACGAACGACGCCGGCCAGGCCGCGCATCCCGTCATCATAGCGGCTCGCGCGCCCCATTTACGCGTTTCCGCCCTGCCGGCGACGCCCGCCGGCCGCTTCGAACCAGCCCGCATGTTCACGCTTTCCGATTTCGATTTCAATCTGCCGCCCGAGCTGATTGCACAAACCGCGCTGCCCGATCGCACCGCGAGCCGCCTGCTCGAGGTCGACCGCAGCGTCGAGCCCGCCCGCCTCGTCGACCGCCATTTCGCCGAATTGCCGTCGTGCATCGCGCCCGGCGACCTGCTCGTGTTCAACGATACCAAGGTGCTGAAGGCGCGTTTCTTCGGCCAGAAGGCCAGCGGCGGCAAGATCGAGGTGCTGATCGAGCGCGTGACCGGCACGCACACGGCGCTCGCGCAGATCCGCGCGAGCAAGTCGCCGGGCGCCGGCACGGCGCTGCGTCTGGCCGATGCGTTCGACGTGACGGTCGGCGAGCGCGTCGAACCGTTCTTCACGCTGCATTTCCCCGCGCCGTGCCTCGACCTGATCGAGCAGTACGGCCGCCTGCCGCTGCCGCCGTATATCGAACACGATCCCGACGCGACCGACGAAACGCGCTACCAGACCGTCTACGCGAGCAATCCGGGCGCGGTCGCAGCGCCTACGGCCGGGCTGCATTTCGACCAGCCGCTGCTCGACAAGCTCGACGCGATGGGCGTCGAGCGCGCGACGCTGACGCTGCACGTCGGCGCCGGCACGTTCCAGCCGGTGCGCGTCGACAACATCGCCGAGCACAAGATGCACAGCGAGTGGTACGACCTGCCGCAGTCGCTCGTCGACA
>Ga0268257_1002745_pt1 | contig 11993 bp, 12 predicted proteins | sample AgamicAtPrz_FD_200249 | JGI IMG/M metagenome (GOLD analysis project Ga0268257, IMG submission 200249) | Agave microbial communities from Guanajuato, Mexico - At.P.rz (v2) (version 3) | ecosystem: Host-associated > Plants > Phyllosphere > Phylloplane/Leaf | place: Guanajuato, Mexico | collected...
GACCACCCCCACCGGTGGCGACGCCTACAAGGCCGGTTCCGGCCAGGAAACCGACGGTATCGACCTGGAAATCGCCGGCGCCCTGACCCCCAGCTGGAACGTGTACGCCGGCTACACCTACCTGCACTTCCGCCGCGTCGACAGCGACGGCCGCAGCGACCCGTCGCACCTGTTCAAGGCCTCGACCACCTACCGCCTTTCCGGCCCGCTCGACCGCCTGACCCTGGGCGCCGGGGTGACTGCGCAGAGCAACATCCGCGCAATCTCCAGCCCAGCGGGCCAGCCGAGCAATGGTGTGAGCAACGGTGCCACTGACGTGAATTGGTCCGGCTATGCCATCTGGAATGCCATGGCCAAGTACCAGCTGACGGACGATATCAGCGTCAGCCTCAACGCCAACAACCTGTTCGACAAGCACTACTACACCCGTTACGGGTTCTATGCCGGGGCGATTTATGGTGACCCACGCAACCTGTCGCTGACGGTCAGCACAGCGTTCTGATCAAACGCACTGGGGCTGCTGCGCAGCCCATCCAGCGCGCCCCGTTGGTAGAAACTGCCGTGCTCAATTTCTAACAGGTGGCGCGATCCCTGTGGGAGCGGGCGCGCCCGCGAACACGGGCGAAGCCCGTGCCATCCACCGCAGCACCTGATTCGCTGGGTCGGCGCCAGACTCAAACCATGCGCTGTACCTGTGGTAGATAGCCCAACCTTTTGGGCTGCGCTGTCGCGTAGATAACTGAAATTGCGAGCAATCCGCGTACCCTGTGGGAGCGGCTTTAGCCGCGAAGAATCCAACGCGGTGTATGGCACCGGCTGCGCCGGTGTTCGCGGCTAAAGCCGCTCCCACATGGCCCCTGCTAATTCAATGAGTTATGTGCAGTTCTATGAGAGCCTGGCTTGCCGTCTATGGGCCGCAAAGCTGCCCTATTTCACCTAGGGCCACTCTCCTGCTGGCGATCAACCGGCTTCTCCAGCCGGTCTTCGAAACTGTCCCAATCCTCACCAAACAGTTCCAGCGGGTGCATGGTCCGGCTCGCCCCATTGCCACAGGCCAATGCCTTGGCCGGGCAATACAGGTCGCAGCCCCAGCAGATGCGCTCGGGATGGCTGGGGTTTGTGGGGAATTTCTTGGCCATGGTCAGCTTCCCTCAGGACTATGCCCCCAACCTATACCTTGGCCCGCTATTCAGCTTGATCGACATCAATGTCCAGGTGACCTTAAGCAGAGCGTATATTCCGGATCCAGAAATCTGTTTGACCTAGCACTTGCCCAATACCTACCGATTCGACAGGTGACAACCATGAAGCGGGATAAAATCGAAGCCAATGGAGTAGATGCCTTCATCGCCAATATTTCACCCATGCTGGATGGCCTGGACGCCCAGATGGCAACCATGGCCCAGCTTCTTGCTGCCTGCCATGATCCTATCAAGGACGATGCTGAGCTCCAGGCGCGGATGGCATTGATCGATAAGCTCTACTCGCATGCCGACAGCGAAGGTCACGCAGCAGCGCGCTTTGCGGAGATGGTGGCGGATCGTGTCCACGAGTATGAGAGTGAGTCGGTACTCGTGCCGTTTGCGAGCCAGGCCGAAGCATTGGCCTTCCTGCTGTCGGACAGGGGGGTGAAGCAGAAGGACCTTGCCTCGATAGCAACTCAGAGCGCGGTTTCAGGGATTTTGAACAATAAGCGAAAGATGACGGTTGCCCAGATAAAGGGCTTTGCTGAGTTTTTCAGCGTACCGGTCGAGTTTTTCATGCATGGGGTGGTTTGAAATCGGTAGGGTTGCTGGGATCGCGGGGCACAGAAGGCAAAAAAGGCTCACCTTTCGGTGAGCCTTTTTTGATACGGCGTATGGTGCGGCACCAGGAGTCAAAGATATGCATAAGCACTTGTTTTATAATAATTTAATTTTTTGGCGCTGGGTTCTGTATCTCTAAAACTATCCTTTAGCTTTCATTCTAACTTAAATGGACGCAGGCAGGGTCAACATAATATCTATTGCCCTCGAGGCGCGGCTGAATGTTGTGCTTGAGTAAATGGGGCACCTCTCATGCTATACCAAGCAGCGGTAAACGACCTAGGTACAGTTGCTTAAAAGCTTCTATCGGCAAGGCTTTGTATAGTTGAGCGAATTGCTATGGGCATACTCGAACTTTGTCTAGTAAATTCACGTTTACTGCAATTTCGAACTCACATTCCTGCTTAGAGTAGAAAATAGCTGTCTTGGGAACTTTGGACTGCAGGACTACTCGGTCTTGGAGGTTAAACCATGGTTGATTTTGATAGTGAAAATAAGCAAATTGTTCAGCTACATCCTTAGAAGTAGACCAAGATTGGCCATATTTCTGGGTTATGTGTTCGTTCATGCTGCACCCTCGGTAGATTTCGATAGTTTCCCCAAGGTTTGCGATGTCGTTAGGCTTTAGCTCTGTGGTTAAAAGTACTCTTGGGTACCATGCTTCGTTCTCTTGTCTAGTGAAGAGTTGGAGAAGCCCTCCGTACGCAAATCCAGAAAATGCATGCCGAATTGGATCGATGAGTTCGTAAGCATGTTCATTGTCAAACAGGTGCTCGTAATTTAAAAAGATTCTCTGGATTTCCTCTTCGGCATCCTCTTTATTTAAAGAGATGAAGAAGTTCTCAATCATTGTGTAAATGTCGCGCACCTGAGTGTCGCAATCTAAACTGTTGATCTTCTCTGTCAAATCTTGGATGTCTATACACATTTCATTTGTCAGAAATTGATGCGCTTCTTGGCTGAGTGGCACAGGATCACCTTGAGGCTTAATAATTAGGCTAACAAGTAGCCAAAGGCATAGCTGCTGGCTATCCGATTGACTAAATTAGAAGGTTTGGGGCGAATCCTTAGGAGGCAATGGCGCAAAACATGTGGGCTAGATAAAAGGTTACTATTACGGCGCTGCTTAATAAGATACCGATAGTGAAGGACACTAAGAGAATCCAGAACAATATCCATGTGGCTTTGCCATACCCTGAGGCGTCTGTGCCAAATAGTGTTAGTGGTTCATTGTTCGTCTTGCGCAACTTTTGGGCTGTTAGACGGAAGTCAAGCAGTCGTGTTACCACGGCTGCAGAGCCAGAAGTAAAAGCAACAAGCAGAGATAGGATGGCGAGCAAAAATAGTAAAGCCAGTATTCCTGTGGGTTTGAATGAAGCATCACGCAGAAGAGAAAAGAGAAAGCCTAGGCCTCCCACCGATAGGCCAGAAAACAAGGCGAGGGCAGTAGAGAGCTGGCTGATAGTTTGCCCTTGCCACCTTACGAAGCGTTCATTGCTCAATTGTGGTACCTCCTGAATAAAAAAATTAGGTTTCCAATCTTGCAAAAAGCTAAGTTTATTGGGAGCGGTGATACTGGTTATGTTCTCTCTAACTGACCTTGAACTGGGTACGCCCGAAAGCATTTTTTTCGTAAAACTCCTTGGTGGAAACTAATAGCACATGATCATTTTCTTTGATTTTGAAGGGCATGTGCTCAAGGAATGCGTAGCGCTCGATAAGTAACTTAAAGTTCCAGTAGGTGTCGGAGCTGTTTGCACAATAGCAGTTAATGGCTAGGAGTTGGGTAGCGTCATAGCTGAGAAATGACCTTACGATATTGCTGTACATTTTCTCACTTGGTGCAAGCTGGTATTTGGATAGTGTGTCTTGGCTGAATTCTGAGCTAATATTTCCATCAGGGACGTTTGTGGCAATAAATTTTAGGACTTGATATAAGACTCTAAAATAGTGACCGCAAATACCATTGTGTTTTTCTAGCGAATTCTTTGCGTCTTGCAGGTTTGAGTTTTTCTCCGAAAATACGGAAATTCTAACCATGTCTAAGTCTGATCGGCCGTCTGTATATTTTCCAGTTGGTGTGGATATTTTTTCGAGAGCTTTGTTGTGTTGATCGAGTAACGAAAAGAAAGTGTTTTCAAACTGCTGTTTTGCTTGCGTATCGGATTGTTTGTTTAGCGCTGCTTCGGTTTTCTCTTGCGCAGATGCGGATCGCTCAAGCTCGATTCTGGTTGACTCAAGCTCTTTGCTTTGTAATACGATTGTTAATAAAAGCGCAATCAGACTTAAAAAGCCAAATATGGGATTTAATGTCCCGCCGAGGAAGTCTCCAAATGTCCCCCAGTCTGAATTTTCATTGCTGAACCCGTTGTTGAATTCCATAAGATACAAGGCAAGCACAAAGCCGAAGAGGCCTGTTGCAATCCCCAGTATCCAAGCTATCCATTTGACTAAAGCTCGAGGGGTTATACTCTCAAGCTTTTCTTCTAGTTTCAATTTTTTGCGCCTCCTTGTGCAGTGTAGCTTTTGGTTAACGGGCAGGTTTTAACCTGTACCAGTGAGCGAGTCAAGCGACTTGAACGAGTGGTTAGACTGGAAGTAGATATGGCTAATGCTAAAAGCACATTAACTCTATTCAGCTCCTGCAAGCCCTGTTGCAATTGCAATTTTCTGGAAAAAGGGGGCGGATTTATTTAATTGCGCACCAACCAGCACCGGAAAATAAATCTGTCCCCTTTTCTTGTGCTTTTCTTGGTCCCCTTTTCTTGTCCTGGAATAAATAATCTGATCTCTGTGGTTTAGCTCTTTCCAATGTCATCAATCAAGCCAACGCTCAGACCATCGTCCCCTGTAGAGCTGTAATGCGCAACAATAAACGCCTTATACCGGTTTACGAAAGTTTCGGGTACGTCATTGTCAACAAGAATTATCTGGCACGGTACTTCTTTTTTCTCCGCCCTCATAGCAATCTCGAGAATATGCTCATACATGTTTTGGTATTTCAGTGGGTCAGATATTCCTTCTTGTTCATCAGCTGTATGGCTTGTCTGCGCGATATACTTATCTTTGGTTGTTTTTCCTAGATATTTACCAACTGTATCAATCATCAGAAACCTTGGGTGATTGATTTCAGAATCGATGGAGTACTCAAGCAATGAAAGCATAAACCCCACAGATGCAATGGTTCGCAACCCCCCGGAGGTGATGTCAATGTAGTCCCGATCCCTGATTACAGGAGCGAAGCTTTTGGGACTGATACTAATTCCTTCTCGCCTCTTGATATTGACAGTATTAAGATATTTTTTCAGGTAGTCGCTGAGCTTATTTAAAACCTCAGCAATGCTGGGTGCTGACAGTTTAAGCTCTGCAAGTCTCTCCTGAAGTTGCTTAACTGCTAGTAGCGAATGAGTATACGCGTCGTGGATTTTTTGCTGCTGATTTCGGATACGAATGTTTCCGACTTGCTGATTTTTTTCCTGCTTACTAGACGCAATCTGCTTGATTAATGCATCTCGTTGAGTAAGAAATGGTGTAATCATTTCTTTAGCCTCGGTGTCTATCATCTCACGCGCACGGTCAAGATCACCTCTATATGCTGCCTGCTCTTGAGATAGCTCTCTGTACTTCTGCGCGAGTTCATCTATCAGCGCCTGAATGCTTTTCTTCTTTTTCTGAAGTGAACTGAGTTCATCCGTTAAAGAATCTATTTCAGTTAGATTGAAATGCTCGCTTGCTGTAGAAGGTGTTAAAGGTGTATCGCATATTGGGCATGGGTTGACTGTAATCGCGCTCTCACCAATTCTAGTTTGCGCAATAATAATGCTATTGATTTTTGCTATATCATTGTCGTAGTCATTTTTTAATCTCGAATACTTTTCGATTTGCTCGCGAGTTTTAAAGATGTCCTGAGATGCTCTTTTTTCGTTCAGCGCAAGCTCATTGAATATTGATTTCAATTCGCTATGATGTTGCGAATTGGAGGTCATAGTCGTATTGACTACTTCGAGTTCTTTTTCGAGTACGGTTATTGTTTGTTCAATTTCTGTGATGGCGTCGTCTATCGAGTCACGGCTTTCATAATCTGTTTCCCTCAGAAATTCAGAGACGGAATTGTATTTCTGAAGTAGGCTGTTACTTTCTTTTGTTCGTTCAGATATTTGAACCTCAATCTCGGTGATGCTTGAATCGAGTACGTTGAATATGTATTTTAGTACTTCCCGATTGCTTGTTGCTTTAACCCAGTTGTTGTTCAGGTCTAAGAAGCTTTTACTGCCCACGTCATCTTGATTGACGTACACATACTTAAATAGACTCCGAAAGCCTAGTCTTTTAACATCCGAATTTGCTTTGGAAGGTGAGACTTTGATTTTGACCTTTGGGAAACCTAAACTATCCAGAAGGAAATCTGAGAAGAAACCGTCAGGCGCGTTCGAGTCTACAAAGGTTGGGCAGTATTTTTTGGGGAAAAATTCACTGCATTTACTGAAAATACATGGGTATACTTCTATGTATTCAGATGGGTCATATATATTTCTTTTTATTGTGTATTGTATGTTGTTTATTTCTAGCCCTAATGCTGCAAAGCTGACTGAAGATTTAACTTCATCTGCCAGCTCTATCTTGCTTGCGCCAAGTAGATAGCTAATGAACTCCAGGATGCTGGATTTTCCTGTGTCGGAATCACCATATATGATATTCACACCCGGGAAGAATGGTATAGTGTAAGTTTTGCGATGGCCAACTAGGTTTAAGCTGTTGATGCTAATGTTTGGTTTCACTTTCAAGTCCTTTTGAATGTAGCATTCAGATAGGAGTTTAACTTGCTATTGGTCTGGGACTGCAGGGCCGATAGGCTCGCTATTACTTCCGCTGCTGCTGAGAAATAATGTGGCGTGGTGGTTTGGGTACTTGTCGCATTTAAGATCTTGAGTGGATTCGTGTGTTCTTGTATTTCTAAACCCTTTGCGAACGCCTTCCCTTGTTCACTTAGCAAGTACTTTATGGAGTCCTGGCTTTTAGTTTTCTCACAGATTAACATTCCGCGGGCAGCAAGCTCTTTGATGAGGTGTTTTAACTTCCCTCGATCAAAAAGAATATCGACGTTTGTCGATAGGCTTTCAATCGTAAACGTGTATTGTGAATTTATTGGTGTAAATTTTTTGTCTGCAATTTTTAGTATGGTATTTATTTTTGATGGATTTTTTACTAAATAAAGAAATATCTGAATTTTTTCAAAATCTAAGACTGCATTCTTTTTTGAGTTCAAGCCTAGCTTTTCTATGATTAGAGCAGTTAAGGAAAGGTTAAGGCTAAAGTCATCATCGATTGAGATGTAAGGAAGTGAAGTATTCAATACTAAACTCCTTTCTTGTCGAGCAAGGTGTCAAGCTTGGTTTTTGATGACCAAACGACAGTGGTATCTCCCTTGTTCGCTAATTGATGTATCATTCCTTTTTTATGCACACTATCTAAATCGGCAAGCAGCGACTTTAGATATCCGTTATCTTCGCTCATGATCTTCGAATGCACGCTAGACACAAATTGGTCTGCTGTTGTCGCATTAGCAATGTGGTACTCGTATTCTTGCTGATAGACTTCTCTCACTTTGCTATAAAGCACCTCGAGAAGTTTTTTGTCGTAGTCGCTGGTAAATATCTTGCGTGCTTCCTCAGCATTGAAGAAATAACCCTTTGCATGGCCGGTAATCGCTTCGTGCACTTCCGCAATTACCATTTTAAGAACGAAAAAGTGATCATCATACTGGTTGTTGTCTTCAAATTGGTGTATTAGCAGTGGTTCTTTATATAGTGAATGAAATTCAGTTATGTATTTTAGGACTGCTTTATATACTGTTTCGTTTTGGCTTTTCGGTTTGCAGATGCTAAAGTGATCTTCGTCAACCGCAATAGAATCTTTTTTCTGGCTTTCGATAGCGAGAGCACTTTTTTTATCAACCACTAAATCATGTGCTGCGTAGATGTATTTTGCGGGCGGCGGGTTCGTTGCGTTCAGCCAATCTCTACTGAACTGGTCTACGGCATCGCTTAGTACACTGAGATCTTTCAGTTGAACGTTAGAGGAGATCAACGATCCGATATTTGCTATTTTGGCCCCTGAATGGGGTACGGCAAGAGATATGAAGCCTTTTACAGAGGTTGCTTGGGTTTCTTTTAGGTGTCCAAGTATGCAAGCTTTTGATATAAGCCCGCCCATGCTGTGAGCGACAATTATTACTCGACTATAATCGCTTAGGTTTACTTCAAATTCAGTGCGAAGTAGCTCGGCAAGCTCAGTGATCGGTAAGTTTTTTCTAAGTTTATTTAAGGAGCCAAAAACTCTTGAGAAAAAGCTTTTTGAGACGCCATATGTAGTTGTGAATGTGGTGAAGTAATTAAAGCACGCAATGTCGTAATGTTCAGCGAGCTGAGGCTCAGAGGCTAGCAAACTAGGGAAAGATGTATTTTCATCATGAGACCATGTTTCAATCCCTCCCTTCAGTCCGTGTACAAACAGGATAACATTGGGTTTGTTTTCCCTTCTGACCCAATCAATCATGCTCATTTCAAAATTCCTTAATTACCTGCTGTTAGAGGTATGGGGATAGCGGTAAACCCTCACTCGCTCGGTTTGGCGAATCACCCCACGATTCCATTTGCTCCAAGGTCAAAGCCATCGGTTCTGTAGCTGTCTCGCCAAGGATGAGTACTCAACGCTAACTATGTTGCTTGAGATTCCAAAAGTAGGAGCTCGTTGGATTTTAAAAGCATAATGCCATCACTGCAGCGATGCAGCTACAGGCTTCAACAGCAGCACCATCGCTACAGCACCCCACGTCATCCCGCCAAGAATGCTGAGTGTTATCAGGGATCAAGGCCCCTGCGACCTGTGGGGATGTCCTCTAACGCGGGACTGGCGGCTCCTTACGTCCGGGAGCAAGGGCATCTCATGATCTGGCCTCCTGAGCACCGTTACCGGTGGGCGGGCGGAGGCTGCATTGGCTGACGAGACCAGTGCCGCGAGATCCTGAGCCGGGAGAACGCAGCGGTGCGATGACCGGGGCATGCCTGACTGTCAGTCAGGTGCAGTCCATTCCTTGGTCTGCGGCACCATCATCTACAGCGCTGTTGCTGGTGACATCGGCGTTTGTCACGCCGATTGTCACGAGTGAAGTTGCCGCAAAGCCAAATGCGATGAGGGCTGCAGCAGTGTTAGACGCGCCCGTCTCTTCCCAGGAGAAAGAGACGGGCGCAGGTTGGCGCACGTGAAGTGGCCAAGCGGATAGGCTGCTGCTGAGCAGATGGGTAGGGTGGTTGCCGCAGGGGCAACGATATTGAGTTGGCATCCATCACATGGGTAGTGACCGTACAAGCTGCCGGACGCGATCATACTTGCGGGTGAACCACCGCGGGAGCGGCGTGACCTCAAAGGTTCGGGTCACCTGGGGTGCTGTCATCGACGGCTCTTGCGACTCCCGGTCTACGCTTGTGGACAATATTCGTCAAGCACCGCGATATCAGGGACTTAGCGCCTGTGGATAAAACTATCCCCCGGTGGACATCAATGGTTTTCCACAGACGTATGCTGTGCCAGCAGTTTTTTTCTTAGGTATGGTCATTTCAAACGGGGCGGCTTTGCAGTCCCGTTTGAAAGGACCCGCGCGGAGGAGCTTCATGCGGGTCTGTGGGTAACTTCACAGCGAGTTTGATGCGGTGGTGCGGCGGGCTTGATTGAGATCAATCTTGGGGAGGAGTACAGCCACTACAAACAACTGACCCAACATTACCGGATCAGTGGTGAGGGGGACGCGTTGCCAACTGGGCGTAGCCGTTCGGCAGATGATGGGCATCCACGAAGTGCCGGGTTTGCAGTTCTAGCACCATGTTCATCAGGCTGGATACGGGCTCAGCCACGCCCCACGTAGCAGCAACCTTGTCGTAACGGTTTACCGCTTGCGCCTTTTCTACCTGTTTTCCATTCAGAGCTTGAGCCAGATCCTTCCAGCGGGTGACCAGCTTCTTCATCTGCTCTGCTTGTTCCGGCTTCATGCATGGAAAACGGCGAAGCCGGTCAACCAGATACATCAGGCGCCGCTTCCTTACGGGGGCGAGCCTTGGCATGTTCAAGCGATTTTCCAGTGCTTCACGCATATCCTCGTTTCTGTACCAGAAGAGGAGAGCGAAGGTCTCGGCAACGGCCTTGTCAAGCTTGTCCAGGGAGGTTTTTGTAGCTTGAACGACGAGGTGATCGAGTGCCTGACGGGCGTGTTGATCAGAGGGGGGCATGTCAGAGGACACAAGCGCCCAGAGTTTTTCTAGCGAGTAATCGAGCGAGGAGGTGTCGCAATGCCGGGCCCCATGCGCCGTATTCGAGGGCACAGTCATCGCCTCACTGGTATTACTGGTCCCACTCTCGCGCTTCATCGAGAATCAACCTCAGGCAGCTGGTTACGGTGCTTCTATCACAGGGGTAATAGTCGATTGCCTCCCTGGCAAGCTATCAAATTCCGTGTGGTTAAGCTTGCCTGACCTAATAAGCAGATTGATGTCATCCTGGTCGCGGTCGGTGAATTTCCCGAGTTTTGAAATGGCGAGGTCAATCGGGTGAGCGATGAATGAGTTTAGCTGCCAGGTGCCCGAGTGATTACGATCTGCGGCGGTGAACCGGCATCGTTCGAGGGCTTTCGTGGAATTGAAGCGTCATTGGCTTGCCTCAGTAGAAATATCTAAAATTTGAGATAAATCGTAGCGGGGCTAGGTGGGTGAATAAAAACGTTTCTGTTGGAAAACGTGTCTGCTCTTTTTGGCTGCGCTGGTGATAAGAGAGTTGTGTCTTCTTTGAAATTGCCGGGGCCGCTGCGCAGCCCATCGCAGGCAAGCCAGCTCCCACCCCGTCCGCATTGACCTCAAGCCTAGCGCTATTCCTGCGGGCTTTAGCCGCGAAACCGGTGTAGCCGGTGCCAATCATCGCGTCGCCTGCTTCGCGGGTGAACCCGCTCCCACAGGTACTGCGCTGGCTTCGGGTTGACGCTTTACCTGTGGGAGCCTGGCTTGCCAGCGATGAGGTCAGTCCATGCAACACAAGACAGCTGTTCCCACACCGACCACGTCGGCTCCAAGCCATTTGTCCCGGCTCGACCCAGGCTGAGCCAATGTGCTTTGGCGACCCTGAAAACAAAAAAGGCCCACCTTTCGGTGAGCCTTTTTTGATACTGCGAATGGTGCCGGCACCAGGAATCGAACCCGGGACCTACTGATTACAAGTCAGTTGCTCTACCATCTGAGCTATACCGGCAATGGGGCGTCATTATAACGATCGGTTGGCGCCTGTAAACCACTTCCTTGCGATTGTGCGCAAATGAGCTAAGTCACCGGCCTGAAAGAAGAATTTTCCTACCAGCCACGGTGGATGGTGGTGACGCTCGGCTCGGTTTTGCCCGGGTTGAAGAACAGCTTGTCGTTGTCGCAGCCGCGCTTGCGGCAGGGGCTTTCGGTGCGCAGGGGCAGGCCGTTGTCGCCGCCCAGCTGCATGGCGGGGTGGTTCCAGCCCAGGCTGCTGGTGGGGTGGGGCGCGGTGCCGCTGGCGCAGCCGGTCAGGGCCAGGGCGAGGGTCAGCAGGGCGAGGGGCTTGGTATGGGTCACGATGGTCGGGTCCGTTAGTCCATTGTCGGTTCTGGCGCAACGCCAGAAGGTCGCGGGGCTGGCGGGCAGCGCGCGACGTCACTTTTTAATCATTTGGGGGGCGGATGATACACCGTTGCGGCGGTTGGGCATTAGCTTTGTGTTGCTTGTGATGGCCTATTCGCGGGCTTGCCCGCTCCCACAGGATCTCCACAAGCCTCGGAACTGTGTAGTACTTGGGGAGCGGGCGCGCCCGCGAAGGGGCTATCAGTTGTACGAAGATTCTGAACTTGGGGGCCAAAAGCTTCAGGGTTTGGTGGCTTCAGAACTATCCTACGCGCGCCGCCGAAGTATCGCTGTTGTCGGGGAAATGGCTCACGGATACCGTTTTCGGGTCGCTCTGGCGACCGGGTGTGAGAACCCTGATCGAATAAGCGCTACCCATTTATGGTGGCCGTACGCGGGCAGACTTCGGTCTGGCCGGGCTTCCTTATTCGACCGGTTTCTCACCCCGCGTACGGCTGCCACCCAAATCCGTGAGAAAGATTTCTGGCAGTCCCCTCCCCGAGTA
>Ga0268257_1002747_pt1 | contig 11989 bp, 9 predicted proteins | sample AgamicAtPrz_FD_200249 | JGI IMG/M metagenome (GOLD analysis project Ga0268257, IMG submission 200249) | Agave microbial communities from Guanajuato, Mexico - At.P.rz (v2) (version 3) | ecosystem: Host-associated > Plants > Phyllosphere > Phylloplane/Leaf | place: Guanajuato, Mexico | collected...
CCCGTCTACATCACGTTCGACATCGACGGCATCGATCCGGCCTACGCGCCGGGCACCGGCACGCCGGAAATCGCGGGCCTCACGGTGCCGCAGGCGCTCGAGATCATCCGCGGCGCGAAAGGGCTGAACATCGTCGGCTGCGATCTCGTCGAAGTCGCGCCGCCATACGACCCGTTCGGCACCACGGCGCTGCTCGGCGCGAACCTCGCGTACGAGTTGCTGTGCGTGCTGCCGGGCGTCGCGTACCGCGACTGATCCCGGCGCCGCCACTATTCCAAATCAGAGGATTCCAGAGGAGCACATATCAAGATGGGGACTTCCGTCAAGCAACCGAAGCGGGCGGCGCTCGCTTCGTTCGTCGGCACCACGATCGAGTGGTACGACTTCTATAGTTATGCGACCGCCGCCGCCATCGTGTTCGGGCCGCTGTTCTTTCCCGGCGAAAACCGCTTCATCAGCCTGCTCGCGTCGTTCGGCTCGTTCGCGGTCGGATTCTTCGCGCGGCCGCTCGGCGGCGTGATGTTCGGCTATCTCGGCGACCGTTTCGGCCGCAAGCGGTCGCTGCTCGCGACGCTGATGCTGATGGCCGTGTCGACGGTCGCGATCGGCCTGCTGCCCACCCATGCGCAAGCCGGCGTGATCGCACCGATCCTGCTCGTGCTGATGCGCGTACTGCAAGGCATCGCGGTCGGCGGCGAATGGGGCGGCGCGGTGCTTCTGGCCGGCGAGCATGCGCCCGAAGGCAAGCGCACGTTCTTCGCGTCGTTCGCGCAGCTCGGCAGCGCGAGCGGCCTGATCCTGTCGATGCTCGCATTCGGCGCGATCAGCACGCTGTCGAAGGACGACATGATGAGCTGGGGCTGGCGCGTGCCGTTCCTCGCAAGTTCCGTGCTGCTGATCGTCGGCTTCGTGATCCGCGCGAGCGTGTCGGAATCGCCCGAGTTCGAGGAAGTCAGGAAGAGCGGCAACATCGCGCAAAAACCGCTGCGCGAAGCGCTCAAGGTCTGGCCGCTGCTGCTGCTCGCGATCGGCGCGAACGTGTACGGGATCGCCGGCGTGTATTTCAGCAACATCTTCATGATCAGCTACGCGACGCAATTCCTGTCGCTCGACCGGTCGATGGTGCTGCATTGCATGACGATCGTCGCGGTGCTGCAGTTCGTCGTGCAGCTCGCGGCCGCGTTCCTCGCGCAGCGCTTCGGCACCACGCGCGTGCTGCTGATCACGGGCGCCTGGGCGATGATCGTCCCGTTCGTGATGCTGCCGCTCGTGCATCTGGGCACGCCGGTGTCGATCACGGTCGGCGTCGGCCTCGCGACGCTCGCGGAATCGGGCTACTACTCGGTCGTCGCGGGCTTCGTCAGCGGCATCTTCGTCGCGCGGATTCGCTATACGGCGATCTCGATCGCGTATCAGGTATGCGGCGCGCTCGCCGGCGGCCTTACGCCGCTCGTCGCGACCATCATCGCGCAGAACACCGCGCCGCAATGGTGGCCGCTCGCGCTCCAGTACACGAGCGCCGCCGTGCTGTCGTCGCTGTGCGTATGGTTGATCTCGCGCCGCGTCAGCATCGACGATGCGGGTGCGCCCGGCAAAACGAAGGACGCGCTGCCGCGCGGCACGCGCGCCGCGTAGCGCTCGACGCGTAGTGCCTGTCGCAAACACATGCATGACAAAAAACGACCCGCTTCCGCGGGTCGTTTTTTGCCGTCCGATCGTCAATCGTCGATCGCGGCGGTACCGCACGGCATTCGCTGCGTCACTGCACCTGGTTGCGCAGCGTCTTCGCTGCAGCGACCATGTTCGTCAGCGCCGGAATCACTTCCGCCCACTGACGCGTCTTCAGCCCGCAATCCGGGTTCACCCACAGACGTTCCGCCGGAATCCGCTCGGCCGCTTTCCTCATCAGGCCGACGATATGATCCTGCGTCGGAATGTTCGGCGAATGGATGTCGTACACGCCCGGCCCGATTTCATTCGGATACTTGAACGTGTCGAACGCATCGAGCAGCTCCATGTCCGAGCGCGACGTCTCGATCGTGATCACGTCCGCGTCCATGTCGGCGATCGACGCGATGATGTCGTTGAACTCCGAATAGCACATGTGCGTGTGGATCTGCGTGTCGTCCTGCACGCCGTTCGCGGTGATGCGGAACGACTCGACCGCCCACTTCAGGTATTCGTTCCATTGCGCGCGGCGCAGCGGCAGCCCTTCGCGCAGTGCAGCCTCGTCGATCTGGATCACGCGCACGCCGGCCTTCTCGAGATCGATCACTTCGTCGCGGATCGCCAGCGCCAGCTGGTAGCACGACACCGAGCGCGGCTGGTCGTCGCGCACGAACGACCAGTTCAGGATCGTCACCGGGCCGGTCAGCATGCCCTTCATCGGCTTGTCCGTCAGCGATTGCGCATAGGCGATCCATTCGACCGTCATCGCCTTCGGGCGGCTGATGTCGCCGAACAGGATCGGCGGCTTCACGCAGCGCGAACCGTACGACTGCACCCAGCCGAACTGGCTGAATGCGTAGCCGTCGAGCTGTTCGCCGAAGTATTCGACCATGTCGTTGCGCTCGGCTTCGCCGTGCACGAGCACGTCGAGCTCGAGCGATTCCTGTTCGCGCACGCTGCGTTCGATCTCGGCCTGCATCGCCGCGCGATAGCCGGCTTCGTCGAGCGCGCCGGCCTTGAACCGGCTGCGCGCCTGGCGGATTTCGGCGGTCTGAGGAAACGAGCCGATCGTCGTCGTCGGGAACGCCGGCAGGTTCAGGCGCGCCGACTGCTTCGACGCACGCTGCGCATAGGGGCTCGCGCGGTTGCCGAGTTGCGCGTCGATGCGCGCGATCGCGGCCTTCACCGCCGGGTTGTTCACGCGCGGCGAGCGGCGGCGTGAATCGATCGCGGCGGCATTCGCGGCGAGCGCGTCGGCCACCTTGTCGCGGCCTTCGTTCAGCGCGGTCGCGAGCACCTTCAGCTCGTCGAGCTTCTGCAGCGCGAACGCGAGCCACGAGCGAATTTCCGCGTCGAGCTTCTCCTCGCTCGCGAGATCGACCGGCACGTGCAGCAGCGAGCACGACGGCGCGAGCCACAGGCGATCGCCCAGTTGCTTCGCGAGCGGCTCGAGCCAGTCGAGCGCCGCGTTCAGGTCGGTCTTCCAGATGTTACGGCCGTTGATCGCGCCCACCGACAGCACGCGGTCGGCCGGCAGTTCGCGCACCAGCGCGTCGACTTCATCGCGTGCGTTGATTGCGTCGATATGCAGGCCGTCGACCGACAGCGACGCCGCGAGCGTCAGATTGTCCTGAAGCTGGCCGAAGTAGGTGGCGAGCAGCAGCTTGATGCGGCGCGTTTCCAGCGCCGCATACGCGGTGCGGAATGCCTGGCGCCATTCGGCATCGAGCTCGGTGACGAGGATCGGTTCGTCGATCTGCACCCATTCGACGCCCTGCGCGGTCAGCGTGTCGAGCAGCGCACCGTACACCGGCAGCAGCTTCGGCAGCAGCGCGAGGCGATCGGAATCGTCCTTCGCCTTGCCGAGCCACAGGTACGTGACGGGGCCGAGAATCACCGGTTTCGCGCGCACGCCCTGCGCGTTCGCTTCGGCGAGTTGCTGCAGCAGACGCGACGGATCGAGCGAGAAGTTCGTGTCCGCATGGAACTCCGGCACGATGTAGTGGTAGTTCGTGTCGAACCACTTCGTCATTTCACCGGCTGCGACACCGCCGCAGCACGCCGCATGTTCTTCCGCCGACTGCGCCGAACGGCCGCGTGCGACGCGGAAAGAGTTGTCGAGCGCATCGCCGTGGAAATCCTGCACGCGCTTCGGCAGGTTGCCGAGCGTGAAGCTCATGTCGAGCACCTGGTCGTAGAACGCGAAGTCGCCGATCGGCGCGAGATCGAGATCACGCTGGTCGTGCCAGTGGCGTCGGCGCAGCTCGACGCCGAGCGCCTTCAGTTCGTCGCGCGACGATTCGCCCTTCCAGTAGCGTTCGAGACCGAACTTGAGTTCGCGCTGCGCGCCGATGCGCGGAAAACCGAGGTTGTGTGTCGTGACCATGAAGCTGCCGTCCAGAAGAAAGAGTAGATCCGGCAGCCATCATAGGGATTTCAAACCATGAAATAAAATGGCATTATTTCATTTATCCATTAACATTTCTCATGCATCCATGGGGTGAGCGCGATCCATGCTGGAACGATTCCATCTCGTCGTCATTCGTGAAGTCGAGCGCCAGGGCTCGCTGACCGCGGCGGCCAACGCGCTGCACCTCACGCAATCGGCGCTCAGCCATACCGTCAGAAAAATCGAACAGCAACTCGGCACGCCGATCTGGGACCGGGAAGGCCGCGGCCTGCGGCTCACGCAGGGCGGGCACTATCTGCTGAAGCTGGCGAATCGGCTGCTGCCGCAGTTCGAGCTCGCCGAGGAACGGATGAAACAGTACGCGAAGGGCGAGCGCGGCACGCTGCGCATCGGGATGGAGTGCCACCCGTGCTACCAGTGGCTGCTGAAGGTCGTCTCGCCGTACCTGTCGCGCTGGCCCGACGTCGACGTGGACGTGAAGCAGCGCTTCCAGTTCGGCGGCATCGGCGCGCTGTTCGGTTACGACATCGACGTGCTCGTGACGCCCGATCCGCTGAACAAGCCGGGGCTGCGCTTCGATCCCGTGTTCGACTACGAACAGGTGCTGGTGGTCGCGGATTCGCACCGGTTCGCGCATGTCGACTACGTGACGCCCGAGCAACTGACCGACGAGATCCTGATCACGTACCCGGTCGAGACCGACCGGCTCGACATTTACAACCAGTTCCTGACGCCGGCCGGCATCGTGCCGAGGCGGCACAAGTCGATCGAGACGACCGACATCATGTTGCAGATGGTCGCGAGCGGGCGCGGCGTGGCCGCGCTGCCGCGGTGGCTCGCCGACGAGTACGCGGACCGGATGCCGGTCGTGCCGGTGAAGCTCGGCAAGAACGGCATCGCGAAGCAGATCTTCCTCGGCATCCGCGAAGCGGACGCAGCGATCGACTATCTGGCCGCGTTCGTCGCGCTGGCGCGCGAATCGACGTGGAACGCGCCACGCATGCTGCGCTAGGCGCGCCCCCGGTTGTCCCGCGCGTCAGGCGGCGCGCATGCCGGCGCGTTCGCCGCGCTCGACCCACGCGCCGAACAGCAGGCCGATCGTCGTCCACATGATCACCTGCATGCCGATGGCCGCCACGCGGAACTTCCACAGCAAGGCCGCCGGGAAATCGGCCGGCAACTCGCTGACCGACGGCAGCCCGATCTGCACGGCCGCGATGATCGCGACGAACACGAGCCCGGCGACGATCGACGCGTTCCACTGGCCGAGCTTCGCCAGCAGATGGCGGCGCACGCTGACCGAGAACACCATCGTCGCGACCGAGATCGCGATCATCAGGAAGAAGAGGCCAGTGCGATAGCCGATCGTGTCGGGGTCGCCGACCGACGGCGGATTGGCCGGGTACTTGAGGTTCGGCACGATCACGAGCGCGACGAACGCGGCCAGCGCGAGCCATGCGGCCAGCGGCCGTGCCGGCAGGCGGCTGCCGCGTCCGTACGCATACGCGAAGACCAGCGAGAACAGCCCGCCGAATGCCGCGCCGTAGGTCACGACGCCCGTCAGCAGCCCGAGGCCGGCCTGCGTGTGGCGGCTGACCAGCTCGGGTTCAGGCGCCTCGCCTTGGGCGGCGGTGGTTTTTTCTTCGAAGGAGATCGCCTGATCGACTTGCGGTTCGCCGACGATTTTCGCGAAACCGAACGTGAGGAGGCCCGCGGCGATGCCTGCGAGCATCCCGCGCATGAGCAGCTTTCCGACCATCGTAGGCTCCGCGTCAGTGGCAGGGAAAGCCGAGCAGATGGCGGCCGTCGTGGACGAATTCGTGTACGACCATGCCCGGCACGAGCGACGTCGCGCCCTGTTCCGCACCGACGAAATACAGGGCGAGCAGCAGGATCAGGCCGACGAACACGGCCCACGGCAACAGCTCGCGGACGGGGATGGGTGCCGGCACGACCGCCGGCTTCAACACTGCTTCGCTCATGGATGCACCTCAGGGGAATCGCGCCCCGACAAATGATGGATGGGTACGAAGGCAGGTCTGGCTTCCGGGATCATCGATTCCCCGGTTACAGTGGCGCGACCGCGCCGGAATTGCACCGGCTTCCGCGCTTCGTATCGGGCGCATTGTACGCGCGAACGTTCGCGTATTGAAGCAATGACACACGGGCAAGCGCGCCCCGCTCCGGATCATCCGACAACCGACATGACCCTGCCTGCCTCGCTCTGCCTGATCGCGCACGCGTCGACCCGCGCCATGCGCACCGGCACGTTTCCCGACGACGATCCGCTCGACGCACACGGGCTCGCCGAAGCCGCTGCGCTGCGCGGCCGGTGGTTGGGCGTTGCCGGTTCGCTCGTGCGGTGCAGCCCGGCACGCTGCGCAAGGCAGACCGCCGACGCGCTCGGGCTGCACGCCGACATCGACGACGCGCTACGCGACATCGATTACGGCAACTGGCGCGGCAAGCGGCTGCACGATCTCGCACGCGATCTGCCTGACGAACTTGCCGCGTGGATCGGCACACCGTCCGCGTCGCCGCATCGCGGCGAATCGTTCGAAGCCGCCGCGCATCGGGTCGGCACATGGTTGAGCGCGCTGCCGCCCGATCGCGACATCGTCGCGATCACGCATGCGCCGATCGTCCGTGCGGCCATCGCGCATGTGCTGCGGATGAGTCCCGAGGCCGCCGCGCGTCTCGACGTCGCGCCGCTGTCGTGCACGACGTTCATCGCGTCGCCAGGCGGCTGGACGTTGGCCGCGACGGACGACGTCGTGCGCGACGCCGGTGCGTAGGCCACTGTCCTGCTCACTATGTGAGCGAACGATGCGCCCCGATGCCTTACATGCCGCCGCTCGTCTTACATCCCTGTAAGACACATCGTTCGTCCTCCCGACTGTCATCAAACTGACTGCTAGCCGCAGCTAGGATCGGACGCGGTTCCCTCACGAGATGCCGTCATGAATCCATCTGCTTCATCCGCCTCGAACAATCCGGGCTCCGTCGCCCGCACCAGGCAGATCGGCTATGCCGCGTTCCTGCTGGTGCTCGTGCTCGGCGCCGTCTATATCGCCACGCACCTGATCGACGATCTGGCGCCGGTTCGCGAAGGGACGCTGTTCCCGTACCTGCTGCTCGGCGCCGCACTGCTGATCGCGCTCGGCTTCGAATTCGTCAACGGCTTCCACGACACCGCGAATGCGGTCGCGACCGTGATCTATACGCACTCGCTGACGCCGAACGTCGCGGTGATCTGGTCGGGCATGTGGAACTTCTTCGGCGTGATGGTCTCGAGCGGTGCCGTCGCGTTCGGTATCCTGCAGTTGCTGCCGGTCGAGCTGATCCTGCAGGTCGGCAGCGGCTCGGGCTTCGCGATGGTGTTCGCGCTGCTGATCGCCGCGATCGTCTGGAACCTCGCAACCTGGTATTTCGGGTTGCCGTCGTCGAGCTCGCATACGCTGATCGGGTCGATCATCGGCGTCGGGCTGATGAACCAGCTGATGCACGGGCCGTCCGGTACGAGCGGCGTCGACTGGGGCCAGGCGCTCGGCGTCGGCAAGTCGCTGCTGCTCTCGCCGATCGTCGGCTTCCTGTGTGCGTCGCTGCTGCTGCTCGTGCTGAAGGCTGTCGTGCGGATTCCGGAGTTGTACAAGGAGCCGCCGAAGGATCAGCCGCCGCCGTTCTGGATTCGCTGCCTGCTGATCCTCACCTGCACCGGCGTGTCGTTCGCACACGGGTCGAACGACGGGCAGAAAGGGATGGGCCTCATCATGCTGATCCTGATCGGCACGGTGCCGACCGCGTATGCGCTGAACAAGGCCGTCACGCCCGCCGAATCGCAGACCTTCGTCGCGGTCGCGAACCAGGCGGCTGCGACGTTCGGGAAGTACACGAACGGCGTCGCGCCGTCCGCGAACCCGCGCGCCGATGTCGAACACTACGTGCAGCACCGTGAACTGACGCCCGCCGTGCTGCCGGCCGTCGCGCAGTTGTCCACGTCGCTCGCGACCGCCGTCGGCGCGTCGGGCTCGATGGCAGCCGTGCCGCAGCGCGATGTCGACAACGTGCGCAACACGATGTATCTGGTGTCCGAAGCCATTCGCCTGATCGAGAAGTCGGGCCAGCCCGCGTTCGCCGCCGACGACAAGCTCGCGATCGACAACTATCGCAAGCAGCTCGACCACGCGACCAAGTTCATTCCGACGTGGGTGAAGGTCGCCGTCGCGATCGCGCTGGGTCTCGGCACGATGGTCGGCTGGAAGCGGATCGTCGTGACCGTCGGCGAAAAAATCGGCAAGCAGCATCTGACGTACGGACAGGGCGCATCGGCCGAACTCGTCGCAATGCTGACGATCGGCGCCGCCGACATGTACGGGCTGCCCGTGTCGACGACTCACGTGCTGTCGTCGGGTGTCGCGGGCACGATGGCGGCGAACGGCTCCGGGCTGCAATGGAGCACGGTGCGCAGCCTCGTCCTCGCGTGGGTGCTGACGCTGCCGGCGTCGATCGCGTTGGCGGCAGGGCTTTACTGGCTGTTCCGGTCGCTGGCCTGATCGTGGACGCGGCGGGTGGCGGGCGATCGCCGGCTACCCGCCGTGTAGACTCGATCTGTCGCTTCTCCGCTTCTCCGCTCTGGCACGTCGTCACATTCAGTGTGCCGATGCTGCGGCCCGCGCCTCCCCGTTTCCTCCGAATTAAAGCGCAAGATCTGGAGCGCGCCGGCACGCGGACGCCGCTAGACTGGGTTCATCGACTTTCATCGTGAATTCGACCGTGCGCGACCGCACGGCGCCGCACTGCCGATGCCCGGAGGTACGCCCGTGAACATTGCCGATCTGCAACCTGCCGTCGAATCGCTGGACCTCGCGCAACGCGTCGACTCCCTCGACTGGCCGAGCGTCGATGCCGAGCTCGATCGCTACGGATGCGCGCGCGTGCCGGGCCTGATGTCGGCAAGCGAGTGCCATGCACTCGCGTCGCTCTATCCGCGCGATGCGCTCTATCGTTCACGCGTCGTGATGGCGCGGCACGGCTTTGGCCGCGGCGAGTACAAGTATTTCGCGTATCCGCTGCCAGCGGTCATCGCCGAGCTGCGCGCGACGATCTATCCGCATCTCGCGCCGATCGCGAATCGCTGGAACCAGGCGCTCGGGATCGACGTCCGTTATCCGACGGACCATGCGACGTTCCTCGATCGCTGTCACGCGGCGGGACAGACGCGACCGACGCCGCTGATCCTGCAATACGGCGCCGACGACTACAACTGCCTCCACCAGGACCTGTATGGCGAGCACGTGTTTCCGCTGCAGGTCGCGATCCTGCTGTCGGCGCCGGGCCGCGATTTCAGTGGTGGGGAATTCGTGCTGACGGAACAGCGACCACGCATGCAGTCGCGTGCGGAAGTAGTGCCGTTGACGCAAGGCGACGCAGTGATCTTCGCGGTACACGGCCGACCCGTGCAGGGAACCCGCGGCGTCTATCGCGTCAACCTGCGCCACGGCGTGAGCCGGATTCAAAGTGGCCATCGCCACACGGTTGGCATCATCTTCCATGACGCGCAGTAGCGGGAACCGCGACGATCGCGCTGCTGCCGTACCGCCTGCCGCGCACCGCATGCACGGTCGTCCCGGCACCGCACGTCATCGTTAGGAAAACGTTCCGACGAAGCATGGCCGGCCACAAGGCCGCTCGCCCGCGGTGACCGACGACCGATCGCGCCGACCGTCAAGCGATCGCGGCCGCAACGTATCAGCGTTTCCGGTGAGCACCACAAAACATGCGTACTCACCTGTCGCCCCTTCAATACGATTTGCAGTCCGGCCTATCCTCGCGCCACGTTGGCCCGCAGCCGGTCGCCGGCGTCGGAAGCCAGCCGTGCGTAGCCCGGCAATGTCAGCAGCGCGAGCACGCCCGCCGCGACGAACGCCCAGCGGAAATCCTCGAGCACGTAGTTCATGCCGGCCGCATCGCCGCGCCCCCATGCCGCGAGCCGCAGCGACAATGCTCCGAACGCGATCCCCATCCCGATCGTCATCTGCTGCGCGGCGCTCCACAGCGTGCTGGCCGCGCTCGTCTGCTGAGCCGGGATATCCGCATAAGCCAGCGTCGCGAGCGTCGTGAACTGCATCGATCGCGTGAGCCCGTAGACGAATACGACGAGCAGTGTGATCGCCAGCGGCGTCGACGCGGTCAGCCAGCCGCATGCGATCGTGAAGATGCCGACGATCGTCACATCGACGAGCGCAACGCGCCGAAAGCCGTAACGGTCGAGGATCCACGACGTGCCCGCCTTCATCCCGAGGTTGCCGAGCGCGCTCGCGAGCAGCAGCAGGCCTGACTGGAACGGCGACAGCCCGAAGCCGATCTGGAACAGCAGCGGCAGCAGATACGGGACGGCGTTGATCGCCATCCGCGTGATCGAGCCGGTGACTACCGTCACCGAGAACGTCGGCACCTTCAGCGTCGTGAAATCGAGCAGCGGATGGGCGCAGCGTCGCGCATGCAGCCATGCGGCGATGCCGAACAGCACGCTTGCGCCCACCAGGACACCCGCGCGCGTGAAGTCGACATCCTGCTGGCCGGCCGCTTCGGTGCCGATCAGCAGGCAGGTCAATGCGCCGCCGGCCAGCACGAAGCCGCCCCAGTCGAGCGGCCGTTGCTCGTCGGCCCGCGTATTCCGGACGATCAGCCAGGTACAAACGAGCGCGGCAAGACCGAACGGCACGTTCAACAGGAAGATCCATCGCCATGACGCATAGGTCGTGATGAAGCCGCCGATCGGTGGCCCGACGACCGGCGCGACGATGCCCGGCCACGTGATCGTCGCGATCGCCCGCATCAGCCTCGCCTTCTCGGTACTCCGCACGACGATCATTCGCCCGACCGGCACCATCATCGCCCCGCCGATACCCTGCAGCAGCCGGGCAGCCGTGAACGACATCACCCCGTCGGACAGCCCGCACAGCACCGACGCACCGGTAAAGACGACGATCGCACTCGCGAAGACCGTACGCGACCCATAGCGATCCGCGATCCAGCCGCTGATCGGAATGAACACCGCCAGCGCCAGCATGTAGGCCGTCATCCCGAGACTCAGCGCATTCGGCCCGACGCCGAACGAATTCGCCATTTGCGGCAGCGCGGTCGCGATCACCGTCGTGTCGAGATACTCCATGAAGAACGTCGCGGCGACGAGATACGGCAAGAAGTCGGTCGTCCGACCACTTTGAGCGGGGCTGTCAGTCATGGACGATGCAGAAGACGGAATGCAAAAAGCGCCGACCGCCGGCGGATGCAGGCAAGCACCGGGGAATCGGGACGAGCGGTGATATTACCGCGAAGGGCTTGCTTCCCGCTCTGCCGAGCATGTCGCGCGAATGAAGTTTATGCGCATAGATTTTTTATGATGATTTCGCGCTGCGATCGCCGAGTGGGCACATGACACGGCGCCTCGAAGGACGCGCAGATGCAGGGATTTTTCGTCAGAAAGCCGTATTCATCGATCATTGTCGATCAACATCGCTCATCATCAGCGGTCGCAACGTCGTCGCCGAATGTGCAGTATTGGCCGGAATCGATCCTGAAGACGGATGGTACGGTAGCGGAAGGAGGTGCTGGGAAATTCCGGACGGTACAACCGCCGATACCCGAGAATAACGGAGCGCAGAATTGAGCGGCTCGGCACTGCTATTCATTACGTCGCAGACGGAAGTCGGCGTAGGTAGCCTCGGTAATGCTTCGCCGCCTGCGTTTTTGGCGGCTGAAATGCAAAAACCCCCGCCTGATCGGGCGGGGGTTTCTGGCTTAGGGAGCCTGACGATTACCTACTTTCACACGGGAATCCGCACTATCATCGGCGTAGAGTCGTTTCACGGTCCTGTTCGGGATGGGAAGGGGTGGGACCGACTCGCT
>Ga0268257_1002748_pt1 | contig 11989 bp, 13 predicted proteins | sample AgamicAtPrz_FD_200249 | JGI IMG/M metagenome (GOLD analysis project Ga0268257, IMG submission 200249) | Agave microbial communities from Guanajuato, Mexico - At.P.rz (v2) (version 3) | ecosystem: Host-associated > Plants > Phyllosphere > Phylloplane/Leaf | place: Guanajuato, Mexico | collected...
TTTCGCGCTGATCTGGCACATGTGGCTGGTGGCCGGCGTCGCCTTCGCGGTGACGGTGATCGCGGCGATCGTCCACACCTTCAACTACAAGCGCGACTACTACATCCCCGCCGATGAAGTCACGCGCACGGAGGATGCCCGCACCCAGGTGCTGGCCGCCCAGGCCTGAATCCGCAGCGAGCGATATCCAACATGCAAGCAACGACCATGACGAACAACACCGGCGCGCCGGTGTTCTACGACAACGGCGATCACCATCCGCAGCACGGCACGCTCCTCGGGTTCTGGATCTACCTGATGAGCGACTGCCTGATCTTCGCAGTGCTGTTCGCGACGTATGCGGTGCTGGGCCGCAGCTACGCGGCCGGCCCGTCGGGCGCCGACCTCTTCGACCTGCCGCTGGTGGCGCTCAACACCGGCTTCCTGCTGCTGTCCTCCATCACCTATGGCTTCGCCATGATCAAGATGCTGGCCAACAAGAAGCAGGGCACGCTGGCCTGGCTGGCGGTCACCGGCATCCTGGGCCTGTGCTTCCTGGCCGTGGAGCTCTACGAGTTCGCGCACCTGATCCATGAGGGCGCGGGTCCGCAGCGCAGCGCGTTCCTGTCCTCGTTCTTCACGCTGGTGGGCACGCACGGCCTGCACGTCACCTTCGGCACGATCTGGCTGGTGACGCTGATGGTCCAGGTGACCAAGCTGGGCCTGACCAAGGAGAACAAGCGCCGCCTGATCTGCCTGTCGATGTTCTGGCACTTCCTGGACGTGATCTGGATCGGTGTCTTCACCTTCGTTTATCTGATGGGAGCGCTGCAGTGAGCCACCATGACCACAAGCACGACGACCACGGCCACGGCCACGGTCACGACGATCACGACGACGTCGGCTACCACGCCACCGTCAAGGGCTACGTGATCGGTTTCATCCTGTCGGTGATCCTGACGGCGATCCCGTTCTGGCTGGTGATGGGCAAGGTCATCGCCTCGCCGGCGACCACGGGCATCGTGCTGCTGGCCTTCGCGGCGGTGCAGATCGTGGTGCACATGATCTATTTCCTGCACATGAACTCGAAGGTGGAGGGCGGCTGGTCGATGCTGTCGCTGATCTTCACGATCGCCGTCGTGGTGATCATGCTGGCCGGATCGATCTGGGTGATGTTCCACCTGAACAGCAACATGATGCCGATCCACGACATGCGCAACATGCCCTGATGGACGAGGTTCATCCGGAACTGCCGCGGCCGCGCCGCAGCACTGCCTTCTGGGCGCTGCTGCTGGGCGCGGCCCTTTTGTTTGCGGCCTTCGCCGCGCTGGGGGCGTGGCAGCTGCAGCGGCTGGGATGGAAGCAGGACCTGATCGCGCGCGTGGAGCGGCGGCTTGCCGCGGAGCCGGTGCGCGCGCCCGGCGCGGACCGCTGGCAGACGATCACCAAGGCCGATGACGAGTACCGCAAGGTCGTGCTCACCGGCACCTTCGACCACTCGCGCGAGACGCTGGTGGGGGCGAGCACCGAGCTGGGCACCGGCTACTGGGTGCTGACGCCGCTGCGCACGGTGCGCGGCGACTGGGTGCTGGTAAATCGCGGCTTCGTGCCGCCGGAATTCAAGACACGCGCGTCGCGCACGGCGTCGGAGACGCAGGGCGAGGACCGCGTCGTCGGCCTGCTGCGGCTGTCGGAGCCTGGCGGCGGCCTGCTGCGCCGCAACGTGCCGGAGCAGGATCGCTGGTACTCGCGCGATGTCCAGGCGATCGCCAAGGCGCGCCATGTGGTCGAAGGACCGGTGGCGCCGTACTTCGTCGACGCGGCCGCGGCCGATGACCAGACGCGCTGGCCGCGCGGCGGGCTGACGGTGGTGCGCTTCAACAACCACCACCTGCAATACGCGCTGACCTGGTTCGCGATGGCCGCGATGACGGCGGGCGTGGGCGTCTGGCTGTGGCGTGTCGAGCGCCGCAAGGCGCTGGGTTTGCCGGGCTCGAAGGACTGAGGCGCGGACCATGCTGAGCCGTCCCGATCCGGACGACGACCACCCCGACGACAGCCGTTACCTCGACGGCGCCGGGGCGCTGGCGCGTGGCGACACCTCGGGCGCGGGCCGGGCGCTCGAGGCGGGACGCAACAACCTGCAGCAGTTGGTGCAGCTGCGCTGGCTGGCGGCGGCGGGGCAGTTCGCGACGGTGCTGTCGGTCCACTTCGCGCTGCACATCCGGCTGCCGATGCCGGAGATGCTCACGCTGCTGGCGGTGCTGGTGCTGTTCAACGTGGCCTGCTGGCTGCGCACGCGCTGGGTGCCCAGCGTGCGCAACGCCGAGCTGTTCGCCGGGTTGCTGGTCGACATCGCGGTGCTGAGCGGGCAGCTGTACTACAGCGGCGGCGTCACCAATCCCTTCATCTTCCTGTTCCTGCTGCAGATCGCGGTGGGCGCGGTGCTGCTGCCGTCGCGCTACATCTGGTTCACGGTGGCGGTGACGGGCGGCTGCTTCGTGGCGCTGACGCAGTGGCACCTGCCGCTGCTGGTGCCGGACATGGAGGGCCTCTCGCTGCCACCGCACTACATCGGCGGCCTGCTGATCTGCTTCGCGATCAACGCCGGGCTGCTGGTGATCTTCATCCAGCGCATCGGCCGCAACCTGCGCCAGCGCGACGCGCGCCTGGCCGATCTGCGCCAGCGCGCCGCCGAGGAGGAGCACATCGTGCGCATGGGCCTGCTGGCCTCGGGCGCGGCGCATGAGCTGGGCACGCCGCTGGCGACGCTGTCGGTGATCCTGGGCGACTGGTCGCGCATGGCGCCTTTCGCCGGCGATCCGGAGCTGCGCGAGGAGATCGAGGAGATGCAGGTCCAGCTGCGGCGCTGCAAGGCGATCGTGAGCGGGATCCTGATGTCGGCGGGCGAGTTGCGCGGTGAATCGCCGGTGGTGACGACGCTGCAGGCCTTTCTTGATGACCTCGTGCAGCATTGGCTGACGACGCGCGCGCATCACGGACTCGAGTACCTGCCCGATGTCCATCTGCCGCGCCTGCGCATCGTGTCGGACGTGGGGCTCAAGCAGATGATCGACAACGTGCTGGACAACGCGCTGGAGGCGGCGCCTGGCCAGCCGGTGACGCTGCGCGCGCTGACGGAGGACGGGCAGCTCGTGCTGCGGGTCGCGGATCGCGGGGCGGGTTTCCTGCCGGAGATGCTGGAGCGCTTTGGCAAGCCCTATCAATCGAGCAAGGGGCGGGCCGGCGGCGGACTGGGGTTGTTCCTGGCGCTGAACGTGGTGCGATCGCTGGGCGGACGGCTGCAGGCGCGCAACCGCCTGGCGGAAGAGGGTGGCGGCGCCGAGGTGGAGATCCGTCTGCCGTTGTCTGCCCTGGCCCCCCAGGACCTGCCGGAGAATGCTGCCCATGGATGACCTTTCGCCTGCGGACACGGACCGTCTGCTGCTGATCGTCGAGGACGATGACGCCTTCGCGCGGACGCTGTCGCGCTCGTTCGAACGCCGTGGCTACCAGGTGCTGCGCGCGACCAGCGTGGAGCAGGTGCAGAAGCTGCTTGCCGAGCGCGGCCGGGAAGAGGCGCCGGAGTACGCCGTCGTCGACCTGAAGCTGGCGGGCGGCGGTTCCGGGCTGTCGTGCGTGCAGGTGCTGCACGAGCATGACGCGGAGATGGTGATCGTGGTGCTGACCGGCTACGCGAGCATCGCGACGGCGGTGGAGGCGATCAAGCTGGGCGCGCGGCACTATCTGGCCAAGCCCGCGAACACCGATGACATCGAGGCGGCGTTCGCGCGCGCGCAGGGCGATGCGGAGGTCGAGGTCACGGACCGGGCGACCACCTCGATCAAGACGCTGGAGTGGGAGCACATCCACGAGACGCTGGCGGCGACGGGGTTCAACATCTCGGAGACGGCGCGGCGGCTGGGCATGCACCGGCGCACGCTGGCGAGGAAGCTGGAGAAGCAGCGGGTGAAGTGAAGCCGCTCCGCCGCTCGTTTCGAGCGATGCGCGGCGGCCTTATCCTGATCGTGTCGTGGCAACTCGATACGAAAGGAAGATCGATGAAACCCTCGCAGGCGCTTGCGTTGAAACGAGACCTGATCGGCTCGATCGTGGCCCGTTATCCCACGACGAACCTGCGTGTCTTCGGATCCGTGCTGCATGGGCAGGATCGCGAGGACAGTGACCTGGACCTGCTCGTCGACGCCATGCCGAGCGCCACCTTGATCGACCTCAGCGGTCTTCATCTGGAGCTTGAAGACCTGCTTGGCGTTCCCGTGCATCTGCTCACCCCGGGAGACCTTTCTCCGAGGTTCCGTGGCGAGGTGCTTGCAGAGGCGCGTCCGGTATGAGCCGCATGGGATTGGTCGAGTACCTTGACCACATGCATGAGGCCGCGACCTTGGCGCATGGCTACGTCGCGGAGATGACCCAGGCTCAGTTCCAGAGCGACAAGAAGACGCAGCAGGCGGTGATCTTCAACATCGTCGTATTGGGAAGAAGCCGCGACGGTGCTGTTGAAGGGGCATGGCGCCTTCGTGGCAGGACACCCTCAGATTCCATGGCGCAGCATCAAGGACATGCGCAATCGCATCGCGCATGTGTACTTCGACATCAATCTTGATGTCGTGTGGCGAACGGTGAAGATCTGGGTCCCCGAACTCTTGGTGAAGCTGCCTGCCGTGCGGGCGGCGGCAATCGCCGCCGGTGGATAACGCGGACTTGCCATGAGAAAGGGGCCGCGAGGGCCCCTTGTCATTGACGCAGACGGACGCTCAGTTCGTACGCGTCGTCGCCGGCGCGCGTACCACGCGCGACTTGCCGCCGGTGGTGACGACGATCACCGGCTCGCCGGCGATCCAGTTCTCGTTGCCTTGCGCCTGAACGATCGCGCGGCGTTCGCCGTTGCGCAGCTGCAGCAGGATCTCGACGGCCTGTTCCTTGGTCACGCCGCGTTCAACCGCATTGCCCAGTGCCGCGCCAGCCACGGCGCCCAGCACGCCAACGACCAGGCCTTCACGATGGCCGCCGACACTGCCGCCGGCCACGCCGCCCACGACCGCGCCGGTCACCGCGCCAGCGCCGCTCTGCGAGCCGTCCACCGTCACCGGGCGCACCGACAGCACGGTCGCGTCCTGCACCTGCGACATGCGCTGCGCATCGCCGCGCTGGATCACATCAGGGCTCGTCGTCGAGCACGCGGCCAGGGCGGCCACCATCGTGGCAATCAGCAGCTTCTTCATTTCATCTCTCCAGATCGATGCCCGGCCAACGGACGCCTGTGACCTTCCGTTGACCGTGCAACAAGTCTTACCCGCCCGTGACACGGACCCGCGCCGCAAGGCGGACGCACGTCAAGAACTCTACCGGAGCCCGCTTTGACGCCCCTTAAGACCGCGGAACGACTGCGATGGCAGCGCGGTCAAGCGGTTACGGCGCGACGGGCATGGCGTGGCGGGCTGCTACGACGCATACAACCTCGACGATTTCGGCACGCTCGCCAGCAGGATAGGGACAGGATGTCTACCCGACCAGGGACAGTCCACCAACGGCTCAGGACTGTCTAGGAAATCGGGCGCGATTCATCTCGTATGCCTTTCGGTACTCGTTATGCTTTTCACGCCAGTCTTCGACTTTTATGTGAAAAGGGCGCTTGAGGCATCCTCAAAGCAAGAAGCAAACAAGAACATGAGGGAGGCAGGCCGTGAGGCCGTTAACGACCTCCGACTCCTCAGAGAGCACCGCTATGTACGAGCGAAGCACCTAGCAGTGATGGTCGCACCAAAAGCTCGTGGCGCGGTTGTGGGAAACCTTCAGTTTGGTCAAATAGTGCGCGTCGTGGAAAGCGAGCGAGATTTCTCGCTCGTAACCTGGCGAGTGAAGATGGTAAGGCAGAGCTGCAGGGCTGGGTATTCACTCGCCATCTTGAGCGCTTCAGGTAGCGTCGAGCGGAATCGTCACTTGACGGCTCGGGGATACAAACCAATTAGCTCCCGTTGGTACTGGTCAACGAGCTTTGAGACCGCTTTGTCCGAGCGCTTGGTCTGCTGTTCGAACTGAGATGCCTTAAATTTGTAGTTTGCGTCCCGTTTCGCCAACAGGAACAGGGCTTCTGAGACGGCCTCAGTGGCCAGTGCTAGCTGGCCACGCCCCTCATCCGAGCTCGCATTCCATTCGTACTTGGGCGAGCGCCAGAGCATGGCGAAGCGGAGGGCCGCACCATGCAGCGCTTCCGTCACCACTGCAGCCGTCCTTTCGTCATCTAGTTCCCCTGCCGGTAGGTACCAGCACCACTCATCGACAGACCTCCCATCAAGCGGATTGCGAAGCTCTCTGAAGGGTTCTCCTTCCCGCGACTCCATTACCGCCACGGCGGTCGCTGCATCGGTGAACACTCGCATGCCTTTGCCCGCCCGCTCGAAAGTGGCCGCCCGCGTAATTGCGTCGCCCGCCACGAATGCGCCGAGCGACTTCTTCGTTTTGTCGGGCTCCACGATGTCACCATATGCCAGCCCGCCACGCACTAGCAGACCTTGAGCTATCGATTCCCCCAAAATCCACCGACCACAGTCCGTCAGTGCGCCAATGTCTTTACTCCAGACGAACGCACAGTCGGACAGCTGAGCAATTTGAACTGCTGGGAAACCGTTCTGCGCACTAATCAGAACCGCTCGCAGCGTCATCAGAAGCTTGGCCGCCAGTATCTGGTGCGGTGACGACCCTTCGGAGTCCACTTCCCAAGGAGCACAAGCTTCACCAGTAAGCTTAATTCGTCCTCTCGTAAGCGCACTGAACCCAAGTATGTCAATAAAGAGAACCGCTCCTTTATAGCATTTCATGTGTCTTACTCTAGATGTGCCTCAACTGCCCACGCAGACCATTCGTTGAAATTTGTGAGCCAGCTCAATAGAAGCTTGAAAAGATGTCCGTCGCCCCGGGGCGCGATGTCAAGACATGCTGAAGGTTGTGTCCCTGCGAATCAAAAGGCGTCCGTCTTTGGAGAGCTTGAGGACGACCCTCGAGGCGTATTCAGGCGGGAATTTTCCTACGCCGGTGGAGAAGATAATCTGAAATGGCTTGCTCAGTGGGTTTTCAAGCTCATTAATCTGTCGGAGGACCTTTACCAGAGCTTCGAGGTCAATGCCAGCTGTTTCGGGCGTGTCGACTAAGAGCAAGCGGGGAAAAGGGATGTCTGATAGTAGCGCGAGCTGGAGCAGCGAGAGATAGTATAGGAAGCGCTTCGGGACCTTGGCGCTGTGCTCGCGGTATTGGCCGTCGTTGATGACTGGAAGATAAGTTTGTGTGTCAATGGCCGCGCTTCTGCAATCGGTAACAGACGACGTCATGAAGTTGTTGTACACGCGGTCAAACTGTGAAATTTGATTTAGCAACTCAGCTTTGGAGGCGCCGTCGAGGCGAGTGACTTCCAGCTTTGCGCTATCAAGGGCGGACTTCTTGTCGCTTACTCGTTTGAATAGCGCGCCGAGCTTGTTCTCTAACCGAAGTGCTTCTTGACACTTTGCTAGCTTTTCTCGGACGTCCAGTAGCTTGTCATCGATTTCTTCGAGGGCCGTCTCAACTTTCTCCGGACTATTTCCTGCCTCTGAAATCCGTTCGCGTCGCTCTGAAAGTTCGCGCAGGATGCCTTCACGCTGTTGATTCCATTGCGCGTGCTCGTCGCGCACTCCCCGAATTGCCAAACGGAGGGTTTCAAGAGCTTTGGTTTTTCCCTTGAGAATTTCAATATACTCTGCGGGGCTGTAAAAGAACCGCTGGTAGTCCAGCTCTTCAACAGAGTGACCGCAAACACAATGTCCCGGGGTTCGTGCAACATCGTTGAGGCAATAGGGGCAAGTGTCGCGCGAGAATAAGTTGAGCTGGCCATGAGCGTAGATGACCTTGTTGATTCTTTGTATGTCTGCCTCTAACGCGCGCTCCACATCGACAAGGCGCCCGGCCTCATTGAACAACTGCTCTCTTTGCTCGTCGATATCTTTTCGTTGTACCTCCAACTCGCGAACTTGCAGCAGCTCGGCAGCAAGTGTTTGTTGAGCTTGCTCACTCCCAAGTTGCCCACGTGAGAATGCCTTGCGAGTTTGTAGTAAGGACGAAATCTGTTGTTCCAGTTCCGCAATTCGCCCGGCAAGCGCCTTGGAGTTTGAAATCTCTGTCGCTCCGCTGGCGCGGAGCAAATGATCGACAATATCCTTGTATTCTTGGTGTACCGACTTCGCTGCAAGATAGTCACGTTCAGCGGTTTTCTGAACCCCTATGGCGGCATAGAGCTCCATTAGAGTCTTGCCAACCAAGATCTGAAAAATTGCCCGACGAATCTCCAGTGAATCGGAGACGAAGCTCGAGGTTTCTGCCGGTTTATAGATTCCGTGAGGGTCTGGACTCTGGTTGTGATAAACCAATCGCGCTAGGTCGGTGAAGTTGAGTTTGAACTGCTTTCCGCCTTGGAAGATGTCGACCACTGGAATATTCAGGGCGCCAAGCAGCCAATCGGAGAACGTGACGGCGTCCTCGCGGCGAAATATGGGGAAAGTTTGGGCCTGGACTTCGTCCGTGACTCCGTCAATCTCCGCAGTCGCCTTAATGACCGTAATGAAATTGTCGCGCAGCCTGCGGCTGAGCGTGAACGTCTGTCCATCGATTCCGATTACTAGCCGAACCAAGTTGTTCGAGTCGTTTACAACCTCTTTATGTACTTCATTCGAATCCGGGTCGAATTCGTCTACTCGCCCTCCAAGACCGTAGTAAATCAAATTGAAGAACGTCGACTTTCCGGCCCCATTTGGGCCCTCAATAATCGACACACCGTCCTCAAAGGTGGGTGACTCAAAGCCATATTTGTCGCCGATGTATTCAACCTTCCGAATGCTCAGGAAGCCCATACACGCACCCCTCTATCTTGGTAAAGACGTTCCAATAGACTGTCGAAGGTCAACACCGACAATCGTGGAATTAGTCCTTTGAGTCTTTCAGCATTGGCCTTCTCAGCAGCGAAAGTTTCATTGCTGAAGAACTCTTTCGGAAGCTCGTTGCTTGTGAGGGAGATGTCGAGGATTAGCGGATTGGCAGTTCTCTGCATCTTGAGGAATCCCCGCCTCTCCATCGAGAATATAATCTTAAATACTTCACGCTTGTGCAATTCGGCGTTGGCGTAGCTTGAGAAAAGCAACTCCCGGTCGACGGCGTTGGCGACCTTCGTGCCGTGCGTTCGTTCTAAGATGTCGATAAGGCGAGCGTCGCCGAGGAATTGAATAAGGTAGGCAATCTTTCGATGGTCCTTCACGCGTCTTGCAGAACCGCCCAGATATTCAAGTACTAAGAGAATGGAATACGCGACGAAGTAGAAGTCTTCGCCAGAGATGAAAAACAAGGGTCGCTTACTCTTGTGTGGACCTTGACGTCCCTCAAAACGTGCTGGTTCGTTATGATTCGGCACGTTTTGCCTCGTCGAATGCTAGGAAGCAGTCGTCAAATAGGGTAAGCACGGCGCCCTTGAGCGAATGGGTGTCACGGAGGGCGTAACGATACCGGCCTCGCAGAGATGCGAGGTGATTCTCGGCGAGCCTTGTTTGCTCAGCCAGTATGTCGGTAATCTGTTGTTGAGTAAGTTCTGCAGCCGGCGGACGGTTCAACAGAAGGTGCTCCTCGCAAACGTCCAAAATCCGACGCAATAACCCTTTCATTTCCCGCTCGCCCTCGGGTTCGACGGTTCTGGCAAGGGCGCAACTTCGAGCGAGCGCCTTCAGTAGCCGAGGGTCGAAATTGGGGCAAACTGAGGTTATTTTCTCGGCAAGATTGCGGAAATCTTCAGCGTCCAAGTCGTCCCATTGCTTCCAGACCGGGTCTTCGTATCGTTCGTCCTGGGCAGGCGAGAGCAGAATTTGCTGGAATATTGTTTTGAGCGAATCGGTGCTGACGAGTCGGTCAATGCTTCTTTTCGAACCTGAACGCCGCTCTAGTTCATCTAAGAGTGCCGAAAGCAGAAACGTCTCAAGGCCGGTATGGCGGTGGTTGAAGAGGCGGCAGGTTCGAATAAGTTGAAGCGCTGTGGCCTCCAAGCTTTCATTCGACTCGTTCGTGACGGTCCAGTCGATTGATTGCAGGAATTTTGAGAATTCCGGCAGTGTCATGGACTCAACGAATGTTCTGTAGCCCTTGGTCGCATCCGGATATTGCTCGAAGTACTCGCCTTTCACGACTTCAAAAGCCACTAATTTCTCTTCTTCGTCTAACTCAACGCCTGAGCTCAAATGGCAAAGGATGTCGTAATGCTTCTGCGCTTCTTCGAAGCCAAGCCGCTTTCTGAGTTCAGCAGTTATGCGTTCCTGTGCAATTTCAGCCGACGCATAAACGCCGAGCTTCACGTCGTTGGAGCGCATGAATGAGAAGTACAAGTCTAGGAACGCGACGAGGGTGTTTTTCACCGCCTTCGAGTTAAAGCTGATTCGGGAACCGTAGTACTTGTTCTCTTCTCCGCTTATTAAGGAATTGCTGTTGCCGTCATACAGGACGGAGTCTTCGAGTAACTCCATCGCGCAATAGACTTGACCATCCGTGTTCTCCTGCACGCGCTGGAGAAAGCGGATTGCCGCCCGAAGCTTCTGAAAGCGAAAGCCTTTCGTCTTGTCACCAGCCTCCCGGCTGATGTGCTCGACGTCAATCGCGGACTCTTCCGCTGCCATAACTCCTCCCCGTCCATTGCATGCTCTTCGTTCTTCGCTCGAATGTACATGACGCACACAAGATGACGGATTGCTGAGATATCGAGGCGGAGTTTGGCCCCCAATGTGGGGGGCGGGAGGACGGCTTGTTTCGCGCGCCGACGCGAAATGACCGGGTCAGGTGGCGTTTGACGACGGGCGTCTTTCTACGGTTGGCATGTCCCCCGCCGGGAGCACCCGCATCAGCTGCGCTCCTGGAAAGGCACGGACAACGCAGCTCTCCGCGCATGCAAGTGCGTCTTCTACGGATGAGGCGGTGCATGCAAACTGGAACTCAATGAAGCCGGTGGCTTGGACTCCGACCATCGAGTCGGAGCATTCCGCCGCATCGAGTCTTCGTAAGTGAATCTCGATTTCTTCATGTAGAGGCTCCACGGGGTTGGATTCTCTACTTCCGGCTGGATCAGGATTTCGAGGAGGCTTCACGCGTCATCGAAAGAATCGCCGCGAACTGCACCGGCTGACAATCGGAATTTTGCTGATATTGCTAAGGATGGCCGGCGTTGGTTCGGATGCGGCCGTCATCTTCTCGGCGCGCGGCCAACAAGTCGGGCTCGATGAACGGATTGAGCAGCCGCCCTTTGCTCGGGGCGCATCGCGACGTAAATCGTCTTCTCGCCGCGCTTCAAGCGTTCAAAGCTCCCCGCTACGACGCATACAACCTCGACGACTTCGGTACGCTCGCCAGCAGGAACTCCATCTGGTCGGCCAGGATGCGCCGGCCGCGCAGGATCATGTCCTCGTGCAGGCTGGGCACGTACGGGAGATAGAGCAGCGACATGCGTGCCTCTTCCGGCGTGCGGTTGCCCTTGCGGCCGTTGCACGCGCGGCAGGCGGTGATGCAGTTCATCCACGAGTCCTGCCCGCGGCGCGACACCGGCTGGATGTGCTCGCGCGTCAACTGGTCGGGATGGAAGCGGTGGCCGCAGTACGCGCAGACATGCCGGTCGCGCGCGAACAGCTTGAAGTTGGACAGCGCCGGCGCCTGGCGCCAGGCGCGGCTCGGGATCGCGCCGCGCACCGCGACGATCGGATGCAGCTCGATCCGCGATTGCAGCCCCGTCAGCCGCTGGAAGCCGCCGCGCAGGATATGGCACGGCTCGCCCAGCGTCCACGCCACCGCGTCGCTGGCATACAGCACCGCTGCTTCCTTCGTCGAGATCCAGGCCTGCGGTCGGCCCGAGATGTCCAGCTGCAGAACGTCCACGGTCGTTGACCTCCAGCGACAAAGGGTAATCCAGTCGCAGGGGGCAACTCAAGTGCCGGACGCGCAG
>Ga0268257_1002750_pt1 | contig 11980 bp, 14 predicted proteins | sample AgamicAtPrz_FD_200249 | JGI IMG/M metagenome (GOLD analysis project Ga0268257, IMG submission 200249) | Agave microbial communities from Guanajuato, Mexico - At.P.rz (v2) (version 3) | ecosystem: Host-associated > Plants > Phyllosphere > Phylloplane/Leaf | place: Guanajuato, Mexico | collected...
CTGCTAACACTGCTCCAGCAAATCCGGCCCCGACGATCAGGTAGTCGATCGGTTGGCGCCTCAGGCCATTGCGCGACGTCTTTTGTACTTGCCGTGAAAGAGGCGATGGTGCCCCAACCGGACGGTCCAAGACCTCGTGAACGAGCTGCTCCATCCGCCGGTGGGTATCGTCCCAGGAAAGTGTCGCCAGTTGTGCATCCGCATCCTTCAGCCAATCGCCGTCTCCAGGTTCGAGTTGAAGCGCCGCTTCGCAAGCCCCCACGAAGCTCTCGGCGTCGGCTGCGACAAACATGCCGTTGGTGTCTCCGTATTGCCTGACGACGTCGGTGATCGGCGTGCTTACGACGGGAAGGCCGGCCGCAAGATATTCAGGTGTTTTCGTCGGGCTGATAAAGCGAGTGGCCTCGTTGCGGGCAAACGGCATCAATGCAACATTCCAGCCGGCAAAATATGCTGGCAAATCCGCATAATCCTTCTGTCCCAAGTAGTGGATGTTGGGCGCCCGCGGGAGTTCCTCAGCTGCAATTTTAGCAATCGGCCCGATGAATATGATGGACCACTGAGGCCGCTGGTTGGCCAAGGACGCGACGAGGCCGAGGTCGAGACGTTCGTCGATCACCCCGCAGTAACCGAGTATCGGGCGCGCTATCGGCGCCTGATCGCACGTTGCGTCGAACCGTGAGCGGGCCGACTGAAAATGACGGACATCGACGGCGGAAGGGCAGGGATGTATGTTGTCATGCATAAGGCGCTTGGCTTCATACAATGCGTATCCGCCGGTAAATACTAGGTCGGCCCGGCGCATCAACTCCCGCTCCAACTCGGAGATGAGGTGAGGGGCAAACTTGAAATTGGCCAGTTCATCCATGCAGTCGTAGATGACAGCGGCGGTCTTGATGTGCCGAGCCAGTGGAAACATCATCGGCGTGTAAAACCACAGGATAGGAGCCATCGGGCCGACGAGCTCGAGCAGATCATCGATTAGTCCGATCAACCCCATCTCGCGCTCAGCTTCGTTCCAACGATCTGGCACTCTCGGACGCACGGCTTTCACATTCGTGCCCTCGAAAGAGTGGAACTCAAGATAGGGCAAATGATGATTTGTGGGGATGAACTCCTCGAAGAAGTAAACCTTACGCTCACCTGAGAAACGGTGCATCAAATGCTGCGGTCGTTGAAGCACGAAATCCCAGCGAAGATGAGAAAAGCAGATTAACGGCGCGTCTGAATGACTGTGCATATCATTCGTGGTTACGGTATGTGGAAATACATTCATGAATATCGGCCCTTCAAGCGTTCTATTTGATCAAATGAGGTCGAGTGCTGCACGCCTCTTCTCCGGCTTGAGGGGTGAGCTTCAATGAGCAGCTGAAGTTTCTTGATCGAATGCTGCCACGTCCATTGGCGCAGGACCGCTGCGCGGGGGGCAAAATCAGCAAGTCGCTCCAGCATCTCGGCGATCCCCAGATGAAACTGGCTCCCATTGGACACGGCGCCTGTCTCGGGGGTGATGTACTGCAGCCCGCAGCGCAGCTCAGCATTGGCAAGTACCGGGAGGCCGGCGAGCATGTATTCAGTGAGCACCGCTGGCGCACCGTCATCAACGCCGCAGACGACGCCTATGCGTGCCCGGTTCATCAAACGGTTGACTTCCGCGAAAGGAACTCCGGGAGGACCGATAAAGTCGACGTTCAGTCCAAGTTCCGCCGCGTCCTGGCGCAACGCCGCAGCATTGTCGCCATATCCGAAAACGCACAGCGTGCGAACAGTTCGAGGCAAACGGCCCAGTGCTGCAAAAAGGATGTCGTGGCGTTTGTAGGGCTGGGCAGCTGCGACATAGATGATGTCGTAGTCCTTTCGGCACTCTATCGGATAAAACGTCGAAGGAGACGCGAACTCCGGTCCGATTGGCAGGATTGCGACCTGCATGTCGGGATGGCACGCCAGCACATCCTCGCTCTGCTCTTTCGAGGCAGTCAGAATGAGATCGAAGTGACGGCTTACTGCCGACGGAATTCGCAGTGCGGGTGCATCTATCGAGTTATAAATTTTGAAGCTGTCCCGGCAGGCGAACAGTATCTCCTCGCTGACACCCAGCCCCCAGACGCAAAGGATCGTGGGAGCGCCGTACACTTCGATGTGGGCAAGCATGTCGTCAGACGAAAATGGATAATCTGTACCATTCATCATGAATGCGCGACGCTTGAGATGTTCGTCAGCGATATCGTTTGGTGGGCTCTCACCCCGCCAGTGGCTCCAGATTTCCGCCCGACCAACTATTCCTCGCGCAACGCACGCCAAGGGGAGCCGCTCTAGGTAGCCGCCTTCAACCATTACCTCGGCATTGGTCTGCAACTCCTGCTGCTCGTCCTTTGCGCGCGCCGTCCACGCCCGCAATCGGTCGGCTTTGACAGGTACCGTAGAAGCGGGAGGCCAGCCGTCCCGAAAATCGCTGATGACAACCACTTTTCGCATTGTCTAGCCCACACGCGTTTGTTCACGAACGTCCTGTCGACGGCCATGGTTGGGAATGGCTGGCTATTTGGATTCCTTAGGTTGCGTTGGAACCAGCGGGATGGAGCTTTGTTCCCAAGCGAGATAGTCAAATATGCTTTTGTCCTCATATTCGAAATTGCGAGCATTGACCTGCAGGGCGGCAAGATCGGCGGTGACCAGCCTTTTTCGCGGGCAGCGGCCAGAAGATGGTTCGTGGTGTTCGTGCTTGAGGCATAGGTTTTGGCCGAACGACCATGAAGCAGGTTTTCCGGTCTTCCAAAAGCGAGCCGAGGTAAGCCACGGAATTGAGGTGGACATCACGATCAGCGCTGGAGCTGTCCTCGGGGTGTGGTCATGCGTCTAGGGGGCAGGCAGCGGCAAGCGGCGCGCAGACCGAATCCAAATCTGGGGTAAGGTCTGGTTCGTGGTCGGAATGAATTGTCGGACCGATCTGAGTTCAACAGTACCTGCTGTTCATCCAGTACTTGGATGCTCATCATAGAAACGAGGTTCTGGGGCAGAGCATCAGCCGGTGTCTAGGCCAATGTCACCCTTGCCTCGTTGGGCGCCGCGTGTTTTTCCGGCGGCTATTGCGCCATCGCTTTAACAAGAACCAACGCCCCGGCGCGCTGTGACAACGTTCGTCAGCAGTCGGGCGACATTGATCTCGATGCGCGCACAATCGGATTCAAGCTCGGCCACATGCGAGGAATACCGGCCCTCGACTGCGCGCACTTGGTCGCGTTGATTGGCCGTAAACCCATAGGCCCGCAGGAGGTCTTTAAGTGCAGGGATCCGCAACGCCTCGATTTGCTGGCGGTAGGCGGGCAATTGCATCATTAGGCGCGAGCGCCCCATTGTTTCGAAATCCACGGTTGGCCTCCTAAGTTTTGCTTCGGAGAATCCAGTCTTGAGCGAAGGGAAAGGTTCCTCTCACTCATCTGCGTAGTGACCAGAAGCCGGCCGACGAAAGCCGGGCGATCTGGTCCCAACCGACCAGAGTTTCTGTGCGCCGCCCCTTATGCGCTTGATCCTTCATCCCTCAAGGGAGCTTCATTCCCTGTCTGTAAGGCCGTTTGAAAGCTACTCTTCCCTCTCACCGATAGTTACGAGGGCGTGGGCCAGGTCGCTGGCCAATTCTCTCCGAGCGATCGTGGCCGCCGTTCGATCAGCTGCACGCAGAATATAGGAAGGATGCCATGACACGAGAACTGGGCCGCCGTGAAGACCGGTCTCGATCTCCCCTCGTCGTCGGGCCATTGGGCGATTGTCGCCCGTCAGGGCGAAGGCTGCGGAGGCGCCGAGTGCCACCGTCAACTTTGGTTTGACCAGCGCGAGTTCCAAACCCAGCCACCAGCGGCAATGAGCAATTTCGCCGCGGTCCGGATTGCGGTGCAGACGGCGCTTGCCTCGCGGGCTGAACTTGAAATGCTTGACCGCGTTCGTCATCCACAATGTCCTGGCATCGATCCCGGCGCCGGAAAGCAATTCTCGCAGCAATTGCCCAGCCGGACCCGTGAACGGGCGGCCCTCGATATCTTCCCGGTCGCCGGGCTGTTCACCGACGATCATGAGCTGCGCGTCCGCGGCGCCTTCACCCCAGACGGTCTGCGTCGCAGACTCGCACAAATGGCAACGCCGGCATTGTGCCGCAGCTTGTGATGCCTCTTCCAGGGTGTCAATTTGCTGGGGCGGTTGCGGCATTGAGGCCCGATAGCGCTCGGACACCGTGGCCGCACCGGTTCGCGGCACAGAGATGCCATCCTTGTGCATCTTTTGTACGCGTGCTTCCGCTCCGGCAAGCATCTCGGGGATCAGGCGCGTTTCCGGCAGGTTGTGCCAGTATTTCTTCGGCATTTCAGACTGCATGGCGTTCAGCTTGATGCGGGCCGGATTGAAGATGTTGACGAAATAGGCCGCCCAGAGGCCTTCCGCCGCATCGTCAGGAAGCTTAGGTTTTGTGCTGCCGGGGCCGAAGTTCAGCGTGCCGTCGACGAACCGTGCGGTCAGGCGGGGCGTTGCGATCATCCAATCCATGTCGCCGAAGCGCCTAGCGAAGAATGCGCTTCCCGGCTCTAGAGTGTTGTGTGTCGGCTCGAACCACGCGGCGAAGCGGCGGCGGTGTCCCTCTGCCGTCATTTCCCGGAAGCGTACAAATGCATGCATCTTGTGAATGTCACGCCGGACGGATTTCTGCATCAGTGACAGCCTTCGACCGAGTGGGTCGACGGGCGAGAGCGGCTCGCCCTCACGCCTGTCGAGGCGCCAAAGCGCGCGATAAAGAAGCGACATCCGTTCAGGTGCCGAGTGCCAGATCACCGACTGGGCGAGATTCATGAAAGCTTGAGGGACGCGCGCGGCATGATCGCCTGGAGTCTCCGGCAGAGGAGATGCGTCGAAAAGGCCGGTCGAACAATCCCAGGCGATATGCTCGGGGGCGATGCGGTGGCTTATGGCGCGCCTGGCGGTATCGCGCCAAGCATCATATATTCCCTGCTCCGGAAGCGCGACCGTGTAAATCATAGGAGCTGAAGTTGCTTCGGGGGGGGCGCGAGGCGCGCGCGCAGATCACTGCTGTCGATCAAGCCTCCGGGGCTCCAGCCGGGAAGAACGACGAAAGGACGGACCTTGCGTGACAGGGCTCCCATTCGCGCGAGATCCTCGATCCGGAGGTGGTGGTTGCGTCGCGCGGCGATGACGCGGTCGACTATGCGCGTGCCGAACCCCGGAACGCGCAAGAGCGCGTCTCGGGAGGCCACGTTGATATCGACCGGAAAAAATTGCCGGTTTTGCAGTGCCCAGGCCGTTTTCGGATCAAGCTCAAGATCCAGAAACCCTCCTTGCGTTCCGGTCGCGATCTCATCGGTGGTGAAACCATAAAATCGTAGAAGCCAATCAGCTTGATAGAGCCTGTGCTCGCGAACAAGCGGCGGTTGAACCAAGGGAAGCGCCGACGAGGCGTCCGGGATCGGTGAGAACGCCGAATAGTAGACACGGCGCAGCTTGTAACCACTGTAGAGCCTGGTCGCGCAGGACAAGATCGCTGTGTCGTCGGCGCCATCTGCGCCGACGATCATCTGCGTGCTCTGGCCGGCGGGGGCAAAGCGTTGCGCTTTGCGGCCGGTGTGGGTCTTGTCTTGCGCGGCTTCACGCTCCAGTCGCACCTGCGCCATGGCGGCGCGAATGGTTTCCGGGCGCTTCTCCGGCGCGAACTTCCTCACGCTGGAGTCTTTGGGGAGTTCGACGTTTATCGACAACCGGTCGGCCCAAAGACCGGCCTCGCGAATAAGCTCTGGTTGTGCGTCGGGGATGGTCTTGAGGTGAATGTAACCTTTGAAGCCGTGGACCTTTCTCAGGGTCCTGGCGATGTGGACCATGTCAGCCATCGTTTGATCCGGCGAGCGGATAATCCCGGAGGAGAGAAACAACCCCTCGATGTAGTTGCGCCGGTAAAACTCGAGCGTCAACGACACCACTTCTTCGACGGTGAACCGCGCGCGCTCGACATTGGAACTGACGCGGTTGATACAATAGGCACAGTCGAAGATGCAGAAGTTCGTCATCAAGATCTTCAACAGCGATATGCATCGGCCATCTGGAGTGTAGGCATGGCAGATGCCACTTCCACCCGACGACCCCATTCCCCCATTGCGCGAGTCTCGCCTTTCCCCACCGCTAGAGGCGCATGAGGCGTCATACTTGGCTGCGTCCGATAGGATCGCCAGCTTCTTCCGAAGTGCCGTAGCTGTCATAACCCAAGCTTAGATGTTCACGTTATGTTCGTCAAGTTTCACCGCTGCACTCAGGCGCTACTCTTCTACCTCGCGGCAAACGCCCGCAAACCCGAACCTCAGCCCGGACAGCGACGCAGCTCGCGATGTTCCAGTCGGGCAGCGGTCTATGTATCTAGACCGGTCGTTGGAAGGCGCCGTCCTCTTGGTTTCGACGCTTCACCATCGTTGCGCTTCTTTGTCGCCTGAGGTGTTTTGACTGCGGTCTTATCGCGTGAAACAGGTGCCCTCGGGACGGGCACCTTTTATCTTTGAGCCGGCCCTCCGCCTGGCGATCACCCCTTCCGCCTAGTGGAGAGACCTATCAATCCGGTCGCCTCCCGCCTGTGCGGCCTGGCTCTCAAAATGCGATGCCTCCCGCCACATGGCAGCTTCGAACAAGGCTGTTTCTTCCCGATTGCCTGCGCGGAACTCGTCCATGAGGTAGGAGGCGAGAAGATCCGCGCGTTTGCTCGGACGTTCTATGTGGCACCACACGCAAACACGATCGAAGATGCGTTGAAGGTATTCAAGATCGTTCGGGCTCACTTGCCCGCCCTCTTTTCGCAGAGGCGACACGGCAACGTCCTCCAACTAAGCAATCGAACGATGTTCGACCTCGCGGACGGCATTGATAAAGGCACTGGGGGCACTGGTAGCTGGCAAGCCCGCTTCTAGGCAAGCCGAAATAAAGGCCTCACGCGCAACGCCTTTCGGCGTCGCTTGCCGCAGGGCGCGCTGACACGTCTGGACAGCCAGCTGATATCGCGTTCCCGTTCGTCGCGGCCATTCGTTTTCTAGAAAATCCAAAGCATCCATGACGGACGAAAATATGCGGTAGGTACCATTCTGGAAAGTCACGTGCACCGGCACGGACCAAGGCAACTCCGGGAGATACATGGCTTCCTCCTTTCGCATCTAACCGGATGAAAGAAGATGGAAATTGATCTAGGAAGCGTTGTTTTTGTTTTCAAGAGCGGGCGAATATAGGGAGCCTGATTCCGTTATCACGCGCCAAGATTTAGGCGCACCTAGCACCGCTGCAGCAGCCCCTGAGAGCAAAGAAAATGCCCCGCCTTGTGACGGGGCACCTCAAAATTACCAGGTTTGGCGACCGTACCAGTCATCGACGTCTTGCCGCACCCGATCCTTTTCGAGGCCATAACGTTCCTGAATCAGGCCTTCCAGCTGATCTCGTTTCCCCGCGATCCGGTCCAAATCATCATCGGTCAATTTCCCCCACTGTTCCTTGATCTTTCCCTTGAACTGCTTCCAGTTCCCTTCCACTCGATTCCAGTCCATGTCGTTTCCTCCTATGAATAGATAGCAGTGAAACGCCTGACCAACGTAATGGTTCGAAGCCATAGCACTGGAGCCGGCGCGCCGCTGGCACGCGGCACGTAGGGCGCGAGATTAAACCGCTGCTATCGTGCGCTTTTTCCCCGACAAAGCGGCCTCGCGTTCAGCCCAACGAAAAGCTGCGGCGAACAAGCATAGCCACGGAAGTGCTGCTTGCGCAGCAACAGTTTTTGCCATCGACGGAGCGCTCGGCTCAATCCGTGGAAGTTGGCCCTACTGGGTGTTCCCGGAGTGGGCGAGATCCAGAACGATATTGTTGCATCGCTTTTCTCGCCGCTTGCATCCTGTGCGGTGCGGGGTTGGAAGTTCGCGCGATGCCGGAACAAAGAGCCGCCCAAGGCATCCGGGGATGACGAGGCAACCTAGTGGATGCGACCTTTCAAGAATAGATAATAAGACCCGCACAATTTCGGCCCGATAGCCCCAATACGTCCTTGGCGAGATACCGAGCGACGGGATTCGGCAGGCGTTATGAGCAGCCTCAACGTGCCTGACATGAGACTTTGGTCCCAGAGCGGCCGGTAAAGGTCCATGCCTGACCTCCGACGGGAACCATTCTCCTCACTCGCGCTTGGTTCACGCAAGGCTAATTTAGTGAGGTTGACATGAACGTGATTCGTAAACCTTTGACGAGCACCAGTATTGCCGTGGTGGCGGCAGGCTTCTTATCAATAACCGTCCCAGCACAGGCACAAATCATCGAACGGTCCGCTTTCCCCGGGCAGTGCAGTCCCCGTGGGACGGCGAACAGGATGCTGGAGGCCGGAGAAGAACAATGTCAGCCGTTATCGGCTGCGGGAATAAACGCAGTCGCTCCGACAATATCGCACGGCAATACGGGGCAGAGACGCATGGATATAGGCGGCAACAGCAACACTCTGGGCCACCGGAGTGGTGGCGAACTCGGCACGCGCGGCAGTGGCTCGGGTCACGGAAGGGGCGGCGATCTTGGTCCGGGTCGTGGTGACCCCTCCCATAGCAGTGGCGGCGCCCCCGGCACTGCCATGGGCGATCAAGATTTCGGTGGCGTCGGAGATCCCGGAACAGGCAGCGGCGATCCCAGCACTAGCGCCGATCCCAATGTGAACGGCGATCAAAGCCACGACAATGGTGAAGGCTCCGGTTCCGAGGGCGATTGATCAGCCCATCATGTGCAACCGATCTCCCCCGACCCGCCGGTGGCCGGTTCGCCCCACATGAAAACGCGCGACCCAGATGAACGCCAGCGAGATCAAGGCATTCGCCGCCGATCCGATCGGCGGATGCGCTGTTGGTCATGAGAGCTACGTCATGGACGAGGCGAGGATAGGATAGGGCTCGGCGAGGAGGACGGGGCCCGAAGGACGGGCGCTACGAGCAGAGTTCGTTGCGCGGATGGGTGAGGGGGTGGATGAGGTCGTGCCACCTTCATCACGGCCAGCGCAAAACGACTATTACCGTCCCGGCCGGAAACCACTCCTCCCTCGAGCCCTTCGAGTGCGCGCTGGATTTCGACGATGGCGGCGGGAGGGGTCGTCAGCGGAGCGGAAGGTTGTCCCACCGTCCTGTCGAACCTGTCCGGACAGGCGATATTCGCGTCGACGTAGCGCTTGGAAATCTAACCGATTCCGAAAAAGGCTAGGATGGCGACGACTACGACGACAAGGCCGACGAGGTAGATAATCTGGTTCATGTCATCAACTTCCTTTCAATGAAACAACGGCTGCCAAGCCGAAAGGTTCCTCAGCAAGCTAAGAGGCGGCTTATGGAAAAGATAGGGATGGCCCACCTGCTTTCATACCGCCCCGCGCGCCTCAGGCTGGAAATGCCAGCGCCTGGCCTTGTCGTAGCCATTCCTAGGCACACTCCCACTTTTTTGCCCGGCGGTGTTTTCAGGTGCGTCGATTTCAATAGTTCCGTTTTTTCCAATCGCGATATGGCGCAAGTAGCTGACCCGGAAATCGCTTTTCAATTTCTTCTTCGGTTAGTGCAATGCGCGCCAGCACTTCATCGCGTTCCGCGCCTTCAACACGTTCGCTCGCACCCTCCAGATCGGTCATGACTGAAAAGACTTCGTCCTTTGTCATCGCCTCAAGTCGATCGGCAAAATCTGCGACCGGAATGTTGTTGAAGTTCGTCATGGATCACCTCCAACTTTCCTGGCCGTAAAGTTTGATTCGGCTTGAAAGTTCCCAAGAAAGGGGAAGAATTCCGACGCGTGTTGGCTCCTCGGCATAGCGTTTAGTGTTGAGTAAGTTCGGAGGCCACACGTGTGGTCCCCGACTAATGCGAGTGGCCTCCGACCAGAGGTGGGAGACGATCTCCAACCTCAGAGTGTCGCGATTCCCGTATTTCTCTACAATTCCGTCAAGCTTTTGCTTTGAGGCATTAGATTTTCGCTAACAACGTAGCTGTCATATCCCACGGCACAGATGTCGCAGCCTGCCGAGATGACGTCGGCCACGAATGCCGGAATCGCGCAGGCGTCATTGGCGTCGATTATTTTGTTCGCGGGTATAAGGAATACGCTTGCACGGGGAGTCTTTCATGGAAATCGTCGCTCTCTCGCTTAGCGTAGCTGCCGGCGACAAAGTGGTAGCGCCATTCAAGCGGTCGACGAGGCGCGTCAGGCGTTCGCGAGCGGAAGCGCTGATCATCACGCGACTCTACAACATCGCGGTCGCGCGGTAACGAACTCCCTTGAAACTGACCGCTACGACGCCGACGGCAGTTCCCAGGACATTGCGGATTGGTATCAAGGCGTCATCGAGGAGGAAGCCGCGGCCGACGCAGGAAGACACTCTTCTTTATGGAACGACGATCATGCGGCAGCACGGAGCGTGGCAAGGATCACCGGGCCGGATCTGCTGCGGATTTCCCTTGCACGCATAAACATGGAGCGCTCTGAGCTCGAAGAGGCCGTCGTGATCGACAAAGGTATCAACGGCGACAAAGCATGGTCCAACCTCGGACAGCAAATTCTCACCGATGACCCGTCCTAGCGGGAACAATGGCCTAACTGAGCAATTCTGCTGAAAAGGAGCGCGCCATGACCCTCGATATAAGAAATGCGACGTTTTACGTTTTGGAGCAGGATGCTCCCGCGGCATCATCTGACGCGATTCCCGTTAGCTTTGAGGAGGCCTTTGCAGAAGCGGAAAGGTTGACTGCCGGCGGGCATGCTGTGCACGTACTCTATACTGAAGATGCAACTCAAATGCAGTTGACCCGGTTCGCCGAGGCCGGAATCAGAACCAGTCTTGCGCCGCAGGGGTAGCGGCGGGGGGCACGGCTGTTGAGCACCAAATCACGCGCTGCGGCCACGAAAATTCTGGGCGTTTCAGCTTGGCAAGTTCCGACATCGCGCAAATTTCTGCATTGACCCAATTGGCGAAGACGAAGAACCAAAAAGCAGGACTAGGCGGCATAAAGGACGTGCGCTCAGGGGGCGCCCGTCTGTCGAGGTCCCGACGGAACAAACGCGTTCTGCGTTTGTTGTGCACCTGCGAACCGGTACGCGAAATTGGGAGGACACAGTCATGACCACACCCATCTCAACCAGTCTCTCGCACGATGTAGTGCACGACAGGGAAACAAAGCCATGGTCTGCGGCCAATAAAGTCTCCTGGGGTGCGGTGTTCGCGGGTGTAACGATCGGCCTCAGTACACAGTTTCTGCTTAACCTTCTGGGCGTGGGGATCGGCGCAGCGGTCCTTGATCCGTCGAGCTCCGACAATCCGGACGCCAGCACGTTCTCGATTGCAGGCGGCATCTGGTTCGTCGTCGCGGGCATTATCGCGTCGTTTGTCGGCGGGTACGTCGCAAGCCGTCTCTCTGGTCGCCCGAGCAGTTCCACTGGCGGTTATCATGGTGTGACGTCCTGGGCGGTTACGACACTCGTGGTTCTTTATCTTCTGACCACGTCGGTGGGCGTTTTGGTCGGGGGGGCGTTTAGTGGGCTTTCAAGTATAGTTAGTGGAGTCGGCGCCACGGCTGCCACGGCCGTCACCGCAGCCGCCCCGGCAATCGCCAGCTCAACCAATCCGATGGGCAACATCGAGCAGCAGATACGCTCGACAACCGGTAACGATCCGCAGGCCTTGCAGAATGCAGCGGTATCGGCAATGCAAGCCGTCCTTACGAGCGACGAGGCTAGTGCCGAGGACGCTCGCAACCGGGCTGCCGACGCGATCTCCAAGTCGCAGGGTATTCCGCTCGACCAGGCTCGCACTCAGGTTGAGCGCTATGAGAAATCTTACCGAGACAATATAGCAGCAGCAAAGCAGACCGCGATCGAAAGCGCGCAAGCCGGGACGGAGGCGGTCGCGACTGGAGCAATACTGGGCTTCTTCGCGCTGGTCTTTGGCGCCGTCGCC
>Ga0268257_1002753_pt1 | contig 11973 bp, 12 predicted proteins | sample AgamicAtPrz_FD_200249 | JGI IMG/M metagenome (GOLD analysis project Ga0268257, IMG submission 200249) | Agave microbial communities from Guanajuato, Mexico - At.P.rz (v2) (version 3) | ecosystem: Host-associated > Plants > Phyllosphere > Phylloplane/Leaf | place: Guanajuato, Mexico | collected...
TTTATTATACTTTGAGTTAAAACAGCAAATGCAAGATAATGACGGTAGTCAAAACCAATAGCACCCAGGTTATTTCTTCCACATTACGCACCATTACCCGCACATATTCCAAAATACCGAGTCCCTTCTTTCATATACCCCAGTAGGTATACTTGTAATACTCTATAATTCCGTCAAATAAATGATTTCAAAGAGGAAAACGCTTACAACTTAGCGAATATATACTTTGAGTTATTAATAAAAGTACACGGAGGGATGTCTTTTGATAAACTGCAAAAAATGTGAAAAAGAGTTTTATTTCCAAGTTACGGAAATGAATGTCCCTGGAGGCAAAGAGCGTGAGTATATAAATTGCCCCCATTGCGGTGAAACAAATGGTTCAGTTGTAACGAGCGGTGTCGTGTATATTCATAAAATTGAGGAAAACTCTAAAAATTAATGATCGATACTTTACACGACAATTGGGCCCTTGAACATAGGGCTTTCTTTAATTTTTGTACAAATAAAAACGTCACCCCGTGGTGACGCAATGGTTATCGCTTAATCTTTCGCGGCTTATTCAATTTTTTTAGTATGTCCTCCGGGAATAGTGATATCCAAATTACGGATTTCTTCAACTGTGAAAACAGCTCCATGTTCATACCTTTCAAAGGAAATGTTTAGATTTTCTAAAACATCATATACACTTTGTTCCTGCTCTAGTAGTCTCATATTGTGCTTTCCTCCTCTAATATGGTATCAACAGGTTTCTTAGCCTTAGACCTTCCATCTGCGACAAGAATGGCCGAATACAAAACCAATGCAATTCCTAACACCTGCCATCCTCGTAGATGTTCCCCCAGAAAAAGTACTCCAGTTACTACTGCAATGATAGGTTCAATCGTTGCTAAAATGGAAGCCTTACTAGCTTCTAAATGCTTTAGTCCTGAAGTATACAAAACAAAAGCTGCAACCGTTGATACTAGCGCTAACAACACCGCTGACATCCAAACATCTGCATATTGAAATTGATCCGTCTTTTTTATTATGCCACTTGTCAATAACATAAAAATACTCGTATAAAGAAAAGTGTAAGTTGTAATTGTCCATGCAGAATACCTTTGGGTTACAGGTTTACTGAAAATACTGTACAACGCATAACAAAATCCAGATAAAATCCAGATAAAATCCCCATGAACAAGGTTTTCATATGAATACCTTCTTGGCCGAGTGGCAGCAGGCCTACAACAAAGGCACAACCTGTAATTGCAAGAGCAAGTGCCCACCCTTTACGAATAGTCAGAGGCTCTTTAAAAAAGAGCCGAGACAGGATGGTTACAAACAGAGGACCTGTATATAAAAGTGTAACTGCAAGGGATAAACTCGATTGAGAAAAAACTTCAAAATAAAAAAAATTAAATAAAGCGACACTTAAAATTCCTGCACAAGCGAAAAAAATGTGATCTTTTAATCTGGTACGTAACTGATCCCGATAAAATACTGTCATAATTAGAATCAAGATAACAAAGGTAAAAATACCACGAATGGCAACTACGTCCCAAGCCGTGAATCCGCGAGCATACAAAGGGGCAATAAATAAACCAATAAGTCCCCAACATACCGCACCAGCAATTGTAATGATGTAAACTCTTAAACTCGTCAATTTTTCCATTTTTGCACCTCTTATTTCCAAAGGGAATGACACCGATTAATCACTTCGCCGTTAACCGGTGCAAACCCTCCCCAGAAACGAATGGTTTCCGCTGTTCCACAAACCTTTACTCTTTCTATTTAACCATTTTTCTCCATTAAGAGGCTATCCGTCCGCTGCGTAGTGCCTTTCTTTATAGAGCTGGATTCCGCTAAACTCATATTCTTTGTTTCAGGAGCCATAAATAAACAGAGTAGGAATCCAATGAAAAACAACGCCCCACAAATATACAATGTTACTGCCAAACCATAGTTCTCCATAATGATTGGGAAGAGAAACGTACTAGTGGCGGAGGCGGCACGGGTTATTGCTGTGGAGAATCCCACTGCTGTACCCCGAATATGTGTTGGGAACAGCTCATTCGGATAGATCCATTCATGCATTCCCATCGCATTATTAAAATTCCAAAGATAACAAAAAGAACAAAGACAAAAACAAATGACATGTTTAATCCAGAGGTTGCTCCCAGTATGAATAAAGAGATGGAAGATATAAAAAACGGCCAAATAATTGTCGGTCTTCTTCCCCATTTTTCAACCAAATAGAGAAAAGGAATCAATCCAACAAGATAGATTAAATTAAGGATCGCAGATCCTAGTTATTCCACCTTTCCATTAGCAAAACCAAATTGTGAAAGGATCTCTGGGATATAGGTTCCTATTCCAAAAGTTAGGATAAGTTGAAGCGACCAGAAAGCCGATACGAAAATTGTCCATTTCCCATTACCATTTCGAAATATATCGAGAAAAGTAGTTTCACCTTAGTCTTTGGTTCGACCGACATAACGACATTTTTTCCGAATACATTTTGAATAATAGCGTTTGCTTCTTTTTCCCTGCCTTTACTAGCAGGGAATATTTATTTCCATTTATTATTCATAATGATCCTAATAAAAATACAATTGCAAAAAAGATACTACATCTAACCGTAGTATCTTCTCTTAAAGACCTTTAAAAAAGTTCATTACCTAAAATTATAATGGAAATAAGTTTAATGTCCCTGATTGAACGGATCTTTTCCTGAGGGATTCAACCTAGGAGATATCTGGGCATAAGAAGGATTTTGAAAATCTTATATTGGTTCTTTGTAATTCTTTTTTTAGATTTTTGATGGTTTCTTTATTTGTTTTCAAATTTCTCACCTGCACAAATATAGTAAGGAAATAGTGAGGACTTCTCCTCTCATTTAGATTCGTTTTAAGGTCCTTCCAAATACCTATCTTTAATACATAGACCTTCTTTTACTACCCTATTGGGACTATAAAGCCAGTTCCTTATTTTGGATTAAGCAATGCCTCTTTTGGCGGGAGATCCCTATCCTGTTGTAGTAATCATACCGCTTTCGTTTGCAAACGATAGTATAATCCTTCTAATCTATTTCCCTGAAATGACAAGAGACCGCTAAACTCATAAGAAGAGATTTAAGCAGCCTCTATTATAATTCATCGAATTAGCAAAATTGCACCCGCCACTATTGGAGTGAGAACCATAGCACTTTTTAAAATTGGCAGTGGAACATTGTTTGTATATTTAGCTCCAATATAAGAGCCTATCATGGTTCCAGCCAGTACCTGGATTAGTAGCAAGACATTGAAGTAGCCCTCAAAATAGTAGCCAGTCCCTCCGGCAATAGCGACAGGAAGAATAACCAGCATTGTTGTGCCAACTGATTCTTGTACAGAAAGGCCCAGCACAATCATCAACCCAAGCTGGATAAATGGAGCCGACCCAATACCAAACGTACCAGATAAAATACCAGTCACTAAACCAACAGAAGCTGCTCTTACTATAAAGCTGACAGTAAATTTAGTTTCCCTTTTATGTGTCTCTTTAAGCCTATTTACAATAAAAAGGCGAATCATAAGCATAACAGCGGATAGGAACAGCATTCCCGCTGTGAGCCAATGAAGTGAATTGACCGGAATCCATACGGCAATCTTGGAACCAAGATAGGACATAATCGCCCCAAATGTACCTACAGTTATTCCTGTTTTCACATCAATATTTCCCTGCCGGTAATGGCTATAAGCTCCGGACAAAGTGGTAAACACCATAGCAGCTAGAGAAGTGCCTAACGCTGTGTGGATAGGCACCCCAAAAATAACGGTTAAAAGAGCAATGATAAAACCGGATCCTCCGGCCCCAATAAAACCTAATAAAATACCCATTAAGAACATAGTAAGTGTAATAATCAATGATGTTGTCCCCCCAAACACCTTCACTTCAGTAGTGAAATTTGTCCACGCTTATTATAGCATCTGTAACCGGCAGGACGCTTACTGTAATTATAAAAAGAGTTTGGTTTAGTTCTCTGAACCTGCATCAAAAAATGTAAAAACGAGTAAACAACAAAACTAACCATTAGAAATCAACTATCTTATTAGGAATTTGAATAGTGATTGTAAACGGCGGACATTCATCCCATTAAGATCCTTGGCATAAAGTGAGAGTGAAACAACTATTTAAGTCTATTACCACTTGAAGAAGTATTTCATCTAGCTAGAGAGTCTCCTATAATCAGTAATTGTTCTAATGCTCTAGATGTTTTATTTATGTCAAATTTACTTCTAGGCTTCCTTTCATTTATTCTATATTAATATATTTCACAGCACCTGTTTCCATTGCTGGATTAGCAACAGCTACTTATACATGGGCAGCCACCCGGGGGTCAAATGGATCAGGAATCACATAATCAGCATGAAACTCTTCATCTGAAACCAATGGCAATTGCTTGAACAGCAGCCAGTTTCATTTCTACATTAATTTCTTTCGCATGAACGGTCTAAAGCATCACGGAAAATACCAGGAAATGCGAGGACATTATTTACCTGATTCGGAAAATCAGAGCGCCCTATCCCAACCACAAGCACCCCTGTGTACCTGAATCTTAGACTATACTCCGAGCTTACCTTGATTTATTTTATGCATCTTTAATCTTTTTCGCGTAATGTTGACATATTACAGGACTCCTCTTTGTTAAATTCTTATGTTAACCTAGCGAAAAGTTTTAGTTATACATTAGAAATCCTATTAAATGATTTTAATTTCTTGCTCGTTCAATCAATTGTAGTAATTCACCATTAGGTCCATAAAACAAAATCATAAGACCGCCTTCAAGTGTTGATTTTGGTTGGTCCGATAAAAATTTAATTCCTTTTTTTCCATAATAGCTAATTGCTTGATTAATATCCTCTACTGCAAAAGCAAGGTGGTTAACGATCCCACTTTTGTTATACTCACCTATAGGATCAATATCTCGAATCAGTTCAATTTCCATACTAGGCTGTTCTTCCAGATATAAAAATGCCATCTCTCTTGTTTTAGAAGATCCTCGAAGGCGAACCTTAAAACCAAACATATCTGAGTAGTATTGAACAGCATGATCCATATTGGCAACAATAATGGCTGTATGTTCCATTTTTTTAATCATTTTGTTTCCTACTTTCATCATAAATAACAAAATTATATAAGATTTTCCACATCAACACTAAGTTTCTCTTATTCCTAGAAAATTTGAAATATGAAGGTTCACCAACACCAACTAGGACACTACGAAATCCTAATTAATGTCTTTTCCTATAACTGCTATATTACATAATTACGCAGCTTACCGATATTTTCTACTTCCACAGTAACGATGTCACCAGATTTCATTGGACAACTGCCAGAAGGAGAACCAGTAGCCAAAACATCACCGGGCTCCAATGTCATAATCTGAGAAACCCAACTGATTAGGTAAGGAATGGAAAGTGACATTTGATTCGTATTACCATCCTGAACCACTTTACCATTTAAAGTTGAAACGATTCGTAATTTGGTAGGATCTATGCCTGTTACAATCCAAGGTCCCAATGGACCAAATGTGTCAAAACCTTTGCCGCGTGTGAACTGAGGGTCCTTTTTTGTAAGATCTCTTGCAGTTACATCGTTAAATATAGTACAGCCAAATACATAATCCAACGCTTCTTCTTCTTTAATATTTTTTCCTCTTTTCCCAATTACAAGTGCCACTTCCCCCTCCAACTCGACCTGTTGAGTTAAATTACTTGGTGGAAGAACGATTTCCCCTCGATCTGGAATCAAGCTAGTTGTAGGTTTTAAAAATAAAAAAGGTTCTTTGAGGTTGGCTGTTCCACCCGTCTCTTTTGCGTGCGCAGCATATGTCCAGCCAAAATTAATCACTTTTGAAGGTGCCACAGGCTCCACAATTTTCACATCATCATATTTCACTCTTATACCGTCAAATTTCAGTTCATTGTTTATAATTTCAGTAAAATTGCTGGATAATTGTAATATTTCGTCATCCTCAACAATTCCGTAATATACTTTACTGTTATTGTTCTGATAACGAACAATCGTTTGTGTTTTTTGTAGTAACTGCATTAGAAATCAACTCCAAATTACAAATATTCACAAAAGAAGGGCTGCAAATTCATGCAGCGCCCCTTCTAGCTTCCCTAAACAGCAGTTTTACTGGAAACAACGTATTCCTTATTCTTTGCATGATCAAATTGACCTTCCCATTTCGTAATGACTACGGATGCTAAAGCGTTTCCAATTATATTAATAGTAGCTCGGCCCATATTTAAGATAAAGTCAATTCCTGCGATAAAAGCTAAACCTTCAAGCGGAAGGCCTGCAGCTGCCAAAGAAGAGAGGAGCACTACTAATGCTCCGCCGGCTACTCCAGAGATGCCTTTGGAAGTAATCGCAAGAATTATCAGCAACGTGATTTGTGCACTTAGTGACATATCAATTCCGTAAATCTGGGCAATAAATAGGGAAGCAACAGCCAGATATATACAAGATCCATCCGTATTGAAGGAATATCCAACCGGGACTACAAATGAAACGATCGATTTCGGGCATCCATAGCTCTCCAGCTTCTTCATCACTTGGGGTAGAGCGGATTCGGCACTTGACGTAGAAAAAACAAGAAGGAATTCATCCTTAAAAAATTTGAAAAACTGGATAAAATTGATTTTAAATAATTTGGCTACTAACCCAAAGCAGACGATGGCGAAGAGCAGGTACGCTCCATAAGCTGTAAGGATCAATTTTCCTAATGGAATCAGTGAGGATGCACCAAACTTTGAAATGGTTACACCAATTAGCCCAAAAACCCCAAACGGTGCTACTTTAAGAACATAGGAAACCATATGGAACATGGCACTAGAAAAGCTTTTAAAGAAATTCAACAGGGGCTTCCCCGTATCTCCCATCGCGGCGATAGCTAGACCTAACAGAGTAGCGAAGAAAATAACTGGTAAAAGCTGCCCTTGGGCCATCGAGTCTATGATATTCGACGGAACTATATTAATAATAAAATCTAAATGACTCCCCTTAGCCATCTCCTGTTCAGTTGCCACGTATTTTGATATGTCCCCTTGAGCCAGAGTTTGAATATTAACCCCCGAGCCAGGTTGGAAAACGTTCGCAAATAACAGACCGATTGCAATAGCGATCGTGGTAGCTATTTCAAAATATAGAATGGTTCTAAACCCTAATTTCCCGAGTTTCTTGGCACTGCCCATGCCGGCAATGCCAACCACAATACTCGAAAAAACAACTGGAACTACAACCATTTTAATTAACCGCATAAAAATGTCGCCGACTGGTTTTAAATAGGTCTCGACACCAGGATGTTTGTAAAATACCAACCCAACGATGATACCAAAGATTAGACCAAGTAAAATTTGAATAGGGAGTCCCAGTTTTTTCATTAGATAATCCTCCTATTTTTTATCCTTTAAATGTGCCCTACTGTTTTATCTATTGATCGATACTTAGCGATTTCCTGCTCATAAAGATCGTTACCGTATGCATCATAGACTACCATAACTGGGAAATCCTTAACAGTAAGTTCACGAACAGCTTCTGGGCCAAGATCTTCATATGCTACTACTTCTGCGGATTGGATTTTATCGCTTAAAAGCGCGGATAGCCCGCCAACGGCAGAAAAACAAATGGCTTGGTGATCTTTGCATGCGTCTTTAACCGATTGACCCCGTGGTCCTTTTCCAATCACACCCTTAACCCCATATTCAAACATGGCCGGTGCATAAGGATCCATGCGGGAGGCTGTTGTAGGAGCGATGGATCCAATCACTTGACCAGGTTTAGGAGGTGTTGGTCCAGCGTAAAAGATGATATGGTTTTTCAGATCCACAGGAAGTGGTTGATTTCTGTCCAACAGCTCGAGAAACCGCTTATGGGCAGCGTCTCTGGCTAAATAAATAATTCCATTTAGGAAGACTTCATCTCCTGCTTGTAAATTTAAAACATCCTCATTAGTAAGTGGCGTTTGTAAGTAGACTTTAGCCATTTTTTAGCACCTTCCTTTTGCAAATTTAGATTACATATGATTTTTTACGTGCAGCATGGCACTGGATATTCACGGCTACTGGAAGGGCTGTAATATGGCATCCATAGGTTTCTGCAGCTACCCATAATGCCGTATTCGTACCACCCAATCCTTGTGGACCAATTCCCAGCTTGTTAACCTCTTCGAGTAATTCTTTCTCTAGCTGGGCAATATGTGGTTCGTGGTGATGCACGCCAATTTCACGCAGAACGGCCTCTTTAGCAATCTCCGTTACCTTATCAAAGGTCCCACCAACACCTACCCCCACTACGATAGGAGGACATGCTCTTCCTCCAGCCGCTTCGATCGTATCCAATACAAATTTTTTCACTCCTGCCACTCCTTCTCCAGGGAGCAAGAATTTCATTGCACTCATATTTTCACTTCCGCCACCCTTAGGCAGAACCGTTAATTTAATCTTGTCTCCTGGAACAAGTCTGGTGTGTATCACACCCGGGGTATTATCGTTAGTATTGATTCGGAGTAATGGATCCCCTACAACTGAATTACGAAGGTATCCCTCCTTGTAGCCTTTTCGAATGCCCTCATGAATCGCTGCTTCAAAATCTCCTCCATCAATGTGTACTTCCTGGCCCACTTCTGCATAAACAACGGTAAGCCCTGTATCATGGCAGTAAGGTCTGTCTTCTTTGGCTGCCAAGTTAGCGTTTTCAATTAACTGTTCAAGAATCGACTTCCCTAACGGAGACTGTTCCGTTTCCAAGGCCTTATGGAATCCATTCACAATGTCTTCAGGCAAGTAATAGCAAGCCTCCCAGCAAAGTACAGAGACTGCATCGCGAATCTGTTCTACAGAAATCTTTCTCATTCTTCATCCATCCTTTTAATTTTTATTACGCATAAAATATAGCGAGAAAAGGTCTATTTGTGCCCCTCTCTGTTTGTCCCTTGAATCAAGTATAGAACAAAAAAACATTCATGTATAATGAATGTTTATGATTGATTTAATCGACAAAGTCGATCAAAATTGGTAATATCATAGTCGTAAGGAGGAGAGTCACTTGGAACTTAATTGGTTAAATACATTTATAACGGCTGCAGAAGAGGGGAATTTCAGGAGAACTGCAGACAGGCTCCATGTTGCCCAGTCAACGGTCACGCTTCATATTCAAAATATTGAGGACGAGCTCGAAACTCAGCTGTTCGACCGCGTCGGTAGGTCAGTACAGTTAAATCCAACAGGACTCGGATTCTTACAGTACGCCAAAACCATTTTGGAGAACTACAACGAAAGCATAGAATATGTCGCCAGGCGTCTACAGGGTTACCAGGAAACCATCAAAATCTCTGTAGCTACGGTCGTTGCAACAACATATCTTCCTAGCTGGATCAGAGAGTTTCGCAAAATGAGTCCAGAAACAGAGTTCTCTATTGAAGTGACGGATTCGAGTTCTGTAATAACGAGCGTGATCAATCAGGAGTGTGACATCGGCATTGGCCGAATTCCCGTAGTACAGGAACAATTGGAAAGCATTGAACTATATAACGACCCAATTGTTCTCGTTGGTCCACACGGTGTTGGTGTACGAAATAAAAGAGAGTTAAGTACAAACGATATCTTTCATGAAAATTTACTGTTCACCAATAACCATCCACTATACTGGGATGATCTGTTATTTCAACTTCGGCAACACGTGTCAAATGTGAGAACCATGAAGGTAAGCAAGGTACACGTTTCCGTTGAATGGATTAAGGAAGGGATGGGCATATCTTTTCTTCCGCTTACAACAGTGAAAGACCAGGTAGAGAAGGGAAATATCGATATAATTCCTTTTCCATACTTTTCTCTCCCGTCTGCACACACCTATATACTGACGCGTAAGAATCAAAACCAGACAATCAATCGCTTTATCGAGTTAATATCAAGGAAAGAATTTACTTTTAAGAGAGATTAACCATAAAGACAGGCTTCTAACGAGCTCCAAAATAGAGGGGAAGAAAAATTGGAATCCCAAAACGAATATATAGAATTCGATTTTTCCCAATATATAAACTCTATAAGGTATTAGCCTTTCTTTTGTTCTAGAGAAATAACAAAAACAGCAAAAAGACTGCACTTTCATCTAGTGATAAGTCTTTTTTGCTGTTTTTCGCATTTAACAAACCAATATTTTCAAAAATAATAAATTCATTTAAACGGATCATTTTATTCTTAAAAAAGAAAAAATCCTAAAATCATTAAGATTTTAGGATTTTGGTTGATGACCTGTGAGGGGTTCGAACCCCCGACCTCAACCCTGTCAAGGTAGGGCATAGATATTATTGAATGTTATATAGTGTTAAAATATGTTGTTAAATCTACGTTTTCATATTACTTAATACTACCTTATTCTAAGCAATTATTAATAATTCGTTGCCCAGATGTTACCCATATTGATAAAAAAAGAACTGCTGAGATTAAACTTAGCAGTTCAATATCCCCTTTGTTCAATTAATTCATGCATTCTTTTTTGTAATTCATTAAGCGTTCCTGCCTATTGGTGTATGATCTAGGCTGGCGTATTATTGACCAGTACATTCAGCAAATGGAATGTTCTTGTTTTTACAGATTCATCATACCTTACCACAAGGTTGACTCCCATTTTGTTGTTCACTATCCTACCCGTTAGAAAAAAAGAGTTGCCAAATCGACAAAATTCCATTTTTGCACCATTTAAATTATTTTATATATCTAATTTAGAATCATCAATCTCTACAATCCCTAATACCTTATTCATCTTATATATTGAATTCCAATATGAATCTTGATATAAGACACCATCTTTACAAACCAATACTTTTCCTAATCTGTACTCAGCATCGTTTGGAAACATTTTAGTACTTGCTTTAAAATTAACAGTACCTATGTATATCCCACCTAAGCCAACATGTGCAATTATATTTACATTTGACAAAATAAAAGTTACAGATGAACCCTTTAAATATTTCATATGTTGTACTTCAAGTAAATGTAATCCTTTATCTCTTTCTTTAACTGGATGCAAGTTATCATAAAATTTGATTCCTTTTAGTTTTTCGTTCTTTAAGTTCTCTGAAAATACTACTTTCCTTAAAGAATTGTGGTCTGCAAATTTAACAAAGGTTTCTCCATAAATGAAGTATCCAGCAGCTAATACAACTTTTGAAATAAATTTTATTCTAATTTCTAAATCCAACGATGTTTGCATTTCTACAGAGCCTGGATGTTTTATGTATTCCTTTTTTATTGGGTCAAACATTTCTAAGCCTGATTTTTTAAAATGAACACTGACTGGTGAATCTCCAATCTTAGCCTTTTTAATTTTTAATATAGGTTCTTTTCTCGAATGTCCTCTAAAATCATTCTTAATAGCATTCATTTTCACTAAAAAATCATTTGCCATTTTACCATCAATCTTACTACCTGCAATTGAATTTAAATTTCTATTTACATTTATTATAAAATCATCTGAACCACCTAAACTTAATGGAATTATATGTTCAACACTCGATTCAGTTTTATTAATATTTTTTCCAGAATAGATACAATAAGTTTGAGTTTGCATGTTACACCTCGTATCTGCCACAATATATGATTTTCCAGGTTATCCGAATTTATTGTTCTACTTTTAGGAAAATTGTCAACTAATCAGAAATTAGCTTAACCACACTTTTCAGACAAAAACGAAATAATTGTATGTTGTCTAGGTATACCTCCACCAAAGATTCACTTTGTATATTTAGACGTTGTAAATTCAAAACAGCTCCTTACATAAATAAATTAACATTACTTCCTATTAAAATTAAGGCTTTTATATACATTCTTCATTGGTAATATTATTTCCTTCTTCTTCCACTAAACTGCTGCGTTAGTTCAATAACGGTAAAGAAAAAGAGACTGCCGAAAAACAGTCCCTTTGTTGTGAAAGTAAAGCTTCCGT
>Ga0268257_1002754_pt1 | contig 11972 bp, 11 predicted proteins | sample AgamicAtPrz_FD_200249 | JGI IMG/M metagenome (GOLD analysis project Ga0268257, IMG submission 200249) | Agave microbial communities from Guanajuato, Mexico - At.P.rz (v2) (version 3) | ecosystem: Host-associated > Plants > Phyllosphere > Phylloplane/Leaf | place: Guanajuato, Mexico | collected...
CCTTGTCGAAAGCAAGGCTACAGCGCCCTACGCCGATACAGGGCGATTGGAGAACCAGCATGAAGATAGGCAATAAGCCGGACCTGCAGCAGACCGCTGCAGCCGCCAAGCAGGCCCCGAAATCCGCAACCACGGTTGCCACCGAAGAATCGACCAAAGGCTTGTCCGAGCGCGCCGCCGGTGTGCCCGTGTCCTTTTCGTCCTCGGCCCGCGCCCTGGACAGCCAAAGCCGCACCAACACCGACTTTGATGCCGATCGCGTCAAGGCCATGCGCGAAGCCATTGCCAATGGCAGCTTCCGCGTCAACGCCGAGGCCGTGGCAGACAAGCTGCTGGCCAATACCGAAGAATTCCTGGTTCACGCCCGCGGCTGAACCCCCGAACAGAGGCTGACCCGATGACCTTGCAGGAAATGCTCGATTCGCTGGATGCGGTGATTCAGACCGTTTCGGCATCGCTGCAGTCACCGGACGCATCCGCGCTGGAGCAGTCCAGCACCCGCCTGCGGGACGCCATGGTGGCGTTCTCCCAGCTCGCCAAGCGCTTCTCGGCCGACGACTGGACGCCTGCACTGCGCGAGCGCGCACAGAATCTGGACCGCGAAATCTCCCTGGTCCGTGACCAGCTGGCCAGGCTTTCCGTGCTCAATCAGCGCCGTACCAAGGCACTGGTGCCCGCGGCCGAAGACAGCACCTACGAAAGCAGCCTGCGCGGCGCATCGCAGACCGGCCGCGCACGCATCTATCACGCAGCCAGCTAGGCTCGAATCGGCAACTCCAGCAAAAAGGCGAGCCAGAGGCTCGCCTTTTCTTGTTTTGGCAGGTCTCACTGCTCGCCCTTGGCGATCTTCACCGGCCGCCAGGCCCAGACACCATAGGCGCGGGTAAAGCCTTCAGGCAATGGGTCCGGGGCCACTGCCACCTCGATGATGCGGGCGCTCGGCAACTCTTCCTCGCGAATCCAGGGGCTGTATTGCAGATTGCGCTCCACGTAAACGCGCGGACGCTCGGGCAGCTCCATCGCAATACGCCCGGCCAGCGCCTGCGGGCCGATGATGATGTCCACAGGGCCGCCCAGTGCCTGATGCGCCGCCGGCGCCAGACCTTCCACGATCTTGTCCACGGGGATATGGTTCTGATGGGTGCTCTTGTAGCCCGACAGCCCCATGGGCGAAGCCAGCCAGAACTGCAGCAGCAGCAGCGCCTGCAGAACCCCAAACGTCAGCCAGGCGGCACGCAAGTCCCCGGCGGCACCCCAGCTCCGTGGCGAGCGCGCCCACTCCATGACGGCCGGCACGCACAGGAACATGAAGGCCGTACCCCATTGCAGGTGCAGATAGGAGCCCGTAAACAGGCACAGCACCAGCATGGCCAGCAGCGGCACCAGGCCCCAGAGCAGCCAGAACTCGCGCAGCATCCTGTCCGCGTCGACTGGCAGCTCCTTTACGGGCGCAGTCTGCGCTCCAGTCTTGCCTGCCGTGCGACGCCCCCACCAGAGAGCCACACCCAGCACGATCCAGGCAGGCATGCAGCGGTTGAAGATCCAGTCCACCGCAAACGTCCAGGACATCTTGATGCGCGCGGCCGTATCCAGGTGCAGACCCAGGGACGTGCGCTCTGCGTAATGCATGGGCATCCAGTCATGGGTTTTCAGCCAGTACAGATGAGGAGACAGAACCAGCAGGCCGACCGCAGCAGCCAGCGCTGCTCCTTTGACATGCACCGGGTTCTTCCAGGCGCCAATGCGCAGCCACCACAGGCCGATCACGCCCAGCGCCAGCACATATTGGTATTTGCTGAGCATGCCCAGGCCCGAAACCAGGCCCAGCCAGGCCCAACCCGCCAGGGACGGCTTGCGCGTGACATGCCAGGTCAGCGCCACGGCCAGCGATATCCACAGCATCATCACGACGTTGTGGTTGTAGTAGTAGAGCCGCCCGCAATAGAAGGTGATGCTCAGCGCCGCCAGCAGGCCCACGGTCGCATAGGCCCGGCCCCGCATATCGCACAGCAGCTTCCAGAAAATCGCCAATGAGCCCAGTGTGAGCACGCCGCCCAGCACATAGGTCAGCCCAATGGACGGACCAAAGACAGCCGCGGAGGCGGCCATGATCCAGGTCGGCATCGGCGGATGCTTGAAATAGCCCAGCTCCAGGGAGTGAATCCAGATCAGCTGCTCCACGTTGTCCCCGGGCGCAGCCAGGGCCGTCACCCAGTGAATGGCCAGCCAGATCACGCCGTATACGGCGAGCAAGGCGGCAACGGCACGGCCGCCAAGAACAAGAGATTCGCGTTGAGCAGCGGTCATCAGACGATCAGGAAAGAAGCAGGAGCAGTAGGGGCGTGAGTATAACGACGGCCTTTTTGAAGCAGTGCAAACCGTGGCCGGCCCAGCAAGCAGTTACAGACTTGCGCGAAAATCCTGCCCCATGACCGATTTTCACGCCGAATATGCTCCCGCAGCCCCGCCAGCCCAGTTGCCGCGCCAGCCGCTGAGGCTGAGCTGCGTGGTGCCGGCCTATAACGAACAAGCCAATATCGAGGGGTTTCTGCGTGCGCTGGCCGAAACGGTTAGGGCCTTGACGCCCGATTTCGAGATCGTGGTGGTCAACGACGGCAGCCGTGACGCCACGCATGAGCTGAGCCTGCGCCTCGCCCAGGAGCTGCCGCTGCGCTATCTGGCCCTGTCGCGCAACTTTGGCAAGGAAGCCGCCCTGTCTGCCGGCATAGACCACGCCCGGGGCAACGCCGTGCTGCTGATCGACGCCGACTTCCAGCATCCGCTCGAGATGCTGGCAGAAATGCATGGGCTGTGGCAATCGGGCTACGAGATGATCTATGGCGTGATCGCCGACCGCGGCGCAGAAAGCGGCGCCAAGCGCATGGGCACCCAGTTGTTCTACCGCGTGATGAACTCGGGCAGTTCGGTCAAGATGCCGCCGAACGCAGGCGACTTCCGCTGGATGGACCGCAAGGTCGTCGATGCCCTCAAGGCTTTGCCGGAGAACAATCGCTTCATGAAGGGTCTGTACGCCTGGGTCGGCTTCAAGACCGTCGCCCTGCCCTTTGTTCCCAGGGACCGTGCGGCAGGCAGCTCCAGCTTCAATCTGCGCCGCCTGGGGTCTCTGGCCCTCCTGGGACTGACCTCCTTCACCACCCTGCCCCTGCGCGTCTGGAGCATGGTGGGGGCGGGCATTTCCCTGCTGGCTCTGGCCTATGGCCTGTGGATTGCGGCCGAAGCCCTGTTCTTTGGCAACCCTTTGCGCGGCTGGCCCACACTGGCGGCCAGCATCATGCTGTTCTCGGGCGTGCAGTTGCTGTCCATCGGCATTCTTGGCGAGTACATCGGTCGCATCTACGAAGAAGTCAAGCGCCGCCCCATCTACCTGGTGGCCCATGATGAAGACCGCAGTCCGCTGCGCGAGCCATCGTGATCGTGGGCGCGCTGCAAAGACTGCGCCGCCTGCCGCAGCTGCTGCAGTTCGTGCTGGTGGGCGGCTCCGCAGCAGCCACGCATCTGGCGGTGGTCGGCCTGCTGGTGTCACTGCTGGGCCTGCCGCCGCTCGGAGCCAATGTGCTGGCGTTTCTCGTGGCCTTTGTGGTCAGCTACAACGGTCATGCCCTGCTCACTTTTTCAGCAGCCCAGGCCAGGGGCTGGCCGGTGGTGGCGAAATTCTTTGCCGTGGCCTGTCTTTCCTTTGTCGCCAACGAGGCGCTGTACTACATCGCCCTGAACTGGCTGCACTGGCATTACTTCTGGAGTCTGGCCGCCGTGCTGGTGCTGGTGGCCATAGGCACTTTTGTCATGAGCAAGTTCTGGGCCTTCAAGGCAAGCAGCGCCGCATGAATCACATGAAAACCTCCCGTGCCATCCTGCTGTGTGCCGACGATTACGCCCTACATCCGCTGGTGGACGACGCCGTGCAGCAGCTGACGCTTGCCGGTCGTCTGTCGGCCACCAGCTGCATGACCACCTCGCCACTCTGGCCGCAAGCCGCGCCGGCATTGCGGGAGTTGCGTCCCCGGCTCTCGGTGGGTCTGCACTTCAACCTGACCGAAGACCATGGTGGACAGCATGGAGCCCAGGCGCTGGGCACGGTGCTGCGCCAGGCCTATGCACGGCAGATGCCGCAGGAACTGATGCGCCAAGCCTGGCGCGAACAGCTCGATGCTTTCGAGCAGGTCATGGGCACGGCCCCGGACTTCATCGACGGCCACCAGCATGTGCATCAGTTGCCGGGTCTGCGAGCGGCCATGCAGCAGGAACTCCAGGCCCGCTACGCCGCGCACGAGATGCCCTGGGTGCGCTCCACGGCACCGGCCGCAGGCCTGTGGCGCAGCCCCAAGGCCGCCATCATCGCCTTGCTGGGCGGCTGGGCCACCACCAGACGGCTACGCCATGCAGACATCCCCATGAACCATGGCTTTGGCGGTGTCTATGGCTTTGATGCCCCCGACACCGCCAGCTATGGCAGGCAGATGGCCGGCTGGCTGCCGCATATGGCGGCTGGCGGCCTGCTGATGTGCCACCCGGCCAGCGGCGTGGTGCAGGGCGATGCCATAGGCAGGCAGCGCCCCGTGGAGTTCGACTATCTGATGTCCGACGCCTTTGGCGAGCTGCTGCAGCGCACCGGCTGCCATATCCATCAGGGCCTCATCCAGCTGGGCTAGGACTTCTGTGCCTGGGCCCGCATCTGGGCCACCGCTCGCTCGAAGACCCGCCAGAAGGCGGCGTCCTGCGTGGTCGCGAAATTGATGCGCATGCAGGTACTGGAGCCCCGGCTGGCATGAAACATGGCACCAGGTGCAATCATGTAGCCCTGATCCAGCAGCAGCTGGGTCAGAACCTCGGTATCCACACCGGTATCCACCCAGCCGAACATGCCCGCAGGCTCGGCCACAAAACGGCAACCGGCAGCCTGGGCCAGCGCCACGCTGCGCGTGCGCGCCTGGGCCAGATGCTGGCGCAGCCGCTCGGCATGGCGGCGCAGCTGGCCTTGCTCCATGCACAGGGCCAGCGCCTGCTCCATGGGAGTCGGCGTGGACAGGGTGGACAGCAGCTTGGTGTCCAGAAGTCTCTCGACCAGCTCGGGCGGCGCTGCCAGATAGCCCAGACGCCAGTTGGGCACCAGCACCTTGGCAAAGCCGCTGATGTAAATGCTGCGCTGCAGCCGGTCCAGCACCGACACGCGTGGTGCGTGATCGGGCGCAATATGGCAGTAGCTATCGTCCTCCACCACATAAAAGCCATGGCGCTGCGCCATCTGCAGCACCTCATGGGCGCTGGCTGCGCTCAGGCTGTAGCCCGTGGGGTTGTGCAGCACACTGACACTCACATAGAGCTTGGGGGCCATCGTCTCGCAATAGCGCTGCATCACCGCCATGTCCGGCCCCTCGGGTCCGCGCGGTACCGGCAGCACGCGCATGCCCATGGCGGCCAGGCGCGCATACTCCACGGCCCAGCCCGGCTCTTCCACCATCACCGGATCGCCGGGCTGCAACAGGGCCCGGCTCACGATGTCCAGTGCCTGGGTCGCGCCCAGGGTGGTGATGATCTGGCCCGGCCCCGCCGCGATGCCTATGCGCTGCATGCGCCGCGCCAGCGCCTCGCGCAGCCGGCTGTCGCCCATGGGCTCGCCATAGCGCACCAGCGATTCGCGCAGCGCCTGCCCGCTGGTGACCTTGCGCATGGCCGCCACCAGAAAGCCGGCATCCAGCCATTCGGCGGGCAGCACGCCGGCACCGGGCTGGGGTTTGCCGGCCACGCTTTCCACAAACATGCCGCGGATCAGCATGGTGGCGTTGATGCGCGTGCCCGGCGGGATGCCTACCGGGGTATTGACCGCTCCCTCATTGATAGCTATCTGCGCTTTACCCTCCTGCGTTTGAAGCGGATTTTGCACAATGTCGCGCACAAAGAAGCCGCGTTGCGGCCTGGCCTCGACCAGTCCCTGGGCCTGCAGCAGGTCGTAGGCGGCCACCACCGTGTACGGACTCACGCCCTGCTGGCGCGCACATTCACGCACCGAAGGCAGGCGCGCACCTGCGGGCAGCAGCCTGGTGCGTATGCGTTCGGCCAGACGCTCGGCCAGTTGCTGGGTCAGGGTCAGGGCCGCCTGGCGGGACAGGGAGATGGACATGGTGATGTGCAGCGAACTGTATTGAAGCGAACACCAATACAGAAGCCATATTTGTGAGACTGTCTGTATAGGTACTGTAATGGTCTCAGGCGTATATTGAGTCCATCAACCTCTCTTGGCCGCCCTCCACACAGGGCTATGGTCACGGTCTGCGGCCTCACCGACTGCAGACCACACCGTCGCAATTGCCCGCCAGCCCACACAGGCAAACCGGCCGCGACACAATAAGCCCCACCTGCTGGTGCATAGTTGCAGCGCCTTGCGCGCCGCAGCGATTGCATCCCGAGCCCCAAGCTCAGGCCGGCACATGCCCGACAATGGCGTGAGAATGCACACCGGCCAGCCCTGCACGGGCTGGCAACGTAGAGATCGAGTACTGTTTTATGACAACCTGGACGCTGGCAGAACGTGCTGCCAAGATGAATTCCTCCGCCATCCGCGAGATCCTCAAGCTGACCGACCGCCCCGGCATCATCAGCATGGCTGGCGGCCTGCCTTCCCCCAAGGCCTTCCCCCTGGACGCGTTCACCGAAGCCTGCCAGACCGTGATGCAGCGTGACGGTGCCGCAGCCCTGCAGTACTCGACCACCGAAGGCTTTGCCCCGCTGCGTCAGGCGATCGCCGACTTCCTGCCCTGGAGCGTCGATCCCGAGCAGATCCTGATCACCACCGGCAGCCAGCAGGCACTGGACCTGATCGGCAAGGTGTTCCTGGACAAGGGCAGCCGTCTGCTGGTCGAAAAGCCCACCTATCTGGGCGCCCTGCAAGCCTTCACCCCCATGGAGCCCGTGGCCGTAGGCGTGGACAGCGACGACGAAGGCATGCTGATCGAGGACTTTGCCAAGCAGATCGGCAGCGGTGCCGACAAGGCCCGCCTGGCCTATGTGCTGCCCAACTTCCAGAACCCCACCGGCCGCACCATGAGCGATGCGCGCCGCCAGGCCCTGGTCGACAAGGCCAGGGAGCTGGACATTCCCCTCATCGAGGACAACCCCTACGGCGACCTCTGGTACGAGCAGGAGCCTCCCCTGCCCCTGGCTGCACGCAACCCCGAGGGCGTGATCTACATGGGCTCGTTCTCCAAGGTGCTGGCCCCCGGCCTGCGCATCGGCTTCATCGTCGCGCCCAAGTCCGTGTACGGCAAGCTGACCCAGGCCAAGCAGGCTGCCGACCTGCATACCCCCAGCTTCAACCAGCGCGTGGTGGCCGAGGTCATCAAGGAAGGCTTCCTGGACCGCCATGTGCCCACCATCCGCGCCATGTACAAGGCCCAGCGCGATGTGATGCTGATGGCCCTGGAGCGCGAAATGGCCGGTCTCGACGTGAAGTGGACACGTCCCGTGGGCGGCATGTTCCTCTGGGTCAAGCTGCCTGCGGGCATGGACGCCCAGGCCCTGCTGGCCAAGGCCGTGGAGCGCAATATGGCTTTTGTGCCCGGCGCCCCCTTCTACGCCGGCGATGCGCAGAACAACACGCTGCGTCTGTCGTATGTGACGGTGTCTGCCGAGCAGATCAACGTCGGCATCAAATCCCTGGCCGAGGCTATCAAGGCCAGCCTCTGATCTGAAAGCTCCCCCTGAGGCGCTGACGCGCCTTCCCCCTCTCTCTTCGGGAGGGGAACGACGCCATCGCCGCAAGGCGGCTCTTGCTCGGCGTCTCTAACACCCCATGGCATGTGCAATGCCCCATCAACCGGCCTGCCACGAACCTCCGTGCAGCGCCGGTTTTTCTTTTTGCCGACAATCGCTGCCCATGTCTGCCTCCGCACATACCAGCCCTCTCTCTCGCCCCTATATGACCGTGGACGTATTCACGACCACCGCGCTGCTCGGCAACCCCGTGGCCGTGGTGCTGGGTGCCGATGGCTTGAGCGAGGCCCAGATGCAGGCCTTCGCGCGCTGGACCAATCTGTCGGAAACCACTTTTGTGCTGCAGCCCACGCCCGAGGGGCTGGCTGCGGGCGCCGACTACCAGCTGCGTATCTTCACGCCCGCGGGCGAGCTGGCTTTTGCCGGCCACCCCACGCTGGGCAGCTGCCATGCCTGGCTGGCCCAGGGCGGCCAGCCTCGCAACCCCGAGCAAGTGCTGCAGGAGTGCAAAAAAGGCCTGGTGCCCATTGGCTGCGATGCGCAAGGCGCGCTGTTTTTCGAAGCGCCTTCGCTCGACTCCCAGGAAATTTCCGAAGAGGAGCTGGCCCCCGTACTGCAGGCCCTGGGCCTTGCGCGAGAGCAGCTGCTGATGGCACGCAGCCTGTACAACGGCTCGCCCTGGCTGGGCCTGCTGCTCGACCACCCCGATACGGTTCTGAGTGTGGAGCCAGACTTTGGAGCGCTCAAGAAGCTGGGGGCCAAAGCCGGTCTGGCAGCCATTTATGAGGTGGAAGCGGATGCCCCGCTGATTGGCCGTTCCAGCCGCGAGGCCCGCGCTTTTGCGAAGCAGGCTGAAGAAGCCGCTCATGGAAAAGTGCCGTCAGCTCAGCCGCGTCTGGAAGTGCGCGCCCTGGTGGGTGAGACAGCGAGCGAAGACCCTGTTACCGGCAGCCTGAATGCAGCGCTGGCCCAATGGCTGACGAGCGAAGGTCTGCTGCAGACGCCCTATATTGCCGCGCAAGGCGTTTGCGTCGGTCGTGACGGACAGGTCCATGTGCAGACCGCCGTCAACGGCAAGCTCTGGGTGGGCGGCCACACCGTGACCGTCACCTCAGGCCGCGTCCTGCTTTAAACCTCAGGGCCGGCTCAGAGCTGAGCCGGCGTCATCCTGCAGATCTGGTCGGCCATGGTTTCGGCTTCCTGCGCGTTGTGCGTGACCAGAATCGCCGTCTGCCCGGCAGACCGGAGAATGTCGCGCACCTCCAGCGTCAGGCGCTCGCGCGTGGCGGCATCGAGGTTCGAAAATGGCTCATCGAGCAGCAGCAAGGCCGGGGACGGCGCCAGGGCGCGGGCCAGCGCCACACGCTGCTGCTGGCCGCCCGACAGCTCGTGCGGGAACTTGCCACCTGAATTCGCCAACCCCACCACGGCAAGCAGCTCCTGCACACGTTTGTCGCGCTCTGGCTTGCCCATACGGCGCAGACCGAAGCCTACGTTCTGTGCGGCCGTCAGGTGCGGGAACAGCCCGTACTCCTGAAACATCATGCCCACATGGCGCTGCTCGGGAGGCAGATGCGTGCCGGGGCCGGAGAGCAGCACCTTGCCCAGATGAATGCTGCCCGCATGCACCGGCTCGAAGCCCGCGATCGCGCGCAGCACGGAGGTCTTGCCGCAGCCCGAGGGACCCAGCAGGCTGGCGATATGACCTGCAGGCACCTGCAGATCAAAGCCCTGCAGCACGGTGTGCAGACCCGTAGGCGTTTCATAGCCCAGTTGCAGCTGCGCAATTTGTAGAGAGGCGGTCATGCAGTCACTTCGTCAAGACTTGGGCAAAACAGGTTCGGGCAGGACGACTGCCTCGGGAGGCCGACCGCAGCTGCATTCTTGTTTGCACAAATCCTGTTCATCCTATTCATATTCAATAGCTGCTTGCGCAATACCCATAAGCGCTTGAGCCGATTTTCATGCATATTCATCGCTGAGCACCCGACAGCTGGGCACGCGCCAGCAGCATGACGGGAACCAGCCCCGCGACCACAATGCACAGCGCGGCGATCGCGCCCTCCTCATAGGTGCCGCGCGCGGCTTCGGCATAGAGCCAGGTGGCCAGGGTATCGAAATCGGCCGGGCGCAGCAGCAAGGTGGCTGGCAGCTCCTTCATAGCATCGACAAACACCAGCATGGCACTGGTGGCCATGGCAGGCCGCAGCAGCGGCAGGTGTACGCGGCGCAGCGTGCCCAGGCGGCTTTCGCCCAGCAGGCGCGAGGCCTGCTCCAGCGTCGGCGGGATACGCGCCAGACCGGCCTCGATCCCGCCCACAGGCATGACCAGAAAGCGAATCACGCAAGCCGCGACAAGCACCACGCCAAGACCCATCAGCGGCAAGCCCTTGGCACCAAACAGGCTGGCCAGCCCCGCATCCAGCGCCAACGCGGGAGTCAGCAAACCAATCGCCAGTACCGTGCCCGGCACCGCATAGCCCAGCGTCGCCAGCTGCGCAGGCCAGCGCGACGGCGCTCGGGTGCTGATGCCGGTGCGCGTGGCCCAGGCGATGACCAGACCGGCCGCCACTGCAATCACGGTGACGCCCAGCGCCAGCCCCAGCGTGTTGAGCAGGCTGGAGACCAGGCCCTCGGAGACACCCGAGCCCTGCAGCAGACGCTTGCCGCTTTCCCAGGCCAGATAGGCCGCCGGCGCGGCAAAGCCAATCAGCACCGGCAGGCTGCAGGCCAGCGTGGCCAGCCAGGCCTTGCCCGCAGACAGACGGTGCGGCGCTATGGCCCTCATGCGCTGGGCCGAGCCAAAGCGCTGGCGACTGCGGCCCTGACGCTCCAGCCAGACCAGGGCCACCACGGCCAGCAGCATGGAGCAGGCAATCTGCGCGGCACCAGCCAGATCGGAGCGAGTGATCCAGGTGGTGTAGATCGATACCGTGAGCGTGTGCACGCCCAGAAACTCGGACGCACCGATATCGTTGAGCGTCTCCAGCAGCGCCAGGCTCAGGCCCACGACCAACGCCGGTCGCGCCATGGGCAGGGCCACACGCCAAAAAGCACCCCAACGTGTCTCACCCAGCGAGCGAGCGGCCTCCATCAGATGCGCCGGCTGGGTCATGAACATGGCCCGTGCCGTCATATACACATAGGGGTAGAGCGTGAACCCCAGCACAAAGATCGCACCGCCCATGGAGCGCAGATCGGGCAGGCGCCACTGACGCGGGCTGTCGTAACCCAGCAACCAGCGCAGCGCCCCCTGCACCGGGCCTATGGGGTGCAGCAGATCCAGATAGGCAAAGGCCACGATATAGGCCGGCATGGCCAGCGGCAGCAGCAGCGCCCAGTGCAGCCAGCGCCGTCCCGGGAAATCGCAGGCCGTCACCAGCCAGGCGCAGCCCGTGCCCACCACCAGCACCACCAGGCCCACCCCGCCCAGCAGCCAGGCTGTATTGGCGGCAGCATCGGGCAGCACATAGCGCAGCAGATCCTGCCAGTGCGCCCAGTCCGAGCCCAGCGCCAGCCAGGCCAGCGAGGCAATGGGCGCAAACACCCCCAGCGCAATCAACCAGCTTGCGCCCTGCCACACCGGCCCGACGGGCCTGAGCCCTGAACGAAGATAAGAAAACATCAAGACAAAGCGATCACGCCAAGACCAATGGCCCAGAAACAGACATGCCCCAACAAAGGGGCTTAAGCAGGAGCGCAATGCTAAAACAAGCATGCTCCTAAGCAAGGGACAGCAAGCAAGGGCCGCCCCGCAGCGAAGCTGTCGTCCCCCTCCCGCATTGCGCAGCAAGGCGAGAGAGGGGGAAGCGGCGAAGCCGCTCAGGGGGAGTTACTTATTTATCAAACCCCACCTTGTCGACCAGCACGCTGGCAGCCTTGCGGTGCTTGGCGATCTCGGTCAGCGGCAGCGGATCGATCTTGATCTCGCCAATGCTCTGGGCCACCACGGGGTCTAGCGCCACGCCCTTGCGCACAGGGTGCTCGTAGTTCGCCTGGGCGTACATATTCTGAGCCGGCTCGGAAACCAGGAACTCCAGCAGTTTCACGGCATGATCGCGGTTGGGCGCGTGCTTGGCCACCGAGGCGCCGCTGATATTGATATGCGTGCCGCTTCTGGGATCGTTGAAAGTAGGCTTGACGACCTTGATGGCATCGCCCCACTTGCGTGCGTCCGTACCTTCCTTGGCCGCCTTCATATGGCCCACGTAATAGGTGTTGGCCAGGCCCACATCGCAGATGCC
>Ga0268257_1002763_pt1 | contig 11953 bp, 10 predicted proteins | sample AgamicAtPrz_FD_200249 | JGI IMG/M metagenome (GOLD analysis project Ga0268257, IMG submission 200249) | Agave microbial communities from Guanajuato, Mexico - At.P.rz (v2) (version 3) | ecosystem: Host-associated > Plants > Phyllosphere > Phylloplane/Leaf | place: Guanajuato, Mexico | collected...
CTCATGCTTTTTCCTTACTCAGCGCATATACCGTTTGCCCACGCAGGCTAAACTCACGCACGAGGTTGCTGAAGTTTTCCGAGTGCCCGGCAAACAGTAAACCGTCAGGCTTGAGCAACGGAACAAACCGACGCAGAATGTCCTGTTGCGTCGTTTTATCAAAATAGATCATGACGTTACGGCAAAAAATGGCGTCGAACGGCCCCGGCACGTTGTACTGCTTATCCAGCAGGTTAACCGGCGCGAATTCAACACAGTTCGCCAGCTCCTGACGCACGCGCACCAGCCCTTCATGCGGGCCGGTACCGCGCATGAAGTAACGCTGTAACTGCTGAGGCGACAGCGTCTTCAGTTCATCCTGGCGATACACGCCATTGCGCGCCTTCTCCAGCACTTCGGTATCAATATCGCTGGCGTACACTTTCCAGCGTCCCGGCGCCATTCCCAGGGTATCGGCAAGGGTGATCGCCAGCGAGTACGGCTCTTCACCGGTCGAGGCCGCCGCACTCCAGACGCGATACTCCCCACTGCGGCGACGGGCGTGCTCTGCCAGCACCGGGAAGTGATGAGCTTCACGGAAAAAGGCCGTCAGGTTAGTGGTTAACGAGTTGATAAAAGCCTGCCACTCGGCGCTGTTCTGGTTCGCTTCGAGCATGCTCAGGTAGCGACCAAAATCATCCAGCCCCAGCGTACGCAAGCGCCGTACCAGACGGTTGTAGACCATGTCTCGCTTATGGTCAGCAAGCACGATCCCTGCACGCTGGTAAATTAACTGACATATCCGACGAAAATGCGCGTCGGACAGCGCGAGGCGCTGTGTCATCTGCAACAATAATGACGTTTGCCCTGGGGGCATTGGTGATGTCATAGCGCCTTCTTAATTACATTCAGGATACAACTGGCACGGCCTGCGACCGCCCGACTTCTGTTACTGCTTCAACATGCTCTTTGACATTAAATACCGCGACCAGCCCGGTCAGATGATCGGCCTGACTGGCCAGTTGATCGGTTGCCGCTGCCGCTTCCTCCACTAACGAGGCGTTCTGCTGCGTGACCTGGTCCATCTGGCTTACCGCCTGGGCCACCTGCTCAATCCCGCGACGCTGCTCATCAGACGCCGAGGCAATTTCACCCATGATGTCGTTCACCCGCGTCACGGAGGTGACAATCTCGTGCATGGTTTTCGCCGCCGTATCCACCAGGGCGGAGCCTTGCTGAACGCGGGAGACGGACTCTTCAATCAGCCCCTTGATCTCTTTCGCCGCGTTGGCGCTGCGGCTCGCCAGGTTACGGACTTCACCCGCCACCACCGCAAACCCACGCCCCTGCTCACCGGCACGCGCTGCTTCCACAGCCGCGTTCAGCGCCAGAATGTTGGTCTGGAATGCGATACCGTCAATCACGCTGATGATGTCGCCAATTTTCTGCGAACTGGCGGCAATGTCCTGCATGGTGCTGGCCACATGAGACGCCTGGTCGCCCCCCTTCTTCGCCGTCATTGCCGCCTGTTTCGACAGGTCAGACGCCTGACGGGCGTTATCGGCGTTCTGGCTTACCGTCGCGGTCAGCTGTTCCATGCTGGCCGCCGTCTGTGCCAGCGAAGCCGCCTGCTGCTCAGTGCGGGAAGAGAGATCGTTATTGCCTGCCGCAATCTCTGAGATCCCGGTGTGCATGGCATAGCTGCCCTGACGCACATCGGAGACCGTTTCCCGCAGCGATCCCTGCATGGCCTTCAGGCTGGCAAAGATCGCTGAGATTTCGTTCTTACCGTACACCGCCACCGGACGCGCCAGGTCACCCTTCGCGATACTGTCGAAGTGGCTGCTGATAATGGCCAGCGGCTGAACAATCATCCTGCGCGACCAGAGCAGCGCGGCACCGGTCAGCAGCGCCGCCAGAATCACCACCATGGTAAAAATCACCCCGGACATGTGGTAGCTCGTACGGCTGCTCTCCCCTGCACGCTGCACAAACTGGTTAATGTCCTGCTGCCAGGCGTTAAAGCTGTCATCAAACGCCGCCTGTGAGGCCTGCACCGGCGCGGTCATAAAGTCCGAGAGCTGGTTGTTCTCAAGCCAGGTCGCCTGGTGATCCAGATCGCTGTGCCACTGTTCAAAGTTCTTTTTCATGGCAGCTTTCAGCGCTTTCCCTTTTTCGCTGACATCGTCATGCGCGATGAACGTTTTGAACTGCGCGTCGGCCTGCTTAAGGCTGTTGCGCGCCGTCGCCATCAGCGCCTTGATATCATCAGGCGGATAACTCAGCGCGGTTAAGGTTCCTGCCTTGTTCAGCGCAGTGCTTGCCTGCAACAGCACGGCACGCGTTTGTGCCAGTGCGGAGCGCTGCTGATTACTCGCCTCAACTTCCTGCAAATTCTGATAACCATCGCGAAACGCCCAAAACGACAACCCGTTACTGCCAACCTGCAACACACCGCAAAGGATCAGAATCAAAAACAGTGTGGTCGAGATACGAATACGATTTAACATCCACGCTCCCATCAAGCGGCAAGCAGCCGCGGTTTAAATGTCAGTCAAAATGTTTCCCAGTTTTCATCTTGTCCGGTCGTCGCAGTGCGGGTACGCGTGGCCGCCGGATCAGCGGCTGGCGCACGATACGTGGCTTGCGGGGTGACCGTATTTCCAGCGAGTGAAGCGAGACGAAACGCCGAGACGGCCATCTTCAGACGGCTCGCCTGGTCTTCCAGCGCAGCGGCCGCCGCAGCGGACTCCTGCACCAGGGCGGCGTTTTGTTGTGTCACGCGATCCATTTCCGATACCGCCAGGGCAACCTGGTCGATACCACGACTCTGCTCATCAGAGGCAGAGGCGATTTCACCCATGATGTCCGTTACGCGGGTAACGGCATTCACGATGTCATTCATGGTCTCCCCTGCGCTTTCCACCAGCACGGAGCCGGTATCCACACGGGAAACGGAGTCTTCAATCAGGGCCTTAATCTCTTTCGCCGCGTTAGCACTGCGGCTGGCGAGGTTACGCACTTCGCCGGCCACCACCGCAAACCCACGCCCCTGCTCACCCGCACGCGCGGCCTCAACGGCGGCGTTCAGCGCCAGGATGTTGGTCTGGAAGGCAATGCCGTCGATCACGCTGATGATGTCAGCGATTTTCTTCGAGCTGTCGGCAATTTCATGCATGGTTTTCACCACCCCATCCACCACCCGACCGCCGCGCTGCGCCGTCTCGGACGCGCTCTCTGCCAGCTGAGAAGCCTGACGCGCGTTATCCGCGTTCTGCTTCACGGTGGCGGTGAGTTGTTCCATGCTGGCCGCGGTCTCTTCCAGCGCGGAGGCCTGTTGTTCGGTACGGGAAGAGAGATCGTTATTGCCCATCGCAATTTCGCTGGTGCCGGTGTAGATGGCATCCGTGCCGCTACGCACGTTGGCAACGGTATCAATAAGCGAACGCTGCATGTGGTCTACGCTGTTGGCCAGTTCGGTGATTTCGTTACGCCCGGAGACGGTGAGCGTTTTGGTCAGATCGCCGCCGGCAATCTCGCGGATATGGGCAATGACGCGGCCCAGTGGGTTCAGCAGGCTATGGCGAATGCCGTACCAAACCGCGATCAGCACGATCACCAGCGCCAGCGCCATCACCGCCATCTGCCATTTGGCAAAGCGGTAGTCATTCTGGCTTTCCGTAAAGGCCGAGTGGTAGAGATCTGCGCTGGCTTTGGCGTATTCACCCAGCGCCGCGCCGAGCGCGTTTTGCATCCCCTGGGTCGGCTGGGCGAAATAGGCGTCCATGTTGCCGCTTTCCAGGAACTGGATAAGCTCCGTCAGACCGGCATAGTAGGCGTTGTATTTTTCATCGATGTTCTGGCTCACCTGCTCCATGGCAGGCTGCGGGGTGATCTTCTTGAAGGCATCGTAATGCTTTGCGGCATCCGCAAGGGTTGCGCGGGCATTTTTCAGCAGATCGGTTTTCGCACTGCTCTGCTGATTGTTGGGATCCATCATCATGCGCGCGGAGGAGCGGCTCAGGTTGATACGCGTTTGCAGCATCAGATCCCACGTTGAGGTGAGTTCACTCTGCTGCAGGCGCAGGTCGTTTGAGGCGGCGAAACTGTCCTGATTCTGCTTTAACGACGAGAAAAAAAGCCCACCGGAGATAAGCTGAAGTAGTGCGAAAATGACCAGCACCATCATGAGCATTGTGACAACGCGGATACGGTTCAACATACAACACCTTCTCATAGATTTATTAACGGTGTTATCGGCACAGGCCACAGGAACTTTACATTTGCGAAAGGGAAAAGCGCGGGCCTTAAAACGCCACGTCTACGATCAGCGTGTCGGTGTAGGTTCCGGCGGGGGGTGTGGCTTGTGTGGTCAGGACTTTGGCGGTGTAGTTGTAGGTACGCAGTAAACCGTCGGTACTGATCTGCGACGACGTCGCGCTGGTCCAGCGCTCGGTGCCGCTGCTGCCCCAGCGGTTGGTGGTGGCTTCTTTATAGATGTCGTAACTCATGTAATTACTGCCGCTCACCATGCGACGAACGTTGTTCAGCGCGTTGGCACCATTGTTAATCCCGATGGTATAGGTACTGCCTTTGGTGCAGGTGACGGCAATCGCCTGCGAGACGGTGGGAAAACTTTGTACCAGCGGCGCGCTGTTGAAATTCACGTCCGGCGTGGTCATGGTGCTGCAATCGTTAGTGACGGTCATGTTGAGAAGGATCGTGGTGGTGGCTGTGCCGGTTTGCGGCGTCAGGCAAAGTCCGGCAGCGCCAACGGCACAAACGTTGTAATTAATGCTGAATGTCAGCAGCACCTGATACGGTCCGGCCGAGACATTCTGCCCCGGCACCGTGCGGAAATAGAGCGGAATGTTGTAGCGCTTCGACCCCAGCAGCCCGAGCAGCGTGTTCCCGCTCCAGGTATAGGCATTACCGATCTGCACTTCGCTGCTACCGCCACAGCCGGAGGCCGCGCACAGGCGCGTGGGTATGACATCGGTAATAGCCGCATTGTCCGTGCGCTTGAGGGTGGCGCGGCTGTTGGTGAAGATCGATGCCGAGGTGTAAGTCAGCGCCACCGAGTCGTTGGTAAGCAGGTTGAGGACCGTATCGCAGGCAACCACCAGCGTGCCGGTGGTTTCCACTTCCCCGGTTCCGCTCAGCGCGAACGAGGTCACGCTGCCAAACGACGCATTCACCGTACTGACGGTGCAGGCCGCGCCGCTGGCACCGGAGAAGAGCAGCAGAATCACCAGCAGAAAACGCGTCACCGTGCCTCCCGACATACCAGCGGCCCGTAGGTTTGCAGCCTGTGTTCCGGGTTCGCGCCAACGGTCAGCGTCGCCTGGCACCATTTCCCCGTCGGGGTGATCACCTCCAGCGAATTGACGTCGCTGAGATTTTCCAGCCACGCAATCCCGTCATACCCCACCACCGCGTTGCTGCGCGAGGCGCGTCTGACCTGGCTGCCCACCGGAATAGCCTGCCCCTGCGCATCCTGCAGTATGACGCTGGCCACCCGCTCCTGCTCCATCGGGAAGTCCACCAGATAGCCACTGTGGCGGCGGATCGCGATCCGGCGCTCGGTCTCTTTCAGACGCGTATCGGCAGGCAGATTCAGGGTATCAATGCGGTAACTGGCCGGGTAATAGGCTGATACACCGCTCACCAGCAGGTAGCCGTTGCGATTCGTTTTACCGACCGGCTGGTTCTCGTAGCTGACGGGCACATCCGGGTGACCATCGGTGCTGATCACCACAAAGGCGTCGTTGATTTTATTCGCCGCGAACAGTTCCCCGTCCATCAGCACAATGGAGCCCAGCGCCTCGCTCCACCAGGTCATCATGTCCTTTTCCCCGTAGGCCCCGCCCTGCAGTTCGATATTGTTATTACGCCAGCCCAACGTTCCCTGCTGATAATTATTCGCCCGTGACTGATGTGCCCATGCCATGCTCCAGCTCAAACCGCCATCGGAAGGCATGGAGTGGTTGTAGTTGATACGCTGCGTGCTGCCTGCCTCCGGCGTGTTTTCGAAGGTGACGGCGGCGCTGTCCCGTTCCCCAAAGGGGACCTGTAACGAGAGTGCAACCGTCCAGTCCCCCCGCTGCTGATCACGGCTTGCGGCAAGATAGAGACTGCTCGCGCCCCACAGGTTGCGGCTCCAGGAGAGGTTAAGCAGTTCCGTTTTCTGGCTGTCAAAACTCTCCACGCCGATCCAGGCGGCCCCGATGTTGCCGTACTGCCCAAGATTAAAGGTCAGGGAATATTGATCGGTATTGCGGCTGAAGCTGGCGATTGGCCTGTCGTTTTCGTCATACACCGTCGGCTGGTCATAGAGGGCCAGGTTGCCAAAGCCGCGATCGCGTCGTGTATGTTGGGTCGCCAGGCTAAATTCGCTGGTGCTGTACTGATAGCCCCAGGCGATCTGCCCGCCCTCATCACCGCGCATGCGGCTTTGGGTATACGCGGTATTCACAACGCCAAAGCGTCCCAGCTTCACCACCGTCCCCGCCCCGCCCAGCGCCAGCGTCTCTGCACCCTCTGCGTGTCCCTCCAGGGTCAGCCAGTCCGTTACCCCGTAGCGATACGAACCACTGCCCGCCGCCGGACCGTAGTCGAAATTATCAATCCCGTAATTACGCCGCAGGCTACCCAGCGTGACCGCCCCATCGCTCAGCCCTTGTTTGAGGAGTTCGCTGGTGACATAAAAGGGCAGCGTGGTGCTCACCTGGCGTCCCAGCGCATCGGTGGTGATCAGTACCGCATCGCCGGCCCCGTTGATATAGGGCAAATTCGTTAAGGTGAAGGGGCCCGGCTGAAGCTGCGTGGAGCCAGACCGATAGCCATTAATAAAGAGATCGACCGAGGTGGGAACTGCTGCTTCTCCGGAGAATTCCGGCAGTGGCCAGGTCACCAGATCCGGGCGCAGGGAGAAATCGCGCCCGTAGCTGATCCCGCCCATGCGCACGCTGGTGCTCCAGCTCAGGGCATCGCTGATCACATCCCCGGCGGTCCAGGTGGTGGCGTCGTCTTCGTTAGTGATCAGCAGGGTGGTGTCATAGCGAACGTAACCCGCCTGCTGGCCATTATCGCCCGCGAAATTTTTCCGCACATAACCGGTTGAAGAGAGCGAACCGCCCTCATTGAAGTAGCGGAACTCATGCCAGAGTGAGGCCTGACCGCCAACATGTTCCGTGTGGTTGGTATACAGATCGTAATTCAGCAGCGCCCCACGTCCAAAGTGAGGTTTACTTTGCGCGGTTTGCCCGCCAAAGGAGGTCACCCGGGAGGCTACCCAGTCGCGAGGAACGGTCAGCAGCAGACGCTGTCCGGCGCTGTCATACGCCACACGAACCTGTGAAAGTGACGCGAGATCCACCTCGCCTGTCGGGACATGCTCCGGCGGCAGCCCGGCGCGCAACAGGTCGGCACTGGAGATGAAGTAAGCCCCTTTGCGCTGCGTCACGGGCACCACCAGACCGGTATCGTAGTGGTTCAGCACGAGGGCAAGCTGAAAAACCGCCTCATCGTTCACCGCCCGGGCCTCGGGAGGCGGCGGTAAACTGTCATCGCCGGGTTCAGCCCAGGTGCTGGTCGTGACGCAAAGCAGGATCATCATCGCCGGTTTCAGTTGACGGGCGTCGACTGCCATTGCTCATCCCTGGCATTAATCTGCGCGCGCATCTGGTCTGGCTGCCGAATGCCGGCCGGAATGGCCCAGCTGCGGGTACTGCCCGCCAGCACGTAGCCCAGCAATCCCTCGGCAACAGGACGTTTCTGCCCGTCCTGTACCAGCGAAACCTGGCTGAGTCTGACATGGACATCGCCCCGGTTGTTCACCTCCAGGTGAGGCTGTCCGCCCTCATGCGTTACCCGCCAGCTCAACGTGCGGGTATCCACCAGCGCATGGTGTGCCCCCTCTTTGCGTGTCGGGATCCCCTGCCCATAGACAAAAAGGGGAATGGAATAACGCATCTGCAGTTTGAGGCCGATAGCCGGTTCGGCTTTGTTATCCGGCTGAGGGATTTCATCGACAATAATGCGGTAGGCCTGTTCGACCCCCACCGGAACCGTCCCCTGTTTGATAAGACGAATAAGCTGTTTGCTGCCCGCTGCGATGGTGACGATGGGCGGGCTGGCGACCACTTCCTGCTGGGCGCTGTAACGTTCGAACCCGCCCTCCTGCTTCCAGCGCACAATGCGTACCTGCATGGTGGTTGGGCTGTTCCCTTGATTCTGGATCCACAGCTCCGTGGCTTTGGCGTCTGCCGCCAGCCAGGGATCGATAGGCCATAACAGAATGGTGGCGGCCGCCTGTACCTGGCCTGCCGTCACGGCCATCACCCCCAGCAGACTTCCCAGACACATGCGCCTGAAATATGCCGTCATCGTCTCTCTCCCTTTATCACCATGACAAGGTCACGGTAAGCTGATCAGAATAGGTTCCCGCCGGGCTGAACCCGGTCAATAGCGCCACGCCAAACAACGGCAGCGCGATGTTGTTGCTGTTGGTATAGGTCACCGGAATCGCCTGGTTGACCCCTATTTCGCTGTTCGCCGCAAGTGAACTGCTGCTGTAAAGCCGGTATCCCACCACGTCGTTCCCGCCGTTGCGCGTCATTCGCCGCACGGAGGCGTAATTCTGCCCACCGTTAATGCTCATGCTCAGCGCCACGCCTGGCGTACAGGCGATCGAGAGTGCCCCGTTTGGTACGAAGCTGGTGCTCACCGGGGCACTCTCCACGCCGGTATGGGTACCGAAGTTCAGCGTGCCTAGTACGCCTCCGCTGCCGGTACTCACCGCGCAGCCTGGAACAATGGTTGCGCTGACCTTAAAGGACTGTGACGTGACAGCCTCAACCGTGGGCGCCAGCGCCAGCCCAACGAGCAGGATGAAAAAAGGGCGCACGAGTCCTTCTGCGCGTTGGCGCAGACGCAAACAAGCGGTTTTCATGGCTGAATGGGTTTAGTAGGTTACGCTGACATTTATGGTGTCGGTGTAGGTTCCCGGTACCACCGTCACGCTGTTCCCCCCGCCGGTGATACGCCCGTAGAGGGTGTAACTGTCCACCCCGCCTGCCGTGGACGCAATCGGCAACGCCGCGTAATTCGCCACAACGTTATTAAACCCGCTGTCGCTGTACAGGCTGTAAGCCACACCCTGCGCCGTGTTGGTGGTGTTGATCAGATAGCGCGCGGGTGTCCCCGTCGTGCCAACGACGGTGCCCGGCGCAGTGGAATTGGTATTTCCGGTTATCGCCACGCTGTAGCTGGCGGTCGTACATTGAATCGTGAAGGTATTTCCCCCGCTGGCGCCGGTCAACTGCGTCGTCAGGGTGGAAAAGGTGGCAGGATGGGTCCCGAAATCCAGTGTCCCGAAGTTAATGCCGTTTTGGGTTGGTGATCCATTAATCAGACACCCGTTTGTCAATGTCAGTGTCGCGCCGATGGTGCCACTACTGGTGACCGCCAGCGCCTGCTGGGCGGTAGTCGCGGTTAACAGGATGCCAGCGCAGGTCAAAAGGCGTTTTCTTTTCATTTACCACCCTCCAGAAGACGTCTCCGTTCACGTACAACAATTTAGTTTTAACGTTCAAGATGTTAGCCCCGCTAAATGCGCCTCCGAGGGGGTTATTGAGAATTTAGTTTATGGTTATCGCTTCGACCACCCACGTCCATTGACGTCATCCCTTTGTCTGATTGACGCATTAAGGATTTAAAAAACAGCTACTTAGAGATTTTAAAAATGAATTTCTCAGCTTTCGATTGAGGATATATCCATTAAAGTGTGATAAGCGTCACAATATATCGTCGGCGCATTAGCAACAAAATTAATAAAACTTAAAAAGGAGTTGTATCTACCCCCGCTTTACTTCAATTTATGTGCCGAATAATTTCCCGCGCTGTAATAAAAAATCCATATACATCGGCGCGGGCTACACCTAAAGCGCATAGAGGGTCTTTTTTCGTGGCAAGTGCAAACAAACTTACACTCTTCATCGTGATATTCATGCTGGCGGGTATTCTTTCAGGGGCGGCCATTCATGAATATGCATCAGCGGATGCCATCAAAGCGTGGTCGGATAACATTACGCTTCTCACCGATATTTTCCTGCGACTGATCAAAATGGTGATTGCGCCGTTAGTCTTCAGTACGCTGACGGTCGGGATTATGAAAATGGGCGAAACCTCCACCATTGGCCGCGTAGGCGGTAAAGCGATGGTATGGTTTATCAGCTCATCGGTGCTGTCTATCCTGGTGGGGCTGTTTATTGTCACCCTGGAGCATCCTGGTAGCGGTCTGAACCTGACGATCCCCACAGAAGCGGTGGATACGGGTCTGGCCGTCGGCGGCATGACGCTCAAAGCCTTCCTCTCTCATACCATTCCGACCAGTATCGCCGGGGCGATGGCGGACAATGAAATTCTGCAGATCGTCGTGTTCTCCATGTTCTTTGGCATTGGCGGCGCGTCGCTGGGCCAGAAATTCAACGCCCCGCTGGTCGCGGCGCTGGACGTGGTGTCCCATATCATGCTGAAGGTCACGGGCTACGTGATGTATGTTGCCCCACTGGCGATTTTCGCCGCCATCTCATCGGTGATTGCCACCCAGGGTCTCGGCATTCTGCTGAACTATGCGTCCTTTATTGGCGGCTACTATGTGGCTATCCTCCTCACCTGCATGGTGTTGCTGGCGGTGGGTTATATGGTGCTGAAAAAAGAGGTGTTCCGCCTGCTCAGCATGCTGAAAGATCCGGTGCTGGTCGCGTTTACCACCAGCAGCTCCGAGGCGGCTTATCCGAAGACCCTTGAGCAACTTGAACGTTTTGGCTGCTCACGCAGCATCGCCTCTTTCGTCCTGCCAATTGGGTATTCCTTTAACCTGGTGGGCTCGATGGTGTACTGCTCCTTTGCCTCAATGTTTATCGCTCAGGCGTACAACATTCATCTGAGCTTCTCGGAAGTCACCGTCCTGATGCTGACGCTGATGCTGGCGTCAAAAGGCATTGCGGGCGTACCGCGCTCTTCGCTGGTGGTACTGGCGGCGACGATCCCAAGCTTCAATATTCCGGTAGCGGGTATTCTGCTGCTGATGGGAATCGACCACTTCCTGGATATGGGGCGTTCTGCCATTAACGTGCTGGGTAACGGGATTGCAACCGCGATGCTGTCGCAGAATGAAGGAGCACGGGAAGCTGAAGCGGAGCTGGTAGAGCAGGAAGTGTAAGAGTACAAACGGGGTGTGGCCTGATGCCCTCACCCCAACCCTCTCCCACAGGGAGAGGGAGCAAACAAAAAAAACGGCAACCTGGATTGCCGTTTTGCATTTACCTACGCTACATGGTTCGCCGCGATATCCAGCAACGCCATCTCTTCGCTGTTCAACAGCTTCTCGATGTTCACCAGAATCAACATACGCTCACCCAGCGCCCCCAGCCCCGTCAGATACTCGGTAGACAGCGTGACCGCAAACTCCGGCGCCGGACGAATTTGGTCAGACGTCAGTGAGAGCACGTCAGACACGCCATCCACCACGATACCGACCACGCGCTGCCCCAGATTGAGGACAATCACCACGGTGTTATCGTTGTACTCCACATCGCCCTGGCTGAACTTCACGCGCAGGTCAACGATAGGCACAATCACCCCACGCAGGTTGGTGACGCCTTTAATAAACGCTGGCGTGTTCGCGATGCGGGTAACCTGATCGTAACCACGAATTTCCTGCACTTTCAGGATATCGATGCCGTACTCCTCATCGCCTAAAGTGAATACCAGGAACTCCTGTCCTGATGGCTCGCCCGCCAGTTTCGTTACATTACTCATACCGGTCATGTTCTTACCCTTTACTTAATCAGGCGGCTGTGTACGCCACACGTTGTTCACGATTTAATCCCTGAAGCGCCGACACGTCGACGATCAGCGCCACGCTACCATCACCCAGAATGGTGGCGGCAGAAATACCCGGCACTTT
>Ga0268257_1002767_pt1 | contig 11930 bp, 12 predicted proteins | sample AgamicAtPrz_FD_200249 | JGI IMG/M metagenome (GOLD analysis project Ga0268257, IMG submission 200249) | Agave microbial communities from Guanajuato, Mexico - At.P.rz (v2) (version 3) | ecosystem: Host-associated > Plants > Phyllosphere > Phylloplane/Leaf | place: Guanajuato, Mexico | collected...
CAACCCGCAGGGCATCATCGGCGCCTCGCTGTGGAACCGCCCGGTGGTCACCACCCAGGCAATCACCGTGGACAAGTTCCTGGCCGGCGCCTTCAAGCTGGGCGCGCAGCTGTTCGACCGCTGGCAGGCGCGTGTCGAGGTGGCCACCGAGAACGAAGACGACTTCGTGAAGAACCTGGTCACCGTCCTGGCCGAAGAGCGTCTGGCCCTGGCCGTGTATCGCCCCGAAGCCTTCATCTACGGCGACTTCGGCAACATCACCTGATGGCTGGGCCCGCTTCGGCGGGCCTGCCCATCTCCACCAGGAGAGAGCCATGCTCATCAAGTTCAAAGAGCCGGATCCGCGCGCCGGCATGGTCGCGCGCATGGACAGCAGCCGAGGCCGGCAGTTGATCGACGCTGGCGCTGCTGACCAGGTGTCCGAATCGGTTGCCCAGGAGAAGTCCGCCGACGTGCAGCAGCCCGCCGAGGCCGAGCAGCCCAAGGCGGCAGACGCTGGCGCTGCTGACCAGGTGCCTGCGGCTGCCCCGAAGCCGGCGCGAGGCAAGAAGTGAGCCTCATCGACCTGCCGACGGCAAAGCTGCACCTGCGTGTCGATGTCGATGATGAGGATTCCCTGATCGAGCTCTACATCGGCGCTGCCGAGACGGCGGCCTGTGACTTCCTGAACCGGAACGTCTACGGAACGCAGGCCGATCTTGATGCTGCCGATGAGCCGGAGGAGGCCATGCCCATGGTGATCAATCCCGCGGTGCGGGCCGCCATCTTGCTGATCCTGGGTCATCTGTATGCCAACCGCGAGGATGTTGTGTCCACGGCTGCCAACAAGCTGCCGATGGGCGCGCATTCGCTGCTGTACCCGCACCGGGTTGGTCTGGGGGTGTGACATGCAGGCCGGAACCCTTCGAGACCGCATCCACATCCAGCGAAAGACAGGCGGCGCGGATGACTGGGGCACTCCGCTGCCCGAAGGCTGGGAGAACATCTCCACGGGCCGCATCGCAGCCAGTGTGCTGCACAAGTCTGGCCTGGGCACGATCAAGGCAGACGCTGAGGTGTCCATCGTCCGCGCGAGCATCCGGATCCGCCGCCGCACTGGTGTGGACGCCGGCATGCGCGTGCTGTTCGACGGCAACGTCTACGAGCTCAAGGCAGTGCTGCCTGGGCCAACCCGCGAGTACATCGACCTGGTGTGCGAGCTCATCCAGGGCAAGTCTTGAAGGAGGATTGAATGGCAAGGCGCACCCTATCCAATCCAGGGCGGGATGGCCGCCGCAAGGTGCTGACAGGCGGCAACTCGTTCGGCATGGAGCTCGACCTGAGCGCAGTGAACGACATGCTCAGCGCGTTGGAGTCCGGCGTGGAGGCGGCCATCCGGCCCATGGCCCAGGCCGGCGCACAGGTGATCTACGAGCGCGTCAAGCTCAACGTCCAGGGCCTGGGGCGCGTGACAGGCAACCTTGAACGCTCCATCTACCAGTACTTCAGCGACGAGAAGTCGGAGGACGGGAAGAGGGCGGAGTACCACATCAGCTGGAACCACAAGAAGGCGCCCCACGGGCACCTGGTGGAGTTCGGCTACCTGCAGCGCTACCGCTACTACCAGACCAACGACGGCCAGGTGCGGCCCATGGTACGGCCCGGCATGGACGGCCAGCCGCCCCCGCCCCGCCGCGCGAGTCAAGCCCAGAAGGATGCCTACTACGTGACTCTCCCGAGTCCGAAGCAGGTGCCCGGCAAGGCCTTCGTGCGCAGCGCGGCCAGCGCGCTGCCCGAAGCCCAGAAGGCCGCACAGGCTGAGCTGTGGCGCCGGCTGTTTGAACAGGGGGGCTACGGTGGCGCTTGAATCTGACCTCATGGCCGTACTGCTAGCAGAGTGTCCGCGCGTGCATGTCGGTACGGCGCCCTACGGCACCCAGCAGCCCTACGTGACGTGGCAGCACATCGGCGGCGATCCGTTGGAGTGGCTGGACAACACGGTGGCCGACAAGCGCAACGTGCTGATCCAGATCAACACCTGGGACAGCACGCCGCTCACGGCCTTTGCTCTCATGCAGACCATCGAGGCTGCACTGCGCGCCGCGATGCCCCAGCTGATCGCGCGCCCGGTCTCCGAGCCCATCGGGGCCTATGGCGACGGCGACGAGACGCCGGGCTACCTGCAGACCTTCACGATCTGGGGCGCTCGATAGGCCCCTGACCAGTTCCGCCGCCTGGCGGTTTTCTTGCCCGCTCGGGCGCAACTCTCTACCCGCTTCGGCGGGTTTTTTCATTTCCGAAAGGCCCACCATGGCATACACCGTTCCGGACGGCAGCAAGCTGTTCATCTCCACCGTCTACGCCGCGGCCATCGCCGTCACGGCTGTGACCAACGCCAGTCCCGCCGTGGCCAGCGCCGCGGCGCACGGCCTGCCCAACGGCAAGGAGTTCATCTTCACGTCTGGCTGGGATGACGCCAACAACCGCGTCTTCCGCGTCGCCAACACGGCAGCGGGCACCTTCGCCATCGACGGGCTGGACACACTCAACGAGAACCGCTTCACGCCGGGCGGCGGCATCGGTTCGGTGCTGCCCATCACCACTTGGCAGGAAATCCAGCAGGTGCTGAACCCCTCGACCTCGGGCGGCGATGCGCAGTTCGCCGAAGTGGCTCCCTTGGCCAGCATGAACACCTTCCAAATCCCCACAGGCTTCTCGGCCACCAACATCACCATCCCCATCGGCGATGACCCCAGCCTGCCGGGCTACAAGGCTGTCAAGAAGGCCTCCGAGGACCGCCTGCTGGTTGCGCTGAAGGTGCTCAAGCCCAACGGCAACGTGAACTACTTCTACGGCTACATCGCCCTGAACGAGATCCCCTCGCTCACCAAGGGCCAGGTGGATACCGTGAACGCCGCCATGGCCCCGCAGGGCCGCACCACCCGCTACGCCGTCTGATCGGCCCCAGTTGCACCGGCCCGGCTGTTTCGTCTCTCAGCAGAGGCGGGCAGTCGGGCGCGGGCATTTCTCATCCATCTGCTGAAAGATCATCACCATGAACGCTCCTGCAAAGAAGGCCGACAAGGCCGCTCCCTTCATCCTGGGCAAGCGTCCCGAGACCATTTCCGGCACCATCGAATTCCCTCTGCCGGATGGCACCAGCGCGAAGCTGGAGTGCAAGTTCAAGTACCGCACCCGCAAGGAATTCGGCGTCCTGTGGGACGAGATCGCGGGCGCCACGCTGGCGCTGGCCACAGCCCAGCAGGACACGGCCAAGAAGGAAGGCGAGGAGGCCAAGTTCAGCTTCGCCGGTATGTTCGAGCGTGGCGATGCCGTGAACGCAGACAACGTGCTCAAGTACCTGGTCGCCTGGAACGAGGAGTTCCCCGCGCTGAGCAAGGACACCCTGATCGAGCTGTTCGACCAGGCCCCAGCCGCGCCCGCCGCGCTGTGGGACGGCTATCGCCAACTCTGCACCACGGGCCGCCTGGGAAACTGAAGGCCATAGCTGCTGCCATCTACCGCAAGCCCCCGACAGCCGAGCAGCTCGGCTTCTGGGGCATGACGTACCGGGACTGGGAGGCAGAGCAGCAGCCCGTGGAGATATGGCCCGAGAACTTCCCGGCCTACAAGCTGTGGTGCAAGGTCGGCAGCCAGTGGCGCTACACCATGAGCGGCCCGGCCTCCCTCGACTACATCCCGCTGCAGCACGAACTGGATCGCATGGGCCTGAGCGAAGAGGAGTACGACGCGCTGTTCTCGGACATCCGCGTCATGGAATCCGAGGCTCTAGCCGCTATGCGTGAAGAATGACGCCGCCCGCTGGCGGCCTTGAAACATCTGGAGGCGCTATGAGCGATGCAAATGAAAAGAGTCTGGGATGCATTGGGGCCGCGGAAGAACTCCGCACCCCACAAGAGTTAGCGGCCGCATATGCGTTTGCACAAAACGACCTCCACAAGATGCTTACCGTGTGCCCCGGTCAACGTTGGCTGAAATCAGCTGCTCCATCGACTCAAGTTCCTGTTCCATAGCCTCCATCATGATGGCAGGGGCGCCGCTCTGTGCTCGGCGGCCGAGGACAACTGGCTTCAAGTATTTCAGTTGTGCAAGAGTGATGGCCTGGGTTTCATGCGGAAAGGAGCTGGAGATGGCCATGAACATGGTGCGCAGCGCCTCTACGCGACCCCTGAGGTCTTGAATGTGCTCAATTACGTGTTCATTCGACATTGTTTCGCCCTCCTGGCGATGGGTTGTGTGGAAGCTCCCATCGTATGCCAGGAGGGCAACTGCACTGCCAGGGCTCGGGCTGGCGCTGCCTGAGAGGGGTGTTTGATACCATCCCCTCCAGTTTTACCTACTGGAGGGGATATGAGGCTGCTCGCTGTTTTTGGCGTTGTCGCCGCCATCGCGGCGGCACCTGTGGTGTTCGCGCAGAACTACTCGGCAATGGTCGCGAAGGCGAAGGCTGTCGTTTCGCACGACTTCAAAGATCCAGAGAGTGCCAAGTTCCGGAATCTGGGGATCTACCGGTCAAAAACGGGGAAGCCTGAGCCGTATGTATGCGGCGAGGTGAATGCCAAGAACTCCTATGGGGCCTATGTGGGCTACAAGCGCTTCGTTGTCGCGGATGGAATTGCGGACATCGATGAGGGGGACGATCCAGTAATGATTACTGCCCTGTGCGCCGTTCTCATAAAAAAGATCAACTGACAGATTGCCTCCTTGGCGAGGCACTCAACTAAGCCCCGGACTTCCGGGGCTTTTCTATTTCCGGCTCGCCTTTGGCGGGCCTTTTTTATGGGCGGATCTATGACGCAAGAAGGACCCAAGGCCGTAGTCAGCGTGGTCGCCGAGGACAACACGAAAGATGGGTTGGATCGGGTCAAGCGCGGCATCCAGGAAACCGCTCAGACCGTAATCAAGGCAGGGCAGGAGGCAGGCAAGGGCATCTCCAAGATGGGCGAGGGGGCCGACCAGACCGCTCGAAAGCTGGAGTCCTTTGAGAAATCCTGGGTCAACAGCGTTCAGCGCGCCCTGGTCGCGGCAGAGGCCGGGGAGAAAGGGACCGCCAAGTATTTCGAAGCCTGGGGCAAGTATCGCGGCATCGGCGGCGATGTCATGGAGCCGATCCTCGCTCAATTGCGCGCGGTCGAGGCCGCCCAGGCCGCCGCCGCTGGCGCTGCCACCAAGGGGCTGGGCACCATGGGGGTGTCCGCAGCGCAGACCGCCGCGGCGCTGCGCCAAGTGCCGGCTCAGTTCACGGACATCGTGGTCAGCCTCCAGGCGGGCCAGGCGCCCCTTACTGTGCTGCTTCAGCAAGGTGGACAGCTGAAGGATATGTTTGGCGGCACTGCTGCCGCTGCGAAAGCGCTTGGCGGGTATGTCATGGGGCTGGTCAGCCCGCTCACGCTGGTTGCTGCCGCTGGCGCTGCGACGGCTGTGGCGTTCCATCAGGGGGCTCAGGAGAACGAGGCATTCGTGCGCTCCATTGCCCTCACCGGCAATGCTTCGGGCGTCACCACAAGCCAACTACGCGAGTACGCCCGGCAGATCGATTCTGTGGTGGGAACTCAGGCCCAGGCTGCGTCCGGCCTGGCTGATTTCGTCGCGGCCGGTGTGCGCGGCGGCGACGAGTTGCGCCGCTACACCCAGACCGCCATTGAGTGGGAAAAGCTCACGGGCCAGGCAGTCAGCAAGACGGCTGACCAGTTCGCCAGCCTCCAGAAGGATCCGCTGGCCGCCGTCATCAAGCTCAACGAAGGGACCAACTTCCTGACGGTCTCGGTGTACGAGCAGATCAAGGCGCTGGATGACCAGGGCCGCAAGGCCGATGCATCGAAGGTGGCCATGGAGGCGCTGGACGGCGCCATGCGCGAGCGCGGCAAGACCATCAAGGACTCCCTGGGCTACATCGAGCGCGGATGGAATGCCATCAAGGGCGCCGCCTCTGATGCTTGGGACGCAATGCTCAATGTGGGGCGTGCGGCGACCATCAACGACCAGCTGGCGGTCGTGCAAAAAGAGCTGTCTGCTCTGCTGGCGCAGTCGGAATCCGGCTTCGGCGAGACGGGCAGCGGCGCGGCCACGGGCCGCAGCAATGCCGCCTATGTCCGCAAGATTAAGGAGCGCATCGACGCACTGAAGGCCGAAGAGTGGGCACTCTACGAAAAGGCTGATGCGGAGAAGGTTGCCGCCATGCAGCGGGAGGAGTCCACCCGCAGGATGCAGGCCTTGCTCGACTTCGACAAGGACTACGCCAAGGCCCTGGAGAAGGAGACCACGCTGCAGGAGAAGCTGGCAAAGGTGCGTCGCGAAGGCGAAGCGGCTGGCAAATCTGAGTCAGAGATCAAGCAGGTGCTCACGTATGTGACGGAGCAGCACAACAAGGCGAATCAGGCCGGGGCTAAGGCAGCCAAAGAGCATGCCAAGGAGTTGGCCGAGCAAGCCAAGGTGTATGCAGAGCTGGCGGGTCTGTCGAGCACCTACTACGCTGAATTGGCGCGTGGGCAAAAGGCCTTGGCAAACGGCAATATGACACAGGCCCAGTACATCAAGTACGTCGAGGACCTGATCAAGAAGCAGCCGTTCGCCATTGCCCTGGCCAAGGAAGAGGAGAAGGCTCGCCGAGACCTGCAGAAAGCCATCGAGGACGACATCAAGCAGGCCGACCGCCTAGCCGACAAGCGCCAAGCCGCGATCAAGTCTGCAGAGGATGCAGTGCGCAAGGCGCGCCAGGAAGAGGAGGCGCATGCCCTGGCTGCTGCTGCCAATATCACGCTGGCCGAGGCCGTGGAACGCCTGACCATCGCGCGCCTGGAAGAGCAGCTGCAGATGGCCCGCATGGGCACGGAGTCGCAGGCCACCATCGATGCGCTGGAGCGCGAGCTGGCCGCGCGCAAGGAGCTGCTGGGCGTGCTGCAGCAGAAGGGATTCCGCGAGGGCAACAAGAAGGCTGCGGACGAAGCTGCGAAGGACTGGGACAAGACCGCCCAGACCATCAGCCGCACCTTGAGCGACTACATCATGGCCGGCGGCAAGGACGCGGCGCAGTACCTCAAGCGGCTGTTTGCTACGTTGGTGCTTGAGCCCATCGTGCAGTACGGCGTGAGCTCGTTGCTGGGCATGGGTGGCCAGGCTGCCAGCGTTGCCAGCGGCGGCCTCAACCCGTTGAGCGTGCTCAGCGGCGGAAAGTCCGCCATGGGTTTGTTCGGCGGCGGCGCCGGCGCGGGCTTCATGAACGGCCTGAGCGCTTGGGGCAGCGGCGGCAGCGTCACGGGCGTGCTGTCGAACCCGGGTCTGTATACGGGTGCGGAGCTGCTGGGAACGGTGGCGCCGATCCTGCTGGGTGGCATTGCGCTGTTCAAGATCCTGTCCGGCGACTGGTTCGGCAGCCGCGGCCCCAACCACTCGGGCGGCGTGGCGTCCACCGCGACGACCGACCGTGACACTGCCATCAAGCAGGTGCTCGGGACTGACGCCTGGGGCAACACCCTGACCGACTTCACGACGCGTGGCAACAAGGACATCGACAAGCAGCTGCAGACCACGGTCAACGGCATGCTCGACATGTACAAGGCGCTGGCGAAGATCGGAGGCGTCAACGCGCGTGAGATCGACATCGCTGCCGGGTTCTCTACGAACCCCAAGCATGGCGACGAAGGAGCCATGGGCTTCTTTCAGATCCTGGACAAGCAGACCGGAGAGGTGCTCAAGAAGTACAAAAACCGGGAGCTGGATACCGATCCGCAAAAGGCCTGGGCGCAGTTTGTGGCCGACATGGGTGGCGAACTCGTCAACGAGATCAAGAAGGGCGACATCCCAGGCTGGATGCGGGACGAGCTTGATGCACTCGGCGAGAACGTCACCCTGGAAGGGCTCAACACCGCGATCCAAAAGATCGCCGTGATCGATGCCTCGTTCAAGAGCTGGGGCAACACCCTTGTCGGCTTCAATGACCTGAACGCCAAGGCGCAGACGGCGCTGCTGAAGACCTCGGGCGGCATCGAGGCGCTGACGGGCAACATCAATGCCTTCTATGCCGGGTTCTACAGCGAGGCCGAGCGCGCCGAGATCCTGCAGCGTCAGGTCCGCGAACAGCTCAAAGGCCTGGGCGTGGATATCGACCCGAAGGATGGCGAAGCGGCAAAGAAAGCTTTCAGGAAGCTCATCGAAGACGCGCTGGCCTCTGGCAACACTGAGCTGGCAGCGAAGCTGCTTGCGCTCGCGCAGTTGTTCGGAGTTGCGGCCGATGCGGCTCAAAAGGCTGCGGAAACTGCGGCGGATGCGGCAAAGACGGCAGCTGACGAAGCGGCGCGCGCACTGGAGGAGGCCAAGCAGAAAGCCAAGGACGCCGCGCTTGCCAACTTCGAGGCGGCCGTCGCGCGCGAGCAGGAGTATTGGCAGCGGATCGTGACGGACTCGCAGGCAGCAGTGCAGGCGATATCCAGCATCCTTACACCGCTGAAGCAGAACGCGAAGGAGCTGTTTGGCTCCATCGATGCTGCCCAGCAGATGCAGGCCGCTGCGGGCATGGTGTACATCGAGCAGGCTCTCGCGGGCGTGCGCGGTGGGGCCAAGCTCTCCAGCTACGACGGGCTCACGGACGCGATCAGCGCGGCGCGCGGAGGCATCACATCGGGCCGCTACGCATCGCAATTCGAGCGCGACCGAGACGCCCTGGTGCTGGCTAACCAGCTCAGCCAGATCGCTGGCTATGGCGACTTGCAGCTCAGCGTCGAGGAAAGGCAGCTGAAGAACTCGCAAGAGCAGTTGCAGCGCCTGGACAAGACGCTCAGCTACTGGCGCGACCTGCTGGACGGCAACAAGGCTCAGATTGATGCAACGCTCAGCGTTGAAAAGGCGATCGAGGCGCTGAAGGCCTTGATGTTCCCGGAAACCCCGGCAACAGGTGGTGGGGGCAAGGGCCCGCAGCCCAGTTGGGGGAGCGGTGGCGGTGGTGGCGGCGCAGGCACGCCAAGTTGGGGCAGCGGCACTGGCTCGTCGGGCAAGTACAAGCTGCCCACCGCGATTCTGCCGGATGGCTCGGTGATCTACGAGAACGCTGGTGCCGACAAGGAAAAGCACCTCGATAGCCTGTCCGACATCTTCAACCGCTACAGCGGAACGGGTGACTTCGTTGGCCTTGCCAATGCCATCCGGGATGCCGGCGGCACTGCAAATGACTTGGCATACCTCTACGGATTCAGTGAGCGCGACGTGCTGGCCGCACTGGATCGCAATGGAATCCCGCGCTTCGATGTTGGAACCAACCGCGTGCCGCAGGACATGCTGGCCATGGTCCACAAGAACGAGGCCATCGTGCCGGCAGCGTTCAACCCATGGGCGGGCGGCACAGGCATGGTGGGCGGGAACAACAACGCTCGGCTGGAGGCCTTGGTTGCCCAGTTGATCGATGAAAACCGCACACAGGCCGGGCAGATCGTCCGGCTCAACTCACAAGTGGCGCGGCTGCTGCAGCGCTGGGACGGCGATGGAATGCCTCAGCCGCGAAAAGAAGGAGAGGGGGTTGCAGCATGAGCATTTCATCGCTCGTCGTCATCGCGCCGCTTGTCGTGACGCCGGCCATGCTGGTGAGCACGAATGTGCCCGAGACAGACTATCCAGAGTGGGCTGCAGGGACCACCTATTCGACTGGCGCCAGAGTGATCGTGGCGGCTCAACACAGGGTCTATGAAAGCGTGGCGGATGGCAACACAGGGAACAACCCTGTCACGCCGACTGCTGAGCCGAAGTGGAAGGAAGTTGGCCCCACGAATCGCTGGAGGCCCTTCGACAAATCCGTGTCCAGCCAGGTCAAGCAGGCCGCCAACATCAGCTACCGGATCAAGCCCGGCCAGGCGATCACATCGCTCGGCCTGCTCAACGTCACGGGTGCCACGAGCATCCGGGTGCGGTTGATTGATCCGACGTTCGGCACTGTCTACGACAAGACAACCGCGATGTCTCCAGTGCCTGTTGCTGTGGGCTGGTGGGAGTGGTTTTTTGGGGAGCGGCGCACTCCGACGCAAGCCCTCTTGCAGGACCTGCCCAGCTTCCCGGCTGCCGACGTCTTGATCGATGTCGCAGGAACGGCTGACCTGGCCGTCGGCGTGATCTTGATGGGGCAGCGGCGCACGTTCTCGCTCGGCGTCAAGTCGGGCGCGCGTGTGAGCTTCCAGGACTACTCGATCAAGGATCGCAACGAGTTTGGCGACGTGATCCTGCTGGAGCGCGGATTCGCCAGGCGCGCAGCCTTCCAGATGCTTCTGTCCTCCAAGGAGGTCGATGCGTTCAACGACTTCCTGATTTCGGTGCGGGCCACGCCGTGCCTCTGGATTGGCTCCGGTCGATTCGAGGCAACGGTGGTCTATGGGTTCTGCAAGAACTACGAAATTCTTCTCTCTTACTACGACTATGCAGACTCCGAGTTGGAGCTGGAAGGGCTGACATGACAGACATCGTTACGCCAATCCCGATTGATGAGCTGCCGCCGGCACCGTCTCCCGGGGACACGCCGGCAGAGTTCAATGCAAAGAGCTTCCCGCTTGTCGCGGCCGAGGTGGCCATGGTGCCGCAGATCAACACTGCGGCGGCCCAGACGAACCAGAACGCCACAGCGGCCAATGAACGAGCGATCGCGGCTGATGCCTCGGCGGATGCAGCTGCGGTCGAGGCAGATCTGGCTATGGGATATCGCAACACGGCCAACGCTGCAGCCGGGACCGCAACAACCCAGGCGGGGATTGCCACAGGTGCGGCCGGCACGGCAACAACTCAGGCTGGACTTGCCAGCACTGCGCGCACGGGTGCCGAAACGGCCCGAAGTGGTTCCGAAGCTGCACGCGATGCCTCAGTCATTGCCAAGGGGCAGTCCGAGGCGGCGCGCGACGCAGCCCAGGGCTACCGCGACCAAGCCGAGGTCTTCGCCTCAGGCCAGTTGAAGGGCAGCAGCACGACGAGCGTGACGCCTGGCGCCGGCGCCAAGAGCTTCAGCATGGAGCCCTCGCGCTCGTTTGTTGCCGGGATGTACCTCGTGGCCACATCCACCAGCGATCCAGCAACGAGGATGAGCGGCTACGTGCAGAGCTATGACGCCGGCACAGGCGCTCTGGTCATCGGCGTGGACACGTTCGCTGGTGCGTCGGCAAAGGCGGACTGGGTGATTGGCGTGGCCGCGCCTGGGGCATCGGACTCGATGACTGTGCAGGTCATCACAGCCAGCGCGAATGCCGTGCCGGGCGTGTACTACATCTTCGCCACTGCCGGAATCACCCTCACGATTCCGACGAACTTCAGTGCGGGCCAGACGTTCGGCTTTGGCATGTCGCGCGCGATCACCACGGCAAACATCAACTGGCAGAGCAACAAGCTCAAGGGCCGTAGCCCTGGCGTGATGCAGCTCCTGTCGCAAAACGACACGGCTGTGTGCATGTGGGTCAACGCTACGGATGGATTTATGGAGGTGGTGGGATGAGCACGTTTTCTGAATTCTTCGGCGGCGGCGGGGGGCGGCTGCGCTATGTGCGGCACACCACAAGCACTACCTGGACGCCACCGTCCGACCTCATCGGCAACGGTGGGCAGTGCTTTGTGCGGATGGCTGGTGGCGGTGGCGGTGGTGGAAATCAGCTGTCAGGCGCTGGTGGCGGTGGAGGCGGCGGTGCGGTGATCGTTGAACTGACCACGATTCTTGCAGCCATCTCAATCGTCATCGGTGCGGGTGGTCCTGCTGCTGCTTCCTGGGGCATGGGGGGCAATGGGTCCCAGACATCCGTCGGGTCTCTTGTTGCGCCTGGTGGTGGCGGCGGATCTGGAAGCAGCACATCGGGCGCCTTTGCTCCCGGCCTGCCGGGCGCAAGCGGTGGCGGCGGGGCGGGCGCAAACCACGGTGGCGGCGGAGGCGGCGCAGCAGCCTCTGCGGTGGCAGCGACGGTGATGGGGTCTAGCTT
>Ga0268257_1002770_pt1 | contig 11921 bp, 7 predicted proteins | sample AgamicAtPrz_FD_200249 | JGI IMG/M metagenome (GOLD analysis project Ga0268257, IMG submission 200249) | Agave microbial communities from Guanajuato, Mexico - At.P.rz (v2) (version 3) | ecosystem: Host-associated > Plants > Phyllosphere > Phylloplane/Leaf | place: Guanajuato, Mexico | collected...
AGAACAAGTACATGCTCGGCGAAGAGTTCTCGATGCTCGACGTCGCGATCGCACCGCTGCTGTGGCGCCTGGATCACTACGGCATCGAGCTGTCGAAGAACGCCGCGCCGCTGATGAAGTACGCCGAGCGGATCTTTAGCCGTCCGGCGTATATCGAAGCACTGACGCCGTCCGAAAAGGTCATGCGTCGTTGATGGTGCAATGAGTGCATGACGGAGCGGGCGGCGCGGCGTGCCGGCCGCCCGCTCCGGGTTCGAGGATTGTGATGCAAGAGATTTCAACGAAGCCTTATCTGCTGCGCGCGTTGTACGAGTGGTGCACCGATAACGGTTACACGCCGCATATCGCGGTGAGGGTCGACAACTCGACGCGCGTGCCGCGTCAGTTCGTGCGTGACGGCGAGATCGTGCTCAACATCAGCTTCGAGGCGACGAGCCAGTTGCAGATGGGCAACGAGTGGATCGAGTTCACGGCCCGGTTCTCCGGGAAGGCGCAAAAGATCGAGATTCCGGTTGCCAACGTGCTCGCGATCTATGCGCGCGAGAACGGGCAGGGCATGGCGTTCCAGGTCGATGCGGTCGCAGGCGAAGGCGAGGATTCGGGCGCGTTCGACGAGGAAGCCGTGCCGGCCGACGACGCGCAGCGTGACGAGTCGCCTGTTGCGTTGACGCCGGTTGCCGACAGCGGCGCGAACGAGGAACCGTCCGAAGGCGCCGACGAACCGCCGAAAACCGACGGCGACGGCGATGGTTCGAAAGGCGGCAGCAGACCTCGCCTCAAGATCGTGAAATGAGGTAGAATCTCGCGCTACGCCGGCTTAGCTCATCTGGTAGAGCAGTTGATTTGTAATCATCAGGTGGCGGGTTCGAGTCCTGCAGCCGGCACCATATCCGAAAAGGGGTTACGGAATTTTCCGTAACCCCTTTTTTGTTCATGGAGCCGCGCGCCGCGATGTCGCGAGCGCCATCGTTGCCCCTTTTTCCTGTCACGCCTGCGTCACGCGGCACCCCTAACGTTGCACCTTCTCGTCGCGGCAGCATCGTCGCGATCGGGGTGTGCGTGACCGCATCCGACGCCGTGCCCGCGTCGCGCAGGGTCACCCGGGATCTCGCTCCCGCCAGCGCATGGGCTTCCGCCTTGCATCCATTCCATTCGACAACACGATCGACGCCGATTGAACTGCATCGCGTCCGATCAGGAGACATGGACCATGTTGAGTCCGCACGAATTCTCTATGCTGCTGCGCATTGCGCGTGCGCCCGACAGTGTCGACCTTGCGAACCCGGCCTTTGCCGTGCTCGTCGAAAAGCGGCTGGTCGACGACACGCAGGTACGCGTGAATGAGGTGGCGGCGCGCCCGGCGCTGACGCCGATCGGCCAGATGCTGCTTGCCCGCTTCGACGAGGCGGCTTGAGGAAAAAGGAAAAGGGGGAGGCTGCAACTGCGCGTCACGCCTTCGCCGCAGCGAAAAACGTGACGCATTGAACGCGCGGCGCCCCGCTTACTGCGCAACCGGCACCGTCACGTCACTGCCGAACCAGTGCGTCGAGATCTTCTTCAGCGTGCCGTCCTTGCGCAGCGATTCGAGCGCATCGTTGATCGCCTTCTCGAACTTCGGATTGCCCTTGCGGAACGGGATCGCCATCTCCTGCTTGCCGCCGTTCAGCACCGCACCCGAGCGCAGCGGCAGGTTCGACGTCTTGATCATGTACGGCAGCATCAGCCGGTCGTCGAGCGTCGCCTCGATCCGCCCCGCGGCGAGGTCGCGCAGCTTTTCCGGCGCGCCCGGATACGTCTGCACCTCGATGCCCGGCACGCTGCGCGCCATCTGGTCGTAGTTGGTGCCGAGCGTTACGCCGAGCTTCTTGCCCTTGAAATCCTCGAGCGACTTGAAGTTGCGCGTATCGTCCTTGCGCTGGATCAACTGCGCGGCCGAGTACGTGTACGGCTCGCTGAAGTCGAGCGCTTCCTTGCGCTGCGGCGTGATCGTGACCTGGTTGACGATCACGTCGAACTTGCCGGCCTGCAGGCCGGCGATGATGCCGCTCCATTCGGTCGGGATGAACTGCGTCTTCACGCCGAGCTTGCCGGCGACGGCGTTCGCGACGTCGACGTCGAAACCCTCGAGCTGGCCGGACGTGCCGCGCGAGTTGAACGGCGGATACGTGCCTTCGAGGCCGACGCGCAGCACGCCGGCTTTCTTCACGGAATCGAGCAGGTCTTCCGCGTGCGCGGCGACGGTCGTGAAGCCGAGGGCCGACGCAAGCAGCAGGCCCGTCAGCAGGAACTTCGAACGTTTCATCGCAGATCTCCAGTGGTCAGTCTCGTGGTGTGAGCGCCGGGTCTCGGTCGGACCCGGGGGCGGCCGGAATGCGGGCACGTAGACACTACCCGCAACCGCGTCGCACCGAAAGTCGAATTGGCCCTGATTGCAATCGATTTCAGCGGATTGAAGGCGGCAATGTGGCGCGACGGCATGGGTTGTACGCGGCGAATGCCTGTTCGAACCGATCGCCGCGAGCATGCGGAATACTCTTTTAAATCAGGTTATTTTTCCAATTCGCGCAGTAATTTGCCTGTAAAATCGCGCGAGCGAAATCGCTCAACGCGCCATCCGAGGGCGCGTCAAAAGAAGAAAAGGCCGTTGCCATGAACATGCAGAACACTGTTGCCGCATTGCGCGGCGGGTTGCTTCAGCAGGACCGGTTGCTGAAGCTCGATACGCCCTTGGGGAGCAACGTCCTGACCGTGCAGCGGACAGTCGGCCGCTCACGTGTCGGGCGCGCATACGAGTTCACGCTCGACGTGCTGTCGACCGATAGCGATCTGGAGCTTAAAAAGCTGATCGCGCAGCTGGTCACGTTGTGGATTCAGCAAGGCGATCGCAGCTACCGGCCGGTGAATGGCTACGTGCACACCGCGCGTCGTCTGGGCGCCGACGGCGGGCTCACGACCTATCAGCTCACGTTCGCCGATTTCACCCATTTCCTGAAGTTCCGCCGCGACCAGCGGATCTGGAACGATACGACCGTCGAGCAGATCATCAGCGACGTGCTGGACCAGCATCCGCAGGCGAAGGGCCATTTTCGCTTTGCGCTGTCGAAGCCGTTGCCGAACCGCTCGTACACGCGCCAGCACGACACCGACTGGCATTTCGTCCATCGGCTGATGGAGGACGAGGGGCTCTACTGCGCGTGGCAGCAGGCCGACGACGGCAAGTCGCACACCCTCGTGATTACCGACAACCTGCAGGCGTTCGCGCCGCTGTCGCCGGAGACGGTGAGCTTCTATCGCGGCGGTGCGGCGAGCGAAGCCGATGCATTCACGCAATGGTCGGGCACGCGCACGCTGCAGAGCGTCACGCGATCGACGCGCACGTTCGACTACAAGAATCCTTCGCAGCCGTCGAATCCGAAAGGCACGTCGCTGCCGACGATGGCCGGCCAGGGCGAATTGCCCGATCAGCTCGAAGTCTACGAGTACACCGGTGCGTACACGTATCTGGATCAGACGCGCGGCGACCATCTGACGAAGGTCAAGATGGAGGAGTGGGAGTCGCAGGCAAAGCGTTTTCATGGCGTGGGCGGCGTGCGAGCGATCGATGCGGGCCGGCGCTTCACGCTGGCGGATCATCCCGAACACGATCGCGATCCGGCCGACCAGCGCGAATTCGCGGCGATCGGTGTCGAATGGTGGATCGAGAACAACCTGCCCGTCGCGAGCGACAGCGCGGACTTTCCGTACAGCCTGCGCGAAGCGTTGACGCAAGCGCAGGAGGGCTACGGTGCCGACCCCGCGTTTCGCGTGCCGCACGACGACGGCTCGGTCGGCTTCTATCTGGTCGAGGTCGAAGCGCAACGCGTGAGCGTGCCGTACCGCAGCCCGTTCGAGCATAAAAAACCGGAGATGCACCTCGAGACGGCGATCGTCGTCGGGCCGCAGGGCGAGGAGGTCTATACCGACGAGCTGAACCGGATCCGCGTGCAGTTCGTGTGGGATCGCCTGAACCCGGGTAACGAGAACGCGTCGTGCTGGGTGCGCGTCGTGCAGTCGGATACGGGCGGCGGCTACGGCGGCGTGCACGTGCCGCGCATCGGCGAGGAAGTGCTGATCGACTACGTCGGCGGCGATTGCGACCGGCCGCTGGCCGTCGGGCGCGTGTACAACGGCGCGAACCAGCCGCAGTGGCATAGCGACGGGATCCTGTCCGGCTATCGGTCGAAGGAGTATTCGGGCGGCGGCTACAACCAGCTCGTGATGGACGACGCGACCGGGCAGAACCGCGTGCAACTGATGAGCAGCAGCGCGAACAGCCTGCTGCATCTCGGCTACATCATCGACCAGAGCGGCAATTCGCGCGGGTCGTATCTCGGTAGCGGTTTCGATCTGCGCTCGGACGCATACGGCGCGGTGCGGGCAAGCCAGGGCCTGTACGTGACGACACACCCGAAGGCGGCGAACAGCCAGCCGCTCGACGTGAAGGAGGCGCAGCAGCAGCTCGTGACGGGCGAGAGCCTGGTCGAGGCGATGTCGGGCGTGAGCGAGCAGCATCAGGCGGAAAGCCTGAAGGAAGCGCACGAGACGATGCGTGCGTTCACCGACGCGACGCAGGACAGCAAGTCGGGCAGCACGTCGGGCGGGCGCACGGCGGGCGGCGGCACCGGTAACGCGAACGCGTTCAAGGAGCCGGTGATGCTGTTCGGCAGCCCGTCGGGGATCGGGATGTCGACGCAGCAGTCGCTTCACGTCGTCGCGAACGATCACGTGAACGTGGCGAGCGGACAGAGCGTGCATGTCGCGGTGGGCAAGTCGCTGATCGGCAGTATCGGGCAGAAGTTGAGCCTGTTCGTGCAGAACGCTGGGATGAAGCTGTTCGCGGGCAAGGGCAAGGTCGAGATCCAGGCGCAGTCGGACAACGTCGAGGTGACCGCGCAGAAGGCGGTGAAGGTGGTGTCCGCAACCGACCGGATCGAGATCGCGGCCGATCAGGGGATTCTGCTGACGAGCGGCGGTGGGTATATCCGCATCAAGGACGGCAACATCGAGATTCATGCGCCGGGCGCCGTCGATGTGAAGGGGGCGTCCCACACGTTCGCCGGGCCGGCGAGCATGGGGTATCCGTTGCCGAGCCCCCGGCCGGATCAGCCGGGGCAGCTCGAACTGTTTCACAAGTACGTGAACGGCGAGGCGGTGAAGGGAGGGCTGTTCACGGTGAAGGACGTGAACGGCGCGGTGCTGAAGAAAGGCGCGCTCGACAACAGCGGCTACACGGTCGTGAGCGGGTTGCCGCCGGGCGCGGTACGTGTCGAATTCGGGAAGGATCCGCGCGAATCGGATCAGCCGGCGAACTATTTCAAGCAGGCGAAGTGGCCGGCGGAGCCCGTGCAACCGTCGCCGGAAGCCGCGCAGGCCGCGGCGAGCGGACAGCTCGCGAGCCAGCTGCAAGGGATGGCGCCGGCCGCGACGACGGCGGCGATGGGGCTGGTGAGCGGCGGCAGCGCGGGCGCGGCCCTCGGCGGGCTCGCGAGCTCCGCATTGCCGGCTGCTGCGACCGCGTTGGGTGGAGCCGGCGTTGCGTCGGCGTTGCAGACCGCGTCGAGCCTGAGCGGTGCGGCGAAGCAGGTGGCCGGGATGGTTCAGGCCGCACGTCAGGGCGGGCTTGCCGCGCTGGCGGCGCCAGCTGCGAATGCGGCGTCTGGCGCATTACAGGGCGCATTGCCGGGCGTCGCCGGTATCGCGGGCAAGGGCGCCACGACCGTGGCGTCCGCCGTAGGCGCGACGGGCATGAAGCTGCCGACGAGCGGGTTTGGCGGACCGCTGAAATCCTGAGAGGGCGGCTTGTCGGCCGTCTTGAAAAAAACGAATTGAACGAAGAACGACATGGCACAACAACTCCCACCAGGTGCAGAGAAGGAACAGGCCGTTACCTGGCTCAGTGATGTTTCGGCCAAGGACGTTGCAGCAGTCGGTAACCGCTTCGATGCGTGGTTGCGCCGGATCAGCGGCAATCACATCACGTTCGAGGATGTGAAGACGTTTGCCGGTGCGGTACCGATCATCGGCAACATCATGGCGATGGTCGACGCGCTGGGCGATATCGCCGAAATCATCGAGAAGCGCGGCGGTCAGGTGCTCGACTACATGAGCCTTGCGATCAACCTGCTCGGCATCATTCCGATTCCGCCGACGCTCGCGCCGTTCCGGATGTCGGCGCGGCCGCTGCTCGCGCTCGTTCGTCACGAATTGCTGGCAACACGCAACAATCTCGGCGCGGCGATCATTTCCGTGCTGGTCACGCATATCAACGCGACTTGCGCGACCGAGATCGAGGATTTTCTCAACAAGCTGAAGGCCGGCCTCGTCGAACTGCTCGACGGATGCGCGTCGACGTGCCAGGAGATCATGCTCGCGCTGGCGACGGGCATGGACAAGGCGTTGCACGGGCAGCTCTTCGACGCCAACGCGAATCTGAAGCGGCAGCAGGAACTCGCAAAGAAGATGGCGGACGAGCGGCCGTGGTACAGCCCGAGCCGCGTCGGTGACGGCATCCAGTTCGCGTACGAGGGGACCAAGGCGCTGGGGAAGCAGGTTGTCAACAAGGCGGCGGGCACGGCGGCGAAACTCGCGCCGGATGCGTGGCTCGAGCCGTTCCGCGGCACGGTGACTTTCCTTCGGACGGAAGCGCCGAAGATTGCGGCTTCGATTCGATCGCTCGCCGGCAGCGAAGAAGGCAAGATGATGTGGCTCGTCTTGCAGCTGATCGAGGCAGTCGGGCGCGTCAAGGCACGCGCAAAGCTTCATGAGCAGACTGCGGACGTCAAGGCGAGCGGGAAAAGCCAGGCGAAGAAGACGCGCGGGCAGGAGGGGCTTGAGAAAACCGACGGGCAAGCGCCGGCCGAAGGACCGGGGAAGAGCGCGTGCAAGGCATGCGGGCTCGGGGCATCGCCGGCATCCATCGATTTCGCGTTCGGTGACGAAACGTTCTCCCATGTGGATTTCGACCTGCCGGGCGCGCTGCCGCTCGTGTGGGAACGCACCTATCGTTCCCGGCTGTCCGCTTATGACAATGGCGAGTTGGGTGCGCGATGGATCACGCCCTATACGACGCGAATCGACATCAAGAACGGCCAGTGGATCTATCGCGATGCGGAAGGGCGCAGCATCGAGTATCCGGCGCTTGCGACCGGTGCGGTGCACGATGATCTGTCGGAGAACCTGACGCTGTCGCGGCTCGACGATACATGGGTGACGATCGCGTACGGCCATGACGCGCTGCATGTGTACGAGCGCCGTGGCGATGCGTTCCGGCTCGCGATGCAGAAGGACCGTGCCGGCAACACGATCACGCTCGACTACGATGCGCTTGATCGCCTTGCCCGCCTGATCGATGCGAGCGGCAATGTGCTCGCGTTCGAGCACGACAGGCATGGCCGAATCGTGCAGATCGAGCACGTGCTCAAGGACGGCGCGCGTCGCACGCTGGCGAGCTACGAATACGATGCGCACGGAGACCTCGTGCGTGCGACCGATCGCCATGGCAATGCACGGACGTATCAGTATCGCCGTCACCTGGTGACGCGCTATACCGATCGCACGGGCCGCGGAATGACGCTCGAATGGGATGGCGCGGATGCTGAAGACAATGCAGACGCGAAATGTATCCGCGAATACGCCGACGACGGTAGTCTCGATCTTCGGCTCGCATGGAATCCGAACATCCGTCTGACCTACGTGACCGATGCCCTCGGTCAGATGACGCGGTACTACTTCAACATCCATGGTTACGTGTACCGGATCGTGTATCCGGACGGTAACCAGGAGTGGTTCCGGCGCGACGCTCACCACAACCTGGTGTTGCATATCCGGCAGGATGGCAGCATCGAACGGCGCGAATACGACGCGCGCGGCAACCTGATTCAGCACGAGCGCGCGGACGGCAGCGTTGTCGAAATGGCGTATGACGACAAGGATCAGATGATCCGGCTCGTCGACCCGAACGGGCACGTGTGGCAACGCAAGTACGACGATGCGGGCAACGTCGTCGAGGAAATCGATCCGCTCGAGCACTCGACGAAGTACGAATACGACGACAAGGGTTTGCCGACGCAGATCACCGATGCGAAGGGTGGCTCGAAGACGCTCGAGTACAACGATGCCGGGCAAATCACGAGCTATACGGACTGCTCCGGAAAGAAGACGGAGTGGCACTACGACGATATCGGTCGGGTGATCGAGACAACGGATGCGGCCGGTGGCGTGGTTGCCTATCGTTACGGCCCGAACGGACAACCGACTGAAGTTCGCTCGCCTGCTGGCGTCGAGCAGCTCCATTACGATGCTGAAGGCCGCTTGCTGCGGCACACGGACCCACTCAATCGTTCGACGCGATATGGCTATGATGCGGCCGGGCGCATTGCGAGCCGCGCCGATGCGCTCGGGCAGACGGTTGCGTATCGCTATGACCGTCTCGGTCGCTTGTCCGCGTTGACCGATGCCAACTTTGCGACGCATCAGTTTCACTACGATCCGGCCGGCCGGTTGATCGAGGAAGTCGGCTTCGACGGCAAGTCGACGCGCTATCAGTACGACAAGGAGAGCGGCAGTCTCGTTGCGATCGATGAAGCGGGCTGCGTGACTTCGGTCGACGTCGATGCGAACGGCCGGCTGCTGAAGCGCGCCGCGGGGGAAAGCGAGGAGCGGTTTGCCTACGATCGGAGCGGCAGGTTGATCGACGCGGCGAACCGGTACAGCCGCGTGCAGTTCTTCTTCGATCCGGTTGGCAATCTCGTGCGTGAACATCACGCCTACGATCTGTTCGGCGACCGGCGCAGCTATGTGTGGCATCACGAATACGATGAACTCGGCAACCGGCGGCGTACCGTTCGGCCGGATGGGCATGCGGTCGACTGGTTGATGTATGGCTCGGGGCACGTGCACGGGATGCTGCTCGATGGCGAGGAGCGCGTGCAGTTCGAGCGTGACGATCTTCATCGCGAGACGGTACGCATGCTGTCGAGCAAGGTCGGGCAGCGCACGCACTACGATCCGGCCGGACGCGTGTTGCAGCAGACGATCCAGCGATCGACGTCACCTGCGCCGCTTGCCGAGCGGCGGTATCGCTATGACGCGGCGGGGCAGTTGTCGCGAATCGAGGACAGCCGCAAGGGCGGGACCGACTATCGATACGATCCGGTCGGACGGCTGATCGAGGCGATCAGTCCCATCGCGAAGGAACGGTTTGCGTTCGATCCGGCGAGCAACATCACCGATCCGGTGCGAACGGCGGAGACGCCTGCATCGCGTCCGAGCCCGGTGCGGCCGGAAAGCACGTTGCCGGTTGAGGTGCCGAAGGTGCTCGGGAACCTGCTGAAGGCGTATGCGGGGATGCACTTCGAGTACGACGCGCGTGGGAATCTGGTGCGCAAGCGTACGCCTGCGGGCGAGCAGGAATACGAGTGGGATGAGTTCAATCGCTTGCTGTCTGCGCGCGTGGCAGAGACGTCGCGGCAGAGTCAGGCGCGGTATTTTTATGACGCGTTCGGTCGGCGTATCGCGAAGGAGGTGAACGGCGCGCGGACGGTGTTCGGGTGGGACGGTGACACGCTGGCGTACGAGAGTGATGGCGAGCGCGGCACGCACTATCTCTACGAGCCGGGGACGTTCGTGCCGCTGGCGCAGTATGTGGCGGGGCCGGTCGAGGGAATCGTGACACCGGAGTGGAAGAGTACCGACCGCTATGTGCCGGAGGAGGATCCGCTGCAGAAGGTGCCGCAGCGGCGAGGCGATGCGGCGGTGTTCTATTACCACTGTGATCAGATCGGTACGCCGCAGTTGCTGACGGATGACTATGGCGATGTGGTCTGGGAGGCGTCGTATAAGGCTTGGGGCGAAGCGCGGGAGGTGATTGCGCGGGCGTCGAAGGCGGCGGGGATTGTGGCGAAGAATCCGTTGCGGTTTCAGGGGCAGCAGGTTGATGAGGAGACGGGGCTCGCCAACAACCGGTATCGGTACTACGATCCGAGTTCGGGGCGCTTCGTGTCCAAGGACCCGATCGGATTGGCTGGCGACATCAACGTTTATCGATACGCGCCGAATCCGGTTGGGTGGGTTGATCCGCTTGGACTGCTTAAGCTGAACTATGACAAAAGTACGAGAAGTTGGACCACGCCGAACGGATTGATTTACGGCCAAGGATCCAGACATGGCAATCGAGTTAAGCATGTATTGGATCACGAATCTCCTAATCCGGGAAAAACAACCCATTCTGTCTTCTGCACATGCAAAAAGGGAGGTTCGTTAGACTTGGTGGACGAGGCTTGGACAAAGCGTGGTCAGCCTTTGACTGACGATCCGGGTGCTTATGTTGTTCCGATGGGGCGGGTTATAGGGACCGCAGGTGAAACAAATGTAAGGACAATTACTCGCCCTGGGACTAACGAGGTTATATCGGCTTATCCGGTGCATTGAAGGAGAGAAAATGATTTGCCCGCGGTGTGAGAAAGATGAGATTGTCGAGGCACGAATCAAGGCGAATGGGCGAACGATTTATATTTGCCCTGAGTGCGATGCGACATGGTTTCCAGTCGATGAAATAAATTCCAGAAATTTCATTGATTACGGGACTTATATGAAATCGATTGGATTGTCTCAACTATGGGATGAGCTGGAGGTAATTAAGCAGATTTGATGATAAAAGGGGCGCTTTCCGGTATCGATACTATGATCCGGCAATAGGGCGATTCGTATCGAAAGACCCGATTGGTCTTGTAGGCGGCTTGAATGCTTTCCATGCGCCCCGAACGCAGTTGATTGGATTGATCCACTAGGGTTGGCTCGCTTCGGGTCTGGGAAAGGAACGCATAGGGCCCAAGTTACTGTGCATAGCGCGAGCGGTTCCCAAAGGGACTGTGGTGTTTTTCACGGCGGTAACATGACGCCGGAGGAAAAGGCGCTAGGATTTCCGCAGAATACTCTGGCCACTCATACTGAGGCTCGTGCGGTCTCGCAAGTTCCATTAGAGCCAGGGGATCATATGATCATCGACGGCCAGTATCCGCCATGTACCTCTTGCAAAGGCAAGATGAATGCACGTGCTATGCAGTCGGGTGCAACGATTCAATATAACTGGCAGGAGGACGGGCAGCAAAAGACATGGATGGCCAATCCTTCTAAGGGGTGCAAATAGAATGAAATTTGAATTTGTCGCAAATGACGTGAACTATACGTTCGAGGACGGGATTCATGTCCTTGGGTTAGTTGATAGCGCAGACGAGCCACAGGACTACGTCATCCTCCAGCGTGGGACTGAGTTCGATGAGCAAGACCGGAAGTTGGGCCAAGACACGTATTACGTGGAAGTCTGCGCTGACGGGGTAGCTGGATATGGCGGCGTCAAGTCGGTTTCGCTCCATGCTGGCACGTTGAATATTGAACTTGAAGATGGTGCCAAGTGGAGGGAAGATCTGTCGTCGATAGAAATCGATGTACAAGGAGCGAAGGATCGCGAGGGCTTGAGAGCATGGCTGGCCGCTATATTCTCCGGTACAAGCACCACAGTCGAGCTTGATTAGACGCGTCGCCTGCTGGTGTCGAGCAGGTCCAATACGAAGCGGAAGGCCGTTTGCTACGGCATACCGATCAACTCAATCGTTCGACGCGATATGGCTACGATGCGGTCGGCCGCGTTGCGAGTCGCGCCGACGCGCTCGGGCAGACGGTTGCGTATCGCTATGACCGTCTCGGTCGCTTGTCCGCGTTGACCAATGCCAACTTTGCGACGTATCAGTTTCACTATGATCCGGCCGGCCGGTTGATCGAGGAAGTCGGCTTCGACGGCAAGTCGACGCGCTATCAGTACGACAAGGAGAGCGGCAGTCTCGTTGCGATCGATGAAGCGGGCTGCGTGACTTCGGTCGACGTCG
>Ga0268257_1002771_pt1 | contig 11916 bp, 10 predicted proteins | sample AgamicAtPrz_FD_200249 | JGI IMG/M metagenome (GOLD analysis project Ga0268257, IMG submission 200249) | Agave microbial communities from Guanajuato, Mexico - At.P.rz (v2) (version 3) | ecosystem: Host-associated > Plants > Phyllosphere > Phylloplane/Leaf | place: Guanajuato, Mexico | collected...
AGAGAATTTAAAGAAATGTAATCAGTGTCATAGCGATATGTCAAAAGAAACTTTAATAGGTTATGAGGATATATCCATTTTAGAAAGTTTCCTTAATAAGGAGCAAGCTCAGGCAAAACAAAAGAATCATTATAATTATGCCAAAGAAAATACTTTCTGCGCTGACTGCCACAACAAGCGACCAGCAAGTCATGATAAAAATTTCTATGGTAATCATGGTGCCATTGCTAACCAAAATCAAGAGTCATGTAAAGCATGTCATGAGGTGAAAAAGGCGAACGCACCAGGTGGAAATCAAGTAACTTGTTCTTCTTGTCATCCTAGTAAACATAGCCAGAAGAACAATTGGAAGGAAGGTCATCCAATTTCGTTAAATGGAATTACGAAACCTCAGGAAAGATGCTACACCTGCCATGCTAAACCAAGTTGTACAAAGTGTCATAAGTAATTAAAAAATTTTTAAAATACCTTTGATTTGGAGCTTTATAGGATTCATACATTTCGAACAAGTCTATCAGAGGTCAATCGAAAAAACAAATAAAATTCGAGGTGGATACTAATGGAAGCTAGAGAGCTGCCGATCAATCCAGAACCGGAAAAAAACGAGAGAACGACGTTGAAGAAAGAAAAGAAAAAGTATTTTACAAAGATACAAGCTATATTGCTTTTAATCACTACATTAATAGTTAGTGTAGGCGGAGGCTACTATATTAGTGAGAAATTTTTATGGAACAATGCAAACAAAGATAGGCTAGATCAACAGATAAATTATTATCAAGCTAAAGTTGATTCTGAACCCAATAATCCTGAACATCGAGTAAATTTAGGCTACTCCTATTTTCTAAAAGGTGATAACAATAATGCTATTAAACAGATTAAGGTTGCAACAGATTTGGATAGCAAATACTTCGGTGCCTATTTTAACCTTGGGTTGGTTTATATTGATGAAGAAAGATTCAACGATGCTTTGAAACAAGCTCAAAAAGCAGTTGAGTTAGGACCGCGTAACTTTAAAGCCCATTTATTATCAGGCATGGTATATCGTGAATTGAAAATGTACGATGAAGCAAATACATCGCTTAAAGAAGCCTTGAAGTTAATGCCAACAAACACAGATATTATTACGGAAATTGGTAAAGTTGCTGAAGATCAAGGAAAGAAAAAAGAAGCAGAGAAGTTTTTCAAAGAGGCATTAAATTATGATCCGCTATATAAACCTGCCTCAGAAGGCTTAGAGAGAGTCGCTGCAAAAGATAAGGACAACAAATAGAAGGAGCTGACCACCAATGAAAAAAAGAACTGTATATATATTGATGAGTAGCATTGTAGCACTTTCGGTTGCCTTTTTTGCAGTTGTCTACTTCTTAAATTTAGAAACGACAATAAAACCGATTGTTGCAAAAGTAGATCCAAGTGGGCCTCCAGTATATACGAATTCACTGTACGGAGAGTTTGACAAACCTCTAAATAAACCTATGGACGTTACAAAAATTGGGGAATTCGTTTATGTAAGTGATACAAATAACAAACAAGTTCAGGTTTTTGATCAATCTGGGACATCAGTTTTTAAATTTGGAAAAGAGGGTACTAAAAAAGGCGAATTTAAATTCCCTTATGGAATTGCCGGAGATAAGGCTGGCAATATATATGTAGCCGACTTATACAATGGCAATATTTCCATTTTTGATTCAAAAGGCAAGTTTATAAAATACTTTAACACCAAAGAAAAAGTTCTAAAGTCCCCTGGCGGGTTACGCATTTTCGATGAAAAAGTTTACGTGACTGATATTAAAGCAAACAAACTGTTTGTTTTTGATCTTGACGGTAAGAAATTAATGGAAGTCGGCGGCCCGGGGGTTGATGAAGGAAAGTTCATTGCACCGAACGCTGTAACAGTAGATAATGACGAGCAAATTTATGTTACAGATTCTGGGAATAATAGAGTAGAAGTTTTCACTAAAGAAGGTAAGTTTATCAAAATTATTAATGGTTCTAAAGATGGAAAAGGTGAACCAACACTCCTTAATCCTAGAGGAGTTGGGGTAGATTCAAAGGGCAATGTCTATATAGTAAACAATCTATCACATAATATTTACGCTTTTGATAAAGATGGAAATCAAAAGTTCGAATTAGGTGGAATGGGAACAGACAATGACAAACTTTACCTTCCTAATGGTTTGTTTATCGACGATCGAGATACTTTGTTCGTGACAGATACCATCAACCAAAGAGTTTCTGTGTTCTATTAACCCTTTTTACATTAAGGAGGTGATTCTAAAACGGTCGCTGCTTATACATTAAACATTAGATTAGAGAAAAAGAGAGAAGTTTGGGAGGTTTTAAAAATGAGTAAGTTAAGATTGGGTTTATCCACTGTGTTTATGCTGATTTTATTAGGCGTGTTCAGTGCGGTGGCCTTTGCAGAGGATGGTGTACCGCCAACCTCTACCAATCCGGCACCTGGAATCCACGTTGGTGATATTGATAACTTTGGTAACAAGAGTACACATAAAACCCATGGTAATTTCCAAAACAACACTAACTCTTGTGCAAACTGCCACAGTACACACAACGGGGAAGACGAAATGTTGTTAATGAAAGATGGCGAATACGAACTTTGTATGTCTTGCCATGATGGAACAATGGGCTTTTATGATGTGACAAAATCAAGCGGCGCAGGAACTTTTGATGATTCACATTTAAGTTCTTCCATGCACAATGTTGATTCAGGTTTAAAGGTAGGAAGTGCTCCTGGTAAATATTTAAATAATTCTACTGCAGATTTAGAGTGCTCAAGCTGCCACAACCCACATGGTTCAGCTAATGACAGATTATTAAATGAAACTGTTGCAGGGAAAGCATTTGCTACTTCTTTAGTTAATGGTGTTCAAACACCTGCTCCAACAGGTACCAAAACCATCGCTCTAGAATTAACTGAGGATCCTGCATATGCAGAACTTAATGCTTTAACTGGTACTGGCGGATTGAAAATCACAAAATCTAATGGTCCCAAGGGATTAGCTAGTTACAATGGTGTAAATGATAAGATCTATTATTCTCAATTCTGTGGTGCTTGTCACGATGATTACTTTGCTAAGAGAAACGCAGGTACATCTTCAAACCCTATGCCTGGAAAACCTAGCACAGGTTCTCCGATTACAGCTACACACACACATGATACTTACACACATACAACTAACAGCTCCAGCCAAGGTAGAAGCTGTGCGGCTTGTCACTATGCACATGGTACTGATGCTACCATTATGTTGGATGCTGCGGGAAGAACTGTTGCTGATTTACTACAGGTTAAAGATGCTGAAGGAAACAATCTATTTACACAAGAAAAAGCTGAAGCATATATGAAAGATGTCAGTGTAAAAGGTTCCTCTTTAAAGAAATTCACAAACATGGCTGTATGTTTTGCTTGTCACGGAACAAGTATTGCTCCAGGACAAATTGATCCTCAATTCCTAGATGGAACTGGAAAACTTAAAGGTAGAGCAAAGATTAAATAATCGTTAATGAATACAATTGTTTCAAAAAAACTTTAATCAAAACAAGGTAGCAATATCTATTTATTGTTACCTTGTTTTAAATAAAAATAAAAATAAAAATTAATAGATACATAAGATCTTACTACAATTGAACATTCCAAAAACACCCCATCTACCTCCCATATGGGTAGTTTTTGAAACATAAAGGTTTTTGAACGGATTGTACTTGTAAGTAATACATACGCAATTTCTGTTACTTAAGGAGGTGGTGTGATAAAAGTATGCTAGTCTGATGCGCCTCAAAAAAGAGAGAGAAAGACATTGGGAGGTCTTAAGAAATGAGTAAGTTGAAAATTAGCTTGTCTGCATTACTCATGCTGGTTTTACTAAGCATGTTTGGAGCTCTTGCCTCTGCAGAAACACCATTTACACCTACGTCTACAAACCCAGCGCCTGGAATTCATTCAGCGGATGTTGACAACTTTGGTAACAAAGCTACACACAAAACACACGGCAATTTCCAAAACAACACGAACGCTTGTGCAAACTGTCATAGTACGCACAACGGAGAAGATGAAATGTTGTTAATGAAGAGTGGCGAATATGAACTTTGTATGTCATGCCATGACGGTACAATGGGCTTCTACAACGTTAAAGAAGGCAGCGGCGCAGGAACGTTTGATGATTCCCATGAAAATGCCTCAATGCACAATGTAGATGCAGGGGTAAAAGTTGGTTCAGCACCTGGAGCAGCAGTTAATACTTCTACTGACATATTAGAATGCTCAAGCTGTCATAACCCACACGGCTCTGCCAATGATCGTTTATTAAATGAAACAGTCATGGGTAAAGCTTATGCTTACGATGTTAAAGGTTCAAAAGGAAGCAGCCATGGTCCAAGTTTTACTAAAACAACTGCCATTCCTACAGGCAAACAGGCAATAAACCTTGTGTTAAAAGAAGACCCTGCCTATGCTGAAATCAACGCACAAACGGGTACAGGATTTAAAGTATATAAATCAATGGGTCCCGATGGAGCAAGAGACAGAATGAACTATAGCAACTTCTGTTCAGTTTGTCACGACAATTACTTAGCCTCGAGAACTGCTAAGAAGCCAAATCTTGATAATGGCGGTAAAGAACTAGGAGTGTACACACACACAACTAACAGCCATAAGGGTGGTAGAAACTGTGCTTCTTGTCACTATGCACACGGTACAGATATCACTACATTGCAAGACTCTTCTGGAAGAACCATTGCAGATTTGCAAAAGTCACCAGAAAACGGCGGCTTAGGCTTTAGTGAGACAACTGCAAAAGAGTATATGAAGAATATTAGCAGTAAATCTGCTCTTAAGAAATTCACAAACATGTCTGTATGTTTCTCTTGTCACGCAGGTGAAGGTGAAAGCTTAGGTGGCCCTGATGCAGCAGGAAAGAATACTGCCGGTACACCAGATACTCCACTTTATATGTATACTGCTCCAGATGGTTCTCAACCTGGATGGGACGGAGTAACTAATTGGAGAACATCAACTTACGACCCTGCATTTTCAGCTGAACTTCAAGAGATAATTGAACATTACGATGCGAAATACGGAAATTAAGAACTGACTTGTAACAAGGGAACAATATTTCAATTGTTCTCTTGTTATTAATATTTCATTTTTCTGCGAAAATTGTCAATAATTGCTCTTTTATTAAAAGTAGTGTGTCTCTTTAAGGGGGTGGGGAAAAAAAGATTATATAGTGTTTCATTTCACCAAAAATAGAGAGAGAAACAGAAAGAAAATTGGGAGGTTTTCTAGAAATGAGTAAGTTAAAAGTTAGCTTGTCTGCATTATTAGTGCTTATATTAATAAGCATGTTTGGAGCACTTGCTTCCGCAGCAGAAGTAAAGCTACCAACGAATGTTGGAACAGTAGATAACTTCGGAAATAGCAATACACACAAAACCCACGGTAACTTCCAAAACAACACGAACTCTTGTGCAAACTGCCACAGTACGCACAATGGTGAAGACGAAATGTTGTTAATGAAGAGCGGCGAATACGAACTTTGTATGTCCTGCCATGATGGTACAATGGGTTTCTATAACGTTACAAAGGCTAGTGAAGCAGGGGTTATTGATTCACACGAAATGAGCGCTTCCATGCACGATGTGAAATCAGAATTAACAGAGAAATCAGCTCCTGGAGCATTAAATAACAAATCAACTGGTACATTCGAATGCTCAAGTTGTCATAATCCACATGGATCAGCTAATGACCGTTTATTAAAGGAAACTGTAGCAGGTAAAACATATGCTAACACATACAAGGTAACAATCGTTGGCTATGCAGAAACTATTGAGAAAACTCCACTTCCAGTAGGAAACAAAGCAATAAAACTTGATTTATCAGAAGATCCGGAATATGCAGATATCAACAATGCTACAGGTTTATCTGGATTAAAAATTACAAAATCAAAAGGTATTTATAATGCAGCTACAGCTGATGTAACAAAAGAAAAAATGTATGATTACAAATTGAATTACTCTGAATTCTGTGCAAGCTGTCATGATGACTACTTGAAGAACAGAGAAAATGGACCAAGAGCTGATGGTATCCACTATACTCATACAACTAGCAGCACAAAACAAGGTAGAAGCTGTACGGCTTGTCACTATGCTCACGGTACTGATATTACATTATTAAGAGATACTGCTGGAAAAACAATCGCTGATTTACAAAAACCAGTAGCAGATGGTGGAAAAGCTTGGACTGAAACTCAAGCTAAAAACTACATGAAAGATGTAAGTAAATCTGGTTCGTCTGCATTAAAGAGATTCACAAACATGGCTGTATGTTGGGCTTGTCACCAATCTACACACCAAATTGCTAATACTCCTGGAACCACTAATTATCCAAATACAACAGATTATAAGAACTACTTAGTTCCTGGTGGAGATTATTCAGGTAAATCTTTAATTAAATAATAATTAAAAAAAGCTAACAAATAGCCCCACTATTTGTCAGCCTTTACTAGAATCATAGAAAACAAGGTGCAATATCACTATTGTTACCTTGTTTTTATTATTTCATCGTGCCTAGAAATTGTCAAAAATATTTAACTTAACGACGAAAATTAATGTTTATTCAGTTGATATAATTAATTTATTAGTAGTATACCTAATTCGTGAAAAGTAGAGGATGAATTTACATGAAAAGGAAGAACTACAAACGAAAGCAAATCTCATACCTTGTTATTGGGAGCGTTGTTCTTGGTTCCCTCCTTTTTAGTTCTTCTGATAACATTGTGGTATCAGCATCTGCTGTTCCCGAAATCCAAATAGTAACACCGGAAGATGGAGCTGCCTTTAATGCTTCATTGGCTGAATTTACTGGAACGATTTCGGATGATCTAACCACTGCAGATAAACTCACTGTAAAGGTATTTGAAGAGCTAGAGGCTTCTCAGCAGCCTATTGATATTACTGATGAAGGAAAGCTTACGGTGACTCCCAAGGATAACGTTGCGGACTTCTCCTATTCAAAAGAATTTAGTGAAGGAGATCATACTGTTACCTTTGTAGTCACTGATGAGGAAGGGGTTAGTGCTAAGGTTGATCGTTCCATTACCATAAAGTCGGAAGGGACAGATACAACTGAGTCGATAGAAAATACTCCAACCCCAGTAGATGATGTAGACATTCCAATAACATCTACTGATAAAAAGGCCGTAATTGAAGAGACCCCACCAGAAACTGATGTGAGTGTAGCATCCACTAATGAAAAGGTTACATCGAAGGTTACCATCGAAGAGGCAGGTCCAAGACCATATATGGCCAAGATGTATCTAATTCCAAAGGGTGATGCCGATAAGTATGAGCCTGGTAAGGATGTACCTAACAGTTTTCTTTCTATGGAGGATATGACCCGGGTACCCTTGAATTATGTGATACTAGTAGATGTAAGATGTACTGAGCCTTTAACAAAAACGCAACCCTTGTTAACGTCTTTTGGAGATATTAAAGGAGACGAAAACTTAATAGCAACAACTGCATTAACGGATGATCTTAAATCCTATGTATATACATTTACACCTGACCAAGATTTTAAACCTGGCACAAGTTATTTTGTATATCTGAATCCTAAATTCTCAACTGAAAAGGACGAAAAGAAGGTTATTATTCCTAGATTCCTGAAATTCACTACCGTTAGTGATTATAAGGATACCGAATTTCAGGTTGACCGGGTGGCCGATGAAACAACCGATAATGACGCTATTCATGGACCGTTTTCGGTGGTAACAAATGCATGCGCCTTCTGTCATAGTACCCATAATGGAACCAATGAATTTCTAATAAAGGGAGAAAAGGGCTCTACTGAAAATGATATGTGTATGGCATGCCATGATGGAACAGGGTCACCAAAGATAGAAGAAAATAATAGTCATAGTCAACATTATTCCAGTGTTAGTTGTTCTAGTTGTCATGATCCACATACCCCGGGGACGAAACATAATCCTAACAGCATGCTCCCTAAGTCAGGGACCGATCCTTTTTATAATTATAAAAAGGCAGGCAATGCTACTGGTGTTATAAGTGATTACTCCTTATGTTTTAAGTGCCATGGTAATGGATCAAAGACGGATATTGAGCAGTACTATACTGATGGAACCTCCAAGAGTCAATCCGGTCATAATATCCAAGCTGCAACGGATACTGGTATTTCGTTAAATGGACAGCTTCCATGTGCTGAATGTCACGAAACACACGGGGCAACTAATATTAAGATGCTAAGACCAGAGCTTGGGAATATGAAGCCAGAAGCTCCAAAGCCTGAAAGCGATCAGCTTGATGATAATTGGTTTAATAAAACCACGTCTGATTGGGATGCGGAAGCTCAACGTAAATTCTGTCTATCCTGCCATAATGGGAAAACAGATCTTTATGGTAAACAAGGCAAGGCCATTTACGATAAAGAAACTGGTAATCCAATTAATCCCGCAAATGACGGTCATGATCGAGAAAGCCAAAAAACCTGCGCAGAATGTCATAGTGATAGTAAATCCTTTATAGATACAGCGCATGCACCTAAAAGGATAACTCCATAAAAAGCGAGCGGACACTCCGCTCGTTTTTTTACTTTTGATTTTTCAAACAACCCGACAAACTAGCGAAACCTTCAAGGCATAAACTTTTTAACGATCAAACTTTGAAATTTACCTTGCTATCACGCTATAATGGTTAAGGTACAGAACGTTGATTTCGGAATAAAATACGATATAGGTAATTTTTATAGAGGTGAATATAATGGAATTAGCAGAAATTCGTAATGAACTTGAAAAAACAGCTAAGAAATTAGCGGACTTTAGGGGGTCTCTTTGACCTTGAGAATAAGGAAGCAAGAATTGCTGAATTAGACGATGAGATGCTTCATCCTGATTTCTGGAATGATCAGCAAGCAGCGCAGACCGTCATTAGTGAAGCAAATGGATTGAAGGATCAGGTCAATGAATTTTATGATTTGAATAGCAGCTTTGAAAATTTGGAATTAACCTACGAACTTGTCAAAGAAGAAAATGATGAAGAATTACGTGCTGAGTTGGAAGATGAACTCGTGCAGTTAACAGCGCGTTTGAGCCAATTTGAACTTCAGCTTCTCCTTAGTGAGGAGTATGATAAAAATAATGCAATTCTGGAGCTACACCCAGGTGCAGGCGGAACAGAATCACAGGACTGGGGCTCGATGCTGTTACGGATGTATACCCGCTGGGCGGAAAAAAAGGGCTTTAAGGTTGAGACCCTCGATTACTTACCTGGTGATGAAGCGGGGATTAAGAGTGTAACACTTGCGATTAAAGGTCATAATGCCTATGGCTATTTAAAAGCGGAAAAAGGGGTTCACCGTTTGGTAAGGATTTCTCCATTCGATTCCTCAGGCCGTCGTCATACGTCTTTCGTTTCCTGTGAAGTCATGCCTGAACTTAACGATGACATTCAAATAGAAGTCCGGACAGAGGATTTAAAAATTGATACCTACCGTGCGACAGGTGCGGGCGGACAGCATATTAACACTACCGATTCGGCCATCCGGATTACCCACCTGCCAACTGGTGTAGTTGTTACATGTCAAGCAGAACGTTCGCAAATTAAAAACCGCGAGGCGGCGCTGAAAATGCTCAAAGCCAAACTGTATCAACTTGAAATTGAGCGTCAGGAACAAGAACTTCTAGAAATTCGCGGCGAGCAGAAGGAAATCGGCTGGGGAAGTCAAATCCGTTCTTACGTTTTCCATCCCTATTCGATGGTGAAAGATCACAGAACTAGCACAGAAAGCGGGAACGTTCAGGCTGTGATGGACGGGGATTTGGATCAGTTTATTAATTCGTATCTCAGATCGAGAATTTCATAAATTGTATTTATAGCCTGTGCCGACTAATTCGGCACAGGCTTATTTTTTATAAAACCTTTGCCTTCTATACTAAACCATCGCTAACCTCTCTAACGTCTTATAAAAACCAGTTAACTGGCAAATGCTAAGAAAAATTTTAATCCTTTACCACGTCAACTTACTGCCATTTACACCAATATTTACGCATGCTATACTCACTTTCAGCTAATAGAAAGTATCTAAAATTTTGAGGAGAATAGCTTTATGAATATCTTAAGTAATTTAACACTAACCTATCCTAAAACGAGAATAGCAATCGATTATCTTTTTGTATTAATTGGTGCAGCAATCATTGCTTTAACCTTTAATGTTTTCTTACTTCCGAACCAAGTGGCTTCAGGTGGAGTAAGTGGTATTAGTACGATTCTAAAATCAGTGCTAGGGTGGGAACCGGCCTATGTTCAGTGGGCTTTTAATATCCCTTTATTTGTAGCTGGTGTAGTTTTATTAGGAAAGCAGTTTGGTGTGAAAACCCTAGCGGGAACGATTTTTTTACCATTAGTAGTGTTTTTTACTAGGAATTTAGATCCTTGGACCAATGACGCCCTCCTTGGGGCTTTGTTTGGGGGAATTGGTGTAGGACTTGGACTGGGCATAGTCTTTAGGGGAAGAGCATCGACGGGCGGAACGGACCTGGCAGCCCAAATTATTCATAAATATACAGGCTTTTCGCTGGGACGATGCGTCGTCATAATCGATGGTTTAATCGTGCTTGCTGCTGCGATTGTATTTGATATTGAAAAAGGTTTGTATGCATTGATTGCTCTTTATGTAACAAGCAAAACAATCGACCTGATTCAGGTTGGTTTCGGCCGGTCAAAAATGGCAATGATCATTACTGGAAAACAAGAAGAAGTTCGAGCCGGAATTTTGAATAAAATAGACCGTGGTGTGACAAAACTATCAGCATATGGTGGATTTACTGACCATGAACGGCCAGTTCTTATGTGCGTTGTAGATCAATCAGAGTTCACAAAATTGAAACAATTGGTTAAAGCCCTTGACCCATCTGCATTTGTCGTTGTCATGGATGCAGCTGAAGTGTTAGGTGAGGGTTTCAAACGGGCATAGGATTGGTATAATAGGGCATTGATGGTAATATTTTCTGAAGGGGGTAACAACGTGAAAAACAAATGGCTTACAATGTTGATGGGAACTGCATTAGTAATGGGTCTTGCTGCCTGCGGAGGCGGAGATAAAGACACAAGTAAAGACACAGGAACTGACAAAGGAACGGAAACAGCAAGCAGTGATGCAGCAGCCAAGATTTTTGATCAAAAATGCTCCAGCTGTCATGGCGGTGATTTGACAGGTGGTATGGGTCCAAATCTTACCAAGGTTGGCTCAAAGTACTCTAAGGACGAAATATTGAATATCATTAAAAATGGTAAAGGGCAAATGCCTGCAAACGTAATAACTGGCGATGATGCAAACCAAGTTGCTGAGTGGCTTGCAGCGAAAAAATAAAAATACTCGGAAGCGTTCTGTTTGTAAAAACGGAGCGTTTTTTATTTGCGCCAAAATGAGAAATTTGTCGGGTTTTGTAATTCTTTGAAAAGAAACTGTAATATTTTTACCGCTTTTTTTAACAATTTATGATGTTATAATAGGATTATGCGAAATTATGCACATATTTTTTTTGTTATCCTAGTCCATTTTGCAAATAAAAAAAGATAATTGTCGAAAAAAATTCGAGATGTCTTTAAATAAAGGTGATAAAAAATGATAGAACTACAAGATGTTTATAAAAAGTACCCGAATGGAGTTTCGGCCATTAATGGAATAGACGTCCGGATTAACCAGGGCGAATTTGTCTATGTCGTCGGACCAAGCGGTGCCGGAAAATCAACATTTATAAAAATGATGTATCGTGAGGAGGTTCCGACTTCTGGGACCATCACTATGAACGGTGTAAACCTAGCAAAATTAAAAATGAAAAAGGTTCCTATTTTCAGACGGAATCTTGGTGTTGTCTTTCAGGATTT
>Ga0268257_1002777_pt1 | contig 11893 bp, 8 predicted proteins | sample AgamicAtPrz_FD_200249 | JGI IMG/M metagenome (GOLD analysis project Ga0268257, IMG submission 200249) | Agave microbial communities from Guanajuato, Mexico - At.P.rz (v2) (version 3) | ecosystem: Host-associated > Plants > Phyllosphere > Phylloplane/Leaf | place: Guanajuato, Mexico | collected...
GTGCCTACAAGGAAACCAGCGCGCTGGTGGACTTTTTCACCCCGCAGGGCCGCATGCGCGCCGTGCTGCGCCGTGCGCGTGGCAAGGGTGGCAGCCTGGTGCGGCCGTTCGTGCCGCTGGAGCTGGAGCTGCGCGGGCGTGGCGAGCTGAAGAATGTAGGCCGCATGGACAGCGCCGGCATCGCCACCTGGCTGCACGGCGATGCCCTGTTCAGTGGGTTGTACCTCAACGAACTGCTCATGCGCCTGCTGCCCGCCGAAGCGCCTTTCCCGGCGCTGTTCGAGCACTACACCCTGACCTTGCAGGCCTTGGCCGCCGGTCGCCCGCTGGAGCCGCTGCTGCGCTCGTTCGAATGGCGGATGCTGGACGAGCTCGGTTACGCGTTTTCGTTGCACCACGACGTCAATGACCAGCCGATCGCGCTCGACGGCCTGTACCGCTTGCGTGTGGATGCCGGCCTGGAGCGGGTGGAACTGGCGCAACCCGGGCTGTTCCGCGGCACCGAACTGGTGGCCCTGGCTGAAGCCGACTGGAATGCACCAGGCGCCTTGCTCGCCGCCAAGCGCCTGATGCGCCAGGCACTGGCGGTTCACCTGGGGGGAAAACCGCTGGTCAGCCGGGAACTGTTTCGCAAGCGCTGATCACGACGTATGCTGTGGGGCTCAATCATCAGGAGAGCCTTTCGTGACTCACAGCAACCGCATGCTTCTCGGCGTAAACATCGACCACGTGGCGACCCTGCGTCAGGCCCGGGGCACGCGTTATCCTGATCCGGTCAAGGCTGCCCTGGATGCCGAGGAAGCAGGCGCCGATGGCATCACCGTGCACCTGCGTGAAGACCGCCGGCACATCCAGGAGCGTGATGTGGTGCTGCTCAAGGACGTGCTGCAGACCCGCATGAACTTCGAGATGGGCGTCACCGAAGAGATGATGGCCTTTGCCGAGAAGATTCGCCCGGCGCACATCTGCCTGGTACCCGAAACCCGTCAGGAACTGACCACCGAAGGCGGCCTGGACGTGGCGGGCCAGGAGGCACGGATCAAGGCTGCGGTTGAGCGCCTGTCGCGTACCGGTGCCGAAGTGTCGCTGTTCATCGATGCCGACGAGCGGCAGATCGAGGCATCGCGTCGTGTTGGAGCGCCAGCCATCGAACTGCACACCGGGCGTTACGCCGACGCCGAAACCCCGACTGATGTGGCTGAGGAGCTCAAGCGTATCGTCGATGGTGTGGCGTTCGGGGTGGGGCAGGGGCTGATCGTCAATGCCGGGCATGGCCTGCATTACCACAACGTCGAGGCGGTTGCCGCGATCAAGGGCATCAATGAACTGAACATCGGCCATGCGCTGGTGGCGCATGCGCTGTTTGTCGGCTTCAAGGCGGCCGTGGCCGAGATGAAGGCGCTGATTGTGGCGGCTTCGCGCTAATCGTTGGTCGCCAGTACCGGCCCATTCGCGGGCTTGCCCGCTCCCACAGGTACCCCACAGGCTTGAGGCTTGTGCAGCCCCTGTGGGAGCGGGCAAGCCCGCGAAGAGGCCAGTGCAGGCAGCTGATCACTCGGCAGGAAAAACCAGGGTAAACCGGGTAGGCCCCAATGGGCTGCTGCTGACCTCGACCCGCCCGCCATGCAGCTGCATGATCGACTTGACGATCGCCAGCCCCAACCCGGTCCCGCCTTCCAGCCGCGAGCGCCCCGAGCCCACCCGGTAAAACCGCTCGAACAAGCGCGAGTGGTGCTCTGCAGCAATACCAGGCCCCTGGTTTTCCACCGAAAGCCGAATTTCACTACCCAGGCGCTCGATGCGCAACTCTACGGGCTTGCCATCGGGGCAGTGCCGAATCGCATTGCTCAGCAGATTCGACAATGCCCGTTGAAACATCAGCCGATCCCCCAATGCCGTCCCCCAGCCCTGAACACGCAGCTCAACGTCTTTCAGTTCGGCACTGAACGCGAAAAGTTCGACAACCCGAGCAGTTTCGTCGGCCAATGCCATGGGCTTCAGCACCACCTGGGCTTGAGGCTGGCTGACCTGGGCAAGAAACAGCATGTCGTTGATGATGCGGTTGAGCCGGGTCAGCTCTTCGATACTGTCTTCCAGCACTTCGCGGTAATTGGCGTTGTCCCGTTCACGGGCCAGGGTCACCTGGGCCTTGCCCATCAGGTTGCTCAAGGGGGTACGCAGCTCGTGGGCGAGGTCGTCGGAAAACTGCGACAGCTGGCTGACCCCCTGATCGAGCCGATCGAGCATCACATTGATGCTGCTGGCCAGCTCTGCCAGTTCCAGCGGCAGGCCGCTCGCTGGCAGGCGATGTTGCAAGTCTTGCGCCGACACCTGCCCGGCAATGCGGCGGAAGTGGCGCAAGGGCTTCAGGCCGCGCCGGGTCAGCCACCTGGCGCCGGCGCCGATCAACAGCAACAGCAGCGGCAACGCCAGCAAGGTGGAATGCAGGTAAGCCTGTAGCAGGGCGTTGTCGTCGGCGCGGTTGAGCGACATCATCACCCTGACTGGGGTGTCGTCGCGCAGGCGCATCAGCCGGGTCGCGGTAAGGATCTGGTTACCTTTGCTGTCGCGCCAGGCATGAAAGGCCAGGCGGGCATCGGTGCGCAGCTCGCCTACCTGCGATTCAAGTGCTGGTCCCAGGCTGAGCAGGTGCGGGTGGCGGCCTTCCAGGGCCAGCACACTGAGGCTGAGGTTGTCGTGCCCCATCACCAGGTCGAGCAAGGGATGGGCGCGGCTGCCCAGGTCTTCGCTACGCAGGTCGACGCGCAGGTTGTGCTCGACCTGCAGCATCTTGCGCGCCAGGTCCTTGCGTGCGCGGTTGTCCAGTTCGTGATCAAGGGCGAACACGGCCAGGCAGGCCAGCAGCAGCACCAGTGCGGCGCCCATCAGCGTCACGCTCAGGCCCAGGCGCAGTGACAGGCTGGCGTTGTTCAAAAGCGTGCCTCGAGCACGTAGCCGACGCCACGCAGGGTATGGATCAGCTTGTCGTCGAACGGGTCGTCGATCTTTGCCCGCAGGCGCCGGATCGAAACCTCGACCACATTGGTGTCGCAGTCGAAGTTCATGTCCCACACCAGCGAGATGATCTGGGTGCGCGACAGCACTTCGCCAGTCTGGCGCATCAGCAGATGCAGCAGGGCGAATTCCTTGGCGGTCAGGTCGATACGCTGCCCGGCACGGTAAGCCCGGTGGCGGGCGGGGTCCAGCTCCAGATCGGCGACGCGCAGGGTGCTGGGCTGCAGTTGCTGGTCGTTACGGCGCAGCAAGCTGCGGATGCGGGCCAGCAGTTCCGGAAACTCGAAGGGTTTGAGCAGGTAGTCGTCGGCTCCCAGGTCCAGGCCCTTGACCCGGTCGGCCAGGCGGCCGTGGGCGGTGAGCATCATGATGCGCGTGGCCGATTCGGCACGTAGCCGCTGCAGCACGGTCCAGCCATCGAGTTCGGGCAGGTTGACGTCGAGAATGACCAGGTCGTAGGGCTGCTGGCGGGCCAGGTGCAGGCCATCGGTGCCGGTGTGGGCGCAGTCGACCACGTAGCCGTTCTCGCGCAGGCCCTGCTGCAGGTAATCGGCGGTGCGCAGTTCGTCCTCGATGATCAGTAGACGCATGGGAGGCTCGGTATGATGAAAAGGGGGCGATTCTCGACCCTGTAGTGGCATCAGGGTCAAGGGGCAGGATGTTACGGCATGAGTAAGGGCGCGCGGCGCAGATAACGGATTTGTAATGCTGGTGTTATCTGGCTGTCTGTTGCGGCCCTTTCGCGGGTAAACCCGCTCCCACAAGGTCTTCACAGACGCTGAAATCCCTGCAGTTCCTGTGGGAGCGGGTTTACCCGCGAAGAGGCCAGCACTGACAACACAGGGCCACATTGCAAGACTGTAATCCCCGCCTCACCTTGCCGTTAGCTAGCCCTCGCTAGGATGGCCGTGTCTGATCGGTTATCACGAGGCAACCACGATGAACCTGACCAAATACCTGCTGTTGGCCACCCTTGCCCTGGGCAGCGCCAGTGTTTACGCCGAGGGCGGTGCGGAGCGTTCGAAACAATTCTGGCAAGCATTCCGCGAAGACCAGCAGCGCCTGCACGGCGACAAGCAACAGGCCGTTGCCGAACGTGAGCGCAAGGCGCAGGAGAGGGCCAGCGAGTTGGCCAAGGACTGAAGTTACAGCACCTGCGCCGCGCCAGCTCCTCGGCGCAGATGTATTCAGACGCCCATCCGGGCGTCTTTTTTTATTTGCGCGCCAGCAGGGTGGCGCGACGTGGAGCCGGCAGGCCTTCGATGGTCTTGCTGTGGTCGTTCGGGTCAAGGAAGTCGACCAGTGACTGGTAGCGCATCCACTCGGTGCTGCGCTGTTCCTCAACGCTGGTCACGCTTACGTCGACGCACCGCACATCGCTGAAGCCGGCCCGGCGCAACCAGCGCTCCAGGGCTGGTACCGATGGCAGATACCAGACGTTGCGCATCTGTGCATAGCGGTCCTCAGGTACCAGAACCTGGTTTTCGTCACCTTCGATCACCAGGGTTTCCAGCACCAGTTCGCCACCTTTGACCAGGCAGTCCTTGAGCGCCAGCAGGTGCTCGATAGGCGAGCGGCGGTGATAAAACACCCCCATGGAAAACACCGTATCGAAACCTTCGAGGTTGGCCGGGAGGTCTTCGAGGGCGAACGGCAGGTGCCATGCGGGCAACTCTGGCAGGTATTGCTGGACGGCCTGGAACTGGCAGAAGAACAGCCAGTTCGGGTCGACGCCAACAACCATGTCGGCACCGGCACCGAGCATGCGCCACTGGTAGTAGCCGTTGCCGCAGCCCACATCGAGCACACGCTTGCCCTTGAGGTCCAGGTGCGGACCAACCCGGGACCATTTCCAGTCCGAACGCCACTCGGTGTCCACATGTACCCCGAACAGGTCGAACGGCCCTTTGCGCCAAGGCGACAGGCCCATCAATGCCTGACGCATCTGCGCGCGGGTCGCGTCGTCGCAATCGCAGTCCAGGCGCAGCCCGTTGACCAGGTCGATTTCGCTCGGCTGCAGGGCGGGCAGCGCTTCAAGCGCATCACGCCAGCGGTCGAGATCGCCGTGGCCCTTCTCCAGCTTGGCTTCCAGTTGCGCTTGCAGGCCTTGCGACCAGGAAGCCAGGGGGGTGCCCGCCAGGCGGCGGACGAGGGGGGACAGATCGATCATGGCAGGGCAATCAAAGAGGCGAAGTTAAGGCATTGGAACCAGGGCACCACCTTCGAGAAACCGGCTGCGCGCAGGCGTGCCTGGTGGGCTTCGAGGGTATCGGGCCTCATCACGTTCTCGATGGCGCTGCGCTTCTGGGCAATCTCCAGTTCGCTGTAGCCATTGGCACGTTTGAAGTCCAGGTGCAGTTCGTTGAGCAAGTCCTGCTGTTCAGCATCGGCGAAGCGCAGTTTTTCCGAGAGGATCAGCGCACCACCGGGCAACAGCGCCTGGCGGATGCGACCGAGCAGTTCCAGGCGCTGGTCGGGTGCGATGAACTGCAGGGTGAAGTTCATCGCCACCACCGAGGCGGGCTCGAAGGGCAGGGCCAGGATGTCGGCTTCCAGCACTTGCACCGGCAGCAGTTCCTGGAACATCGAGTCCTGGGCGGTGAGGTACTGACGGCAACGCTCGACCATCGCCGCGGAGTTGTCCACGGCAACAACCCGGCAGCCGTCGCTGCGTACATGACGGCGCAGCGACTGGGTAACGGCGCCCAGCGAAGCACCCAGGTCGTATAGCGCGGTGTGCGGCTGGGCGAAGCGCGCAGCCAGCACGCCGAGGTTCTCGACGATGGTCGGGTAGCCCGGTACCGAGCGCTTGATCATGTCCGGGAATACACGCACCACATCTTCGTTGAAGACGAAGTCGGGCACCTGCTCCAGGGGCTGGGCGAAAAGGCGGTCGGGTTGTTTGCTCACGGGAGGGCTCGATACAGGGTGAAACGGAGGCGCATTTTAGCCAAAGGCCGCGATTCTTGCCATGGCAGCGCTTCAGCCTCAGGGTGTTCATGGCGCAACCGCTGCGGTCAGCGGACGACGATCCTGCAATCGAAAGTCTGTACCGGGGCAACATCTGCAGCCCACGGCTGCTGGTAGATCAGCACCAACTGGCCATCGCCGGCGCCGCTGGCCTGGTAGCGCCAGGTCGAGACACCGGCGCTGCCGACCACATCTTCTTCCGGGCCGCTGTACACCTCCGGGCCGAGGCTTTGCAGCACGTTCGCGGCTGGGTTTTCGACCCGCCAGCGGTAACCGGTGGACGGGTTGCTTGGCAGTGTCAGGGTCAGCGTCTGGCCAACCTGCAGGCGCGTCGGGCATTCGCTTTCGGCATCGAGTGCAACCGGCTGGGTGGGCTGATGGGCGCAGGCAGAAAGCAGGGCGAAGCTCAGGGGAACGAGCAGACGAGGGGCGGTCATGTTGGCTCCGTAGGCTGGGGATGGCCTGAGGATAACCGATGATCGAGGAGATTTGTGTTGCCTGTGCCGGCCCTTTCGCGGGTAAACCCGCTCCCACAGGGGACCTCACTGGGCTAAAGCCCTGCGCTATCCCTGTGGGAGCGGGTTTACCCGCGAAGCGGCCGGTGCTGGCTAGAACAGGACTTTCGCCACATCGGCAAAGCGCTTGGCAAAATGCACGGTCAGGCCTTCGCGCAGGTAGTCCGGCAGCTCTTCATAGTCCCCACGGTTAGGCTCCGGCAAGATCAGCTCGAAGATCTTCTGCCGCCGCGCCGCAATCACCTTCTCGCGCACACCGCCAATCGGCAGCACCTGCCCGGTCAGCGTCAGCTCGCCAGTCATGGCCACGCCCTTCTTGGGCGCCTGGTCACGGGCCAGCGACAACAGGGCGCTGGCCATGGTGATGCCGGCACTCGGGCCGTCCTTTGGCGTGGCGCCTTCGGGCACGTGCAGGTGAATGAACGCTTCGTTGAAGAAACCCGGGTCACCACCGAACTGTTTGAGGTTGGAGCTGACGTAGCTGTAGGCGATTTCGGCCGACTCTTTCATCACATCACCCAGCTTGCCGGTCAGCTTGAAGCCCCGGTTGAGGGTGTGGATACGGGTGGCTTCGATCGGCAGCGTGGCGCCGCCCATGCTGGTCCAGGCCAGGCCGGTGATCACGCCTTTGCCGGCCAGCACTTGCTCGCTGCGGAACACGGGCATGCCAAGCGCGGCTTCCAGGTCCTTGGTGCCTATCTTCAGCTTGGCCTCGGGGTTATCCAGCAGCTTGACCACTGCCTTGCGCACCAGCTTGCCCAGTTGTTTCTCCAGCTGGCGCACCCCGGCTTCTCGGGCATAGCCTTCGATCACCGCGCGCAGCGCACTGTCGCTGATGCCGAGGCTGGTCTTGGCCACGCCGGCCTTTTCCAGCTGCTTGGGCCACAGGTGGCGCTTGGCGATGGCCAGCTTCTCTTCGGTGATGTAGCCGGACAGGCGGATCACTTCCATGCGGTCGAGCAATGGCCCGGGGATCGAGTCCAGGGTGTTGGCGGTGCACACGAACAGTACCTTGGACAGGTCCAGACGCAGGTCGAGGTAGTGGTCGAGGAAGTCGACGTTCTGCTCCGGGTCGAGGGTTTCCAGCAGTGCTGAAGCCGGGTCGCCCTGGTAGCTCTGGCCCATCTTGTCGATCTCGTCGAGCATGATCACCGGGTTCATCACTTCGACGTCCTTCAGGGCCTGCACCAGCTTGCCGGGCTGGGCGCCGATGTAGGTGCGGCGGTGGCCCTTGATCTCGGCCTCGTCACGCATGCCGCCGACACTGAAGCGGTAGAACGGCCGGCCGAGCGATTCGGCGATGGACTTGCCGATGCTGGTCTTGCCGACCCCGGGCGGGCCAACCAGCAGCACGATCGAGCCGCTGATCTCGCCTTTCCAGGCGCCCACGGCGAGGAATTCGAGAATGCGCTCCTTGATGTCATCGAGGCCGGCGTGGTGCTGGTCGAGGACCTTGCGCGCGTGGTTGAGGTCGAGCTTGTCCTTGCCGTACACGCCCCAGGGCAGGGCGGTTGCCCAGTCCAGGTAGTTGCGGGTGACGGCGTATTCGGGCGAGCCGGTTTCCAGGATGGCCAGCTTGCCCATCTCTTCGTCGATGCGCTTGCGCGCCTGGTCCGGCAGGGTCTTGCCATCAAGGCGCTGCTCGAACTGCTCGAGGTCGGCGCTGCGGTCGTCCTTGGTCAGGCCCAGTTCCTGCTGGATGACCTTGAGCTGTTCCTTGAGGAAAAACTCGCGCTGGTGCTCACCGATCTGCCGGTTGACCTCGGCCGAGATCTCGTTCTGCAGGCGCGCGACCTCGACTTCCTTGCGCAGCATCGGCAGGACCTTTTCCATGCGCTTGAGCATGGGCACGCAGTCGAGCACCTCCTGCAACTGGCTGCCGGTAGCCGAGGTGAGGGCGGCGGCGAAGTCGGTGAGTGGCGACGGGTCGTTGGGGCTGAAGCGGTTGAGGTAGTTCTTCAGCTCTTCGCTGTACAGCGGGTTGAGCGGCAGCAGCTCCTTGATCGCGTTGATCAGCGCCATGCCGTAGGCCTTGACCTCGTCGGTCGGCTCGGCGGGCTGGCGCGGGTATTCGACCTCTACCAGGTACGGCGGGCGGTGGTGCTTGAGCCAGGTACGGATGCGTACCCGGGTCAGGCCCTGGGCGACGAACTGCAGCTTGCCGTTCTCGCGGCTGGCGTGGTGCACCTTCACCAGCGTGCCGTACTGGGGCAGCGCCGAGGTGTCGAAATGGCGGTGGTCTTCTGGCGGAGTATCCATGAAGAACAGGGCCAGGCTGTGGTCTGGTGTCTTGGCTACCAGGTCGAGGGTTTCTGCCCAAGGGTCTTCATTGACGATGACCGGCAGCACCTGGGCCGGGAAGAACGGACGGTTGTGGATCGGGATCACGTAGACCTTGTCCGGCAGCTGCTGGCCGGGCAGGGCGAGGGCGTGGCCGGTTTCGGCCTGGGGAGTGGTGTGTTCGACTTCGCTGTGTTCGTCGGGATGTTCCGGGAAATCCTGCTGGTCGCTCATGGGGCACCTGCGTGAATGACTATGGTGCTTAGATGGGGCGCGGGGGGATGGGTTTCAATGGTAGACGAAGGGTGCAGAGAGAAGTGATACCTGTACCGGCCTCTTCGCGGGTAAACCCGCTCCCACAGGTACGGCGCCGACCTTGGGGGCAGCGCCTTACCTGTGGGAGCGGGTTTACCCGCGAATGCGGCAGCAGGTCCACTGCCGCATCTCTGGATTACTCAGCCAGTTTGTAGGCGATGATGTAGTCGCCCATCCTGGTGCCCAGCGAGCCATGCCCGCCGGCAGTCACCAGCACGTACTGCTTGCCATCCTTGCCGCTGTAGGTCATCGGCGTGGCCTGGCCACCCGCTGGCAGGCGGGCTTTCCACAGTTCCTTGCCGTTGTTCACGTCATAGGCGCGCAGGTACTGGTCCAGGGTGCCGCTGAGGAAGCCGACGCCACCAGCGGTGACGATCGAGCCGCCCATGCTCGGCACGCCAACCGGCAGGCCGATCGGCACCGGGGTGCTGTCGCGGGTGGTGCCGTTCTTGTGCTTCCACACCACCTTGTTGGTGAACAGGTCGATAGCCGCGACATAGCCCCAGGCCGGGGCCTGGCACGGTACGCCCAGTGGCGACATGAACGGGTGCATGGTCACTGCGTACGGCGCGCCGGTGTTCGGCTGCACGCCGCTGGTCTCGCTTTCGCGCTTGCTGCCCTCGGCAACTTGCTCACGCGGGATCATCTTCGACACGAAAGCCATGTAGTTGGGCGAGGTGAACAGCAGTTGGCGCACCGGGTCGACCGACACGCTACCCCAGTTGAACACACCGACGTTGCCCGGGTAGACCAGAGAGCCTTGCTCGGATGGTGGAGTGTACTGGCCCTCGTAACGCAGCTCGCGGAACTGGATGCGGCACAGCATCTGGTCGAACGGCGTGGCGCCCCACATGGCCTGTTCGGTCAGCTCAGGGCCAAGCAGGTTGAGGTCGGAGCGGGCCTGGGTCGGCGAGGTGTGATCGCCCTTCACCGCACCTTGCGGGGTGGGGATTTCGCGGATCGGCACGATCGGCGTACCGTCGCGGCGGTCGAGCACGTACAGGCTGCCTTGCTTGGTCGGCACGATGATTGCCGGCTTCACGCCATCGTCGGTCTTCAGGTGGACCAGGGTCGGCTGGCTGCCGACGTCCATGTCCCACAGGTCGTGGTGGGTGAACTGGTAGTTCCAGCGAGCCTTGCCGGTGGCAAGGTCGAGGGCGACAACGCCGGCGCTGTACTTCTCGGCACCCGGGGTGCGGTTCGCGCCCCACTGGTCCGGGGTCTGGTTGCCCAGTGGCAGGTAGATCATGCCGAGGTCTTCGTCGACGCTGGCGATCGACCACATGTTGGCCGAGTTGCGGCTGTACATCTTGCCGGGCGCCAGTGGCTGGGTGTCGTCCGGGTTGTTGCTGTCCCAGTTCCACACCAGGTGGCCGTCATGCACGTCGTAGGCGCGGATCACGCCGGATGGCTCGTTGGTCGACTCGTTGTCGGTGACATGGCCACCGATGATCACCAGGTCACGGGTAACCGCGGCTGGCGAGGTGGAGTAGTAGCCGCCAGCGGTGAACGGGCCGATGCCGGTGGTAAGGTCGATCACGCCTTGGTTGGCGAAGCCTTCGCAGACCTTGCCGTTGTCGGCGTTGATGGCGATCAGGCGGGCGTCCGCAGTCGGCAGGTAGAGGCGGCGAGGGCAGGCCTGGGCCACGGCCTGGCCGGCGTCGGTAATTTTCGGTGCCGGGCTGCCGTCGCGGCTGACGTAGCGGTTTTCGTCATAGTACGAAACGCCACGGCAGGTCATGTGGGCAAAGCCCTTGAACGTGCCGACCGGGCTCTTGACCTGAGGGTCGTAGCGCCAGATTTCCGCTCCGGTGTCCGGGTCCAGAGCCAGCAGGCGGCTGTGCGCGGTGCAGGCATAGAGCATGCCGTTGACCTTCAGCGGGGTGTTCTGGTTGGTCAGCTCCACCGGGTCGTTTTCGGTTGGCAGGTCACCGGTGCGGATGCGCCATGCTTCTTCCAGGCGGTAGGCGTTCTGCGGGGTGATCTGGCGCAGTGGCGAATAGCGGTCACCGTGCTCGGTACGCCCGTAGGCCTGCCATTCACCGTCGGGCATGGCCGGGGCAGCGCTGGCCATTTCGCTGCTGTCGCGGCCCAGTTCGCCGAACACTTCACCGGGGTGGGTGAACTGGCTGCCCAGGGCGCAAGCGCCCGAAGCGACCACCGCAACGCCGAGCAGCGCAGTATTGGCCTTGCTGGCCGGGCCGATCAGCGGGCGACGCGCCCAGGGCAGCAGCAGGACCACGCCGATGGCAAACCATATGGCCAGGCGAGGCACCAGTTGCCACCAGTCCAGGCCCACTTCGAGCAGGGCCCACACGGTGCTGCCCAGCAGTACCAGGCCGTAAAGGCCCAGGGCGATGCGGCGCTGGGCCAGCAGCAGGATGCCCGACAGGGCGAAGCCGATACCGGCGATCAGGTAATAAAGCGATCCGCCCAGCTGGCTCAGCTTGATGCCGCCGGCCAGCAGGGCCAGGCCCATCAGCAATAGCAGCGCGCCGATCAGGCGCGGTAGCCAGCGGCTTCCATTGTTGGCACCTTCAGTGCTCATCGTAGGTTCTCCGTCAGGTCAAAAAGGGGTTAGAAACTGCTCTGGATCTTCAGGCCGCCGATCAGGGCGCCATCGACTTGCGACACCCCGCCCGGGTGGCGGATGTACTGCAGGTTGGGGCGTACCGTGAGCCAGTCGGCCAGGTGGATGCCGTAGTACAGCTCGGCGCTGTACTCGGTGTCCTGCACCGGCAGGAAACCGGGGTTGTCGTAGTCGTAGAGGCCGGCGGCCTGGTTGGCCAGGCGCGCGT
>Ga0268257_1002789_pt1 | contig 11847 bp, 9 predicted proteins | sample AgamicAtPrz_FD_200249 | JGI IMG/M metagenome (GOLD analysis project Ga0268257, IMG submission 200249) | Agave microbial communities from Guanajuato, Mexico - At.P.rz (v2) (version 3) | ecosystem: Host-associated > Plants > Phyllosphere > Phylloplane/Leaf | place: Guanajuato, Mexico | collected...
ACCGCGGTGCACACCCAGGGCGCGCTCAAAGGTCGAACGCGTCCCCGAACCCGCCTCGCGCAGAATCCAATTCTCCTGCAGCACTTGCTGCAGCGTGATGTTTTTCTTCTTAGCCAATGGGTGCTCGGGCGCGGCGAAGACCACAAGCTCGTCCTTGAGCCAAGGCGTGACCACGACATCCGGGTGGCTCATATCGCCCTCGATTAGACCCAGATCAAGCTCGTAGTGCGCAACCTGCTGAACAATGCTTGCAGAGTTATGGACCACCAACTGGACACGACTGGCCGGATGCTGTTGCAGAAAATCGGCGACCAGCAGGGTCGCAAGATAGTTGCCGATGGTAAGACTGGCGCCCAAGCGCAGATTGCCTATGCTCTGATCGGTACCCAACTGGTCCTCGAGCTCATGCGCACGCGCCAGCAGTTCGAGCGCACGTGGCAACAGCCATTGACCGGTGTCGTTGAGAATCAGCTTCTTGCCGACACGGTCGAACAGAGTCTGGTCATAGGCGCGCTCGAGCTCCCCCAGCGCCGTACTCGCCGCCGACTGCGATAGGGACAATTGCTCGGCCGCACGCGAAACCGAGCCGGCATTGGCGACGGCGACAAAGATCTCAAGTTGGCGAAGAGTAAATTTCATTTAAAATCAATACACAAAGAAAATCGTTATTTGTAAATCAGATAATAAATATACAAATAATCCATTTTACAGATATTTTGACTTTCTCTAAAATGCTGGCAAGTCGGTAGCTAGGGCAAATTTCGATACAGGACTTAAAGTTAGCTGAGGGTCCATCGTTTTGCCGCGACGCGATCGCTGCGTAATGCGCGGCATGAATCGCCACTATCGAATGCTGAAGCTTAAAAGATCACGTAAAGATCAAATAAAGGTCACTCAATGAAAGTTCTGGTCGCCCTCAAGCGGGTGGTTGATTTCAATGTTCGCGTACGCCCCACAGCCGACGGCTTGGGTGTGGAAACTGCGGGCGTAAAGATGAGCGTCAATCCCTTCGATGAAAATGCCATCGAGGAGGCACTGCGCCTCAAGGAAGCCGGTAAGGCGACCGAGATTGTTGCCGTTACCCTGGGTGCAAGCACCAGCCAGGAAGGCCTGCGTCACGCCCTGGCCATGGGCGTGGATCGCGTAATCTACGGTGAAGTCGCCGCGCCCGAAGCACTGGATTCGCTGGCTGTCGCCAAGCTGCTCAAGGCTGTGGTCGAAGCCGAGCAACCGCAAATCGTACTGCTCGGCAAGCAGGCTATCGACGATGATGCCGGTCAGACCGCGCAGATGCTCGCCGCCCTGCTCGACTGGCCGCAAGCCGTCGCCGTATCCAAGCTCACCGTTGAAGGCAATGCCGCCACCGTCGTCCGCGAAATCGACGGCGGCACCGAAACCCTGAACATCGATCTGCCGGCTGTGATCTCCGCCGACCTGCGCCTCAACGATCCGCGCTTCGTCAAGCTGCCGAATCTGATGATGGCAAAGAAGAAGCCCATCGGCACGCAGGACCTGTCCGGCGTAGCGGCTGCGCCCAGCCTGAAGACGCTCAAGGTTGCAGAACCGCCCCCGCGCGCTGCTGGCGTAAAGGTCAGCAGCGTTGCCGAGCTCGTCGAAAAACTCAAGAACGAAGCGGGAGTCCTGTAATGAGCGCCGTCCTCCTCATCGCCGAATTCGACGCCAGCGGCCTCAAGACCGCCACCCGTCAATCCGCACGCGCCGCACAAAACTGGAACCTGCCGGTCGACGTACTCGTGCTTGGCACCGCCAATGCCGCAGCCTTGGAACAAGCGCAGAAGCTGTCCGGCGTGCGCAAGGTGCTGCACGCCAACGCTGCCCATCTGACGCACCCGACTGCCGAAGACGCGACCAAGCTACTGCAATCCATCGCTGGTGATTACAACGTCGTGCTCGCACCGCATACCAGCCAGGGCAAGAACATCCTGCCGCGCTTCGCCGCGCTGCAAGACGTCGGCATGATCAGCGAGGCGCTGGAAATCAACGCACCCAACAGCTATGTGCGTCCGATCTACGCCGGCAACCTGCTCGCCACCGTCGACAACAAGGCCGGCCTGCAAGTGCTGACCGTGCGTGCTTCGCGCTGGAAGCCGGTCGATGCCGACGGCAATGCTGAGCTGGTTGAAGTCGCGGCCCCGGCTGCCGACAGCCGCGTACGCTTTATCTCTGTCGATCATGCCGGCGGCGAACGCCCCGAGCTGTCCTCGGCACGCGTCGTTGTCACTGGCGGTCGCTCGCTCGCCAGCGCTGAAAAATTCGAAGCCACGCTGGGCCCGCTGGCCACGCAACTCGGCGCCGCCCTCGGCGCCACGCGTGCCGCCGTCGATGCCGGCTATGCGCCGAACGAACTGCAGGTCGGCCAGACCGGCACCATCGTCGCACCTGAAATCTATTTCGCCTTTGGCGTTTCCGGTGCGATCCAGCATCTCGCCGGCATCAAGGACAGCCGCGTCATCGTGGCCGTCAATATCGATCCCGAAGCAATGATTTTCCAGGTCGCCGACTACGGGCTGGTGGCTGACCTGTTCGATGTCGTGCCCGAACTCACCGCTGCACTGCAAAAGTAAAGGTTTAAAAATGAGCAAGTTTGCTACTGAAAAAGTTCTGAGCGTCCATCACTGGAACGACACCCTGTTCTCGATCAAGACCACCCGCGATCCGGGCCTGCGTTTCGAGAATGGCCAATTCGTTATGATCGGCCTGCAGGTCGACGAGAAGCCGCTGGTGCGTGCCTACTCGATCGCCAGCCCGAACTACGAAGAGCATCTCGAGTTCTTCAGCATCAAGGTGCAGAACGGCCCACTCACTTCGAAGCTGCAGCACATTCAGGTGGGTGACGACCTGCTGGTCAGCCGCAAGCCGACCGGCACCCTGGTGCTCGACGACCTGAAGCCCGGCAAGCATCTGTATTTGCTGTCCACCGGTACCGGCCTCGCTCCCTTCATCAGCCTGATTCAGGATCCGGCGACCTACGAAAAATTCGAAAAGGTCATCCTGACCCACGGCGTGCGTAACGTTTCCGAATTGGCCTACGCCGACTACATCGAGACCCAGCTCAAGGAAAATGAATTCCTGGGCGAAATGGTCAAGAGCCAGCTGATCTACTACCCGACGGTAACGCGCGAGCCCTTCCGCAACGCCGGTCGCCTGACCGATCTGATCGAAAGCGGCAAGATCTTCGAAGACATCGGCCTGCCCCCGCTGGATCCGGCCGTCGACCGCGCCATGATCTGCGGCAGCCCCGCCATGCTGGAAGACCTTTCCAAGATGCTCGACGATCGCGGCTTCGAGATCTCGCCGCACATCGGCACGCCGGGCGACTACGTGATTGAACGTGCGTTCGCTGAAAAGTAAGACTGAAGAATAAGATCGCACTACTGCGACTACCTCAACAAAAAGGCCCCGCATCTGCGGGGCCTTTTTGTTTTTGATCTAGCGCGACCGCTCACATACGGAAGATATTCACCGCCGTCTTCAGCTCATCGGCGAGCCGCTCGAGCGCTTCAGCCTGCTCCGCCATCGCCCTAACCGACACGCTATTGGCCTCATTCACGCTGGCCACCTGATCAACACGCCGCGCAATCTCTTCGCTCGCCACGCGCTGCTCCTTGAGCGCTTCGGAGATGCTGCCAACGGCCTCACCAAGGCGCACAGTTGCAGCGCCGATGCCGGCCATGCCACTGCTAGCCTCCCCGGCTTTCTCTACACTGCCGTTGACCAAGTCGGTACCTGCGGCGATGCCGCTGATCGCATCGCCTGTGCGTTTCTGAATATCGTCGATCATGGCCGTGATCTCATGCGTGGACTGCGCAGTCCGTTCGGCAAGCTTGCGTACTTCATCGGCCACCACCGCAAAACCGCGTCCCGCCTCGCCGGCACGCGCTGCTTCGATGGCGGCATTCAGCGCCAGAAGATTGGTCTGGTCGGCAATATCCTTGATTACGTTGACGATGGCGCTGATGGCACGCGAACTTTCGCCCAAATGCTCGACCTGGATCGCCGATTGATTGACGGCCTCGGCACTGCGTTGCATTTCATCGGCAGCGATTCCCACCACCCGATTGCCCGTTTCCGACAAATGCCCCGCCTCCGTGGCCATCTCACGCGCACGGTCGGCATTGTCGGAAATATGCGAGATGCTCACCGTCACCTCTTCCAGGGTCGCCGCGATGGAGGCGGTTGCATCATGCTGTTCGGTCGCGCCGACCGAGATGCGACTCGACATATCGGACACAACTTCCGCTGCACTGACCACCGCCGTCGAGCTGTGCTGAATCGACTCAACCATCTGGCGCAACGCGCTCTGCATGGTGTGAATGGAAGCCATCAGACTGTCGCGATCACCCGCGCGGACAGCAACCGTTGTCGTGAGGTCCCCCGCCGCGATGCGACGTGTCATCTCCGCCGCAAGCTCGGGCTCCCCACCTAAAGGTTGAAGCACCAAACGCCGCAGCAGCACCGCAATCAACGCGATCATGACGGCACTGCCGATCAGGCCGATCAGAACGATGGAGATCGTGCGCGAGCGCGTCATCGCGCTCACTTCGGCATCCGGGTAAGCCGCCACAATGGTGAACCCCCAGGCCTCAAATACCTGCCGAGACACCTCCCAGCCAGTCGCTCCTTCGCTGGCAAATTTCTCGGCCTGCTCGGCCGGAATGCGCGGAGGATGAAAACGAGCCTTACCCTTCCCGTCCACAATGGCGACGAAGCCCGACTCAAGCAGCCGACTCTTTTCCACCACGGCCTTCAGTGCGTCCATGTCCACCTTGTAGCCGACATACCAAACCCCCACCAGCTCGCCGCCAGCATTGCGCATCGGCTCGTAACCCGTCAGGTATGGATTGCCGAGAATGTCGACCAGACCGTAGAAGGCCTTGCCTTGCTGCAACGCAGCCATGGCCTTGCCCTTGGGGTCGAGCACCGTCCCGACTGCACGCTCGCCATCGCGTTTGACATTGGTGGAGACGCGCACGAAATCGTCGCCGCTCTTCACGAATAGCGTGGCCGTGCCGCCGACCAGCTGGGTCACGGCATCGACGAGCTCATAGTGATTGGCCTGGCTCTGGCTGCCGAGCAGCAGGGTCGGCACGGTCTTATCCTTAACCTGCGTCGGCACGCCCAGTGATGGGGGGCCCAGCTTGTCGCCACGCTCGATGAGCAGGCGCATGGCGCCTTGAACCTGTTGCATGACCAGGGCATCGGTCACGCCCAGTATCTTTTCCACGCCCTCAATCTGCGCACCAGCCGTCGCTGCTACTTCAGCGCGTATGCGACTACTTTCAGCGCGGGAAAACAGTAAGGAACCACCCACCACCATGATCAAGACGAAGGCTGACACAGGGGTCAACAAGCGCGCCTGCAAGGTTTTTCCGAACATGAGAACTCCCCAGGGATAGTCTCCCGGCATCAATGGCCGGGATGTTTTATTGGTATATGCAAAATTCGCAACATATGCCAATTAATTCATATCCACGCAGGGTAATTACACTGCCTTACAAGGCAATGACATGCGCATGGGAGTATTCAACACTAAGACTGCCGCTCCGAAAGAGGACTCAGCCTGCGAGGTCATCCGGAGGATCACACCTTAGCCAGTGACAGGCGCTTTACACCTTCCCGCGCGAGCGCCGGCCATTGCCGGGTTTGGCAGGCGCCGGCGCTGCAGATGCCTTGCCCGGCATGGCCTGCATCAGCAGCGCCTTGCGCTGTTCCTTTTTTGACTTGGGCTTCTTGGGCTTTTTCACCACCTGCCCGCCCGGGGCTGTCTGCGGTACGCGATGTTCGGCCTCGAAACCGGGGACCTCCTCACGCCGCAAGGTTTGTCCAATCAGCGTTTCAATCGCGGCAAGTTGGCCCACCTCATCGGCGCACACCAGCGAGATCGCTACGCCACTGGCGCCTGCGCGACCAGTACGGCCAATGCGATGAACATAGTCTTCCGCCACGTGCGGCAGGTCGAAGTTGACGACCTGAGGCAGCAACTCAATATCGAGTCCGCGCGCCGCCACATCGGTCGCTACCAGAATCTGCACCTCACCGCGCTTGAAGCTCGCCAAGGCTGCCAAGCGGCTGGCCTGAGTGCGATCGCCGTGTATGGCCTCGGCAGCGATCGCCTGTTCCTGCAGCAAACTTGCCAACTCGTCCGCGCCCTGGCGGGTTTTAACGAACACCAGCACCTGCGACCATGCGTGTGCTTTGAGCAAATGCACGAATAGCGCTGGCTTCTTTTTCTTGTCGCAAGGAACCAGCCATTGCTCGACCAGCTGTGCCGCGCGGTTGGGCGGACTGGCTTCAACCTGTACGGGTTTGTCGAGCAGGCGTGCGGCCAGCGCCAGGATCGTTTCGGAAAACGTGGCCGAAAACAGCAGCATCTGCGGCTTGGCCGGCAGGGCAGACAGAATGTGGCTGATCTCTTCGGAAAAGCCTAGATCAAGCATGCGATCGGCTTCATCAAAGACCAGCGCCTCGACATGCTGGAATGTGACGGCATTGCGTCTGTGCAGGTCGAGCAATCGCCCGGGTGTCGCCACCAGGACGTCAACGCCACGCCGTAGACGCATCATCTGAGGATTGATGCTGACGCCGCCATAGGCAGCGAAGCTCTCCACATTCAGGGCAGCGCCATAATCACGGCAGCTGGCACAGACTTGCTCGGCCAGTTCTCGCGTTGGCACTAGCACTAGCACGCGCACGGCATTGCTCGGCGTCGAAGCGCCGCTGTTGTGCAGACGCTGGACCAGCGGCAATACAAAGGCAGCGGTCTTGCCGGTACCGGTTTGTGCGGCGGCCAACACATCGCGGCCAGCCAGTACACCGGGGATTGCGCCGACCTGGACCGGTGTCGGTGTTTCATAGCCCAGCGACGCAAGCGTCAGGCAAAGAGGCTCGATCAGGCCGAGGGTGGCAAAGGTACTCATGTTTGCAAAGCAAAATTGCGCGAAGCCCGAATTCTAAGGCTTCGCGCAATCTTCTTTGCATCGAGCTAGGCAGCGAGGTTTATTTACGCAGCTGCGGCAAACGACCCATCGCTGTAGTCACGCAGCGCCTGCTCAATCTCTTCGCGAGTGTTCATCACGAAGGGGCCGTACTGCACGATAGGTTCGTGCAGCGGTAATGCAGCCAGCAGGATAAAACGCGCCTCTTCGCCACCGGCGACGATCTCTACACGATCGCCGTTCACAAGAATGCCGGCATCGCCGCGCGGCACTTCGCTCTCGCCTACACGTACCGAACCTTCGTAGGGGTAGACAAAAACGTTGTGCCCAGCACCCACGGCCTGCACGAACTTCTTACCGGCCGGCAGATGCACGTCGAGGAAGAGGGGAGCCGTCGACACACCCTGGATCGGGCCTTCGACATGCGTACCTTCACTCTCGAGCGTACCGGCAATGACCTTGACCACGGCACCGGCAGGAAGCGTAACGCGCGGGATATCCTCCGCCTGGATGTCTCGGTAACCGGCCGCCTTCATCTTTTCCTTGGCCGGAAGATTGATCCAGAGCTGGAAACCACGCATGCGACCGCTTTCCTGCTGCGGCATTTCGGAGTGAATAATGCCGCGACCGGCCGTCATCCACTGCGCACCGCCGCTCTTCAGGTGACCCTGGTTGCCGAGATGATCCTCGTGCAGCATATGGCCATCGAGCATGTAGGTCACGGTCTCAAAGCCGCGGTGCGGATGGGCGGGGAAGCCGGCGACATAGTCGTCCGGATTTTCCGACGAGAATTCATCCAGCATCAGGAAAGGGTCGACACGCAGATGCGGTGTCTGCCCCAGGCTGCGGCGCAGGCGAACCCCCGCACCATCCGATGCGGGGACGGAACGAATCACTTGCTTCAAAGTACGGGGGGTGCTCATGATGATCTCCTTGTTTGCTAATCCTGTCCTTCAGACAGGTAATGCTTGCAGTTGTTCTTGCGCCTGTGCAAGTGCAGCGTCCTTGACGTCACCGCTGCGTGCCAAACCTTCGGCATAGATGAACTGCACATCGGTAATGCCGATGAAGGCCAAGAAATCACGCACGTAACTGGTCTGGGTATCCAGCGGCGTACCGACATACTGACCACCGCGCGTAGCAAAGACGACTGCCTTCTTGCCCTTCAGCAGGCCTTCCGGACCGTTAGCGGTGTAGGCAAAGGTTTCGCCGGCACGCGCCACATGGTCGAAATAGGCCTTGAGTTGCGAAGGCACGCCGAAGTTGTAAAGCGGTAGACCGAACACGATGGTGTCAGCAGCGCGCAGCTCATTGATCAGCGTGTCGGAATAGGCCACGACAGCCTTCTGCTCTTCGTTACGTTCTTCCGGCTTGGCCAGGAAAGCCATGAAACGGGCGCCGTCCAGGTGCGGAATCTCTTCGGTGGCCAGATCGTGACGAATGACTTTACCGTCAGCATGGGCGGCTTGCCACTTGGCGGCGAACTGATCAGCCAGGGCCGTCGATTGGCCTTGGCCCGAGAACAGGCTGCTGTTGATTTGCACGAGGGTGTTTTGCGCTTGGGTCGTCATGGTGGTTCTCCTTGAATTCACTTAGTTCTTTAGGGGGATGGCTATCCCGACGACTTCATTTAACTATTTACAAAACAGATAAAAAAGCAGAATATTTCGCTAGATTTAATCTGATAATTAGATAGTTTAAGCAAGTCCATGGCCGAAACCCCGCATATCTCCCTAGAACAATGGCGTGCCCTTCTCGCCGTCGTCGATGCCGGCGGCTATGCGCAAGCTGCCGAAAAACTGCACAAGAGCCAGTCTGCGGTGACTTACGCGGTGCAGAAGATCGAATCTCTGCTCGATGTAAAGGCTTTCGAGATCCAGGGGCGCAAGGCCATCCTCACGCCCACGGGGCAACTGCTCTATCGCAGAGCATTGGCACTGGTGAATGAAGCTAAAGAGCTGGAACGCGCCGCAAAAAACCTCTCCGCGGGTTGGGAGGCCGAAATCGGCATTGCGGCGGAAATCCTCTTCCCCAGCTGGCTGTTGCTGGATTGCCTGAGCCAGTTCGGCGAGGAAAGTCCGCAGACCCGTATTGAACTCCTAGAGTCCGTACTCAGCGGCACGGCCGAGGCGCTGCTCACCGGCAAGGCCGATATCGCCATCTCACCCCACATTCCACCGGGCTTCTTTGGCGAGCTGCTGATGCGCACCCCCATCATCGCCGTCGCTGCACCGGAACACCCGCTGCATCAATTGGAAAGAAAACTTACGCAGCGCGACCTGCGCAAGTATCGCCATATCACGGTGCGCGACACCGGTAGCCAGCGCGATCGGCGAGCGGTGCTTGTGGAAGTGGAACAGCGCTGGACGGTCAGCCATATGGCGACCTCGATCGAAGCCCTGTGTGCGGGCTACGGCTTCGCTTGGTTGCCGACCGAACGCATACGCCGCGAACTGGCGGACGGACGGCTAAAACCGTTGGCCCTGCAGACCGGCAGCGAACGATGGGTCGATATCTATCTGATCATTGCCGACCCGGACTTTGCCGGACCAGGTGTACGTCGTCTTGCCGAACTGCTCAAGGAGCGTGTCAAAACCGCTTGTGCAGGGCAGGTTCGCTGATCAGATAGGCCGAATCACGCCACAGGCAATCGCCTGCCCCGAGCGCCCATCCGGCTGGGTTTTGAAATCGTCGAAGTTGGAGGTGATGATGACCGCACGGCCGATCACGGAGTTCTTTCCACCAATCAACTGAGCACGCACATACATGGCGTCACGCATCGTGCCGTAGACATCAGAGCGGATATTCGGCAGATCGCCCAGGTGTTGCCCATGTGGCAGCTTGTCGGGATTCAGATGGCCCCGGCTCAGATTGGCTAAGGCAGCGCGGCAGTCGCCCTCCTCGTGAATGTGGAAGCCATGCTCTCCGGTCAGACCCGTCAGGTCCACGAAAATCCGGGTAATGCCTTCCTGATCGCCGAAGGTAATGCGTCCCTTGATCGAGCTCGTTCCGACAGCATCCATCGTGGCATACGCTGTAGGCACGGGCTTATTGAACTCATTGGGCACGCAGCCAGCGAGAAAAGCCGACGCCAGAACAGAAGCAAGGACAACTCGCATTCAGGGCTCCTTGAGATTGAACGAATGGATCAGCGCAGTGAAAAGTCAGCGCGGCCGCCCGGCTTCTTGCCGTCAGGCGTGCTCTCGACTCGGGGTTGTACCACAAACACCCGCTCACCCGGCACACCCTTTTCCTGCAGCGCCTCATAAGCCTCACGCGCACGGCGCTCGGCCAGGCCGCGCAGCTCTTCGTCGCCGGCCGGCATGTTCGCCAGCATCAACTTCTCCATCTCGGCAACAGGCAGGCTCTTGCTCATGCCAATCAGGTTTCTGGGCTTATCGAACTTCTCTGCCTTGTAGGCCTGCTCCAGGTACTTGGGGTATTCGGCCGCCGAAATTTCGACATCACGAATGCTGCCGCCGCTTTGCCCTTGCTTCGCCATCTCGGCCAGCTTCTGGGCCTTGACGCGTCGCTCCATGGTGGCCTGCTTCAGACTTTCGCGATCGGTTTCAGTCGTTGCCACACCGGTGATTTCCATCTTCAGCGAAGTTTTTTCTTTCATCGCCTTGCTGATCGCATCCAGGCTCTTTTCCGCCTCCGGTGTCAGACGCGCATGCCCGGGCGCGAACTCGATGTACGAGAGATCGGCGCCGCCGCCGAACATATTTCCGATCAGGGTGAAGGGAGCCGTCAGCGCCTTGCCTATCAAATTGACAAAGACCTTGAAGATCAAACCGCCAATGCTGAACTCGGGATCATCAAGCGAGCCGCTGATGGGCAGATTGATATCGATCTCGCCACGCGAATTTTTGAGCAGCGTGACTGCCAGCTCTACCGGCAGCGCCAGTGCATCAGGATTCTCGATCTTGTTGCCCAGGGTGAACTGGTCGAGGAAGATGCTGTTCTCGGCACGCAGCTGCTTCTTCTCAATGAAGTAGTGCAGATCAACCGAGAGCTTGCCCTTGGCAATTTCATAGCCGATGTAGCGCGTGGAATACGGGCTGAAGCCCGGCATGTCTATGCCCTTGGCCGAAGCCGTCAGATCGACATACAGGTCCTTGCCAAAAGGATCGACTTTGCCCTTGATCGCCAACGGCGCGGAGCGATTGACCGTGCCTTTGAGGTCCACATTGCCTGGCTCACCGGAGTGCAGCGGCCCCATGCGCCCCGATAGCTGCGTCAGATTGGCGCGGTAGTTGGGCTGGATGAAACGATCGTTGAAGTTGATGTTGCCGTTCTTGAAAACCAACTCATCGATGCGGATCGGCAAGGCCGGTTTTTCCTCAACAACAGCTGTCGTCACCGTTCCCTTGGCCGTTTTCGCAACCTGCTTTTCAGCCTTGGCCTCAGCCTGTTTCTCCACCTGCTGCTCGGCAGCATGAATCATGGCCAGATTGCCGCCGCTGGCCGCCATCACATCACGCAAGCGCAAGCTGCCGTCCGGCATGATGATGATGCGCGCGTAGAAATCCGACTGCACGATGGACTTGATCGCCACATCCAGCGGCCAGGTGTTTACCTTGATGCCATTGACTTCCAGACTGCGCCAGCGCAGCAGGTCGTCCTGATTGCCCTTGTCGAGCATATTGAAATCAGTCACCTTGGCGTCGCCGACCACCTTTACGTTCATGGGCGAACCAGCCGCGGCAATGGTTCCGGAAAAACTGCCCAGGCCCTTGGTGATCAGCAGGCCAGGGCGGTCCACGATCATGCCTTGGGTAGAGACGATATCTACATCCTGGGCATCGACTTTGAAATCCGCGGTCACAGGCATCCAACCCACATTGCCTGAAGTCTGCAGCTTGCCCTTATCGTTGATGCTGGCATTCAG